>ERZ795056.156-NODE-156-length-94133-cov-21.231786_pt1 | contig 94133 bp, 72 predicted proteins | sample MGYA00375140_ERZ795056 | MGnify/ENA primary metagenome ERZ795056 (study PRJEB30185, sample SAMN05720227) | activated sludge metagenome | isolation source: Anaerobic digester | place: USA | collected 2015-03-09 ...
TGTAGTGCTTTTTCGAATTCATATCTTTTATCTCCCCAGCTAAAATTATTCACCAGTTTGGGCGGCATCCCGATAGCTATCGGGGCACCGAAAATATTACAGCACACGCCCACTATTGTTCCTGTATTAAAAGAAGTATTGATAGCAGCACGGCTATAATCTCCCATGATCAATCCTGCTTTAATGCCAACACCTGTAAATTCCTTTGTTATATTATTCCACATCTTTACTTCTCCTGCTGTATTCTTTACATTGCTGTTGCTGGTTCCGGCGCCTAAATTACACCATTCGCCAATAACACTGTCACCCAAATATCCATCATGTGCTTTGTTGCTGTTGGCAAATAATACGGTATTTTTTATTTCGCCGCCTGCACTGCAATAAGGGCCAATGGTGGTGGCGCCATAGACCTTTGCTCCCATTTTTAAAACTGCCCCCTCACACAAAGCAAACGGCCCACGAATCATGCAGCCTTCCATCACCAGCGCATTCTTTCCAATGTACACAGGACCGGCAGCAGCATTGATGATACTACATTCAACCGTGGCGCCTTCTTCAATAAAAATATTTTGTGGGGCAATGATTTGATTTGTTTCAGCTATTGGCTGTGATTGTCTTCCTGCTGTTATCCATTCAAAATCATTTCTCAATGCCCAATCATTGTGTTGAAAGATATCCCATGGAAACTGAATGCTCCTGCAGGTTTCGTTTTCATTTTTTATATTAACTGCGCCATCGGAACTGATCTGAAACCGGGTTGATGGTGAGCCAATAAGCGATGCATTTACTGCGCAGGTGTCATTGGTTTTTGCCAGCAGCATTTCCCATTTTTCACGAATGGTTAAAATCCCCACCCGGATGTCCGCAGCATTTCTTGTAGCCGTGAACGGCCACAAACTTTCCCTTACCTTACTATCATCAAAAATTATTTTCACTGTTTAAAACTACAGGTTCTTAGCTAAAATAAAAAACAGGCTGTCTCATAATTGAAACAACCTGTTACCTGGATGAGGGAATACAGCTACTTAGAATGGAGAAGCCATTCAGGTTTAAATTGCTTTCGGGCTTTCATTTTTCTTTGCCACTTCTTCCAGCAATTTTAAACCCAGCAAGCCGCTGATAGGACCGTTGGCACCATCTGCTCCTCCCCCAATCAAAATGTCCGGCATGATCTTTATCTGTTGCGCACCTATCGACTCCATCACTTTCAATTGCGTAAAGTTATCGCCACCCATTGCCTCTACAGACAGTTTGTAAGACTCCGCATTGGATTTACCGATAGCCAGTATTTTCCCTGCTTCTGCATTACCGGTTAAGGATATTTGCTCCGCATCGGCCTTTGCCAGTAATTCAATTTTTTCAGCATCGGCTTTTGCCAGTACCCGTATCCTTTCTGCATCACCGCTGGCCAATAATTTAAGCCTGTCTGCTTCAGCGGTAGCCTGCAAACGAACACTGTTGGCATCACCAGTAGCTTTTTTTACCGAAGCATCCGCAATGCGCTCAGCAATTAAAACGCCCTGGTCTGCTTTTACAATCTCCTTTTGAATATCTGCAATAGCCGTTTCCTTTTCCAGGCTCTGTCTTGTTTCCTGTGCCTGTTTCTCCGTTTCATAAGTCACTTTTTGCTCTTCGGCTATCTTTCGGTCGGTCAGGGTTTTCATCAGGCTTTCTGGTGGAACGATGTCACCGATCAGCGTATCCACGCCGTATACGTTGTACTGGTCAAGCACATGGCCAATATGGTCTTTGGCGCTCTGTTGTCTTTCTTTACGGGTTCCAAGGAAAGCAATTACATCGCTGTCCTGCGCACTGTTCCTGAAATAGTTACCAATAGTGGGCTCCAGCACCTGGCTTACCAGATTGTTCATATTACCAAACCGGGCAATTACTTTGGGTGCTTCAGTGGTAGGTATATGAATAATTTGCGAAACGTCAAGGTTAAAAGGGAAACCGTCTTTACTCCGCACAGTAATCGTTGATAAATGTTTATCCAGCTGGTGACTTTCGCTTCTTGCATTGGCCCAGTTCAATACCAGGTTGGTGGTAGGAACCAGTTCCACTTTCATGATAAAAGGGTTTACAGGGTATTTACCCGGACCTAACGGTTCTGCCCACACGCCTTTTTGTCCTTTTGAAACAATATTTCCGTGTTTAAATTCCACACCACTCAGGTCAACACCTTCAGGACCCACATAACTGATCACAACACCCACATGACCAATAGGTATTTCTGTCATCTTCACCATTTCGAGTTTGGCAAACCAGGGATTTAGAAAATATGCACCTGCCAGCATTACCTGCTCCTGCAGTCCTTTGTAACCATCACTGGCTAAAAAGGTATCCACGTCCTGGAATTTATTATGGCCGCCAATAATGCGTCCCGCTATCTGGCCTTCTTCCAGCGGTTTTCCTTCCAGCGTGGTAACCACCCCCACCGCATTATCTGGTATGGTAGCCATCTCCGTTAGTTCCACATTAAACAGGAAACTGTTGATACGGTAGGATCCTGGAGCTATAATGGCTGTTTGCCTGCCTTTACGGCCACCATTTTTTAAAAAGGCAGCTGCATCCTGGAAACTGTCGCACTCTACTTTTCGGCCCAATATCCGGCCTGTTTCAAGTTCAGTACCGTCTTTTGCCAGTACCAATCCTATCTGGCCGGTTGGTATGATGGCAAATGGCTGAAAAGTTATTTCATACTGCCATATCCATTTCCAGAAATAAACACCGGGCGGCAATGTCTGTGCCTGGTAGCCTGCTTCGCCTTCCGTAGCCACAATACGGCCCTCGGGTAATTCCTGCTTTCCAAACAGCACAAATTTCTTTGTAACAAGGCCAATACGGTCTTCTGGTACAATTACCAGCCCAAAGAAAAACCTCAGGATAAATTTGTAAAAAATCAAAACAAGTAAGGGGATACCAATGATCAATCCCCAATTGATCAGTTCATGTGATTCCATGAGTTTATAGGTTTTATATGTGAGAAAAAAATACGCACTTGCAGGTGGGTAAAAAATATTCACCCAGGCTGATTCATTTATCAGCTGTTGTTATTCAGATTGATACTGCCTTTTGTTGCACCCTGTAAAAAGATGATTTCAGTGCCGGTGCACTGGCCATCCTGGCTTACCTGTTGCCGTGAATAAATCCACTGCAACACTTAATTGTAACAGCGTGTACCCATACAAGAATAAAAATCAATCTTATGAAAGGAAGTTATTCTTCCGGAGGGGAAGTATTGAAATTAGTAAGTATAAAATCGCAGATGAATGAAACGATTTTACCTGTGTGGGATCCCATTGCAGTTGTTGTTAATTTGAAGCCGCAAAGATTGTATAAAGGAAGACATCAGCCAAATCAATCCGGGACGAACGGTAACTGTTACCAGTAGCCCAGGTACATCAGGGAAAAAGTACCCGTACAGCCGGTGCCAGTTTTTCTGCCCAAAGCCTGTACTGTTCACCTGAAGGATGTAATCTGTCAATTGCAAGTAAAGAGGGATAAACAGCCGCCTGCCGGGAGTCGCCGGTGATGTCGATATAGTTTACCTGGTACTGCTGTGCAATATTTTTGTTGATCACATTGAAAGAATCAATTTGTGCGGCGATCAGTTCCCTGTTTCGGTTAGCCGCAAAAGGAGTAACACTATAATCAGGTATGGAAAGGACAAATACATGACTCTTTTTGTTTCCAGCTAATTCAATGGATCTTTCCAGCAAAGTTGTAAACTGTTGCTGGTATTCTACCTGTGTACGGCCCTGGAACTGGTTGTTAACACCAATCAGCAGGGTTACAATATCATATGCTGTTTTTGAAGGTGGGTTGTTATTGATGCTGGACAATAATGCACCTGTGGTCCATCCTGTTTGTGCAATGATCTCTGGCTGGTTGAACGGGACATTGAGGTTATTGAGCATTGCAACCGCCTGCACCGGGAAACGTTGGTTCGCATCTACTGATTGTCCAATTGTATAGGAATCACCCAAGGCAAGGTAGGTTCTCTTTATCACGGTATCGTTATTGACCGTTGTATCCACGGGACTGGGCACGATGGGTGTAAAAGGGACCGGCTGGAAACCATTGTCCGGCTTTTTACAGGCAATAAATACCAATAATAATAATATGGCAGAAATAATTTTTCCCATTCTATACTTATAAACGTATTTAACCGGCAGAAGGTTTAAAATAAAAATGGCCCCAAAAGGAGCCATTCGTATTGTCAAAACTTACTTATTTGTATAATACCTCGTAGTATTCATCAGCCATCCTGTTACTGTCAAACTGTACCTGCACATCCCTCATACCATTTTTTACAATATCCCTCCAGGTATGTTTGTCATCATAATACAACGGCAGAATTTGCTTCTCCAGTATTTCATATATCTGGTTCAGGTCATACTCATCCTGTTCCTGCACATGCACTTTTTCATATTCGATTGGCGGCACTACAAAACCATTGTTACCATTATTGATAAACTCGCAGATCCATCCATCATTGGTGCTAAAATTTACAGCGCCATTCATCGCCGCCGTCATACCACTGGTGCCGCTGGCTTCCCTTGGTACCCGGGGATTATTCAGCCATACATCCGCTGCCTGTTTTAATCGCTTGCTTAGTGCCAGTTCATAACCAATACATACAGCCACATTATCATACTGCTTGCTTAAATGCACCAGGTGATTGAAGTCATTAATAGCAGGATAATCCAGGGGGTAAGGTTTACCTGCCCAGATGATCTGTACCGGGTATTTAGTACTTGACAGCAGGGCTTCAAAGCGTTTATGGTCTCTCGTTAGTAGTTCAGCCCTTTTATATCCTGCAAAACGCCTGGCCCACACAATGGTAAATACATTGGGATCAAATAATTTACCGGTTTGGTCTGCTACCAGGTCCATCGCTCTTTTTTTCAAAAACCATTTACGGTCATCAAACCAGGTGTCATTTTTTTCATTCATGGCCTTGTACAATTGCTTATCGGCCCAATATGTCCAGTTTTGTGCATTGGTGATTGATTTTATCTGGCAAATATCCTCATACTTACCCCACATTTTCCTGCTTACATCTCCGTGCAATTTGGATACGCCGTTGGCAATTTTGGCAAAACGCAAAGCAGCCAGTGAATGATTGAACTGGTCATCAGTGATGCCGGTAAGCTTGCGAACCTCATCAAGGGGCATTCCGCAGAAATAACTCATTTTCTGGCACAGGAAAATGTCATGTTTCTCATTACCTGCCTCTTCGGGAGTATGTGTTGTAAATACCAGGCGCTTTCTTACATCTGCCAGGTTACCATATTTACGGTAGAGATAAAAAGCAGCGCTGATAGCATGGGCTTCATTCAGATGGTACAGCTCAGGATTAAAATTGATTTCATCCATCAGTTTGGCCCCGCCAACACCCAGTAAAATAAACTGGGCAATCTTTGTAGCAGTATTCCCATCATACAAACGGTGAGTGATCGTTTGTGATACATAATCATTCTCCGGCAGATCCGTGCTCAGTAAGAACATCGGTGCTGTTTTGAATGTGTCTGGATTGAGGTACCAAACCTTTACCCATATCGGTGTATCATGAATAGTAATCTGGAATTTGATGCCGGTATCTTCTAAAAAATTATAGATCTTCTCATTCCATTGCACCTGCAGGGTTTGATCTGCATTGCGGGCCTGGTCGTAATAACCATATTTCCACAAAATGCCGATACCTACCATGTTTTGTTTCAGTTCATACGCACTGCGCATATGACTGCCCGAGAGAAAACCCAAACCACCACTATAAATTTTAAGTGGCTGGTGTACGGCGAACTCCATAGAAAAATAAGCTACTTTTTTACTGTAATTCTCATTCACAGCATAGGGAACTTTGAAATTGGCAAAACTCATATAGCGCTAAAAATTAATGAGGGGCAATATTAGATTTTTTTTCAGGAAAAACGGTTTTTGGTGCAAAAAATTGTGTAATAAATACACAACTTACACCACTTGACAAATTGCAATCGTTTGAAAAAACATGAAAAGTTCCTGATAAATTAATATTTGGCAACTTTGCTGTTGTAAATAAAACCATCTGCCATTACGGATATAGTATACATTCCCGTTGAAATTTTGCCCAAATTGTCAATGACAAAATTATTGCTCCCGGCTATTCCATCAAATTGATCAACATGTACCTTTCTCCCTGCTGCATCATAAATAATGATACGGACAGCACAAGGCCTGATCAACTGGGCTAATAAGTTGATATGATCCGAAAATGGGTTTGGCAAAACCTGTACAAACTGAGTAACAGAAAATCTTGCTGTTGCGATTTTGCTATACGTGAAGCTTCCGTCATGCGCTGTTATTTTCAACCTGTAAAAGTTGGTGCCGTTAACTGGTGACAGATGAGTAAAAAGGTAAAGCTGCTGGTTACTGGCTGTTATTGAACCTGCATGGCTGAATTTAATCCCGTCTGTGCTGAATTCAATGACGTAAGCAAGGATATCGACTTGTTCGCCCACCTGCCAGTTCAGAACTACGTTGCCATTGTGAGTTGAGGCAGTGAAGCTGACAATTTCCACGGGTAAACCATAAAATAAAATTGTAACAGTTGCAGGTATACTTTGTTGCATAGCAGCATCCACTTCGCTGAATGTGAAGGATGTGGAAGCAATATTGTCGTTGGGGTCAATCGTAAGCAGTACGGGGTTATAATTGATGATCGTTTGTCCTTCAACAACCGCTATTGCATTATAATACAATACTGCATTTGCAGGAAGGGACTGTATAACAACTGTATTAATGCCACTCACGCCATCGTATATCCCGTCTTCCGCATCATTGCCAGTCATAACAGGAACAGGTATTCGTATATTGCCACCGGGGTTTACCCTTGCTTCAATTGTATCCCTGGCCACCGGCAATTGTTCAATACCAAAATTCAGGTTACTTATTGCTGCAGTACCTACATTTATATTTATCAGTTTCCCATTTACTATACCATCATTTCCTGGTAATACAGCTGTATGCTCGCCTGTATGCACCCATCCGGCTGGTAGTACAACGGGTGGTGCCGCCTCATTTTCTATTCCAGGAACCGTACTTAATAAAAGTGAATAATCCCCGGCAGCAACATTCAGCAGTTGGTAGCTGCCATTGTTTACTACAGGAGCTATTGCGGATACGTTACCACCCGCATTTACCAATGATACAAACAAGCCGCCTGCATTGGTGCCCCTGCCGTTAACTATATTATCTGTTAATCCGTTGGCATCATTCAGCACAGTGCCACCCAGGTTGGCTATGCAGGTGATCACTACTGGCGGAACCCTGTATTCAGCAGAAAGATCATAACAAGTGTTAGGTACATGTACACGTACCCGGTAGGCGCCTGTGTCGGCTATAGAATTATATACCAGTGAAAGCGATGGCCTCCTGCTTATGATCTGGCTTCCAGACCCGGTGCCAGAAATTTTTGTCCACTCAAATACAGAACCCGCAAATAAAGAATCCGTGAACAGCATAAAGTTCAATGGCAGGCTGCAGGCAGCCAGTACGCCAGGATTGCTGCGAATGACAGGAGGATAGGCCTTTACCACTGCCACAGTTCTGGTGGAAGAGTTAAGACATGCATCCACTATCCTTACAGTTACAGTAGCTTGTGCTGCCGCAAATGCAAAGGCTGCACTTGCCTGGGGTGCAGTGCTAAAGTTTCCCGGTGTAGTGCCGATTATCTGGTAACTGTAGGGCAACACTCCCTGTGAAGCTGTAACAATAACATTACTGCCTGTCCCGCAGGAAGGCAGGCTCTCAGCAGAAGTAACTAACGGTTGCTGGTAGCTAGCTATAGTAACCGTATCTGCATATACCAAAGAACAGTTTGAAAAGCTGTATTCAACGATGTATCTGGCCGGTGGATAATTTGACAAAAGCGTTTGCCCATTGGGGTGGGTATTTAAATTGGTATTACTGGAGGTGGTAAAAATAAAGATTGGATTTCGGTTGATACCGAGTACAGTTACTGTTACCGTATTCCACGAAGGGCCATCATTGCTCCAGCTTGCAATAATATCGCCTTTGTTAATGCATTTATTCAGCACCCTGGTGTTCCTGAAAAAACCTGCATATCCCACAGGAACATTTGTTATTGATACCGTATCAGATCTGCCGCAGGAATCAGTCAGGACATAGGAGTAGGTTTGTGCAGGCAATGTGCTGTCAAATTGTATCCATTCACCTGTAACAGCTGTCACCGGGCAAGTAACGCAGCCATTTGCGAGGCTTGTATAATTTCTTGTACTTAATGGCAAAGCTCCAACCGCTACCGGCATGGCACCCAGGTACTGTTTGATGGTAAGTTGTCCATAGCTGCCAGCAGGAACAGCAATACGGTTGCTGATATAATTAACGTGGCAAAGACTGCTTTGCTCAGCTGGATTGAGTTGCCAGCCCCGCTGAAATGTTGCTGGAACGGTGGTATACTTTTTTCCACAAGAGTCAACCGCAGTAAATACATACACACCGGGGGGTAAGGTGAACACCCCATTTGTATTTGTGCCAGTGCCGTTATCCGGGGATACAGCATAGGTAACCGGTAACCGGAAAAAACCATCTGGCTCAAAACTCACCGTTGTATTATTGCAGTCTGCAGGTTCAGCGGCTGATTCGCTTATGGTAAACGAGAGGTCCTTGATATAATTTACTTCGTCGCCACAGGAATCCCTCATTGTCATACTTAATAACAAAGGGTTAGCATCTCTTGGGATACCAGGCAGATAAAAAGGGAAACTGTCAACTACAAATGTACCTGTAGAATCCGCCTGTCCGGCACCGTTAGTAAAAGAAACACCTGCACTAATTGTATAGGGTTGAAAAACAGAACCTGTGATGACCACATTGCTTATACGAAGTTCATTGCAGTTAAATGAAAACACGGGAGTAAAATCCCATTTGTTTTTAATATCCCTCGCATTGTATGTTACAAGCAGATCGCCACAACTGTCAATCACGTTAACTTTTATTTTATCCCTGGAAAAATCACTGTATGATGCCTTAAACCGCAATGGCAATGTTACACCGGCGTATACAACAGGATCCGGGCCCGGATTAAAATTAAAAACCGAAATACTGGCACCTTGAGGAAGTGGGGAGGACAAGTATATGCTGTCAAGGCTCATACTGTCGCAGCTTATTTTATTTACCACAACCCGGGAAATACGGTAAACAGGACTGTTTGTAAACTGGCTGGGAGTAAAGGTTGAAAAGTTTCCGCAGGCATCATATACCCTGATCCTTACCCTCCTTTCAGGAACATCAAGCTTTGAATACAAAGTAAAACGGGCAGGCAGCACAGATCCCGATGCCCGTACAACCGAAGCACCGCTGCTGCTGATATTGATCACTTCAAACCTTCCTCCAGGCAGCAGGGCAGGCGTTACCGTGAGTGCATCAAGCGAAAAACTATCACAATTAACCACGCTGATACTTGCACCGGTAATTGAAATAGAACCAGCACCACCAGTTACGGTTACCTCCCTCGTTTGTATATTTTGACAAGAGTCAGCAGCTTGTACCAGGTACGTTCCAGCGGGCAAGCCGGTAAAATCACCCGTAATATTGGTAACTCCCGTTTGTGCTGGCCCACTAAGGATTGTGTAAGTATAAGGAGGCCGTCCGTTGGTCATTATGCCGGCGATACTGCCATTTGCAAGGGTGCAGGTTGTAACCGGGGTTGTAACTGGCGCATAATCGTTGTTACCCGGCAGCACATAATTACCGTCCACTAAAATATTGCTGAATGTAAAAATCCCCCCGCTTCCATCTGTTACCCTAAGTGTGTATTGACCTGGAAAAAGGGCGCTGAAAGTATCGGGCAATGCTAATGGAAAATGCGCCGGCCCTGGAGTATAATCTGGCGGATGGTTAGTAATGGACAATTGATAGGGGCCTCCGCTACCAACTGTACCGCTGACAAATATGCTTCCGTTGTTTACACATCTCGATTCTGCAACCGTAATTGTTTGTGCTGAACCAGCACTGCTTAACAGGACTAAAAAGGAGGTAAGTAAAATAAAAATCTTCATTCAGTTGCCTTAAGTGTGCACTAATATATTTCTATTTCAACAAACGGCACGTATTACTATAAAGACATTATCGCAGTTACCTCTATTTCTATCAGCAACTCATCATCAATGAGCCTTGCCACTTCCACCATGGTTGCCGCAGGTTTTATCGTTGCAAAAAATTCTCCATGGGCTTTACCAACTTCTTCCCAACCCGCAATATTGGTTACGTACATCCGGGTTCTTACCACATCATTAAGTGATGCACCGAAATGCAGTAAAGCTTTTTCAATCTTAGTAAAAATAAATTTCGTTTGCTGGTACACATCCCCCCTGCCTACGAGTATATCGCCATCCATGGCAGTGGTGCCTGCTACTTCTATTAAATTGCCCACTTTAACGGCCCTGGAGTAGCCCACTATATCTTCCCAGGGAGAACCTGAGCCTACCTGCTGTCTCATATTGATATTTTTCTACAATGTACAGCTTTGTGTTTTTAAAAAGTTAGCCATAAATTAGTCTAGCCTAATTTTAATTTTAGATAATGTGAATTATTAATTACTTTTATCCTTGATTTGAAACCACTATGTTTTATCGTACAACATGAGCAAACCGTTGCATAATGATCAATCGCTGAGTGAGGTACACCAGAGTATCGATACCACCATTAACCAGAAAACCGGCTGGCGCAGGATATTGAGCTTTCTTGGCCCTGCCTATTTAATCAGTGTGGGTTATATGGACCCCGGGAACTGGGCAACCGACCTGCAGGGTGGCAGCAAATTTGGCTACAGTCTTATTTGGGTTTTATTGATGAGCAACCTGATGGCCTTGCTATTGCAGGGCCTCGCCGCCAGGCTGGGTATTGTAAGAGGCAGGGACCTTGCACAAGCTAACAGGGAAACCTACCCCAAAAGAATAAATTACGCTTTATATGGTCTTGCAGAAATTGCCATTGCTGCCACCGATCTGGCAGAAGTGCTGGGTATGGCGATCGGCATTCAGCTATTAACCGGTCTGCCGCTGATATGGGGTGTAAGCATAACGGTGCTGGATACATTTTTACTGTTGTACCTGCAGAAACTGGGTATGAGAAAAATGGAGATCTTTATCATTGGTCTTGTAGCGGTTGTGAGTATTTCATTTTTGATCGAGATCATCCTCGCAAAACCAGATGCAGGTGAAATTGCCAGGGGCTTTATTCCCCATTTGGAAAATCCTGAAGCCCTCTATATTGCCATTGCCATCATCGGTGCCACTGTGATGCCACACAATCTTTACCTGCACTCGGCATTGGTGCAGACAAGAAAAATTGCACCAACAAAAGAAGGAATTAAAGAAGCGATCAAATTTAATTTGATCGACAGCGCCGTTGCACTCAACATAGCCTTTTTAGTAAATGCCGCCATTTTGATACTGGCAGCTACTGCTTTTTTTAATACCGGTAATTCAAATGTGGGCGAAATAAAAGAAGCACACCGGCTGCTGGCACCCCTGCTGGGCAGCAAACTGGCGCCCATACTTTTTGCCGTTGCATTGATTGCTGCAGGACAAAGCAGTACTATCACGGGTACCCTGGCCGGGCAAATAGTAATGGAAGGTTACCTGCAATTGCGGATCAATCCCTGGGCCAGGAGATTGCTGACCAGGTTGCTGGCCATTATTCCTGCATTGATTGTAATATTAATTTATGGAGAAGACAGGGTGGATGCCTTGCTGGTATTAAGCCAGGTCATATTAAGTCTGCAACTTGGGTTTGCTGTAATTCCTCTGATACATTTTGTAAGTGACAAACAAAAAATGGGTGATTTTGCCATCAAAACTTACACAAAAATTGCCGCATGGATCATTGCTACCACCTTGGTTGCCTTAAACTTTAAAATGCTGCTGAATGAAGCAGTTGGTATTTACAATGCCGATAGCATGCTACCCAAAATACTAGTCGCTATCGGCGGATTACTTTTTATTGCGCTGTTGGTATACATCACCATACATCCCGCAGTTTCAAAAAGAAACAGAGAAGTGCCGATTGCGATCCATAGCGGCGACAATATTTTACAGGAAATACATGCACCTGCATTTAATCATATTGCTGTGGCGCTTGATTTTTCTGAGAATGATGAAAAGCTTATTTCGCATGCATTAGGCCAGGGTAATCCAGGCAGCAGGTACTATTTAATTCATGTGGTGGAAAGCGTTTCTGCAAGCCTGCTGGGTAAATACAGCAACGATTACGAAACACAAAAAGATGCTGAAAGACTTGACACCTATGTAAAGCAGTTAAAAGAAAAAGGGTTTGATGCCGAGGCTAAACTCGGGTTTAACAGGCGTTCACCCGAGATCGTTAGAATTGTAAAAGAAACCGGTGCGGAAATGCTGATATTGGGGGCTCACAGGCATACTGGCTTAAAGGATATTTTATATGGTGAAACCGTAAACAGTGTGCGTCATGAATTGCCTATACCAGTCCTGATAGTAAATGTATGACATCAACTTAGTTAGATAATAATAAAGGCAGCTCTACATAAAAGCTGGTTCCCTGTCCTTCTCTTGTTTCAAACCATATTCGTCCATGGCTTTGTTCTACGATACCTTTGCACATTGCGAGGCCCAACCCGGTGCCGGATGTTTTAGTTGTAAAATTGGGTGTAAATATTTTTGACTGCATGGCTTCAGGAATGCCGTTGCCATTATCTTTCACCGTAACCAGGACTTTATCATGTTCCACTTTCTCTGTTATATTTATATGCGGTATCCTGTCTTCCGGCACTGCCTGCATGGCATTTTGAATAAGATTGGTAAACAGGCGATTGATATGCGTTTTATCTGCATAGATCATTACTGCACCATTCTGTGGGTACCAGTTCAACTGCAGATTTTCTTCGGCACCATGCAAATGCGTTACTCCATCCAGTAATTCATTTAAATCAAATTTTTCACTGCGGGGATTACCAATATTTGCAAATTGTGAAAACTGTCCTGCGATCTGGCTAAGATGGTCTATCTGCTCCACCAATGTGCGGGCAACGCTTTTACTGAGATCCATTACGTTGGTTGCATTATTGTCTATCGCTTTTTGCAGGTACTGCAGGCTCAGCTTCATTGGCGTAAGCGGATTTTTTATTTCATGCGCCACCTGGCGGGCCATTTCACGCCACGCTCCTTCCCTTTCACTTTTTGCAAGGGCTGCAGCACTGTCATCCAGTTTTGCCACCATCTTGTTGTACTCCTCCACCAGCTCGCCGATCTCATCTTTTCGCTTCCATTTAATGGCTTCATTTATTTTCCCCAGGTTCACCTGCTTCATCCTGTTGCTGATAAAGGTGAACGAACGGGTGATGCGGTTGGTTATAAACAGTGCAACGATACCGGCAATTAAAAATATAAATGCATTCAGGTTGATGATGGCAACAAGAAAGTTGGAAATCTCCTGCCGCAGTTTTGTTTCAGAGGTAAAATAGGGAATATTCAGGTAAGCATACTGCTGCCCGTTAGCATCCAGCACCGGCACATAATTGCTGAGGTATTCCAGGCTGCCAATGGTTTCGTCTTTAAAAAACTGTATCTCTTTTAAATTATGAAGATGGTAATAAGCCTCCGGGTCCATGAGGTTGCTTACAATTCCTTTGTTGTAGGGTAATGGCAAAGACGAAACTTTGAGATTACCATCCAGGTCGTACATGTTAATGTCCACTGCATGCACTTCCGATATTTTTGAAATGGTCAGTTCAAGTTTGTCACGGTAAGCCAGGTCGTATAGTTTTATCACATCGTCAAACACTGCAATATCAGCCAGGGAATTCCTCACCTCATTTTGCATCACCTGTATGGTGCGGCTGAGTGTTTCCCTGTTATTATTGTAATACCTGTCGATAAAGAAAAGGATAGTGGCCACCCCCACGACTATAAATGACAACAAGCTCATAAAAATGATAGTGGTATGTACCTGGTTGCGGATACTCATTTGCCAGTATTGCCTTATACTACCCCATCTCAAGCGGGAACGTATAAACGAATTGAGTAACCAGAAAAACCCTGTTACAAAAAGAAATGCACAAAAAAGATAAGAGAACAATGTAATGGACTCAATAATAAAGCTGTCTTTTTTCGCAATGATCACCACTTTGTCTGCTGCTGCTTTATACCACAATTCATCATAGTCGTCTTTTTCCCGCTGCTCATATTCCTCTTTTGGCACCTGGCTGGTTTGCAGGTGAGATGGAAACGCATAATCATTGTGACTGGTTACCATCTGCAGTTTATTATATACAGCAAATGAGTATATCGGTGAATTTTCAATGGAGGCATTATATCCTTTCAAAAAAAGTTCAGGGTACAGTGCGTCTGTCTTGTATTTTTTGGGTGTAGCAAGTATAAAAAGGGAACCCAGTGGTTTGCCCGTACTGTCCGAAATATCTTTCCTGCTGATGTAATTGAATTTATCATACGACACATCGTAGTAGTAAAGATCCGGCACTGCTGTGGCCTTACCCTGCGTACGTAAAATGGAATTGAGGGTGGTAAACGTGCTCGAATCCTGGTTGTACAATGCCCTTTCGTTTTCATCAAATGAATAGATCCGGGTGTCGTATTTGTTAAGGTATCCAGTAAAATTCCTGTTTAGCAAACTGTCTTTTATCAGTTTGTTTGACCGCTCGTTATTAAGCCTGGTAAACAAAGGAGCGATCGCTTCACTCCTGAAATCGGTCAATACGGTGTTCATCAGCCTTTCACTTGCAGGGTCTGCTTTTGATGACAGCACATCGGCATAATGTTTTCTTCTTTCGATCTCTTTTTTATTATTCTCCACCATGATGATGATGGAAATGGATATGGAGAAAAAGAACAACCAGAAAATAAGGCTGGAGGAAACAATTTTGGAGGCGAAAAAATACAGCCTCCGGGTATTTAACAGCAGTAAATAAATCAACAGCCAAATAAGTACGTTCAGTTCGAATATCACTCCCGGGTGACTGATACGAAAGGAAAGAAAAGCCAGGCCAACGATAGTAACGATCAGTATCAGCGACATGATGCTTTTGGGAAACAAAGGCTGCAGCAGGTAAACAACGATCTGTGATAAAAGAAAAAAACCGATTGCGAGGCATCCCAGGACCAGGAACCCCACAACAGTATAAATATTGAGGGTAAAGAAATTGACCACATCGAATGATATCTGTGAATCGGCCACCATGGAGCGTATTATATTACCACAGCCAAACGCTGCTCCCAGTAAAATCAAAATGCCAATAAAAACCACCCCAAATTTTGCCGGGGTAGTTGTCACTTTTACTGCGATACCTTTTTCCTGCATAAAGTGCCGTACAAACAAAACGATCCATAAGAAAAAAATGGCGTTGATCAGCAAATCACCGAGTGAGCGGAATACGGCAGTGGCGGCATAAATTTTAGGGTCGAACAATTCGTACTGCCGCAGGTTTACCGGAACAGGAAAGAAATAACTTGCCAGCCTTACTAACAATAAGGCAGACACGAGAAACAGAACACCCTTATAAAAACTCTGTTGAACAAAATTTCCAGCTACTACCTGTATAAACATCAGCAGCATAATAAGTGCCGTTAATCTGAACATGGCAGCCACAATATTATTTCCTTGCACGCCGGCAGCAGACTTCTGCGTCAGTGAAAAAAGAAAAGTTCCATCTTTGGACCTGACATTGTTTTCATTTTCAACCTCTGATAATAGAAAATCATTTTCAAGACCGTCGTCCGTAACATAAGAATTGACGAGGTATTCATTGGTGATGGAGTAATTCCACTTTACAGGTATCAGCTCAATTACTGTTAAATTGCCTTCCTGTACTTTTCGCCATACATACCACCCATTTCCGAGTTGCTGAAAACCCGTCCTTTTATCCTGCGTCAGCACATTTCCATCAGGCTGCACCACCTGTGTGTTCCAAAAAAGTAACCGGTAAAGCCCGATATCATCCTTGTCATATACGAAAATGAAATACTTTTTTTCAACGAATTGCTTTAGCAGTTTTTCATCATATTCTTTTACCGCAAGTCTTTGCAGAAGCTTTTTATCCGCAATAAGTGTATCGAAATCATTTTCCTGCTTTTGAATATAGGACGACATTTTTCGCTGCACTGCACCCGCAGAAGAATTGGCAGCCCAATAATTATCAATGATAAATGAAATAGTAACCAGCCACGCTGCACCCAGCAACAGGTAGATGTTTTTTTTCAATATCTTATTAAATGAGCTCCCTTTATCCAATACCTGGTAATTTACTGCTTATGATTGATGTTTTATCCCATTCCAGATGCTGTCCATTTCCCCGAGGGTCATTTCCTGTAGTGGCTTTCCTTTAGCCAATGCTGCAGTTTCCATCTTTGTAAAACGCTCTATGAATTTTTTATTTGTCTTCTCCAGCGCATTCTCCGCATCCACCTGCAAAAATCTTGCAAAGTTTATCAGGGAAAAAAACAAGTCGCCTAATTCTTCTTCCATATGTGCCATATCACCGGATTCAATGGCTTCTTTCAATTCCCGCTGCTCCTCTTCCACTTTCTCCCATACCTGGTCTTTGTTTTCCCACTCAAACCCAACCTGCTTTGCCTTCTCCTGCAGGCGCATGGCCTTTACCGTTGCTGGTAATGATTTTGGCACCCCACTCAAAACTGATTTTTTCCCCTCTTTCATTTTCAACTTTTCCCAATTGCGTTTTACATCTTCTTCATCATTTACCTGTACAAGCCCGGAACCCGACGCGGGGGCATATATGTGGGGGTGGCGGAAAATAAGCTTTTCACAAACGCCGTTGATAACATCATCCAGCGTAAACTGCTGCTGCTCTGTGCCAATTTTTGAATAAAAAACGATGTGCAGTAAAATATCACCCAATTCTTCTTTGATCGATTTCCAGTCATGTTCGGTAATGGCATCTGCCAGCTCGTATGTTTCCTCAATGGTAAGCTGGCGAAGGGTATCAATCGTCTGCTTTTTATCCCAGGGGCATTTTTCCCTAAGATCATCCATTATTTTTACCAGCCTGTTAAAAGGCATTTCCTCTGTATGCATGCATATCTTTTTTATTGTACAAAAGTAACTGCTGCATTGTATAACAGCAATTTGGTTAAAAATAGTTAAAAAAGCGGTCAGCTAAACTTTTGCTATATCTTGTGCAGGAGAAATAACACTAAAATGATTTCTTTAATTTTACTTTCTTGAAAACAAAGAAAATGAATACATACATTGCTGTTACTGCATTACTTGTTACTTCCTGTTTACAAAAAACAAACGCCCAGTATTATCATAAAGATATTATCAGCGTGTACCAGGCCAATGCAGAAAACAGGCTCTATGCGGAGCAGAATGTAAGAAGCGTTATTGTTCACAGTTTTGAACCTGATGGCGTAGAGAGCAAGGATTTTGTATGCAGGAAAAAAGTAAGCAAAAATTTCCGGACAGTTGAAACATTTACCAGTTCACCAGGTACAGTCAGTTCGGTATTGATTTCAGAATTTAACGAAAAAAATCAACTGGTAAGATCGTCTGACAGTTCCGAAATTACTGCTGCCACCAGTTTATACGAATATGATCAATTGGGAAGAATCCTGCGTATTACTGCATACAACCATTCCAGCGACGATGACTTTACCACTTCATTAAAAGAAGTGCATGAGTACAGCTATAACCAAAAGGATCAGCCCCTGAAAATGCTGCGTATAAAAAACGACAGAGATACCATGCTGGTGGAGTTTTTAACAGATTCTAATGGCAATGTATCCGATGAAATTGAAAGGATACCCGGCGGCAGGCACTGTTATTATTATTATAATGAAAACAAACAACTCACTGATATTGTCCGGTATAACGTTATGAGCAAATCAATGAAACCGGATTTTGTTTTTGGATACAATGAAAAAGGGCAGGTAGTGCAAATGGTAACCGTGGAAGAAGGAGTTAACAACCCCTATTACAACGAAAAAGAAATGGCCAACTATTATACCTGGCGCTACTATTATAATGATGAAGGCCTGCGTATTATTGAAAAGTGTTTTTCAAGAGGTGCCAAATTGATTGGGTATGTAGAGTATGAATACGAATAAAAAAAGGGTACCAGCAATGGCACCCTCTCAGTAATCAAAACATTACTGGCTGCCTGCCGGCAGTCAAGGTTTACCAAAAAGACTTTTATACAATTCGTTTTTGCAATATCGGTACAAAATGCCGCCTGTTAAAGCCAGCATGCCAATAAAACAGCCCCCTATAAAACCAATGATCATCAGTAAAATGATGGGCTGCTTTTTCACGTCGAACGGTGCGGTGGGTTTATCCAGCATGGCAATGATCGGTGTCACTTTTTGCAGACGCCATACCGCTTCATCCCTGTTATTGATGTACATATCCCGCTGGCGGAGTACCCTTTCTTTTTCTGAAGCAACATTTACTTTGGGTATGGAATATTCCAATAATTCAGCCGGGGTAAACATCGTGCGTTGCTGCATGGCAATCGCCTTCCTGTCCTCAGAATTGATCATCTTTTGAAGCGAATCAATTTTATCGAGCGTGAAATTATAATCGTCCAGTGCTTTTTGTCTTTTCAATTCCACATAAAATTTCGACAGCTTATCAGCAATAACATTGGAGATCGGTGTAATATAACTTTCGTTGGTGCCGGTATAATACAATTCAAGCACTCCGTTCTTATTCATCTTTGCACTAATATCCGCTTTTATTATTTCAGAAGCTTTTATCGCCAGCGCCAAACTGTCTTTTGGAACAGTGGTACCGCTGCTGTAAAAAGGCTTATGCTCGTTGATGTCATTAATGATAAGTTCACCAATGGTTTTATTTTCAAACGCTGACAGCCTGGTTGTTACAACCGACTCCCTGATGCGGCGGCTCTGTGCCAGTTCAATGATATTGATCGTTGCCTCGCTGCTGAAGGATTTTGGCGCATCATTTAAACCCAGTATGCCCTGGAGCATATTGTTTGAAATGGTATTATCACTAGGTGACAACAAAGGAAATAAAGTTGCTTTGGAAGTATAAGTGGTGCGTTTGCCATTGGCATATACAAAAGCCAATACGGCAAACAAAGCGCCTGCTGCCAGTATAATTATCTTGTACCGCTTTAGTTTGTGTAATACTGATATTAATAATTCTTGTGAATTCACAACGGGTATTTTATTTTCTTAAGAGTAAATAAGTGATCACTAAGGGTATAGCTGCTGTCATTCCCTGCGTAATTGCATTGCCAATCTCTTTTCCTTCCGGTCTTTCAGGAACGGTTATTACACAACCCTCTTCCACCTTTGGATAAAAATGCATAAAAAAGAAATTCTTTGTGCGTTTGCTCTTGCCATTTGCATAGGTAACAAAGATCCTTTTACGCCATGGCCTCAGGCTGTAGCCTCCTGCTTTGTCAATATAATAGCTGAGGCTGGAATGGTCTTTATCATAAGCGATCTTCAATGGCGATTGTACCTTACCCTGAACAGTTATGAACGGGTTTATTTCCGGAATATATATCACATCATTGTCCTGCAGGATGATATCGTATTGTGAACCTTTCTCTTTCATGGCTCTTTCCAGGTCGATGCTAACAGGCTGTTCCAGGTTGTTCAGCAATGCATTATCATCACCACCGATTATTCTTCCGGCGGAATCTTTTTTTGGCTTTGCTAAAAATTTTTCTCTCAGGTAATCACCCTTTCGCCTGTACAGCATGGCGCCATTGAGGTTGGCATTGTCTAATATACCACCGGCCCTTTCTAAGTAGGAAGAAAGCCTTTCGTATTTATCCAGCCTTGGATAAGCACCCTGGTATTTCACCAGTCCAACAATCTGTATATTTTCCTGTAAGGAGAAACTGGGATTTTTTCTTACATGTATTTGATCGTAGGGACGAAGGATAATTTTTCCTGCAACTGAATCCAGCTCTAATGTGGAATTGATGTTATAAGACCTTACAATGGTACGGGTGGGTTTTAATCCTTGTTTTGCACTATCCATATCTACAATACTGGCAATTTCAAGGCGCCCAAATTCTGCCGAAGGTTTTAATCCCCCGGACAAATAGATAAGATCCTGTAAAGTCATTCCACCATATTTTTTAACTTTTCCTTCTTTGCGTACTTCGCCATCGATAAATACAAATTGCTGTTCGCCAAATTCGCTGGTGCTGAACAATTGTATCATATCATTTGGCTGAAGCGGCACATTATTTACACTGTGTACATTTTCTTCACTGTAGTCGGTAAGGTTTACTTCCAGCTTATCAGACTTTATATTGGTGGAATCACCGGCGCCCCGAAAAATATAAGCCCTGGGCAGATAAGTACTGTTGGTGATACCACCAGCCCGGTTAATGATATCAAATAACCTGTCGCCTTTCCTCATTTCATAGATGCCCGGGTAGGCAACAGCGCCACTTACTTCAATTTTATTAACGATACCAGACTTAACAATATCTGCTTTTACTATATCCCCGTCCATCAGTTCAAAATCCAGGTCTTTCAATTTTACAATGGCGGTGGCATTTACATCATGTATTACCTGTCTTTCGTTTTCAGAACGCACCACTTTTATGGCAGAAGAATAAGCATCAGAGGTAAAACCCCCGGAGTATTGCATCAATGCTTTCATTCCTTCGCTTGTTTTAAGCTGGTAGTACATGGGTCTTTTAAACTGACCGGTAGCCAGTACTTTCTTTTGTGCAAAGCTCACAACGATAAAATCATTGTTTTGCAGGTACACCCTTCTGCCCACATCACCGTTGTGCAAATATTTATATACATCCAGCACTTCCACCACTTTACCATTGCGCTTTACCAATATCTCCCGCAGGTTACCATATTCAGTAACGCCGCCGGCTAGCCCAATAGCATTATAGGCATTGGAGAATGCTGATAACAATTTAGGTCCCGGGTTCATCACTTCACCCACTACATTAATGTTAATGGTTCGTGGCTGTCCCAGTGTTATCTGTATATTGGTGCCGGGTGGTACTGCGGTATTGAATCTTGCTGTAATGATCTGTTGCGCATTCTCAAAGGTTAATCCCTGCACAGTAATTTTTCCAAGGCCTGATGGAAAAATAGCACCGTCCCTTGCAACGATGTAATCTTCCTGGTATTCGCCACCGCCCCATAGGGAAACAATGATATGGTCTCCCACACCAATGGGATAATCAGGTGGTGGAATGGACAGTTCAGAAATATCATTCATGGCACTGTTCTGAAAAATATTGGCACCATAGGTATCATCCGCCCTGTAATATGCCCGCTTCAAATTATCGCCCTGTGTACTGTCTTTGTCTAATTTCTTATTTTCAAGCCTTCTTCTTATCTCGGGATTGTCTTTTGTGCGGTCGCCACCGGGTGTATTTTGCTTTTGATTATTGTCTTTAAAGAAAGTTTCGAAACCACTTTTGGTCATCATCGCAGGATTCAGATTTCCCGGAGCCAATGGGCTCATCCCCTGCGTAGGTGGCTGTGCGGTGGCTGTATTCACCAATACGATCAACAGGCAAAGCAGTAGTTTATAATGATTCAAAAGGATCTTCTGGACGGTCTTCATTCTTCCTTGGTATTGGTAAATAGTTTATAAAGCGCTAGCAGTTTTCTTTAGAGGTTGAGGATCAAACGAAAATGCAGTAACCAGCAAGCCAGTTAGTCCAGTTTCGGGTAAACACAACAGGTGTTATGTTCTAAAACGAAGAATTGGAAATTTTATTTTGGAGAGTTTCCGTTTTTTGGAAGAAAGGTTGGATAAAGCAGGCTATGGCCGGATTCAAACCCGCCATTTTCGAATCATTAAGAACCAGGGAAGAAATCAAAGGATTGATTATCAACTATATTATTTCAGGTCATTCAGTGTTGACAAGTATTCACTCCATATCTCATTTACTACCTCCGCAGCCGGTTTTATTTCATTAATTATCGCACTCACCTGCCCTATCTCCAGTTCACCTTCTTCCAGGTCGCCTTCAAACATGCCCTTTTTGGCTCGGGCCCGGCCAAGCAGTTGCTGTAGTTCCTCAAGGCTGGCGCAATTATTTTCTGCCAGCTGTACTTTGTCAAAAAATGCATTCTTTATTAAACGGACCGGGGTTAGTTTTTTCAAGGACAGCTGTGTATCACCCTCCTTGGCTTTTACTACAGCTTCCTTAAAGTTGATATGGGACGAAGCTTCTGGAGTGGCTACAAAGCGGCTGCCAACCTGCACGCCTGCTGCGCCCAACACCATGGCTGCCAGCATTTGCCTGCCCGTGGCAATACCACCTGCCGCAATAACCGGAATGCTAACCGCATTACAAACAGCCGGTATTAACACCAGGGTGGTGGTTTCCTCTCTACCATTATGACCACCTGCTTCAAAGCCTTCGGCTACCACGGCATCGCAACCTGCTTCCTGTGCCTTAAGGGCAAACTTGCTGCTGCTAACCACGTGTACTACAATAATGCCCTGCTCTTTCAGTTTACCGGTCCAGGTTTTGGGATTGCCCGCCGACGTAAAAACGATGGGCACTTTTTCGTCTATGATGATTTGAATATGTTTGTCGATATCAGGATATAAGAGCGGCAGGTTTACAGCGAAAGGCTTGTCCGTTGCTGCTTTGCATTTTTGAATATGCTCTTTTAAAACTTCAGGATACATGCTGCCGGCACCAATAATACCGAGGCCACCCGCATTACTAACGGCACTGGCTAACCGCCAGCCACTTGCCCATATCATACCTGCCTGGATGATGGGGTATTGGATGTTGAAGAGGGAAGTGATTTTATTGTTGAAAGGCCCCATAGATAAATGGCTGAATGGTTATAATGTTGAATTGTTGGTTTGCCAAATTGATTCAAAACTAATAAATCAAATACACAACTTGGTCAATGATGAAATTTGTATGAGTTTGTGAAGCAGCACCAAATTTTCTGACTGTAAAACAACAATTAAACAATGCATCAATGTATCATCTAACCCAGGTCAATATCCGTATCATCCCCAATGTTCAGCGATCTTGTTTCGCCTTTGATGCCGGTATCACTGCCAATGAGGGATTCATCCAGCACCACATCATATAATTTGGAGAAAGATCCAACAATAGATTCTTTTATGATGGTATAATTAAGCACCGTATGTTCTCCAATAGAAACATTGGGTCCAATTACAGAGTTTTTTATATCGCAGCCTTCACCAATACTCACTGGTGGAATAATGATGGTATTCTCAAATTTTTCCTGTCCGAATATAGTACCCCCGAATTTCTTTAACATGGTGGCATTTGACTCCAGCAGCGTTTCTTTTCTGCCACAGTCGAACCAGTTCTGCACTTTGAAGTATTTGAATTTGGCACCCTGTTGAATCATACATTCCAGGGCATCCGTGAGCGTAAACTCCTCATTTGTTTTTTCACCCTGCTCAATAATTTTTTTGATGCAGGAAAAAAGAATACTGGTCTCCTTTATTTTGTATATCCCCACCAGTGCCAGGTTGCTTTTTGGAATCGCCGGCTTTTCCACCACCCTGGTAATATTGTGTTCGTCATCCACTTCTGCCACACCAAAATTGCGGGGGTCATCCACTTTTTTTACACCCAGCATAGAATGTGGTGCATCCAGTACCTCCCTCACATTGTATTCTGCAATGGTATCGCCCAGCACAATGATCAGTTCTTCATCCCGGTTAACGATCTGCTTTGTCAGATCAATGGCATAACCTGTACCATTCCTTTCATTTTGATAAACAAAATAATTGTTGTGGTGGGGATATTTGGCCTTCACATAATCCTGTATCTTATCACCCAGGTAGCCCACGATAAAAATAAAATCGGTGACACCTGCATCGTGTAACTGGTCAACAATGATGCTGAGGATGGTTTTTCCCGCCAATGGGATCAATGCCTTTGGCTGTGTATAGGTATGAGGGCGAAGCTTAGTGCCTGCACCCGCTACTGGAATGATTGCCTTCATGTTTTAATAATTACCAGGCTTTGACCCAATATTTTATTCACAATTGAAATGCTTCTTTTTTAAAAACGGACTGTGAAAGTAGGGGATTTTTGTGTAAATACTACATGGTTGAAAAGCTAAGAGATTAATTACAGGCGGGTTTTCAAGTTGACTTTTTTAAACAAGTCAACTCCGTTACTTATACTCAATACAACTGTTCATCAAAATTTTCACTTACTGACTCCATTTTTTTTCCCGCCAAAAATTTATTTTTCCAGGCAACAATGGCTGCCATAATCATCATTACTATTAATAAAGAAAGTCCTTTTGATAAACTGGCCTTTTCTGAAATGATTCCAATAACAGACGGTCCTGCTAAAAAACCGATCAAACCGCCGGTTGTAACCATTGCAAAACCTTCCACTTTGCTTACACCGGGAATGTTGGCCGAAGCCCGGAATAATATGGGCACTATACCCGAACATCCAAAGCCGATAATAACATAGCCGGCAATAGCGAGTCCGACATATTCGGACAACACCACAATTAAAAATCCTGTAGCGGCAGTGAGGGACCCTGCAATTACTGTTTTTTTGTTTCCTAAAACAGACACAATACTGTCGCCATTGAGCCGGCCAATCGTCATAGCAATTGAAAAACCGGCATAACCTAAACTGATCAGCTCTTTTGGCGCCTTCATTACTTCCTTAAAATAAATAGCACTCCAGTCGGCCACACAACCCTCGGCCATAAACAACACCATACATATAAATGAGATGCTGAGAATGCTTAGGGAAGGCAATTTTAAACCCGAACCAGAATGTATGATCTCTTTATTGGCCAGTAAGTGATGCCTGTTACTGATATTAATAGCAACAATAATCGCAGACATGATCACAATTTGTAAGCCGGAAGGAACCGCAACTGTAAACATTAAAGCTGCAAAACCAGCGCTAACAAAACCACCAAGGCTATACAGGGCGTGACAGGAGCTCATTAGCAGGCGATCGTACTTTTGCTCCATTATATTTACAGTGGCATTTGATGATACCCCATTCAAAAAACTTACCAGCCCCAGGCAATACAAACTTACCCAGCACATAGGCCTGTTAACTGAATTGATAAGAGCGATCATAATGATACTTTGTATAATATAACCGGCCAGCATCCACTTGCCCACCGGAATTTTCCCAAACACTTTTGTTGATAGAAATACCCCGGTAATGGCACCTAAAGGTGATAACAATAAGGAAAGACCCAGGCTGCCATCCGTAAAATCAAGTCGTTGCTTTATACCCGGGATGGCCGCCACCCAGGTTCCAAACAGTAAACTGCTGCAGGCAAACAAAAAACCCACTGCTACTACGGGCTTTAATTTTACAAAAGAAGAAAAATTTTTAAGCAGCATACTGTGAAAATAGAAAATGCAACCCAAACAAGGTGATTAAAATAAACAACTGCGGAAAAAACTTTATAATAAAATCAAAAAATTATGTAACAGCCTGTTGGCAAGGCCTGATTAATTTTACAGCCCATGTTGAAAAACTCCAGAGAACAACTGCTAAATTTCATTAGCCATCACCAACTGAAAAAAGAAAACGGCATTATCTGCTTTGATGCACATGTACGCTTTTTTGAACCAGTAGCTGTTAATACATTTTCTGAGATCCAGATCATTTCGCTCCCATTTGAACATGCCCTGTACGTAATTAATTGCCCAGATTCGTTGCCACAGGGATGCGACGTATACAGCACTTCCAGGTTCAATTTTTCCAAAGAGGAGGATGAAGAGCTTATAATAACTGCCGGCGAAGGGCAGAAAATACTTACATTAAGCTTAAAAAAAACCTGACGTCTTCCGTGCCTTCTTTACATGTATATAAATAAGTAGGCCATTCCGTACATAAAAAATAAAAAAATCGTTTATTTTTCGGGTATGAAACTGTTTATCAAAAATATGGCTTGCGAAAGCTGTAAAGTGGTGGTGAGAGAAGAGCTGGAAAAGCTGGGCGTGGCACCCATCAAGGTGGACCTGGGCGAAGTGGATATAAAAGAAAAACTAACGCAGGCAGAACGAAAGGAGTTTAACAGCGCCATAAAAAAAGCCGGGCTTGAACTGGTTAATAGCAAAGAGGGCGTGCTGATTGACCAGATAAAGGCTGCCATCATCGATTACATTGAAAACAACAAAAATTTTAAGAACAACCTCTCAGACTACCTGAGCAAAAAATTAAATTACGAGTACAGTTATATCTCCAGTTATTTTTCTGCTATGCAGGCTAATACTATTGAGCAATTTGCTATCAATTTGAGAATTGAAAAAGTTAAAGAAAAGATTGTGCTGGAAGACCTTACACTTACCCAAATTGCCGATGAATTGAATTACAGCAGTGTAGCTCACCTGTCGAGCCAGTTTAAAAAAGTGACCGGCTTACCGGCCTCTCATTTTAAAAAATTGCGGGCGATACGGCGTAACACTATTCAGGCTTTGTAAAATACTGTTCTATCCACAGAAAAAATGGCTTGTCCACAACAACCATGTTGCTTTGCCCATGTTAGCTATATTTGCAGCCTCAAACCAACTACATGCAAAGGGACACCCTCGTTTTCGACATCATCAACAAAGAATTACAACGCCAGCGCCATGGGCTGGAATTAATTGCTTCTGAAAATTTTACTTCATTGCAGGTAATGCAGGCATGCGGCAGCGTAATGACCAATAAATATGCTGAGGGATACCCCGGCAGGCGCTACTATGCCGGTTGCGAAATCGTTGACCAGACTGAGCAACTGGCTATTGACAGGATCAAACAGGTGTTTAACTGTGGTTATGCCAATGTGCAGCCTCATAGTGGCGCACAGGCAAATGCAGCTGTTGCATTAGCTGTTTTAAAACCTGGCGACAGAATTTTAGGTCTTGATCTCAGCATGGGCGGCCACTTAACACACGGTTCGCCCGTTAATTATTCCGGCAAATTATACGAAGCCCATTTTTACGGCGTGGTAAAAGAAACAGGCATCGTGGACTACGAAATGCTGGAGCAAAAAGCAAGAGAGTTTAAACCCAGGCTGATTTTTTGCGGCGCCAGTGCGTATAGCCGTGACTGGGATTATGCAAGGATAAGAAAAGTGGCTGATGAAGTGGGTGCCTTTGTGCAGTGCGATATGGCACATCCTGCAGGACTGATCGCTAAAGGTTTATTAAGCTCTCCTTTTGAACATTGTCATTTTGTTACCAGCACTACGCACAAAACTTTGCGTGGACCAAGGGGCGGTATAATATTGATGAAAGCCGATTTTGACAATCCATTTGGGTTAAAAGACGTGAAAGGCAATACCAGGCCAATGAGCAACCTGCTGGATATGGCGGTGTTTCCGGGGATACAGGGCGGCCCGTTAGAGCATATCATTGCCGGCAAGGCCATTGCTTTTGGAGAAATTCTCACGGATGAATTTACCGTGTATGCCAAACAGGTAGTGAATAACGCACAGGCGATGGCAAAAGCGTTTGTTGACAAAGGCTATCACCTTATCAGCAGCGGTACCGACAATCATTTAATGCTGATTGATCTGCGGAATAAAAATATCAGTGGCAAAAAAGCAGAGCAGGCACTCGTGAAAGCGGAGATCACTTTGAATAAGAATATGGTGCCATTTGATGATAAAAGCGCTTTCGTTACTTCAGGTATAAGAATTGGAACACCGGCTATTACAACAAGGGGGCTAAAAGAAGAACATATGCAGTTCGTGGTAAATGCGGTTGACAATGTGCTGATGAATGCAGACGATGAAAATGTTATTAACAACGTACGGAAACAGGTGAATGAATTCATGGAACAGTTTCCGCTATACCCGGAGCTGGGATAATATATTTGTTTAAGGTTTAAAAGTTTAAGGTTTAAAGTTGCAACTACCTTAAACCACCTTAAACTTTAAACCTTCAACTTTAAAATTTCTTCACATGCTGCAAAGAATACAAACGATCTGGCTCTTACTGGCAGGTGTAGCCGCTTTTCTTACCCTCAAACTTCATTTTTACAGCGGCCTGATGACGGTGGAGGGTAATCCGGCGCCCGTTTATACGAAACTTACCGGTATGTCGAACCCATGGTGGTTACTTTTGTTGACAGTGGCCATTGGGTTAATTGCATTGATCGCAATTGGTTTGTATAAAAACAGGGTGGTACAGTTAAGGCTCTGTGTATTGGGTATTTTATTGGAAGCGCTGCTGATATTTTTGTACTATCAAACGATCACATCGAAATTTGTAGCGGGCCAGGGAGCGTATTCACTCACTTCGGTATTGCATGCCGGTATCATCCTGTTTTTTGTTCTGGCTGCAATAAACATCAATAAAGATGAAAAGCTGATAAAGGAAAGTGACCGCCTGCGGTAAACAGAAAAAGGATTCAAAAAAACGATTTTACTCTGTAAAAAAGGATGCCCTGCTTTTGGCGGGGCATTTTTATTCCTTTATTTTAAATTCGCCGGATCACAAAAACCGGCCTGTATGACTTTTCTTTTCCTTCTTCAGATCTTCCGGTTTGCCGGTAAATACAACATGACCACCAGCATCGCCTGCTTCCGGACCAAGGTCAATTACCCAGTCTGCGCTCTTGATAACATCAGTATTGTGCTCAATTACCAGAATAGTATGCCCCTGCTCTATTAATGCATTGAAAGAAGTCAATAATTTTTTTATATCATGAAAATGAAGCCCAGTAGTGGGTTCATCAAAGATGAAAAGAATTTGTCCGTTTGCCTTACCCTTACCGAGAAAAGAGGCCAGTTTCACCCTTTGTGCTTCTCCACCGGATAATGTATTGCTGGATTGCCCCAATTTTACATATCCAAGGCCAACATTACTTAATGGCTGTATCTTTCTTGCCACTTCAGGATCGCCTGCAAAAAAATCAATCGCCTCATCTACACTCATTTCCAATACATCATAAATGCTTTTCTCTTTGTAGGTAACTTCCAATACTTCCTCTTTGAATTTTTTTCCGCCGCAAACTTCACAGGTCAAATGCACATCTGCCAAAAACTGCATTTCCACTATTTGTTCACCCTCGCCACTACAGGCATCACACCTTCCCCCTTCTACGTTAAAGGAAAAGTGCTTTGGCTGAAAGCCCCGTATCTTACTCAGCGGCTGCCTGCTAAACAGTTCCCTTATCTCATCATAGGCTTTTATGTAGGTAACGGGGTTGCTCCTCGAAGATTTGCCGATCGGGTTCTGGTCAACCATTTCAATTTGAGAAATAGCATCTATATCACCTGTTATGGCTTTGTGAATGCCAGCTTTATCAACGCCCTCCCCTTTTATTTTCTGTAAAGCCGGGTATAAAATTTGTTTTACCAGGGTTGTTTTGCCACTGCCACTTACACCACTCACCACGCAAAGCACACCCAATGGGAATTCGACTGAAATATTTTTTAAGTTGTTTTGTCTTGCGCCCTCTACTTTAATACTTCGTTTCCATTTGCGCACATTTTTCGGCGGTTCTATTTTAAACACACCTGATAAATATTTCCCAGTAAGACTTTTATCATTTGCAATCAGTTCATCATAATTACCGGCGGCCACCACTTCACCGCCCAGGTGGCTGGCCAGTGGCCCCATGTCAATAATATGATCTGCCTCCCTCATCATCATCTCATCATGCTCCACTACTACAACAGTGTTGCCCAAATCCCTCAATTCTTTCAATACTGCAATTAACCGCTCTGTATCGCGGCTGTGCAGGCCAATACTTGGCTCATCTAATATATATAATGAATTGGTGAGATTACTGCCAAGACTCCTGGTTAGCTGGATACGCTGGCTTTCTCCACCACTCAATGAATTGGCCAGCCGGTTGAGCGTAAGATATCCCAAGCCAACATCCATCAATGTTTTAATCCGGTGATTTACTTCCAGCAGGATCCTTTTCGCCACCTGCCCGTCGTAAGCGGTTAATTCAAGTTTGCTAAACCATGTTTGCAGATCTCTTACTGGCATATTGCACAACTCCCCGATATGCTTTTCTGCTACCTTAACATACAGTGCTTCTTTGCGAAGGCGGTAACCTTTGCAATCTGTACATTGTGTTCTGCCACGATACCGGCTTAGTAAAACCCGGTATTGTACTTTATATAAATTTTGTTCAACTTCTTTGAAGAAATCATTTATCCCTAATACATTACTACGTCCTTCCCATAATTGCTGCAGTTGTTCTTCTGTAAGGTCAATAATGGGCTTATGAATAGGAAAACCAAAACTCTTTGCTCCTTTTATAAACTGTTCCCGCCACCAGCCCAGCTTTTCACCCTTCCAGGGAGCCACCGCTTCTTCGTACAGGCTTAACTGTTTGTTGGGGATGATCAGGTCTGCATCCAGGCCGAGTATTTGAGAAAAACCTTCGCAGGTGGGGCAGGCGCCAAAAGGATTATTAAACGAAAATAAATTGGGAACAGGCTCCTCAAACTGTATCCCATCCATTTCAAACTTATTACTGAAATGAAGCATTTGTTTCCCGTTCACTTCAACCAGCATTTCACCTTCACCTTCATAAAAAGCGGTACCAACAGAATCTGAAATCCGGTGTATATCATCCTCATCAAACGCCTTTACAACAAGCCTGTCTACTAACAAAAACATTTTTTCAGGAAGAGACTTATCCGGCATCTCTAACAATTCTTCAATACGTGAAGGTTCTAAAGCCCCTCCTTTGGCCCCGTCCTGACGGGACGGGGAGGCCGTTCTTGAAAAACCCTTTTGCAGTAAAATATTAAGCTCTTCCTTCGTATTACGCTTTGCATGTTTTTTGAAAGGCACAACAATCAGAACCCTGTCACCTTCGTTTAATTCCTTAATTGCTTTCACCACATCTGCCACATCATCTTTTTTTACCTCTCTTCCTGTTACGGGTGAAATAGTTTTCCCCACCCGTGCATATAGTAAGCGTAAGTAGTCGTAAATCTCCGTCATACTGCCAACCGTGCTTCTTGGAGTACGGGTAATCACTTTTTGTTCTATAGCAATAGCAGGACACAAACCTTTGATATAATCCACATCCGGCTTATTCATTCGTTGCATGAACTGCCGTGCATATGCACTCAGGCTTTCTGCATAACGGCGTTGTCCTTCTGCAAAAAGAGTATCGATCGTGAGCGAAGATTTGCCAGAACCTGACACGCCTGTCACCACCACCAGCTTGTTTCGTGGTATCGTAACCGTTACATCCTTCAGGTTATGCACTCTTGCACCTTTTATCTGTATCCCGTCTGTTGCAGAAAGCGAAGATTTTGTAACAGTCTGTAATTTTTCCTTGGTTGCCATAGTTGTAAAGCTGCAAAAATATCTGATTAAAACGAGTAAAAATCGGAATTCCGAATAAGGGTAACGTAGATCTACGATATCCACATTCGTAGTTGTTCTTAAATGCCGAGTACTAACGCCCGATTTTGCATTTTGTACCAAAAAATCGTTAAAAAAAAGTGTGCTCAATACAATTTCACTCTACTTTAGCACTACCAATATCCGAAACACTTTGAAAAGCCGTTAGCACATCAAGCGCTTCTACAGCTTCCTCATTTTGTCTCTTCTATTGGCACTTATCCAAATCTATAACAAACCAAAAACCGCCTAATTATGAAGAGCCTGTCAAGCCTAACAGACCAACAATTGGTACACCAGTATGTAGAAGGAAACACCGAAGCATTGTCAACTTTAGTTTCCCGCTACAAAGACAAGATCTACACATCTATCTACCTGCTTGTTAAAGACAAGTACCTGGCAGAAGATCTTTTCCAGGACGTTTTCATCCGTATCATTGATACACTCAATGGTGGCCGCTACACGGAAGAAGGAAAATTTTTACCATGGGCATTAAGGATCGCACACAATATGTGTGTTGACCATTTCCGCAAGGTAAAACGCAGTCCAAGTATCAAAACCAGCGATGACCGCGACATTTTTGAAGTGCTGAACTTTAACGAGGCCAGCCCAGAGCAAAAAATGATGCAAAATCAAAGCCATGATCGTGTTCGTAAAATGATCGACATGCTTCCCGAAGACCAGCGTGAAGTGATCATCCTGCGTCACTATGCAGACCTGAGCTTTAAAGAAATTGCTGAACTCACCAAGTGCAGCATCAACACCGCTTTGGGCAGAATGCGCTATGGGCTGATCAACATGCGTAAAATGATGGTTGAAAAACAAATTGCATTATAACTTAAAAAAAATATCAACAACAGATAAACTTTACATAAAAGATACACTGTAACCCCTCAATAACACTAAACCCTCCAGATTGTTGGAGGGTTTATTTTTTGTAATCAACCCTTCTGCGTTATATGATATTATTTTGCCTCTGCAACGGTATACAACTGATTAACCATTTGTACAGGAATGATCTGATGGTTTAAACAACTTAAAGAAATTTTAGATGCATTTGATACTTTGTATATGCATCAACTATATCTCAATTTTTTTGGCTAGTAAAATAAATAATGAGACTTTATCCTTTTGTAGTATGTATAACGCTGGTCAATATTTTTTTCCCTTCTGTTAAAGGCCAGGTAGCCGGGCAAAGGAATATTCAATACACTTCTGCACCCTCCTCCCTGCAATCCAGCGTAATGGTAAAAGGATTTGGCCAATCTTATATACAAACGGGTTGTGAATATATAAACGGGGGTAATGATGACGGGAACTCATTCATTACAAAATATGACAGTTTGAACAACCCGGTGGTTTCAATTAAAGTAAGCCGCTATTTAATAAGGGGTATATGTGAGGATGCCAATAACAATCTTTATACTATAGGTATTGACGCTGGTACCACCTCCAAGGTATCCATGTTAAAGATAAGTTCCACTGGCAGTATCGTTTGGAAGAAAACGATACCACAAACCGACAATTCAAATACTTTTATACCGGATTACTATCCTTACGATTTTTACAAAGCCGTTCTTTTATCCAATGGAAACATCCTTTTTAATTGCTTTGCAACTAACAGCAGGTCATTGATCATATTATCTCCTGACGGAACTTTCATCAGATCTGCAGACCTGCCCGTTATTATTGGCGACATTGAGCAAGGCTTTAATAACACCATTACTGCGGCCTACTTTGACAGGGTTGGCTTTTTTGGAGATAATGTGACAGTGTCTGGTGTTATTCAGTTTGATTATAATCTAAGGATCATAAGAAACAAAAAAATCACTACGCCTTCTTCTTTTTTCATTTATGGCGTTAGTAGTGATAAAAATGGTTTCTATTATTTCAACGGAGTGGATTCTTCAGCCAATCCGTCGGCTACAGCAGGTGGCATCATTATAAAATTAGATTCACAATTAAGTACCGCACCTGGCAATACCATTGCTTTTGTTGGCACCAGCAAAAAGAATTGTGGTCAAACCAACGATGGACGTTTTTTCAAAATAGCCGTGAGTGATCATTCAGTCACGGTAATGGAAAACCTGTTCTTTATTTCACTGCAGAATTCAATTATCTATAATAACAACAGCTATGTATCTGTTCCTGTATTGAATTTTGATACTGCACTGAATATGCAATGGAGTAAAAATATGTTCATCCGGCAAGACAGCTTAAACCCTGCCTTTATGGTGTCGGATGATATTGTTGAAGTAAAGGATAATATCATCTTTTCCATCAGGACGAATTTGAACAGTGCATTTCTATATTACCTGGATACTGCTGGCAACACCGGAAACTGCTACCATTCCAATGCGGACTTTGCGGTGAGGAAATTGTCGAGTATCCTTACAGATACATCGTTCAACACACCGGTATCCTTTTATGTACCGGCGCCAACCTCCAATCTTGCCAATACCATAACAGCAGACCCGGCTATTATCACCCTTGAATGTGTGCCGCCCTTAAAACCCATCAGTAATTTTGTAACTGATTACAGCAATCCAAATAATGACACTTCAACCATTTGCCTGAACACCGCAATCAGATTTATTGACAGTTCAAAAAATGATCCTGCTGTTTTCAGATGGATCTTTCCTCTGGAGGCCGATCTGTCAAATGCAGACAGCAGCTGCTTTCCAAACATTAGCAACGTGTTCTTTACATATGAAGGAATTTTCCCGGTGCAATTAATTGCCTGCAATAATTTTGGATGTGATACGGTCACTAAATATATCAACACCCGTTTACAGGCAACGCCACCTAATCTCGGCAATGACACAACGATTTGCCCCGGCGACAGTATTGCGTTAATATATATCAACCAGCCCAACAGCAACCATGAATTTACCGGCAGCAATGGATTCTTATCCTCACAGGATACCATTTATATAACAGAAAGCGGCACATACACTTGTACTGTTATTTCTGACTGTGGCGTATTGTCGGATGACATTACGGTAACTGTTTTGCAAGCACCCATGGCTGCATTTACAACCAATATACTTTGTGACGCTCTCAGTATATCCTTTACAAACAATTCCGAAACTAACGGTAATACTAACCCTGTTTACAACTGGGATTTTTTCACTGCTTCAAATGTATTGCTTGGCAGCAGCGCTGATGAAAACCCGGTATTCACCTTCCCTTCTTTTGACAGTTTTCGGGTACAGCTATCTGTAAGCAGCAGGGTTGGTTGTGCAGTAAGTGACTCTTTTTCCTCCTTTCTCTATGTAAAGGCGAAGCCTGTAGCAGCATTTACTGCAACCACTGATTGCGGCAATTTTGAAGTAATTTTTAATGATAACAGTATAGTAGCAGCCGATACACTTCAATCCTGGCTTTGGGATTTTGGTAATGGGCAGGGTTCCGCTGAAAGCAACCCGGTCTTTACTTTTTCAACTTATGGGCCGGCTCCGGTAACACTAACTACCACCAGTAGCCGCGGCTGCAGTGATACTGTAACACAAACTGTAGTAATAAAAGAAAAGCCTGTAGTAATACTCAATCAAACCTCTAATGTATGTGCGAACAATCCATTTTATATTATTGCAACTGCCGGTATAGCGGATACAGCAATCAGCAACCTGCTTTGGTGGATAAACGACATACCTCAAGGTGAAAACAATGACTCACTGCAACTGATAAAACCTGCTGGAAATTATACCGTAAAAAACCTGGTAGTTTCCAGCGAGGGTTGTGCCAGCGATACCGCAATAAAAAATATTGTTGTAGAGGAACAACCGCAGGTAACTGCCCAGGTTGGCAACGGATGCGCAGGCACTCCCGTTAATTTTTCAGCACAAGTATTAAATGGTTCTGTCGCAACCCATCAATGGTATTTTGGAGATGGAGACAGCAGCACTGTTTTGTCAGGAACACATATGTATGTATTGCCTGGAAATTTTATAGTACGCTATATTGCAACCGGCGCCAATGGATGCAGCAGTACTGTTGATAGTGTGATCCTGTTTATTGAAAGTATTCCGGAGGCCGCATTTTCATTGAATACTACCTGTGCTGGTAAACCGCTTGAATTTTCTGCATTGGCAAGCAGTAATGCTGTTGGTAACATCACAAACTATAACTGGATCTTCGACGGGACTCAAACTGCAAATGGCATTAACGTTTCGTTTCCACCGGTTGCTCCTGGTAGTTACAATGCAACATTAACTGCAAGCACTGCAAACGGATGTTCGGCAGAAAAGACAGAATTGATTGATGTACGCAATGCCGCCATAAGCGCCGGCAATGATGCGGCTGTTACTGCCAATACACCGTACACTTTACAAGGCAATGGTGCGGTAAGTTATCAATGGCAACCAGCCGGTCTTTTAGACAATGCATTAACTGCAAAGCCCGTGGCTACTATTAAAAACGATCAGTTGTTTATACTGGAAGCAACAGATGTGAACGGGTGCAAGGGTTACGACAGCGTATTTATAAAAGTTATTGGAAACATTTTTATACCCAGTGCCTTTAATCCATCAGGCATAATTAACCAGGTATGGCGTATTAAAGATCTTGCTGATTACGGCAAAGTAAAACTTGCGGTGTACAACCGTTATGGCCAGGTGGTTTTTGAAGGCAGTGCCGCCAATAACTATAGCTGGGATGGAACGTATAAAAACAAACCACAACCGCCCGGTGTTTATGTATACGTCGTGCAGATAAATGATGGCAGGCGGGTGAAAGATTATAAAGGAACGGTCACATTGATCCGCTGATAGTCCGTAAAATTATTTCTTTTGAAAAGCTTCCAATCCACACTGCAGCCATTCTGCAAACTCTTCCGGATCAGGTGTATAGTATTTTGTTTTTGTGAGAGCTATTTCATCAGCATTGATGATGGCATATTGCGGTTGCGAAGTAGCGCCAAAATTAGCCGTTTGAAAAGTTGCCCACTTGTCTCCCACGGTAATGATATTTTTATCGGTAGTATCTTTCCCATTGATGATCTTAAACACCGTTTGTTCGGTTGAAGGCAATTTGGTTCTTTCATCAACATACAGGCTCAGTACTATAAATTTTGTACGCATAATACTGTCCACACCTTTATCTGTCCATACTTTTTCTTCCATTCTTCTGCAGTTCACACAGGCCCACCCGGTAAAATCTATTAGTAAAGGTTTATTTTCTGCCTTTGCCAAAGCCAACGCTTTTTCATAATCATTGTGCAAAGGCTTGATGCCTTCTGTTATCAGTACATGCTCTTTATAAACGGTATAATTTAAAGGAGGGGCAAAACCACTAAACAATCCCAGCTTTGACCAGCGGCTGTTTAAAACACCGGGTATTAAGTACAAGGCGATGGCGCCAAATAAAATGATGGTAGTGATCCTGGCAAATGAAAATTTCTTTACAGGGCTACTGTGGCTCATCTTTAACCAACCCATTAAATAAAACACAATACACAGGCTGATAATGATCCAGGCTGCCACAAATATTTCTCTTTTTAAGAAGCCCCATTGTTCCACATTGTCTGCATTAGCCAAAAACTTGACTGCCAGTGCCAGCTCCACAAAACCAAGCACCACTTTTACATCCGTCATCCAGCCACCGCTTTTTGGCAAAGAATGCAGCCAGTTGGGGAACATGGCGAATAAGGCAAAGGGCAAACCCAATGCCACACCAAAACCGGCAGCGCCTACTGTAAGTGGCCAGGGACCCTGGTCTGCTACATTGGCCAGCAAGGTACCCAGCAATGGACCCGTACAGGAAAATGAAACAATGCATAAAGTGGCGGCCATAAAAAAGATGCCGCTAAGATTACTCAATCCTGATTTGGAATCAGCGCTATTGGCAAAAGATGAAGGCAACACTATTTCAAACAAACCAAAGAAGGACAATGCAAAAAACACGAATACTGCAAAGAAGATCAGGTTGAGCCATACATTGGTGGAAATATTATTGAAGATCTCCGGGCTGATGGCCTTGCTTGCCACATGAAAAGGAATGGTGATGGCAACATAAATAAAGAAAATGGAAAGGCCGTAAAAAACCGCATTGCTGATGGCCTGTTTTTTTGTAGTTGATTTTTTGGTAAAGAAGGTAACCGTAACCGGTATCAACGGAAACACACATGGCGTAAGCAGGGCGATCAATCCGCCCAATAAACCCAACAGGAAAATGGAGATCAAACTCTTATTGGCTGTACCATCATCACCGCAATTGCTCACCGGGCTTTTGATATCAATCGAAGCTATTTTTATTTTACCCCCAGATGCCACACCTCCCTCCAGCTCTGCACTAAAGGTCAAAGGAATGTCCTGCAAAAACTCGTCCCCCTTATTATAATTAACCGATAATTTACCCAGTAATTGTGCAGGCACTTTGTCCCTGAATTGTATGACTGCCTTCCATTCCGCACCTCCCTCAGTTACCAGTAATTCCTTTTCAAAGATTACTGAATTTATTTTTTTTGTTTCGCCTGTGGCTGTAAAACTATCTATAATAATGCTGCTGTCAACGAAGGCTAACTCTGCAGAAGGTGAACCACCAAAATCCTGCGATGGTGCATACAATTGGGTACCTGCCACTCCGGGAGTACTGAAAGTGACTTCATATTTATTTTCCGCTATTTTTTTGGATGCAACTTGCCAGGTAAAGGCAGATCGAGCTGAAGGATCCTGTGCAAAAGAAACCAGCGATGCAAAAAGGAAGCTGAGTAAAAATATGAATTTCATTAAGCGAAGTTAAACATGAGTCTTATTTGGTAAGGCAATGCTTCTTAAAAATGACCATGTATTTTATAAAGCAAGTTGAACCGGAAATGCCTGGCTGTTTTTTTCGAAATTTTATCATCCAATGTTATCGCCACACAAAAAAACGGGTTTAAAAACCCGTTTTCTTTATTGCCCGTCTCATTTAATTCAATGCGACAGTAAAGTCAACTTTTTTTGCGGGCAGACATTTCTTGTCATCGCAGGTTTGATATTCCACACTTCCTACAAGATTAGTTTTTACGTTTGCCTTCAATTTGACTACCTGCACAAAATCAACTTTACTGGAATATTGATTGGCTGAAATTTTTAGCTTTTCATCTTTAAATAACTGCATTTTACCCACTTCTTTTACCGGGCCATTCAGCGTAACCAAGGGGTTTTTACTGAACAAAATCTCAGTAGGGATATTGATGGCATCCTCTGGCTGGTTTTGAGAATACAAATGCCAGCTCGGAAGTATGTTAGCAGTTAAATGCACTTCATAGGTCTTGTCAGCAATTTTTTTTGCTGAATAACTCCACTGAACCGGATTAACTGTTTGTGCAGCGGCTGTTCCAAAAGAAAAAGCCAATAACAAAGTGTAAAAAATTGATTTCATTCGTTTATTTTTTTTCCAATGGCAAATTTACAAATACAACGCCGGGTATGCTGTAACATTGGTTACATCTTCACCATTTAACATTAGTTTAGCTGAAACAGGTGACAGAAAACTTTTTTCCCATCTTCGTTGCCCAGCAAACTGCTGGTGGCCCTTTCGGGGTGAGGCATCATACCAAAAACATTTCTTTCCTTATTGCAGATGCCGGCAATATTGTGAATGGCACCGTTAGGATTGCCAGCGGCGGTAATATGTCCATTTTCATCGCAATAGCGGTAAATGATCTGCCGGTGCAATTCCAGCTCTTCCAAAATTTTTGGATCAGCAAAATAACGGCCTTCTCCATGTGCAACCGGTACTTTGAGAGGGCTGCCACCTTCTGCTGCACCTTCTTTTATGAAAACATTTTTACAGGCGAATTGTTGCTTTTCATTGCGCAATAAAATACCCGGCAATAAGCCACTTTCGCACAGGATCTGGAAGCCATTGCAAACGCCCAATACTTTTCCACCCTTATTGGCAAATTCAATTACACTTTGCATCATGGGGCTAAATTTGGCAATGGCACCACAACGCAGGTAATCGCCAAAACTAAAACCACCAGGCAACACGATGCAATCATCGGTGGTAAACATGCTAATGTCTTTGTCTTTATGCCAAAGCTCAACTACTTCCTGCCCAAGGTCGTTGCGGAGGGATTCAATCATATCCCTGTCGCAGTTGCTGCCGGGAAAAACTACTACGCCAAATTTCATAATAATGGACTCGTCCAACCTTACGCCAAGGGGCAGAGAGGACTTTGGAGAGTTAATATTTAAAAGTTATAAATGATTGTAAGAGCAACTGCAAATTTTGTTTAGTATCCTGGCGTGAAAAGACAGGTATTCCTAACTTTTTCAAGGCCACCATGTGTAGAACTGAACAGCCATGCAGGCAACAAAAATACGACTACGGCATCACTTTTTTATGAAGTTATGCAATCCAAATTGCAGGGCGATTACAAAACCCGCCATCAGCCAGTGCAATAGCTTTGGAAACCATTTTACCTCCGGGTAAAAAAATGTGGCTCCAGTTGCGGCCGACAGGGGGATAGCGCACAGGATCCAGTATTCAAAACTATGACTTGCGTTGATAAATGGAATGCAAACCGCTACAATGAAATACAGGAACACCAGGCTCCAGCTTTTGCGGCTTTGCACCAATTGCCGGAAATAGTTTTTCCGGATAAAATAAAAGCCAACCAGCGACGTAAACAGGACAATAATAATGGCACCTACAGCCCACACACTGTCATAAAACTGAGGCAGTGTAACAGACACTCCGGGCCATTTATAGTTCTTTAACCTGTCTGTTAAAAATACAAAACTTAATAAAAAATACCAGGGTGTTAAAATTCCCAGCAACGAAACAAGCCATTCTGCCAGCCTGAAAGGCCGAATGATCAACAGGCCGAATATCATTAATGCCGCAAAAGCAATGGAAGGGAAATAAAAAAATGTAGCAATACCAATGACTATCCCGGTATTAAAGAGTGACCCATTGGCATTTTTTACATTGCTGAGTGAGCTCATCTTTGACCAAACCCATATCATTAGCGAACCTACAATCAGTGGCGCTGAAAGCAAATTCCACTCTTTAAACAAGGACGTGATGAGCAGGTAACTCATCGCAATAAGATAGTTGGGTTTGGGCATTAATTTTTGCCCGTTTGCCAGTTGATTAAAGGTTATAGCCTGCGTAAACAGCAATAAAAAAGCGATGCTGGCATATACGGCAGGTAAGGGACCAGCTACTTTATCTAATTGTTGCAATAATAATTTGTAAAGAAAACCATCAGAGGATTGGGGCAAAGGTTTTACAGGAAATAAAAACATGGGCAGCTTCAGCACCAGGCCATACAATAGCAGTAAAAATGTATTGATGGGGTTATTGGCTTTAAAAGTGCCTGTCACGAATGGTTATGATTTTGATTGCTGCAAAAATGAGTAATAAATACTGTGCGGCAAAAACTGTTTGGCTAGAGCCAGAAAATACACAGATACGTACCAGCCACATATCGCCCAGATTAACAGAAGAAAATTTGCTATTCAGGGGTACCGATGTACTTGAGATGTTTATTTATTAAATATATGTCAATCTGAGTAATCTGTGGCAGTACATTAACTGTGACTATATCAAAAATCTATTTTGGCAAAACAAATCTGGCCCCGGTAAGTACAGGGAACAATTAGCTGCCTGGCCCCCACCTGCTTGGCAAATTTTGGCATAAACTCAAATCCCTTTTCATAGGTGCGGAGCGTTGGGTTACGCTTTACCTTGCCATCTGGAGTCACAATATTATCCGAAAGCAACTTATCACGCTTTGTAATATCATTAAAGAGAAAATGTATTTCACCGGAAGTATTAAAAAGATTGAAGGAAAGATAATTGTCATTTTCATCGGACACCTGTTGTTTATGAATGATATTTGTCCATTCGGGAATACCCGTTTTGGAAACACTTAAAATAAGTATGTTATCATTGTAATAACGGATATTAGGATTACCAAAACTGTTAAATGGACGATACATACCGAAGTAGGAAGGCCTGTACATGTAATAATCATAGGGGGAGAAAAATGGTGAGCCGTAGAGATAATCAAAGCGGTTGAAATTATTCATGCCTGACGACTGGCTTGTTTGGTCTTCGGCTGTAATAATGAAACTGCCATCCCTTTTCAATACTACATTTCTTAAAAAAAAGTCATCAAAGGCAGATTTGTTCCGGCCAGTTGCCCTGGCTACAGCCCTTAGTTCGTCGTTAAACGCCGTAAACACACTGGCGTAACTACTGTCCCCCGCTGCATCATAAATGTAGTTATACAACCCTTCAATATTACCGCTCCGTTCTGTGTAATACAGCGTGCTAACAATATATTTTTTATTCAGATTGTCAATCTTCACCATCACCTCGTCTGCAAAAGCGCTGTCGAAGGGCACTCTTTTTATTTTTAATGTATCTTCTCCGGGTGGCTTAATGAACAATGAAATCTTTGATCCGGCATCCCTGTGATTGGCCCGTTCCACATCACTAAATACAAAGTTGCCGTCATTATCGGCAAAGAAATCGCCAAAGCTATTTCTGCGGTCTTCATAGGGAATACTAAAGCGGCTCTGTTGGCGCAGCTGAAGATCTTTATCAAATAACTTTACTAAAAAGTTGGCTTGTTCATCTTTTCGCTGCATTTTAAATACCACAATGCTTTTCTTGTCATCGCTGTAAATAGAAGAATAAATTTTGTTATCCCCAACCGAGCCGATACTGGTGGTATCTAACTCAATTGCCTCATTTATTTTTTCCCCCTTTGCATCCACTTTTTGGGCCATACAATACAAAATTCCCTTTTTTTGATACTGGTAAATAAGCCATATATGTTCATTGTAAGCAATACAATCAACATTTAAGGTTTTAGAAGGCAGAAAATCCAGCTCTTGCTGCTTCACCAGCCGCATGCTGTCGTTAAAAAAATTCAGGGCATATTTCCAGCGTACATCCTTAAAAATAACGGTATTGCCATTCATTTTGCCAAGGATATCAAAGTTCATCGTCTGGATGTCATCCCGGTATGGCTCAGAAAAAGTTATCTGCTGTGCTCTTACGCCTATTGTGCATGAAAACAAAAGAAATATAGTTACAATCCTATTAATCATATTCTGTATTGTTTTAATCCTGATAAATGCAAGTTATTATTATCTGTACGAAAGTTATGCCAGCAGTGATACATAAAATGCAAATATTTTACTGCCGGCTTCAGGCACTATATTTTACAATCAATTTCGTTTCTTGTTCAACTTTCAGGCGCTGCACAATGTTAATATGGATGCAGCCCTGTTGCTTTTTACATGAAACAACCATTATTTTTTAAAAACTGTTTACAAATGCTGTAATCATAAACCCATAACTTACAGCAGGCTATCAATATTATGCAAACAATTTTAATTACCGGGGGAACTGGCCTTGTAGGCAAAGTCCTTACGCAGCGCTTACTTAAAAAAGGTTTTCGGGTTATCGTTCTTACAAGGAAAATACCTGTTACAGGGGCAACTGAGGGTTTGCAATATGCTTTGTGGAATGTGAAAGAAAAAAAGATTGACCTGGCAGCTGTTCAAAAGGCAGATCATATTATTCACCTTGCAGGTGCCGGCGTGGTTGACAAAAGATGGAGTGCTTCTTACAAAAAAGAAATACAAGAAAGCCGAACACAAAGCAGTGCGTTAATTGTTGACACGCTGAAAGAACATAACAACAAAGTACAAACAATTGTCAGTTCCTCCGCTATTGGATGGTATGGAGCCGATACTGCCGCTTCCCAGGAAACAGGTTTTACAGAAACATCCCCTGCCGACGGTCTGTTTTTAGGAGAAACATGCCGTCTTTGGGAAGAAAAGGTGGATGCTGCAACATTCATTGGTAAAAGAGTAGTAAAACTCAGAACAGGGATCGTATTGAGCAAGGATGGCGGCGCTTTAACAGAATTTAAAAAACCATTAAAAGCCGGACTGGCTGCCATTCTTGGCAACGGTAAGCAAATGGTAAGCTGGATACATATCGACGACCTCTGCAGGATGTATATTGAAGCAATACAAAATACGGATATGCAGGGTGCCTATAATGCAGTAGCTCCTAAACCAGTCACCAATAAAATTCTTACGCTTGGGCTGGCAAAGATTGTGAGAGGTAAATTTTTTATACCTGTGTATGTTCCTGCTTTTGTATTAAAAATAATGCTCGGAGAAAGCAGTATTGAAGTATTAAAAAGCTGCACCGTGAGTTGTGAAAAAATCAAAAAGGCCGGGTTTACTTTTTTATATCCAGACATTGAACCGGCATTGGTACAACTCTGCAGGGAATAACTACAAATCTGTTTTAATGATCCTGCTCCTGCTCCAAACATAAAATATTGCCAGGTATAATATCGCCAAACCAAAAATCAGCCAACTATACGTATGCGGCGCCACTGATGAATTCTTTGCCATATCTGTAACTACATTTTTGGGAAATGTAAGCAAAGCATCCGAAGCATTCATTGGGAGGTAGTCGCCCATGTTTCCAATATCAAAACCGTTTTGCACCTTCAGATAAAAAGACAATCCTTCCAAAAGAGCAGAAATAAAATTTTCAAAAAACATATAAACAAAATACAACCCAATGGCAAATCCGGTTTTCCTAATCAGTACGCCAAACAGCAGGGCTACCATATTATAAGTAAGCGACTTTAGAAAGAAATAACCCACTGCCTCAATATTCTCAAAAGAAAAAGATGTACCGGATGCAAAACCAAAGACCAGCCCCGTTAAAAAAACCAATAAGGTGGATGCCAACGCCGCTATGACTACCAACGCCAGTTTTACATTAAAGAATTCGCTTCGGCTCCATCCATCCAGAATATTTTGCCTGTGTGTGCGGAAGTTAAATTCATTTGTAATTAAAAGAATGAGCAAGAGACCCGGCAATAGCAGCAAAAAACCGGAAACATAACTGGTTGTTTGCCATGTATGGGCAAAGTCGTAAAATTTGATCGATGATATCAAACCCGGCGTAGGGTCGCTTTTATCAATCACATTTGTTTTAAAAACATATACGGCATAGTTAGCCCCCACAACACCCAATGCAAAAAACAGGCTGAGTACAATAAATGCAGAATAGTTTTTTATTTTAAGCCATTCTATTTTGAGTAATTCGGTCATCAGGTTAGTTTGTAAGTTCAAAAAATTTGGATTCAAGGCTTTTCTTTTTCACCTGCAGGCCGTTCAACACCACACCGTGTTCAAAAAAACTGCGGTTGATCTGCTCAAGATCAGCGGTACCCAGTGGATAAAACAATTTCAGGATATTTTCTTCCGCTTTTAGGTTGGTGTAACCACTTAATGTTTTGGCCACCTGTTGCAGTTTATTCATATCGGCAGCGCTGATTTCTACTATGTCTTCATTTGCCAAAATATCATTCACATGCCCTGCTGCGATCAATTCCCCTTTTTTTAGTATTGCCACATGCGTACATACTTTTTCCACTTCATCCAGCAGGTGGCTTGCCATAATAATGGTTTTACCCTGCTGGTGAAGTTTTTTTATCAGTTCCCTTGTTTCAGCAATGCCTACCGGGTCCAGGCCATTGGTTGGTTCATCTAAAATAAGCACGTTGGGGTTGCCCAATAAACAGGAAGCAATAGCAAGCCGCTGTTTCATTCCCAGTGAGTAAGTACTGAACCGGCTGTCTTTTCTTTGGGTAAGATTTACAACCTCTATAACCCTGTCAATATCGTCACCACCTCTTTGTTTAATGGCAGCGGATATCCGGAGGTTTCGTACAGCAGACAAATAATGATAAAAATTAGGCGTTTCCAGAAAGGTCCCCATTTGCCTCCGGTGGCTTTCATTGGGCTCTTCATTAAACAGTTTGTAAGAGCCTGCTGTGGCTTTTAAAATATCCGTAATTAAACCGAGCAAAGTCGTTTTTCCGCTGCCGTTAGGGCCAAGTATGCCAAAGACCGCTCCTTCGGGAACAGAAAAGCTTACACCTTTCAAAGCTTGTATCCTTCCATAATCTTTACGAAGGTTTTCAACTGTTAAGACTGCCATAATCTATTATCAAAATATTTGTAAAAAGGAAAGATAGCGGATTTTGTGTCAATGGTATTTCAAATTTTTTATAAGCGGCAGCATTCATAAACAGGCCTCATGCCATAAAGATGAGAATTCACCCAATGTAGCAAAGCCCTGTTCATTAAAATCCAGTTTGTGCAAATTCAGATTGTCAATATCCTGTTGTAATACTTTTCTTGAAACGGGATTCATGGTACCACCGTTAAAATTTTCACCAGCCCTGGCATTGGGATTATATTGAAACACCGCATCAACAATGGTACCCCTTGGATACATGATGCCCGGCACTCCCTTGCCTCTTATATCGAGGTTGTAAGGATGTATCAAGCCGATGGTATGTCCATATTCATGTGCCGCAGTAGTGGAATCCTGTAAAAGATTTTGCAGTAAAAAATAGCCTGTATTACAACCAATGGCATCTACAAAAGACACTTCCATTGGAGAGATCTCTTCTATTCTAAAATAATTATTCCTTGGATTGGTGTTTTCGAATACTTCTATGGGTGCAAGGTTTTCCCTGTAAAAGCCTTCTATGTGAAACTGAACTTTGAAAGGGTGGTTTTTAATTTTGGTAAAAAATTCGCCCTCATTCCAGTGTTGCCGGATATCATTTGCTACCTGCCTGCTCAATGCTTCTGTAGCCGCATTACCATAAAAAAAGAAGGTGGAGTGAATCAGGAGAAGGTGCTGCTGTGGTATGAGTTCGGCGTGGCCCAAGTTAATTATATTGAGAATGAAGTTACTATTTATAAAATTGAACTTATTTGATTTAAATTGTATAAATTTCTCCTGCAATGAAAAACTTACAAGTTGATGCCAATATCGCCAAAGCCAAAACGCTTAACACGGACTTTTACACTTCTGGAGAACATTTAGCAGCAGCCAAAGAAAAAATCTTTGCCCCTTCCTGGCAATTTATCGGCAGTAAGGAAATGATAAAGTTCAATGGTGACGTGGTGCCGGTTACATTACTGCAGGATTATATGAACGAACCGCTGTTGCTGACGAAAGATAAAGAGGGTGCCATTCATTGCCTGAGTAATGTGTGTACTCACCGGGGCAACCTGGTGGCCTACAAAGCCTGCAGTAAAGCCCATACCCTTCGTTGCAAATACCATGGCCGTTTGTTTGAGCTCTCTGGCAAATTTATTTCTATGCCGGAGTTTAAAGAAGTGATTAACTTCCCTTGTGAAGATGATAACCTTCCCTCACTGCCATTATTTGAATGGGGCAACTTGCTGTTTACTTCACTGCAGCCAGCACAAAACAGCAATGTTTATTTCCAGGAAATGATGGAGCGGCTGAACTGGTTGCCCATACATGAATTTACGCACCGGCCCGACCTCAGTAAAACCTTTGAGATGGATGCCAACTGGGCCTTGTATTGTGAAAATTACCTGGAAGGCTTTCATATTCCATTTGTACATGCTTCGCTGAATGCAGCATTAAGTTTCGGTGACTATACCACAGAGTTATATCCCCGGAGTGTTTTACAAATAGGTGTTGGAAAAAATGAAGAAGATTGTTTTGAGCTACCCGAAAGTTCGGAAGACTATGGCACTAACGTAGCTGCGTATTACTATTGGGTGTATCCCAACATGATGTTCAATTTTTATCCATGGGGTTTATCGGTAAATATCGTAAACCCAGTAAGCGTAAATAAAACCCGGGTGGAGTTTATTGTTTTTATGTGGAAGGAAGATAAATATGATAAGGGTGCCGGAAGCGATCTTGACAAAGTGGAAGTGGAAGATGAAGAAATAGTGGAGAATGTACAGAAAGGTATTGTGAGCAGGTTTTATAAACACGGCCGCTATTCTGTTACAAGAGAAACAGGTACGCATCATTTTCATAGGATGATTGCGGATAGTATGAAGTAATTGAAAATGATATAATTGATAATTTACCTGATGCTGCAACCAACTCTTTCCCGTAAAATTGGCCTTTGGACAACCGTAAGTCTGGTGGCAGGCAGTATCATCGGCAGCAGTATTTTTATGAAGCCGGCGATAATGGCTGGTCAATTAGGCTCTCCGTTGCTGTTAGTAGGTGTGTGGATTGCCGCAGGCCTCATTTCTTTGATGGGTGCAGCGGTTAATGCAGAGATCGGCGCCATGCTTCCTGTTACAGGGGGACAATATGTTTTTTTTCAAAAAATGTACGGCAACTTTTTTGCTTACCTCTATGGGTGGGCGGCGTTTGCCGTTATCAATACTGCGAGTATCGCTTCTATCGCTTTTATCTTTTCACAATATGCCGAAACATTTGTATCACTGCCGCGTTTTTCGCAGGGTGTTGAACAATCTATACATTGGTACATTCCTTTTATAGGCAAATTGTACCCGCTTGAAAATGCAGGTGTAAAAACACTTACCATCATTTTGATTGTTGTGCTTACCTGGGTAAACTGCCGCAGTGTAAAAGCAGGTGGAAGGGTGCAGGTACTCTTTTCTGCTGCTAAAATTATGGCGCTGGTACTAATGGTGTGTATGTTGTTTTTTTCGGGCAAAGGAGATGTTGCTCATTTTACTGAACCTTCTTCCACCATTCATTTAAGCGGCACAGCCCTGGTGGCAGGTATCATCGCAGCCATGAGCGGTGCTTTTGCAGCGTATGATGGATGGAACAATATTAGTTTTGTAGCCGGCGAGATAAAAGAACCTGGAAGAAATATTCCCAAAGGATTATTCATTGGACTTGTTACCTGTATTATCCTGTATGTAATTACTAACCTCGCTTACTTGTATATTTTACCTGTTGATACCATGGCCGGTTCTTCGCTGGTAGCAACAGATGCGCTTACACCTGTAGCCGGAAATGCAGGTGCTGGTTTAATTGCATTGCTGGTAATGGTTTCATCACTGGGCTGCACCAACGGCAATATACTGGCCTGTGCAAGGGTAAGTTTTGAAATGTCCAGGCAGGGTTGTTTTTTTGCTTCTACCGGTAAGGTACACCCGAAATACCAAACGCCGGCCAATGCATTGTGGCTTCACACATTAGTCAGCTGTCTTTTTGTAGTGAGCGGTTCATTCGACATGCTAACGGACCTTTTCATATTTGTTACATGGATATTTTATGGTTTTGGTGCATACGGAATTTTTATCCTCCGGAGAAAAATGCCCGCTGCAGAACGTCCTTATAAAGTGCATGGATATCCCTGGCTGCCGCTGGTATTTGTATTATTTACTGCCTTTTATTTTGTGATGACATTATACACCGATATCAGTAATTATGTTTCGGGAAAAACACAATTCATCAGTTCTGTATTTGGTCTTCTCCTGGTACTGGCCGGCGTACCTTTGTATTTTTATTTCAGGATGAAAAGAAAGGAAGCAGGAAACTCTTCTACGACTGCAGCATAAGCGCTTTTATTTCTTTTACCACTTCAAAATGTGCTGGCGTCATCTCGTCATGCCAGGCAATACCGGTCTTTTTAAAATCGAAATGACGGAGTATGGTCCCGGTGTTTTTGAGTGTACCATCTGTATTGGTACCATACCCCAATACATACAATGAATCTGCCAGCTCCACAGCCAGTTCAATATCATGGGTACTAAAGATAACCGTATTGAGTTCGTGACTTTTATTGATGAGTGCCAGCGATTTCTTTACGTTTTGGATATTGCCGACATCCAAACCTGAGAAGGGCTCATCCAGCACCATATAATAACCAGAGCTTAATAACTGCTCAAGGATGGCAGTACGCTGGCGCTGTCCGCCAGATAATTCATTTGGATACTGGTTCTTCGCAGCCTCAAGCCCCCACTCTACCAGGTATTGCATGATCTTGTCATGCTTCTCCGATTCACTGCCCGCTGCATTACGTAGCGCAAACCTGAGTGCCTGGTAAATGGTTTTGTGCCTGAACAAAGTGTATCGCTGGTTAACAAAACCCACATCGCCTTCTGCTACTTCTTTCGCTGGCTGCTGACCGTTAGTAACAGCCTGGTTATAATCAGGAATCAATACGGTTCCGCTGGTTGGTTGTTCCAGCCCGGTAAGCGCCCTGAATAAGGTTGATTTGCCCCAACTAAGTCAATCATCTTTTTCAAAAGATCCTAAAAAGTCTGTGTTAAAGCCTTTTTGTGTAAGACCACCAGACTGATAACCACAATACATGACGGCTAGTTCTTTATTACATAAAGTTCCATTTCTTTTTCCGATATAATCACAGTATGATGAATATACCCAATGCTCAGGCTGTTTCACTAAACCAGCTAGTACCGGATTTTGGTGTATATAATCAAAACAACGGAAGCAATAATCCTGTAAACTATAGCGATGCTTTACAACCCAATCAGATTCTGCAACATTTTTCGCTTTGGTTTTTTGCCGGAATAAAGAACCCGTTCGTTTATACCGCTTATTGAAAACCCTTGCATACCCACTAAGCAATTTCCGGACTCCATTTGTGAGTTTTTCGATTTCAAGACCACCCTGCTTCATTTTAGCACAACTTGCCTCGCCAGTGTACACCAGTAAGTGAAAGTGATTTGGCATCAGGCACCAAGCGATAATTTCAGTATTACTTTGAACCTGCGTTCTTAGCATACGGAGAAAAATCAGGTAATCTTCATCACAACTAAAAATTCCCTGGCGATTGTTTCCCTGGTTGTAAATGTGATAGATATTATTGGGAAGAAACTTCATTCGTTATCCAGTCAAACCATGACGGTTAGACTGAATTTGAAGATACGAACTTTAGCAGTATTTAGAATAGCGAAGAGCTTGCCCCGTCCCAGTCAGACCGGGACGGTCAGACTGGGACGGGAAGTCTGGGTGTTAGTTCCTCAATGGCTTTCCTGTTTTCAACACACTCTGTATCCTCTCCAATGATTTCTTTTCGCCACACAAAGAAAGAAAGGCTTCTCTTTCCAAATCCAATAAGTATTGCTCCGTTACAAGTGTTGGCTCGCTCAGATCACCTCCAGCCATTACGTAGGCTAGTTTTTTTGCAACGGTTACATCATGCTCCGTGGCGTAATTAGCAGTACGCATGCCATGAATGCCCGCCAGCATGGCACCCAATGCACTGCGGCCGAGTACTTTGATATCTTTTCTTTGAACAGGCATTACATACCCATCATCATACATTTCGATCACCGCCTGTTTTGCTTCACTGATCCTTCTTCCAATATTGATACTTACCTGGTCCCTTCCTTTTCTATAGATGCCTAACTCATACGCTTCATGAGCAGAAGTGGCAACTTTTGCTGTAGCGATGGTGAGGAAACGGTTTTGTAAAGTATTGGTATCCACTTCACCACTGTGCAGTTCGTCGCTGGCTCTTAATACAAATTCTTTTGTGCCGCCACCACCTGGAATAACGCCAATACCCACTTCCACCAAACCGGTATAGGTTTCAGCAGCAGCCACTACTTTATCTGCATGCAGACTTAACTCACATGCACCACCCAACGCTAATCCATGAGGGGCCACCACAACAGGGATGGAAGAATACCTTGCTCTCATCATGCTGTTCTGGAACATGCGGATGGCCATATCGATCTCATCATAATCCTGTTCTATGGCCAGCATGAATATCATACCTACATTGGCACCCGCAGAAAAATTCTGCCCTTCGTTGGCAATAACAAGCCCTTTGTATTTTTCTTCTGCCAGGGAAATGGAGCGTTGAATACCTTCCAGTACTTCTCCTCCTATGCTGCCCATTTTAGTGTACCATTCAAGGCCAAGCACATCATCCCCGAGATGATAAGTGCGGCAGGCACTGTTTTTCCAAATGGTTTGGTTATCGAAATTCTTCATTACAATAAAGGCATCGCCGCCTGGCAATGCTTTATAGATCTTGCTACTAACGTCGTAACATAGCCGCTTTCCATTCTCTACTTTATAAAACGATTTGTTGCCGGCAGCAGTCATTTCCTCTACCCACGCAGCCACTTTAAAACCGGCTGCTTTCATAGCTTCTGTTGTTTTTGCCACACCCAATACGTCCCAGCTTTCAAAAGCACCAATTTCCCAGCCAAAGCCGGCCATCATGGCATCATCCACACGGTATATTTCATCACTTATTTCAGGAATACGTTGACTGATATAGGAGAATAAATTGAAGTGAAATAACCTGTAGAACTCGCCTGCTTTATCAGTACCGGAACAGAGTGCTTTTAATCTTGTTTTCAGGTCTTCAATGGGTTTGGCTGCTTCCAGTGTTGCAAACTTTGGTTTTTGTCTTGGGCCGTATTCAAGTGTTTGTAAATTCAGCGTAAGAATTTCTTTTTCGCCGGCTGCAGTTTTTGTCTTTTTAAAGAAGCCTTGTTTTGTTTTATCGCCCAGCCAGTTATTAGCAACCATTTTATCCAACCATGCCGGAATAGCAAACATGGACTTCGCTTCATCATCAGGACAATTATCAGCAACACCCTTCGCTACTTTAACCAACGTATCAATACCCACTACATCTGCTGTGCGGAAAGTGGCAGATTTAGGGCGGCCAACAACCGGCCCGGTCAATGCATCAACTTCATCTACATTCAGACCTAACTTCTCCATTGTATTCATGATCGCCATCATGCCAAACACACCAACACGATTGGCGATAAATGCAGGCGTGTCCTTGCATAATACCGTTGTCTTGCCCAATACAAGGTCGCCATAGTTCATTAAAAAATCAACAACGGACTGGTCAGTATGCGGTGTAGGAATGATCTCTAATAACCGCAGGTATCTTGGCGGATTAAAAAAGTGTGTACCGCAGAAATGCTTTTTAAAATCATCGCTCCTTGCTTCGGCCATTAAGTGAATAGGAATGCCTGATGTGTTGGAAGTAATTAATGTGCCGGGCTTGCGGTACTTTTCTACTTCCGTAAAAACAGCTTGCTTGATGTCCAGTCTTTCCACCACTACTTCAATCACCCAATCGCAATCAGCGATCTTCTTCATGTCATCGGTAAAGTTGCCGGTAGCAATTCTCTTTACCACATCCTGTGTATATACGGGCGATGGATTTGATTTGATCGCCGCTGTTAAAGCATCATTTACAATTTTATTTTTTTCCGCGGACTTTGCATCAGCAGGCAGATCTTTTGGTTGAATGTCTAATAACAACACCTGCAAACCCACGCCTGCAAAATGACAGGCAATGCGGCTGCCCATAACACCACTTCCTAAAACGGCTACTTTTTTGATTGTCCTTTTCATACGACTTGATTTAAGCCCTTTTGGGGTCCAGGGCAAATTAGTTAGTTAAACAACTATTTTACGAAATTAAGGGATTCTGTTTTCTGCAAAAAATAAATGATTGCTAACCCCGTCAGCGGTTGCAAACCCTGAGGGTGGTTAAAGTAAATTCTATGAAACAAAAAACCACAACCGTTTACAGTTGTGGCTTTGCAAAAAAAATTAATCCTGTTTAACTGACACCACTTCCAGCATCAATCACCGATTCAGGGCTTACAAAATGCAATTTGCCGGTTTTATCTTCAGCCATCAATATCATGCCATTGCTTTCAATACCCCTCATTTTACGGGGAGCGAGGTTAGCCACTACAACAACCTGTTTACCAACAATAGTTTCGGGTTGGTAATGCATCGCAATACCGCTTACTACGGTCCTGGTTTCAAAACCCATGTCTATTTGCAGCTTTAATAACTTATCTGCTTTTTCTACTTTTCCGGCAGAAATAATTGTTCCGACTTTCAAATCGATCCTGGCAAAATCGTCGTAAACGATTTCGGGTTTTAAAGCCTCCCTGCCCTCCAAAGGAGGGTTCCTGGTGTCGGATAACTTCTTAGACTCCTCGACTTTCACAGGGACCAAGGTCCCTCCTTTGGAGGAATTTAGGGAGGCCCCCGCTTTTAATTTTTCTACTTGTGCCGCTATTTCTGCATCTTCAATTTTCCTGAATAGTAATTGTGGTTCTCTTAAGCTATAACCCACACTCAGCAAATTAATTTTACCAGCGTTATTCCAATCCAGCATTTTATCCACCACTTTCATCATGTACAGCATTTTTTTGGCTGTGGTTGGTAAAAATGGATTGATAAGAATGGCGAGGTTGGCTGTTAACTGTAAGCAGAGATGCAAACAGTTGTCGATGCTTTTTTGAGCCTCCCTGCCCTCCAAAAGAGGGTTCTCGAAACCTGCAGTTGTTTGTTTCTTTTCGTTTAGCTTAGAAAGAATGGTATTTAAAACATAATCAGTCTTATTTAATACGTCATCGTTAGTAAACCGCAGTACTTCAAATCCAAACTTATTTAACTCTGCCGTCCTGATCGCATCACTCAGTTTATTTTCCGGGATCTCATGTATCAATCCATCAACTTCAACAATAAGCTTTTGTGAAAGACAAACAAAATCTGCAATGTAGGTGCCAATGATATGTTGCCTTCTAAACTTAAAACTGTCCAGTTTTTTCCCTCTTACTATTTGCCATAATAAATCCTCCGCTTCTGTAGGATTCGACCTGTGCTCTTCAACAAATTTCTTCAGCAACCCATAAGTTACAGTATCCGCTGTTTGATATTCATAAGGACTGTTTGCTTTCGCAGAGTCTAAAGCCCCTCCTTCGGAGGGGTTTGGGGAGGCCACTTTCTTCGCTACAATCCATGGCTCTTTTTCCTGCATATACTTATTTCCCTTCCTGCTCAGGTCAATCACTTCAAACAAGGCATCTCTGAATTTATATTCCTCTAATAAACCTTCCACTTTCACTTTTGCATTTTCGATGTCTGCAATCAGCACTTTATCTTTTTCATCTAAAATATCTTCATGTAATTTTGGAACCTTGCCTCCGCATAGTTTATGCATCAATACCCATGTTCTATTCACAAAATTTCCAAAGATGCTTACCAGTTCACTGTTGTTCCTGTCCTGGAAATCCTTCCAGGTAAAATCATTATCCTTTGTCTCCGGTGCATTGGCACAGAGAACGTACCGGAGTACATCTTCACAACCTTCAAAGTCTTTGATGTATTCGTTTACCCATACTGCCCAGTTGCGGCTGGTACTTACTTTTTCCCCTTCAATATTTAAAAACTCATTGGCAGGAACATTATCCGGCAAAGCAAATCCGCCATGTGCTTTCAACATCGCAGGGAAAATGATGCAATGAAAAACGATATTGTCTTTGCCAATAAAGTGAACCAGTTTTGTATCTTCTTTACACCAGTAGTCGGCCCATTTATCGGTCAGTTCCTTTGTTGCAGAGATATAACCGATCGGTGCGTCAAACCACACATACAATACTTTTCCTTCTGCATCCGGCAGCGGCACTTTAATTCCCCAGTTGCTGTCCCTTGTCATGGCCCTGCTATGCAATCCGCTGTCGAGCCAGCTCTTGCATTGTCCATATACGTTGTTCTTCCATTCTTTGTGTCCTTCAATTATCCATTCTTTCAGCCACGGTTCATAATTCTGTAGTGGAAAATACCAATGCGTTGTTTTTTTCTTTACCGGTACCGCATCACTCAACGCACTTTTGGGATTGATCAGTTGCTCCGGCGATAGACTTGTTCCGCATTTTTCACACTGGTCGCCATAGGCATTTGGGTTGGCACAAACCGGGCAGGTGCCGGTGATATAACGATCGGCCAAAAACGTGTTTGTCTTTTCATCAAAATACTGCTCCGTTTCTTTCTCCTCAAACAAACCATCATCATACAGTTTCTTAAAAAATGCCGATGCTGTATCGTGATGTACTTTATTGGAGGTACGGGAATAGATATCAAACGAGATACCCATTTGCTCCATACTTTCTTTGATGATGGCATGATAACGGTCAACCACCTGTTGCGGTGTGATGCCTTCCTTCATGGCACGGATGGTAATGGGCACACCATGCTCATCGCTGCCACCGATAAATTTCACGTCTTTCTTTTGTGCTCTTAAATAACGTACATAAATATCCGCAGGCAAATAACATCCTGCCAGGTGGCCAATATGTACCGGGCCATTGGCATAGGGAAGCGCTGCTGTAACTAAATATCTGGATGGATGGTTCATTTTTTTGAATCTGTCTTTTGTGCTACTATTAAACATCGTTCTGTCACTTCCCGAAAGCATTCGGGATACTGGTACAACTACAGGCAACAAAACAACGGCTGCAAAAATACCTTAATTGAGCCCAACGAACAAACCACAAAAAAGCCCCCAACAAATTGGGGGCTCCATGAAAAACTGACCTCAAAGTCACTTGTCCAATTTGCTCAATGAAGCTTTCAAATCAGGTACGGAAGTTGTTTGGAATTGTAAACCTTTTAATTCCTGTTCACTGGTTGTTGTATGGGTTACTGAATAAACAGTTTCGCCTTTTTTGTTGATGCCGATGCTGATGATCTTTACTGGCTCACCGATGGGTATGTTTTGAAAAGCCACCTGATTTCCATCGATAACACCTGTCATCATTGATTTGATCTTTTCAAACACCAGCATAGTGTAGTAACTGGTTGCAGAATCGCCCAGGTCAACTTTAAAATTTACCTTTTTCCGGCTGTCGGAGTAAAAACGATCGCAGTTGATCCAGCCTAATTCCGTAAGGTTAATGCTGTACCTTGAACTGATCTCAACAGGAACAGCAATAAGCACCGGAGATTCAACTTTTGGATAATCCCGCTGGGGTAAAAACTTCAACTGTGAACTGTCTGTCGATAAGGCAGGGCTCAGATCAATTGCCTTTTCTTCCAGCGCAATTTTCCTTGTAACAGAAATGTTCAATCCATACTTTTCTGCTATTTCTTTTTCCATCCATACAGAATCTCCCACACGTTCTGAATAACGACGGTCGGATTTTGCACCAACCCAATTTCCAAAGGTCGGCAGGAACCTGTCTCTTATAGATGATGTCAGCTTAACCTTAGTATAACCATATTTCTCTTTCAGTATCCTCTTTAACGCTCTCTTGGGTACAGTTAAACCATCCTCATCATACATAAAGTATCCCACTTTCTTTCTATCACTTTCTTTGATAAGCCAGGGCATATCAGCTACGTTAAAAACCCTTGCTTCCGTTACAATCCGTCTCCTTAAAAAGTATTGCGGTTTTGCCAACCAGTTGATCGTACTGGAAACGCCTGTTTCACCAGAATTAAGTTCCCCCAAGAACAATTGCATGTCTTTCATGTCTTGTTTTGTATCGGGCAAAAACAGTGTTACCGGAATTACGTTGCTACACTTAATATCATTACCCTTATAGCTTGCTGATAACTGAAACATACCTCCGGTTTCCAATTGTTCCATTTTGCTTCGGGTATTTAATTGATTCAAAACAATATCCGATGTTTTATAAAATTCTCTTGCAGTAATCTCAACCCCGTTCATGCCACCAAAACTATTTGCCGGAATCAATAAAGCTGTTCCTTCCTGAAACTGCAGCAAGGTATCCCTGCTGTTATCAATAGTAAAATGCTGGTCTTCTTTTTCTAACTGTGTAAAGAGGGTATTTAATCTTAATTGCCGCTCTGCATTGCTTACTGCTGCGCTACTATCTGTTTTAGCTGGACAGTTTAAACAGTCAGTTACATTCAATTTTATAGTTCCCAAAATTGAATCCTCATCCGTCCATTGCATTGGCTCCCCGCTGAGTATTTCATCAGCTATCAAAGAAGGATTGAGTGAAGCCACAGGGGAAACAACCGAAACCCCATATGCGCTGGCAGTATCTTTTACAAAAGTCGCTGGTGCCGTTTGTTGTGTATTGATCTTTGCATTTTCTATATTGGCAGTATCCTTACCAGCAACTTCATTCGTTTTAAAATCACTGCCATTTTTTGTTGAAACAAACCACATCGCTACACTTATCAGCAGCACCACAGCCGCAGCAGAAAAACCATTCAGCATCCATTTAGGCCAACCCTTTTTCAAAGGTAGTACAGGAGGCTGCAACATACCTGCCATCTGCTGCCAATGATCGTCCATCTGCCCCAGTTCTGGTTGCTCCATGGCTTCCATCTCCCTCAGCTTATTTTCTATGTTATTATCTTGTTGCATTATTATAAAAAGTTTTCATCCTGTTGTTAAATTGCTTTCTTCATTACCCACTGTTTCTCGAATTTTTTTTTCAGCAGCTTCTTTGCTTCACTCACATGCCACTTGCTCGTACCTTCCGATATATTTAGCTGCTCGCCTACCTGCTTATGCGTAAACCCGTCAAACACAAATAACTTGAACACCGTGGCAGTTGCACCGGGTAATTCATTGATCACCTGCAGCACTTCCTTATAACCCACACGATCAAATGCGTCGGGCTCAATTACTACTTCATCCTCTGCGATATAGGGTGTTGAATTTTTGAAAATATTCTTTTTCCTGCAAAAATCTATGCAGCAGTTCACCACAATGGCTTTTATCCAACCCCCCAGCTTTCCTTCCTCACTGTATGAATGAATGTGCTGGAATACCCTGAGCATGGCATTGTTATAAATGCTTCCGGCGCTGTCTGCATCACCGCCATAGCGGAAACAGGTCTTGATCATCTCAGGATAAAAATGCTTGTACAATTGCTGCTGGCTTTGAATGTCCTGCCTTTTGCAGCCCTGTACCAATATGTGAAGTGGTGTTTCCAAGAATTGATGGAGGGGTTAAAATTGTCCCTTTGTAATATAAACTGGTTTGGGTAAAAAAATGGTTGGGTAAATGTGAAAAATATATTTTAGGCGAAAAACATGCCAACTGTATTCCAAAAAAATACCTCCCAGGTAATACGAGGGAGGTAAAGAATTTTGCGACGAATTACACCAATGAACACGAATGGTATGCACTTAAAGCATTCTACTTGTTTATCTCGTTTATAACAGCTTGTGGCACCAATACTTTGTTGCATTTTTCTGTCACTATGCTTTTGGGCAGACTGAAGGAAGCCGTTTGTTTAATATCCAATGATGAAGCCCCGATCTTTACCGTGTACTTGCCTGCATCCGCTACCCAGGAAGTTTTATCCGTATCAAAGGAGGAAAGGGCGTCTTTATGAATCGTAAAACTCAGCGTTTGCTTTTCGCCCGGTTGCAGCAGTTTTGTTTTAGCAAAAGCTTTTAATTCTTCTGATGGTTTTTGCAAAGTACCTGCCGGGGCAGTGATGTATAGCTGCACTGCTTCTTTGCCTGCTGCCTTACCCGTATTGGTGATATCGATCGTAAGTGTAACTGGTTTATTAAATACCGGGCTGCTCAGTTTGATATTGCTGTAAGAAAAATTGGTGTAACTCAACCCATAACCAAATGCATAAGCAGGTTGTACCTTAAATGTATTGTAATAACGATACCCGACATAAATGCCTTCTTCATACACAACTTCTGCAGGTACAGCAGGCATACCCATCATCCCGGTTGTTTTTTTCTCCGGAAATTCTTTGCCTGGAAAATTTTTAGCCGTGATATCATCATCGTATTTCACAGGAAAGGTGGTCGCCAGTTTACCAGAAGGATTAACCTTGCCACTGAGTATATCTGCCACCGCATTACCAGCCTCCAGTCCCGGTTGCCAGGCCAGCAACACCGCATCCACTTTATCACGCCAGCTGGCTGTTTCAATTACACCACCTGCGTTGATGATGACCACTACCTTTTTCCCATTGGCATGAAAAGCTGCCGATACTTCATCTATTAAAGTGACTTCTGTTGCTTTCAGGTTGAAATCATTTTCTACCTTCCTGTCACTGCCTTCACCAGCGTTTCTGCCAATAGTAATAATGGCTACATCGTTTTCACCAGCTTTTTTTGCAAGCATCTCCTTGTTGATGGCCAGTTCCGGAATCCTCGGCGTTGGATTCATAAATTCTTCGAAGAAGTTTTTCTTCGGTTGCCTGGCTTTTTCTTCTTTTACATAAGATGAATATTGTGTATTGAGTTCTTCATCCAGTGTATAACCTGCATTGCTCAATCCCTGTACCAATGATATAGTGTACTCTTCATTTACATCACCACTGCCCGTGCCACCCGAAACAAAATCATAAGAAGTAATGCCAAAGGCAGCGATTTTTTTGATGGTAGACGATAATGGAAGAACACCTGTATTATTTTTTAACAGCACCATGCCATCTGCAGCAGCTTCTCTTGCAAGTACTGCATGTGCTTTCAGGTCAGGTTTATTGCTAAAAACATATTTTTTATATGCAGGAGTTGCCAAAATATAATGTACCATGCGCTCTGCATTTTCATCCAGTACTTTCATATCCAGTGTGCCATTGTTGACCGCAGCAATGATCGCTTTCTTTTGATCAGGCCTGCCGGGCATTAACAGGTCATTACCCGCTTTCATTTGTGCCACGGCATCTTTACCTCCAAACCAGTCTGTCATCACAATGCCTTTAAAACCCCACTCCTTTCTTAAAATGGTGGTAAGCAGGTCATAGCTTTCCGATGTATAGGTTCCATTTAAATAATTGTATGAACTCATCACTGTCCAGGGGTTTGCTTCTTTCACTGCAATCTGAAACCCTTTTAAATAAATTTCTCTTAATGCTCTTTCAGTGGCAATAACATTTACCGTATTGCGGTTTTTTTCCTGGTTGTTTACAGCAAAATGTTTGATGGAGGTACCAACGCCATTTGACTGTATGCCGTTCACGATTGCTGCTGCAATTTTACCTGTCACCAACGGATCCTCAGAATAGTATTCAAAATTTCTGCCACCGAGGGGATTGCGGTGTATGTTCATTCCGGGCGCCAGTATCACATCCACGCCATACTCCTTTACTTCGTTGCCAAAAGCCACTCCTACTTTGTGTACCAAGTCTGTATCCCAGGTGGAAGCCAATAATGTTGCGACGGGCCAGGCGGTTGCATAATAGGTGTTTTTATCATTTTCACGGGTTGGGCTAATCCGCAAACCAGCAGGACCGTCTGCTACAACAGTTGTTGGCAAATTCATTCTTTGGATTGCGAAAGTAGTGCCTGCTGCACCGGGTACTTTGTCCATGGTTTGTCCCACACCGGTGCCGCTTCCCTCTGTCATCCCGGGTATCTTCATACCCATACCCACCACCAGGTTCACTTTTTCTTCCAAAGTCATTTTACTTACTAATTCTTTTGCCGAAGGTGCAGTTTGTGCCATCAGTACTGTGGTAACTGCAAGCAACACACCGGAGGTGATGATTTTTTTCATTACAAGCGATTTAAATTTTCATTGCGTTAATATGACACAATGATAAAACTTTTATATTTGCTTTGCAAGTTTTTAGTGTATTTTTTTTGCAACCCCTTAATTTAGAGTATGAGTTTTAAAGAAGAAATAACCCAGCATTTCAAAAAAGGCCAGGAGCTTTACCTGCGTCATATTTCAGTTGACTGCGTCATTTTTGGATTTCATCAAAACAAATTGAATGTGTTGTTGCTCCAGTCAAAGTACGCTGGTGACTGGGCACTGCCCGGTGGTTTTATTTTAAAGCAAGAACATATGGATGATGCTGCCAACCGTATACTAAAAAACCGGACAGGTCTGCACAATATTTACTTGCAGCAGTTCCATGTATTTAGCGAACCGAGCCGCTCCACAAAATTGATGAACCAGCAGTTTTTAAAAAATGCCGGCGTGGTAATGGAAGAAAGCTGGATGTTTGAACGCTTTATTACAGTGGGTTACACCGCCCTGGTTGATTTTAGCAAAGCTCAATTAATCCCGGATAGTTTTTCTGTGGCTTGTGAATGGCACAACGTAAATTCTTTGCCTGGCATGATACTGGACCACCGGGAAATATTAAATACGGCGTTGCTACAGTTGCAAACCAATTTAAATTACCATCCTGTTGGCTATAACCTGCTGCCAGAAAAATTCACCATGCCGGAATTACAGAAGTTGTATGAAACCATCCTGAACCGGCCGCTTGACAGAAGAAATTTTCAAAGAAAAATAACCGGGACAAAAATTTTGAAAAAGCTGGATGAAACTAAAAAGGGCGTGGCACATAAAGCTCCTAATTACTATAAGTTTGATCTAAAGAATTATAAAAAAGCTTTGAAAGGCGGCATGGGTTTTCAATTGTCTTAAACATTCACGTATCTCCCTGGTATTTTATAGCCAGACCAGGAGCAATTAAATAATGTTTCAAAAAAAGAACGCTGCAAACGCCGCCTCTGGCCTGACTATATCCTACCCAGACCTGCCTGATACACTAAGCAGGATCATATTTGAAGCGAAAAATATGGTTTTGTACATATTCTGGAAGGAAAAGGAAAGGATTTTCCACATACTGGAGAATTCTGAACAGGCCATTTTCCTGAAACCCTTTACCAGTAAGGGTTTGGGTGGTTTGGCACTATCTATGAAAACTAACTATCAAACAAAACCACCCCAAATTATGAAAACAATTATCACCCTAATCGCAGCAGGTTTCATCCTCAACACAAGTAATGTAACCGCACAGTCAACAGCGTCTATCAACAATGACGGGATCACAGCAGCAGAAGGTAAAGTACCATCACTTATCATCAGCGAAGTAAACTTCAAAGCTTTAAGGAACGGGTACAATGTAACCTGGGAAACACAAAACCAGTTTAATGTTGCAAGCTTTGAATTACAGATCAGCGAAAACAACAAAAACTTCAGTACGGTAAAGAGAAGAACCTGCGGTCCTGAAAAGCGTTCAAAATACCAGGTACAGTTGAGCAACACGCTTATTTTAGCTAACCCGGTTTTTTACAGGCTTAAATGGGTAACAATGGATGGACAGGTTAACTATACAGAAAGCAAGCAGTTTAGAAATGATTTATAAGAGCGTTTGAGTGTTATCAATAAATACAGGTTGCCGGCATATTGCCGGCATCTCTGTTTGTAACAAATTATTTGATCTCAAGGTTGTATTTTTAATATCAAATCAGCCTGATGAAAAGAAAAGATTTTCTTTCTGCCTTACTCCCTGCAGCGGCTTTGTTGCAACCGTTCACCTCACTGGCAGGTACACACGAAGATGAAAATGCTGTGGCAGTTATTCCGCCTTATTTAAAAAAAGGAGACTTGATCGGTATCAGTAGTCCGGCTGGTTATATTACGCTGGAAGATGTGCAGCCAGCCATACAAAAATTGAAAGAATGGGGATTTAATGTAAAAGTTGGCAGCACGGTTGGTAAAAAGGATTTTACGTTTGGCGGTACCGATGAAGAACGGGCAAAAGACTTTCAGCAAATGCTGGATGACAAAATAATCAAAGCCATATTGTGCGCAAGAGGCGGATACGGTATTGTAAGGATCATTGATACAATTGATTTCACTAAATTTATACAAAAGCCCAAATGGATACTTGGCTTTAGCGATGCCACTGTACTTCATAGCCACATAAATAAGAACTTTGGCATTGCATCTATCCACTCAAAAATGTGTAACAGTTTTCCTGCTGACTGGTTTATTGCAGATGCTGTACAAAGAGAAACGATCAACAGCATCAGGAAATGCATCAGCGGCGAAAAAATGCAGTATGAATTTCCCGCCAACACAAAAAATAAAACGGGAATTGCCGAAGCTGTATTGACTGGCGGAAATCTAAAAACCATTGAAAGCCTGGCAGGAAGCAAAAGTGATATCAATACAACAGGCAAGATCCTGTTTGTGGAAGATACCGGTGAATATTTATATAGCATTGACCGGATGTTCTGGAACCTTAAACGAAGTGGCAAGCTGGACAAATTAAAGGGCCTGATCATCGGCGGTTTTAAAAATAAAAAAGATGATGAAGGAGATGAGTTTGGTAAAACGCTGGAAGATATTGTACTGGAGAAAACAAAGGAATTTAAATATCCAGTGTGTTTTGATTTTCCTGTGGGGCACCAGAAAAATAATGTTGCATTGAAGTGTGGTGTACGGCACAGGTTGAAAGTAACAACAGATGGTTGCTTATTGAAGGAAATATAAATTTGTATATTTGATAAAATCTTTTGTATGGTTGTAGTTGAAAAAATAAGCAAGGAAAAAATCACTATATCCTTTTCCGGGGTAGTAGGGAGGAAGGGGCTGAACAATATAAAACGATATATAGAATTTCTTGAAGCAAGCGGCATCCCTAAAAAGAAAGAGGTATCTCCGGCTATTATCAAGAAACTATCAGACGAAATAAATAAATCTGCTGCTGAGAAATTCAAAAAAGCAAAAGGATTTTAATGATTATTATTACGGATGCCAATATTATCCTTAGTGGTATCATTAACCCATACGGAATCATTGCTTCCTTGCTGATCCAGGAACACCCGGGCATAAATTTCATGACTCCTGAATATGCCTTGTCAGAAATCAATCTTCATAAGAAGAGAATTTGCACTAAACAAAAAATTAAACCGGTGGAATTTGATATCCTGCTGGATAAATTTTTAACCAATATAACGCTGGCCGGCAATGATACTGTGACGGAAGACATCTACAGGCAAGCAGAAGAGATCACTTCTCCAATAGACACTAATGACACCTGGTATATTGCTTTTTGCATTGCCTTAGATGCATTATTGTGGACAGGGGATTTGAAACTGCATTATGCACTCCGCAAACAACAATTTTATAAAAGCATCATTACTGCTGAATTTAATTCAATTCTAAAAGGCATATGATAACCATTCCGCCATACCTAAAAAAAGGCGCTACCATCGGCATCACCTGCCCTGCAGGCTATATGCCAATAGAAAAAGCACAAACCTGTATTGATACTTTACAACAGTGGGGTTTTACTGTAATGGTGGGCAAAACACTCGGCAGTAACTCCAACAATTATTTTTCCGGAACAGATGAAGAACGCCTGTTTGAATTACAGGCGATGCTTGACAGTGAGGAGATCAATGCCATTCTTTGCGGCCGTGGTGGTTATGGGTTAAGCCGTATTGTTGACAAACTGGATTTTACAAAATTTAAAAAGAAACCGAAATGGGTGATCGGCTATAGTGATATCACTGTGCTGCATTGCCACCTGCATACAAAATTAAAAATCGCTTCCCTGCACGCTCCGATGGCTGCAGCATTTAATGATGGAGTAAAAGGAAATGTGTTTATTGAATCCCTGCACAAAGCCATTACAGGTAAAAAAGCCAACTATAAATCCGGTGTGTATTCATTTAACAAAGCTGGCAAGGCGCAGGGTGTATTGGTGGGTGGAAATTTAGCCTTACTGGTAAACATGATTGGCACTAAATCGGAATTGACAACAAAAAACAAGATCCTTTTCATTGAAGATATTGGTGAATATATCTACAGTACCGACCGTATGATGATGCAGTTAAAACGCAGCGGAAAATTAGACAATCTTGCCGGACTGGTAGTTGGCAATTTTACTGACACAAAAGACACTGAACGGCCATTTGGGGAAACTGTTTATCATGCCATATATAACTTAGTAAAGGAGTATGAGTACCCGGTTTGTTTCAATTTTCCTGTAGGTCATTCTAAAGAAAACTATGCATTAAAAACCGGTATTCACTATCAGCTGAGCGTCACCAGCAAATCAGTATCCCTCATTGAAAAATGACAACAATTTGGTAACATCTAATTATTGGGAAGCGCTTTTTTATCATTATAACTTTGTGAAAAATGAACAAACTTTCACAACCGGAGTTGTGGGAAAAAATTCAAAACTTCAATTTCGATGACCAAAATTCAAGTTACCCCTTCTCCAAAAAATTAGCAACCGAAAACAACTGGTCAGATCCTTTCACTCAAAAAGCCATTGCAGAATACAAGAAATTTATTTTTCTCTGCTGCATCTCTCCCACTGGCGCTTCTCCTTCCGAAACTGTAGACAAAGTATGGCACCTGCACCTGACTTACACTAAGAATTATTGGGAAGAATTTTGCCGGAAAACGCTGCAACAGGATATTCATCACCACCCAAGCAAAGGCGGCACTGCGGAAAAAACAAAACACCGCAACTGGTACAGCGAAACACTCAGCATGTATGAAACTGTTTTCAAAAGCAAGCCTCCGGTTGACATATGGCCGCCGGATAACGAAGCAGCACCGGAAGCAATAACCGACGCCATCTATGACAAAAAATTTTTAACGCAGTTTGTTCTGATTTTCTTGTCGGCAGTGTTACTGCTCATCTTTATATTAAATCCTTATCAGTCAAAGGGCCCTGAATTTTTAGAGTTTTACTGGATGGTGGCAGTTGGCGGTATCATCATTACTTTAATGCTTCAAAAAAACAAAGATGCCCGCCTGCAGGAAATCGTTTTTGCTAACCTGCCGGCCGGTTTCAATCTTTATCAAATCACCCATTTTGTGCAGGGTCCGCACCGCTGCTATCAAACGGCCCTGGTTGATCTGTTGAAAAGAGGCATCATCGAAACTACCGGAAACGGGTACACTTTGATAGAACTTCCTTCTTCTTTACACGAAGCAGAAAAGAATCCATTGCTGGCATCGTTGATCAGTAATTACCACAACGGTAAAAAATTCAATTACCTCGAAGGCTATGCACAGATGGATTTCGATTCAGTACAGCATCCTGCTTTTGAAAAACTGCTGCAGCTGTCAAAGAAAGTGGATCACCCCAAACTGATCATACCTGGTATTGTGTTGCTGACAGGAATTATAAGACTGATGCAGGGAATAGCTAATAATAAACCGGTTGACTACCTGGTGGTCACTATGCTGGTTTTTACAATGCTGTCACTTGCGATACTGCAGGCATACTCCTATACCTACACGGTAAAAAAAGGAGTGCAGGATTTTTGGGAGCGGCAAAACGCAGATGGAAAAGGCGATGATGTGCTGGGAAATTTCTCCATATTAGGTACGGCGGCCATAGCTGGTTTTGCAGAGTACAGCTTTCTTACCAGTGACTTTTCATTTTATGAGCCTCAAAATAAAAGATGGACCGGGGGAGAATACAGCAGTTCTTCTTCCTGCGGCAGCGGTGATGGGGGTGGAGGATGTGGTGGCGGCGGCTGTGGTGGATGCGGTAGTTAATATCAACGCAGCAACAAACTATCCAGCTTTAATTTAAACAACGGATAGTCATTCAAATTACGATGCGTTCCTCCTTCAATGGTCACAAACTCATCGGTAACTTTTAAAACTTCTTTCAATCTACTGGCATTACGGTAAGGGATCACCCCATCATCTGTGCCATGAAAAATAGTGATGGGATACCTGATGCCACTTAAAAATTCGTACGTGGGGATTTTATAACTCGCCATCCGGCTGTTGGGGTAAATGGGTGCATAGCAATTGTACAGTGAAGGGATGCTGTAGTAAGGTGTTTCTAAGATCAGCCGCTTTGCTTTACCGGCTGCTGCGGTATAAGCAGCGATGCCTGTTCCTAAAGATTTGCCATAAATAACAATGCTGTCGGCCGCATATTTTGAAAGGGCCAGTTTATACAATTGCGTTGCCTGTTCATACAGTATTTTTTCTGTTCTGTTACCTACGCTTTTTCCAAAACCCGGGAAGTCCCCCATCCATACCTCATAGCCATGTTTGGTAAAATTATTTACAAACCTTACGTAACGTTTAATATTACCCCTGTTGCCGTGAAAGTAAAGAACCACACCTTTTCGTACGGAATCTTTTGGAAAAAACTGTACCAGGTTAACGGTATCTGTGTCATTCATGGGCAGGTCAACCTCTTTAAAAGGGATATCAAATTGCCAGGGCACAGTTCTTTCAATGGCTGTGGGGTGAAATAAAAATTTTTCCTGCAGGTAAAACAAGGCGATGCCAATAGCAGAGTACAGCAATACAATTACTTTGATCCAGCGAAACAGTTTTCGGCCTAACCCTCCTTCTCCCTTCCCTAAAGGAAGGGAGCGGTGCTTCAAATCTTTATTAATCATCTTATCTTCCACTTGAACATTTTTAATTTATTGAGCTTACAGGAGAGGTCTTCTCTTGAAACAGATATGGAGCATTTATATTGCCAAAATATCTCTTAAAAAATTATGATACTCCGGAAAAGAGGGCAAGTTATTATGCCCGCCACCTTCTATCCTTATCAGGGTAATTTTTCTTGGATTCAGTTCCTGCAACTGCTCACTTTGGCTCACCGGTATCAGCCAGTCTTTGGTACCATGAATAATATAGGTATGGCAATTGACTCTTTTGATCCATTTATCGGTACGTAAATGAAAGCGTAATACAAACCGCATCGGCAGAATAGGCAAAAACCGTTGCACCGTTTTTTTGAAATTAAAATAGGGCGCATCTAAAATTAAATACCTGGGTTTGTTATCACTCGCAATTTTTGTTGCAAAGCCACTGCCCAGGCTCCTGCCATACACCAGTATATGATTTTCATGATAGGTAGCAGCCAGTGTATCATAAACAAACTGCATATCATTCAGCATATCTTTTTCATTACGCTTGCCGGTGCTTTTGCCAAAACCACGGTAGTCTACCAGCACCACATCATATTGATATCTTGAAAAATCCTTGGCATATTTTGCCCACCCTTTTATGCTGCGGCTGTTGCCATGAAAATATAATACCAACCCATGTGGACGGGTACAATAAAAATGTAAGCCATTTATCCTGACGCCTTCTTCCACATCAAAAAACAATTCTTTAAAGGGCACATCATATTTATACTGGAAATTCTGTTTCAGTTTTTCCGGCTTAAAAATAAAACGCTCCTGTAAAAAGTAAGCAAGCCCGAGCAATACAATGTAGCCAATGATGATATAAATGATGGTGGAGGAGATCTTGTAAAAAGTTTAAGGTTTAAAGTTAAAGGTTTGTAGCAAAGACTGCCCGCTAACTTTTTTGAAAAACCGACGCAGCATACAAGCTGTCTTTTTAAGCAATCGATATTATAAACTGCCTGGAAACAAAAACATAAATACTGTTCTTGTCGTGAAGTAATGTTTGTTAATTTTTACATCAACCATCCATTGATTTCTTCCATGCCTCCGTTCCTCCTGTCAAATTGTACAAATTATTAAATGGAAATTTATCCTGTAATTTTTGAATGGCGATCTGGCTGCGGATCCCTTTCCGGCAATATACAATAACCGGCCTGTCTTTTTGTATTTCGGAAATATGGGATATAACTTCTGCTAATGGCATCAATGCACCCCCGATATTAAACGCATCATGTTCATCTGGCTCCCGTACATCCACCAGTTGAAAATCCTTTTTGTCAGCCATCAGCTGTTGCAGTTCTATTGCAGTAATACTTTTCATCTTTTGCCTATTCCATATCTTCATCCTCATACACCCGCCGCATGTTGAGTTTACTTGGCGGTGCCACCACTAATGGGTATTTCTCTACCATCACATTGCTTTGCTGCAGGCCAAAACCTCTTTCCTCGCTAAGTGATATTTCTTTTATCCAAAAATGAAGCTGCATAATGATCTTCTCAGCAAAAGGAAGTTCCTGGTCGGTTGATAAATATTTCTCCATCACGATAAACTGGAAATCGCCAACCACATTATTTCTTTGTTGACTTTCATAGCGGCTTGTTACATTCACTTCTTTGTTGGTTACCAGGTCTTGTACCACTTTTTTAAACATCAGGTTAATACGCGGCGCCATTCGGAAACCCAGCCGGAATTCAACTCTTATAATATCGTTTGGAATGATATGATCCACCACATATTCGCAGGTATAAGGATCATCCAGTGTATCCACATGCACAAACCAATAAATATCGGCCCGCTTTGGTTTACCACTAAGAATGGAGTAAATGATCTTATGCTCAATCTCCTTAGGATTATTGGCACTGGTAAGATACACCAGGTGAGTAGCGTACTTTGTAACCGTAAGATCATTACTGAGTTCCTCCAGCTTAGGTACATATTCTTCCAGTCTTACAAATTCCACATATCGGTTCTTGATCTTTCTTGCCCTGTACCAAACATACATTACAGAGAACATAACCACACCTATTATAACCGTGAAGAAACCTCCATGAAGAAACTTGTCCATCAGGGCTATTATAAATGCCGTCTCTGCCACAAGGTAAACAGCAAGGAATATGTAGATTAATAATGGGTTCACCCTGTGCAGTACCATGTAATTAGCGAATAATATGGTGGTCATTATCATGGTGGTGATAATGGCGAGACCATAGGCAGCTTCCATACTGGAAGACTCCCTGAAATATAGCACCACGCCAACACAGCCCACGTACAATAAAAAATTTAATGCTGGTATAAATATCTGGCCCCTTGCTTCTGTAGGGTAGTTGATCTTGAGCCGCGGCCAAAGATTCAGGCGCATGGCTTCATTAATGAGGGTAAAGGAGCCGCTCACCATTGCCTGGCTGGCGATAATGGCAGCGCTGGTAGCAATGATAACACCTGGCACAATAAACCATTGCGGCATCAGGTCATAAAACGCATTAATGCCCTCTCCTTCCAGCACCTGCTTGGTCATTTCTTTACCCATGTGATGCTTCATGATGCTGGCGCCCTGTCCAAAATAATTGATCAATAAACATGTTTTTACAAAAACCCACGACACCCTGATATTGCCCCTGCCGCAATGTCCCAGGTCGCTATATAATGCCTCGGCACCAGTAGTACAAAGAAATACTGCTCCCAATAACCAAAAGCCTTCATCGTAATTGAGCAGGAAGTTGATTCCATACCAGGGATTAAATGCTTTAAGAATCGCAAAATCATCGCTGATGTGGAGTACACCCAATACAGCCAGCATGCCAAACCAGATACTCATGATGGGGCCAAACATCTTACCGATACTGGCCGTGCCAAAACGCTGCATAAAAAAGAACAGCGTTAAAATACCCAGTACGATATATACGATTGTATCCTGGTTTAGATTGTGAAATTTTGGCAATTCTTTAAGCCCTTCTATAGCAGACGTAACAGAGATGGGAGGTGTGATAATCCCATCCGCCAATAATGCAGCACCGCCAATCATGGCAGGTATCACCAGCCATTTTTTTCTCCTCCGTACTAAAGCAAACAGTGCAAAGATCCCTCCCTCACCCCGGTTATCTGCCCGCAGCACCATTATTACGTATTTGATTGTGGTGAACAGCGTAATGGTCCAGATTATCAGGGACAACGTACCGATAATCAATTCTTCACTGATGACCCGGCCTTTAATGATGGAATTAAATACATAAAGTGGTGAAGTTCCTATATCTCCATAAATTATTCCAAGGGCAACTATTAAACCTGCGGCTGTTACCTTATTAACATGCTTTGACACTTAGGGAAGTTTTGGTGTAAGAAAAAAACACAGTGCTGTCTGTTTACCGTATTAAAAAGATTGAAACCACAAATGTATAGTGAAAACTGATATGAAAAACGAATGTATTATTAATCACGTTAAGGTACTGAAAAGCCATTGTGAAGATTTAACTGCACTTTTAAAAAATAAACCGGTCTTTTAAGCGTTTCTAGTTTTTAATGGTTTGCTTTTTGTTTTGTTACAGGGGCAAACCAATTAACCGTAATAAACGTTACTACAATACCTGATTAATCTTATATATGAAAAAAGTCTCTTTACTGCTGTTAACAGGCTTGCTGCTGGCAACAGCAGTTGTAGCCCAGGACCCTGTGATAAAAAGGGCCTCCTGCCATAATGAAATGATAAAAATGCAGGCAGACAGTGTAAAGCAAACCATGGCACAGGATGGTTATGTGGTGGTAAGGGAAGCTTCTATGGCTATGGAAAGTGAATATGAAATGGCCGTGCTGGTGCCGCTTACCGAGGGCAGCAAATACCAGTTTGTATTTATCGGCGATATTACTTCCAAATTATATGAAGTGCGAATGTATGACAGTGAGGAAAAACAGGTGATCTATCAAAAGAAAATGTGGGGTGATGTGGATGGAAACGTTATCAGCTTCTCTTATATACCAAGGTTCTCTGAGTTTTTTGCCATCCGGCCAGTGCAGGTAAATAAAAAGAAGAAAGAACTGTGTGGTTATGTGATGTTGCTGAAGAAGATGAAGTAGTTCTATATCACTTTCTTACCAGGAATTATCGCTCACGTTATAAAAAACGTATAGCTTATCTTTTCACTTTCAAGTAGGTGTCAAACCATTTCACAAATTCCTTTTCGTCTTCAATCATAGATTTCCAGCCGTGATCTGCACCTGCTTTTACTGTCAATTGCACGGGAACTTTAGCCGCCAGTAGTTTTTCTTCCATGAGTTTTGATTGCTGCAGCGGTACCAGTTTATCTTTATCGCCATGCATGATGTATGCAGGTGCATCATCTGCGGTTACCATTTGTGCCGGGGATATTAACGTATCAATGGACAATCTCTTACTTTCATCTTCAACCAGCACGTACATAAATTTTTTCGGATCCCATTCTGTGTAGGAAAAAGCGCCCAACAAGCGAAGTTGCTGTAATAGAGGTTTCTGCATACCAGCTTTGAACCCCTTGTTTCCATAATTTAAAAAGTCTGTAGGGGGACAAAACACGGCCACGGCCTGCACTTTGGAAGACACCCTTTCAACGGGATCACTGGAGGAAGTATTTATAATATCATTAGCTGTACCTGCTGATAAGGAGAGATGCCCGCCGGACGAAGTACCCGTAATGCCGATCAGTGATGAATCAATTTTATACAAAGTTGCATTGTAACGTACATATTGCACAGCTCTTTGCACATCTTCAATAGCATTTGGTATGGCATATCGCGGTCCGGAGCTGTGCATGGTTAGAAATACGGTATACCCACTGTTCACAAAAGGTTTTGCCCTGTTGATCATCCTTTCTAATCGTTCATAACCTGACACCCAGTTGCCACTAACCATACTGATGATGCCTTTACCATTTGCGTTGGCAGGCGTTATCACTACCATGGTTAAAGCCATGCCATCCCTGCGTCCATAAATTACCTCTTGTTGAGAAAAAGAACTGTCTTGAGAAAAGGCAGACGTTGCCAGGAAGAGGCTTATAATGATATTCAATTTTTTCATAAATGGATTGATAATGTTTAGATGGAACAATTTGTACGATGCTGCAGATTCTTTACAAGTCTGCAGATTGATTCAAATATACAATGCATTCATTTTGTTTGAGAACACTTACAAGGTTTTCTCCCAACACAGCAAGTTGTTAGTGTACTCCGTTGAGTTTGTATTGGGTGACACAGACGCAGGCAAAGGTGACATCGGACAGTACCGTAAGTCGACAACTTTCTTATTTGATTTTCTTAAGGTCTTTCGTTCTTAGCTCCCTGCTTGACTCAACCATTGTTTTATATACCACTTTCTTATCTTTCACATCAAAAATGGTGATATACTTAAACGTCTCACTTATTACATTTTCAAACAGAAACCTCCCTCTTTTTTCTACCTGGAAAATCTGATATAGCTCATCATTAGTACATAGCCTGTAGGGAAACTGATACGCCTTGAATAAATCATCGCCAACATAATTTTGTTTATACCCTAACCCACGAAAATCATTCAACACATCTTTGGGCACATATAAAGTATCAGCAGTAAGCAAGCCTGCTAAGTTTTGATCCCGTACTTTTTCGTACAAACATGGCCGCTTGTTTTGAGCAAGGCTTGAAGCGGCAACCAGCAAATGTGCTTTTAATGAAATAGGGTTCCAGTTAAAAAAATAATAAAACCCGTAAAATGCGATCCTGCTCATTTCCGGGGTGCCATCTATACCAAATGTAGAGGTGATTCTTGGATACAATTCTATCCTGTATAAATTGTCGTTGCGCCCCCCAATTTGCAAGAGCAGGTAGTTATGTGTGTATGAATACGAGACTCTGCCCACCGAGCCAAAGAGTTGATATCCCCCATTGGTAAAGTACGAGTAGTTTGGGTTACCTGCATATTTTTCGAAATTCCTGCCGTTATCTAAAATGATAGGGGTAATATTCCAGGCTTCGGAAAAAGCCTCCCGAAACCGGCTGACTTCTGCTGAATCTAAATCGCGGTAAAAAAACACGGTAGTTGTTTTCTTTAATGCATCCATAGTTTCCGTAGAAAATTCCCTCTCATAAAAAGCCATTTTGTCTTTTGGATCAGATTTCTCCCATTCTTTTTTGCACTGTGCAGAAATAGTAAGCGGAAGAATAAATGCTGCAATAACGGTTACCAGTTGTATCATCATGATTCAATCATTTGCAGAAGCGTTTTAGATTTTTCTCATTGGCTTTGCCGTGAGGCATACCAGGCAAAATAATAAAAATCCCCCGCATGTATCAAAAGCGGGGGAAAGGAAAATTTGCTTTGGTTTTTACTGTGCCAGCGATATCCTCACCTGCACCCCTGCCCGGGTATTGATGGTTGGCGGGCTGCTGGAAATATAAGGTGTTACCCTGCGCTGATCAAAGAAGAGTTTTACATTCACCCTGCTGCTTAAGAAATAATCAATGCTGGGACTGAGTGTGATTTCTTTGCTGCCGCTCGTAGGTAAAGTGGCATCCTGGTCGAGCCTGTTATTCACCGTAACGTTGTCCCTTATCCTGAAATCCAGCCGGAAGTTGATTTCGTTGTCCAGTTTATTGGTATTGTTTCCACTCAGGAATTTTGGCAACTTAATGAACTTGGGTAAGGTCAAACCTTTTTTGCGGTAACCGGCACCGATAGAGAACTCAGTTGACCTGGTTTCACTCAGCTGGTAGTCGATCAGGCTCAAGCTAAGTGTGCGCTGTTTCGTCATTTCAAACTTAGCCTGGAACTGGTTGGTAAACATCAGGTCAACGCCAACCAATGGTGCAAACTGTTCCTGGATCGTTACGTTCGGCACCAGGAAGTAGGGTACATAATTCTTTGCAGTGGTGTCGTAAAAAGATGGATAACTATATCTTGAAACATCCTGGTACAGCAAGGCAGAATTAAACCCGTTCATACTCAGGCTGCCCGTGTAGCCATGTGACAGGGTAACGTTGCTGAATATCTTATCAAGCCCTTTTATCCTGCTCAATCCTGTATAATCAATCTTCCAGTTGGGCATGGGTAAAAATTTCTTAAACGGATTGGAAGAAATTTTTGGATTGCCCTGGTCAAGCAAACTAACGCTGTTGGGATCTTTACCGGTATAGGCTGCTATAAATGCTGGTATCAGTACATCTGTAGCATATTTACCATAACCATAATAGTATCCTTCTGCATCAGGGTTAAGATTTCCTGATTCCTGGTTGTATTTATTCGTAACCCCCAATCTTTGTGATATCACCTTCCGATTCTCCTGGAACTTCTGAAAGGTTTGGGATAATTGTGTTGGATTAAAACTCTCAAACATGGTATTGAAAGCAATAAAACTAATATCAAAACTACCGCCTGAATAAGGGCTCAGGTGTCCAAAATTATTACCGGTGCCGGTGGTGTCTTTAAATGTTTCGCTGAATGCTTTGCTGAAATTCTTATTCAGGTTAACCGATACCGTTAGATCCCTGATCGGTTCTAACTGCGCTGTCAGTGTAATACGCTGGTTAAAGTTTTGCTGAAACAGCATATTGAAAAAAGAGTCGGTAGAAATGAGATTATTCCTTGCAGCCTGGTTTAGCCAGTTGGTATCAGGTTGCCGGCCAAATACAAAGTCCATCCCCGGCTGCATGCTCTTCCAGTTTTGTCCCACATACTCCGTGCTGTCCATATAACCGGGCAGCCGGGTATTACCGGTTTCAGAAAGAGAAAAGTTTACCTGCTTGATACTGGTAATCAATTTGCCAAAAATTCTCAATGCCAAATTTGGATCAGGCAACGCATTCGGGTCTTTGATCTTTTTTATTTTAAGCCTTTTAATTTCTTTTGTCTTAACGCCATCTTTGGTAACCTTACGGAATACCGTATCTGTTCTTGTTCGGGGTTCTGTTTTTACGCCAGATCCTCTTGGCTGATCAAGCGCCCTGAAGAATTTGAATTTATTATACAGCTTGGTAAAGTCAAGCTGCAGTGTGGCTTCCTTGGTCTGGCTGTTCTCCAGGATATTACCCAGTTCAATCGCCAGCCTTGAAGCACCGATCCATTTATAGGTAGCCTGGTATTTCAGGTTCACTGCCGTCCAGTCTAACAATGGGAATTTAGTAGTCGGTAGTGTATAATTGAAATTAGCAGTCTGATTATAAATGGTATTTCTTCCTCCACTGATCAAACGGCGCCATACGGTATCCCTTTTTTCTTTGGTGTCCAGCCTGCCGTAAGGTTCGTCTACCCTGGAGTTATTGGTAGCGGTAAAATCGAAGTTTAGTGAACGTGTCAGGTTCCAGCGGAAAATATAATCCCGCTGCATCACCAGGTACTTGTCGTAGGTCTCTGGTATTTTGTATTTGTCTGATCCAATACTTCTTGGTCTTACAGCACCAAATTGTCGTTGAATATCTGTGCGGAAACTCAACTGTGCCGGGGCGTAGTTGAAGTTAAAATCCTTGATCAGGTCGAACCAATGTGTTTTTCTTTTCTTAAAGAATTTTAATTTTTTAAAAGGCTCGATATATTTCGGCTGCGGTGCAAAATTATAACCCAATGCGCCCCTGTGCCTTGTTACTTCATTGCTTTCAATTAACGGGTTATGCGATTTGTTGTTGAAGTAGGAATAGCTGATATCAAAATTCTCAATATCATATATTTTTGGGGTACCCGTTCCTGTTCTGTTCTTTCTTACGTTGGTAAAGTTTACCGTGGTGGTACTGTTAAAATCAATAGCCGCTTCATTGATGGAATCCCGTTGACCGGAGGACGTGGCTGCACTCAGCTTATCCTTCAGTTTAATATCCATATCAAACGGGTCGTATTCAGGCTTGCTCACCGTTTGTGAGTAGCTGGCAAATACAGGTATTGAAATAGCAGCTTTCTTAGGCAACAGTTTTCCCAGTTCAATATTGGCTGCCACATCAAACTGTGTCATATTATCCCTGAAGCGTTCGTTCACTCTTTGCTCTAATGTACCAAAGCCGGTGGTGTGCATCGCAACAGAGGCAGTAATGGTACCCAAATCAGCCAGTGTAATATCGGCCCTTGCCATGGCAGCATAACCCGCCTGTTCATTAATGGAGGTCATCCTTAATTCGTTCACCCATATTTCCCCGCAGGCCTTTGGATTGCCCGCATTTTCAACGCCAATAAGTATGCCCCTTATCTCACCAAGATTGGGGTCGCCCATTATCGAATAGGTATGCCCGTTAGGTTGCAGCTGGCGGTAGGGCCTGTTAAGGGCTGACCCTGAAGCATTCCGCTCTGCTTTTAATTTGGGCAGCAGGTTAAGATCCAGATCAAGACTGTTGAGCGGTATCCACAAAGTGTCATTATAGGCATCGCTATTGGGGTCAAGCCGGGTGGCTGCATCCAGCTCTGTCAAACGCAACGGAATTTTTACTTCATAATAGTTTCCGGCAAAATCAGTACCCACCCTTACGATCGCATTCAATTCGCCATCCTGTATATTATTGGGTTCTTTTACTGCATTTTCAGCATGTATATACATTGACAATTTACCAAACTGCCTGAGATCCCTGTTAGCAAAAGTTTGTTGTACACCTCTTGCCTCTCCCTGTAAAAGATTACAGAATTTCAGTGACATACTTTGTTCATTCTGCAACAGGTTTACGCCGTTATTGCTTTGTATCTGCTGGCGCTGAATATCTTTTGGTGTACGGTAAGGCAAGGGAGCACGCTTGTCGTTCTCTTCAATATTGATACCATTCACATCCAATGTTGCCTGGCCGGTTACCACATTATAGTTACCCGTTGTGTCAATATTAAAAGGAAACTTACGCCAGATATTACGGGTAAGTTCCAGCTTGCCAAAACGCATTACTATGGTACTGTCAAAACCAGTCAGGAACATCCTGATAAAACGAATGGATTTAAAATCGGGTATATTGCCTACCCGCTTATTAAATGACCCGATAGGTATCCTGAACTGGTACCAGGTTTCTTCCCTTGCACCTCCGTTTGGCAGGCCGGTTATGGGTACAGATTTCCGGTCCACAATAAAGTTCTGACCGATCTGCATCACAGCATTTTCCTTGGGCTGTATCTCCACCGTATATTGAAAATACTGCTCCGTTTCATTCATGGTATTATCCCTGTTCAGGTCTTCACCATCTGGATATAATGTAGCAGCAGAAGAGAAAACAGAAGAACCATCATTGATAGCAGAGTTGCCTTGCGGACTGTTGAAGTTTTTATACCGCTGTATCACCCCGTCATTTCCTGTAAAAGCAGGATCACGATACCATTTATAATTATCCTGTGCAGGATCATTTTGCACCTGCTGCAATGCTGTTGGATTTAATGCACCTGCCAGGTCTGTAAGATAAGTAGCCAGGTGTACTCTTTCAGAATCATCTGTGTTACCATCAAGACCTACATCCTGGAAAGGTCTGTCGGCTGGGTCGTTGCTAAAGGCATTGGTAACCTGTATTGGATTCAGCGGCACTTTGCCCCAAATAGACGCATCTGTAGGTTGATTTTGTGTTGGAGTAGGCAGTCCATTTTCATAAAAACGTTTGCCATCTTTTAAGATATCTTCTGAAATGTTACCAAGATTGAAATATAGTTTACCACCCGTTGAATTGATCTCGTTCCTTGATTCAAAAGGCACATAGGGATCCTGCATCCAGAATTCGATGAATTCAATATTGGCCGTTTCAAAATCTGTTTGATCGATATTACGCATCAGTCCACCCCACCTTGTTTGTGGATTTAGCAAGCGGTTGTCTGCGTCAATGCTGCCAGGTCTTGTATCAAAATTGTAAGGACCTTTTTCTTTGGGATAATAGGCCAGGTCAAAAGTGGTTAATTGGTTTTGCCCAAAGTCAGTTGTACGTTGTGGAAATATCTCACTTTGTTTTACCAGCCTGGTACGGGGGTCACTTAGTTCTATCCTGTTTTCTCCTAAGGGATTGTTGGCTCCTTTAAATTGCTGCAAGGCTGGTTCTATCTGGTACCAGGCCAGTTTGGCCCTGTTTATTCCATAGTCAAGCGATGCGGTAGGTAAAGATGCTTCGGGAAACAACAAACGGGTGGTATCAATATTGTCAGACGCTTCTCTTGGAGTAGAGGCCAGCATCCAGCTGATAGCAGGAAAACGAAGATCAATACCAGAGCGGCTGCCTTCAAAGTCATCTAAGTAAACAGTACCAGCAGAGCCAGCACCTATCTGCGGCGCATGCCCCGGTTTCAACATCGCACCTTCAGCGTAAAAATTAATAGAAGAGGGCGCTGTAGTGGTATAAAAAGGAAGCTTGTCTAATATTTTAGTAAGCCGCGGCAACTCCTTACGGTAACTTACATCCAGTCCATACATGGCATTGCGGATAGGTTCTTCGCCCAGGTTATTTTTCGTAAAGAAGGGCCTTTCACTTAACCGGACCATGGTAGCACCAAATGCCAGTTGTTCTTTCAATTTATCTTTAGCCAGGTAGTCGAGCCGCAGACCAAGGTAGTTTCTTTGCTGTATACCAAAGGCGGCATTGTTTTCAAAGTTCACCTGCACGGGCAAACCGGCATTCAATATCGCCTGGTTCAATATTTTGATCGTTCCCAGGTCATAGTTGATATCATAATCCGTTCCTTCAATCAGCATTTGACCACCTGCAGTAACGGTTACGCTTCCACGAGGAATATTGTAGCCAATACTTATATCAGACGAACCGGAAGTTTTGGCGGAGCCCTTTAATACAAAACGGTTAAGGTTAGGGTATTGCTGTGCCACTGCTTTGATGGTATCATACAGTGCATAATATAAAGTGTCTTTTATATTGGGATTGCTGGTATCTGCATACAGTCCTACGGCAAGGTCACGGCCAAAAGGTTCTAATACAGGGAACACAATACGGCTATATTGCGACAGTACGGTATAACCTTCCACAAAATCAAAAACACCATCCGGCTGAGGATCATTCTGATTATTGAGCCGGTCAAGATTTACTAAAGAAAGCAAAGGAGTACCCTCATTTATATTACCGAAGGGCACATATCTTTTCCAGCCCTGGCCCGGCTCCTGGTACAGTAAGTTAATTTTAAAATCCTGCGCACTCAGTGTGCCATACCCAACAGAATACACATTCTTCATCATCCATTGCCAAATGGGAAGACGGGGACGCTGTGAAGTGGCTTTTAATAATTTTAAGAACAGCACCTGCTGTGTGGCCACGGCACTGTCGGGCGGCAGGTCCTGCGAAAATTCACCCACCTGGTAAATACGGCCATTGTAAGAATATTGATAGGCTACTGCCAGCACTTCATCTGCCAATAAGGGCTGGCTTAATGATATATAGCCTGCCTGCCTGTTAAAATAATATTGTGTTGAGTCCAGTTTACGGGCAAAAGTTTTTTCAAAATCCTGCACAGGTAAAAGATTCAGATTCTGCAGGCTGTTGAATATAAGCGAAGGCTGCCTGTTGTTGGGGTTGTTTTTTAAAGTAGCATACAGGTCGTTTACATTATTGTCCGGCACACCAGCGTAGTTGGATACCGGGTTGATGATATCCCTGCGGAAAGGATTTACTTCACCAAGATCCATCAAACCCACTACATCCCTTGTATTCGTCGTGGTTCCGTTCCTGTTAGTTACCCATACTTCAAGCCGCAGCACCTGCACCGGCGTGGTAAGGGCTGGTATCTTTTGCAACACTTTATTATAGTTGTCTTTAAAGTATTGTCCCAGCAAAAAATGGCGGTTCTCTTCATATTCGTCTGCCTTTACTTCTATTGGCTGGGAAGCAGCACCGCCTTGCAGGTTTACCGACTGGCGTTGTGATCTTTGATTGGCAATAACTGTTGTTACATTCAGCTTACCGAACTGTAATTGTGTTTTTAAACCAAAAAGTTGTTGAGAACCGGGGATAAAAGTACTTCTGGAGGCAAACTGCACCACGCCTGCTTCAAACCGTTTGATGATCTCATCATCCATGCCGGTATAATCGAGTTTCAATTGGTTCTCCTGTCCAAAATTGGCCAGTGTATTATATGCAATGGGGAATTTCAATTTATCTCCAATATTGGCATTCACATTCACCTGGGCATTCATATTAAAATCGAAGCCGCCATTGTTTCTTGCCCTTTCTGGTAAGGTTGGGTTATTGATCTTTTGTCCCTGGTAACCGGCCATGATATCTACATTCCCCTGCGGTGATATTTCAATTTTACCATTACCAAATAAACGGTTGAAAAGATTATCATATAGTTTAAGTCTTGGCTTTACAGCTCCCCTGTTAAGCAGGTTCATGGTATTCGCTCTTTTTTGCCAGTACTCATTTTCAGCTTGCTTACCTCTGAGTTTCCAGTATTCTTCTGATGTATAGGTGATGGGGGTACGATAATACCGGTTACCTATTTTTTCGTATAGTGTATAAGTATTTGTAACCGGATCGTAAGCTACAGAATCTTTTATGTTAGATGGCAGCCTGAAATCGTAGGTACTTCTTCCGCCATTGCTTAAAAAGTCGCCTCGGTAATCATTGATTGGAAATTGCAAAGGTCCAACATACTTTGGTTCTGAATTGCCAAGGATAGGCGTATCTGGAGGTTTTGAAGCCGGAGTGGCGGGTGGTGCAGCCGAAGCTGGTTCTTTTGTTTCTTCCTTTTGCCCAAATACGGGCAAAACAGCTATGAGTGTGAAGAACCCAAAACATGCAAAAAAAACACTGCGGTGCAGCAACAATTTACTTTTAAACAACATTCCTGTAAAGTCAGTTAAGGTAGATTTCCGTCAAATTGTTTTCAGTGCTTTTTTTATCAGTTCTTCAAGTGAATTAATACCAGGGTCTGCTTTTATTGTTTTTTGAATAGATGTTTCGGCCATTGGTTTTGAAATACCCAGCGCCACCAAAGCATTTAACGCGTCCTGCTGTAAACTATTGCCCCAAACCGGTGTGGATCCGGTACCTGTGCCCGGTTTGCCCACTTTGTCTCTCAGTTCCAGTACCAGTCTTTCTGCAGTTTTCTTTCCAATCCCTTTGATGCTTTCTAACAGTTTTACGTTGCCCAGCAAGATGGCTTTGCTGATCTCATCGGGTTTCTGGTGAGACAGCATCATCCTTGCAGTTGCTGCACCAACCCCCGAAACGCTTATCAATTGCAGGAACAATTCTTTTTCCTCCTTTTCAAAAAAGCCAAACAATACATGCCCATCTTCCTTCACCTGCAAAAAGGTGAAGAGTTTACCTTCATTTAATGGCTGGATATGGCTGTAAGTGTTGAGGCTGATATTGACTTCGTAACCCACACCATTTACATCTACGTACACCTGGGCTGGATTTTTCAATGTAAATTTTCCCTGGAGGTATGCGTACATATAAAAATAAGAAAGGGCGAATATAGGAAAATTCGATTAAAACGTTTCAACCCAGGAAGGTTTTTGAAGGTTACTAAACGCTTATTTATTTCCATTACTTTTGCCGCGGCTAACAATTAAAATCTACGCAATGCAAAAAATTACTGCTGCCATTACTGCCGTGGGCGGATATGTACCAGAATACAAGTTGACCAATGCTGTTTTGGAAACCATGGTGGATACCAATGATGAATGGATAAAATCAAGAACAGGTATCCAGGAGAGAAGGATATTAAAAGGCGAAGGCCTTGGTACCAGCGACATGGTAGTGCCGGCAGTACAGGACCTGTTGAAAAAAAGAGGCATTGGCCCGGAGGATATTGACTGCATGATCGTAGGCACGGTTACCCCCGATATGGTTTTCCCTGCTACGGCCAATATTGCCTGTGATAAACTAGGTGCCAAAAATGCCTGGGGTTTTGATATCAGCGCTGCCTGTTCCGGTTTTTTATACAGCCTTACTGTTGGAGCTACGCTGATTGAAAGTGGCCGTTATAAAAAAGTAGTGGTGGTGGGTGCCGATAAAATGAGTGCTATTGTTGACTATACAGACAGGGCTACCTGTATACTTTTTGGTGACGGGGCAGGTGCAGTATTATTAGAACCCTCGGCAGATAGCCATGGAATAAAAGACAGTTTATTAAAAAGTGATGGCAGCGGGAGGGAATTTCTGCATATGAAAGCTGGTGGGTCATTAAAACCAGCCTCACACCAAACAGTGGATGCAAAAGAGCATTTTGCTTTCCAGGACGGGCAACCGGTTTTTAAAGCGGCTGTTAAAGGTATGGCGGATGCCAGCTTTGACCTGTTGCAAAGAAATAATTTAACGGGGGACGATATAGCCTGGTTGGTTCCTCACCAGGCTAATAAAAGAATAATTGATGCTACGGCAAACCGCATGGGTCTTGACCCGAATAAGGTAATGCTGAATATAGAACGTTTTGGCAATACAACTGCTGCCACCATACCACTTTGTTTATGGGAATGGGAAAAGCAGTTGCATAAAGGCGATAAAATTGTGCTGGCTGCGTTTGGAGGAGGGTTTACCTGGGGTGCTACGCTGGTGGAGTGGGCGTATAATACGGAGTGATAGCTCATCACGATATTTAATCAACAAAGAGGAACCATTTTACTTGCTTCTTTTTTTTATTACGAAAAATCTTCACTTATAATATTGTGTAATAATCAGTTGCTCTTTTTCAGAATAAACAGTACATAAAATCAATCCCGGATTACTCTATAGATTACAACCTTGCTGCAAGTGACATTACTCCAGTGTTTTAAATACCAGGTGTTCTAAAAAAGCCTCCAGCTCCTTAGGGTTTTTCTTTTTTGCAAAATCGCTGAGGCGGGGTAAATGATGCATGAAAAAAAACTGCAGGTGAGACAGATCTATGATAGAACTGGCAAGCGTATTGGGGTATTTGTACTTTGGGTTATACTCCAGGAAAACGGCGGCTATCCGGGCTGACAGATCTTTAAACGGCTTGTAAAGCAGATCCTTGTTGTTTTCATCCACATCTTTAGACAAGTACGTTTTGTTTCCTTCGCCAATCGCTACGTAGTATAATGCCTGGTGATCAAATCCGCCAAAGTCTATCTCAAGGTTATCCTCCCATACTAAAATATCAATGATCTTTTTGATCTTGTCTTCAGCACTGGAAATATTGTTAAGCTGAATAACGATCTGGAATTCGAGATATGACCAGTACCAGCTTACCAGGTAGATCAATAGCTTATGCTTATTTAAAAAATACCTGTAAATGGTAGCTTCGGTAGTTTCCATTGCAACCGCCAGCTTTTTAAAAGTGAACTGTTCGTATCCTATTTCCGCCATTAACTGAATTGCTTCTTTAATGATCCGTTTTCCCAACTCCGTGTTTTGCGGGTTTTTTACAAACAACCTGTCGTTGAGAGAAGGAGTGAACAAAATATTCATTTCATAAAATTTTCCCAAAAGTAACAACATTTTTAAAATACTATTGTTTACTTTTATTTTTGATAGTATTACTATTATATTTGCAACTATTACAATCAATAAAACTGATAACATGAAAAAACGCCTCCACTTATTTCTGCAACGACTGTTTTGCAGGCCCGGCTTTGCAAGTATGTTTACCAGTGAAAGAGCCCGTTCAAAATGGAAAACCAATGCACCCCTGCTTTTTGCTATACCAATGTTAGTCATCCTGGCCAGTAGTTGTGCGGTCATCAGGCCCGGGGAAGTAGGTATAAAACAAAAATTGGGGAAACTTTCCGATGAAGTGGTTACACAGGGCACGGTGTCGTATAATCCATTTACCAGCAGGGTGGTTAAAACATCCATACAGACGAACAACCTCGAATTGTCTTTAAGCCTGCCAAGTAAAGAAGGACTCAGCATCACCTCGCAGATATCTATTTTGTACAGGCTTAACAAAGATAAAGTAGCCTCCGTTATCAGGACCCTCGGTCTTAACTACCCTTCCATCATTGCCAGTGTATTCAGGTCGGCCTCTGCCGACGTGTGCGCTAAGTATTTCGCAAAAGACATGCACTCCGGCATGCGGGCCGAAATTGAAAAAGCCATCAAGGATAAGATGGATCAAACGCTGAAAGAGCAGGGGATATTGATTGAATCAGTGCTGATGAAAAGTATTCAGTTACCAGAAGGGCTGGCAGGTTCCATCGAAAGAAAATTACAGGCCGAGCAGGACGCTATGCGTATGGAATTTGTATTGCAGCAGCAAAAACTTGAGGCGGAACGGATCATCATTGAGGCCACCGGAACAAGAGATGCACAAAAAATTTTAGCAGAGGGTTTAACACCGGAAATTATAAAGATCAGGAGTATCGAAGCTTTTATACAACTGTCCAAATCCCCCAATGCCAAAATGATCATTACCGATGGGAAGGCGCCTTTTCTGATTAACGGGGATGGCAAATAAAATACACGGGTAAAAAAAGTAAAAATCGCAGGTTTGGTAGTTGGTTAATCTGTGCCAGCTTAAATGGGCCCGTTTAGGCTGGCTTTTTTCTTTCGCTTACCTGTATCATGATTTTTTCTTTTTTGCCGCCATAACGGACATGCTGAACACCGTATTAAAAAGTAAGCAACAAAAAAATTAAACAATGAAAAGCACTACATGGATTGGTAGTTTGTTACTTGTAACTTTTTTCACCTCTTCCTGCAACCAGGCAGCGGAAAAAATAAAACAGGAAACAACCAACGTAGTAACGCAAACGAGCGATAAGGTTCAAAAAGTGATTGATGATTTTGGATTGGTGTATGTGGAAGAAGGTGCCCAGGATATTATCACTTACGATGAAGTAAATGCCGCTCAGCAAGCGTGGTGCGATGCGTTGGTTAAAATTGGACAATTGAAAGAAGAAGGGGGAGATTATAAGGCCTTTGCCGAAAAAGTACTCACCGATGCCTACAACTACGACAATGGGAAAGTTTTCTTTAAACCCACGCTGGCGTTTGGCGAACAAACTTTCAGGAACACAAAAAAGGGTGCATTGGCCTACTTTATAGGAGGAGATCCTGATTATCCAAATGACAAAGGTTTTGCACTAACCCCCTGGGTAAAGGCACGTTACGATAATGCCGGGCAAAAAAATGAGGGCATACAGATTTATGGCTCCGTAGCTATTACAATGGGCAATGTGTGGGTTACGGGTAAAGATGGAAAAGAAGTTATGGTAGATAAAACCTGGGTGTTTAAGAAAGGTAAAGACGGAAAACTGAAAATAATCGTTCACAAATCGTCATTGCCATTTTCGCCTGCAGCTCAATAGTTAAATCAGTTCTAATAAAATAATTCACCGGCAGCCTGTTTATTAAATATAAGCAAGGTAGCTGATACAATTGTCCTAAAGACCTTTTTTTCAGTTGGCCTGTTATAGCAAAAAACACAAGGAATACAGATGAAATATCGTTATCAACCCTGCTTGCTATGTACCCTGCGCCGGGTGGCGGCTGTAGATAGGTATTGACGCAAAGATGAATAGTCACCAATAAAAAACAACACCATGAACAAAATTTATCAATAAAAATTAATTACAATGAAATGCCCCAATTGCAATCACCTGCTGCACATAACTGAAAGACAAAATGTAGAAATTGACTACTGTCCATCCTGCCGGGGAGTATGGCTGGACAAAGGAGAACTGGATAAGATCATTCAATTTTCTAACGAGCAGATAACCATGCTGTCTGCAAAAAACGAAGATCACCGGGGTGATGTCAGAAACCACAGGCATAAGCACAAAGAACTAAAAGATGATTTTTACACTGGTAACAAAAATTACGCTGATAAGTACGGAAAGAAAAAATCATTCCTGGGTAATCTTTTTGATTTTGACTAAACAGGGCAGTGTCAGTAAGCATAAATAAGCAAATAAGAAAACGCACTACATGCAGTTTTCATAACTATATCAGTTTGCTAAAAAAACAATATGAAAAATTTAAAAATCAAACTGCCGCTTGTGGGCATATGCATGCTTGCTTATTTAACATCAGTGTGCCAGGCCTATCAACAAGGCACCTTTTCTATGAGTATTGCCGGCGAAGTATTATTTGCACAAGGCATTTTGGCACAATCACACAACGCAGGCCTGGGTTCAACAGTGAAAGGAGAATACGTTTTTGGTAAACATGTGAGTGCAACCATGGTGAGCGGCTACTATTTTATGAACGAAAAGCGCATTTCCGGGGTTAACCTGGAAGATATTTCTGCTATTCCAATAAAAGCAGGTTTGAGATATTACCTTGGCAGTTTTTATGGCGCAGGCGAACTGGGAGGTATAGTGTCATCAGGTTTTGCGAAAAAAAGCGGCTTCCTGTACTCAGTTGGCCTGGGTGATAAACTCAGGATTAGGCAACGGGTTTTTGACATTGCTTTGCGTCACGAATCCTGGACGCTTGGAGATATTACAAGGGCCGTGATTGGCTTTAGAATCGGCTATGAGTTTGCCATAAACCGGTCCCAAAAATCACCCAGGGACGTATCGTTATAAAAGAGCAGGTTTGCAGCTACCGGTCCTTCTTAAAATGGGCACTGCTTTTTAGACTATCTTCAAAAACCTGAAGCCATGAACTCCGTTGATTTATGGCTAGAGACTTTTACTAGCGGAAACGAACACTGCGGATCAAAACTATAGAAAGCCAACTAAAATGAAGTTAGTTTAAGGCCGGCTTCGGCCAGTTCGTATATTATTAAAGCAATAAATCAAACAGGGTGCAGCAGTATGGATTCTACCCAGGTGAAAGTGATTGAACCTGTACAACTAACGGTGCCGCAGAACCTGTTTGCCTGCCAGGTAGAGCCTGTTCAGCTAAATACCAATGGTGCCGCCACTTACCAGTGGATCAACAACACAGAAGGCATCAATAATACAGCAACCGGTAATCCCACGGCACTACCAAACGCCACCCTTACCTACACCGTTGTTGGTTACGCCGAAAATAACTGCTATACTGATACTGCTACTATTCTGGTACGCATCAGCATTATACCAGTCGTTGATGCAGGTATCAACCAGGAAGTGGCCAGCGGTACAGCAGTAACTCTTTATCCAACTGTAAGTGGTGCTGTTAACTGGGAATGGTCGCCCGTTACTTTTTTTAAGCTGTGTTGATTGCCTTTCCCCGGTAAGCAAACCCTCTGTTACCACTACTTATACATTGAAGGTTTATAACAGTGATGGATGCAGCTCCAGCGATGCTGTTACCATTAAAATGCTCTGCAAGGATAACCTGGTATTTATTCCGAATGCCTTTTCACCCAATGGGGATACTAAAAACGATTACTTTACCATTAAAGGTACCGGGCTTAAAACCATCCGCTCCATTACTATTTACAACCGCGGGGGTAAAATCCTTTTTGCAAGAAAAGATGTTGCCATAGATGACCGTAATAATAGTTGGGACGGCACTTTTAATGGCGAGCCGCAGGATGCAGGCACCTATGTTTATTTTGTACAGACAATTTGCGAAGATGGTGAGGTTTTTACATACAAAGGAACTGTTACCCTGGTGAGATAGAAAAAATACATACAATACCCATCATTCAAGTTCAAAAAACCAACTATTTTTGACCACATTACCCATTTTACTAATTTTCGCAGCATAAGCAAGGGTTCTACCTGCTCTTTTGCCCGTAACATTAAACAAAAAGGCCAGGCTGTATTTAACCCATCATTCTTTTTCTACCTGGTGACGGCCATTTATAGCCGCAATCGGGTAATTAAGGGCTACAAAAGGCATTAAACTTACCCATTATTATTATTTTCATTTGTCAAATCGGCAATATGCGCTTAAACTTGCATCTGTTTTTTAAGTTCACGCAGCTAATTTAATGTTGAAGTTATCTTGAAAGATAATAATCCCCCCTAAAAAACCTGCTTTTGAGAAAAATGCTACAGTGTATTATTTAAGGAATTCAAAACTAAACTAATAATTTATGAGGAAAAAACCGTCCGGTTATTTCAATGGCTTCGCTATTGTTTTGCGTTTTACTTTTTGTTTCGCTCTTATTTTGGTGGCAACTTTTTCTTTTGCACAGAACACTGTGACAGGTAAGGTTGTGGATACTGCTTCCAAACCCATGGAAGGCGTGTCTGTTCTGGTTAAGGGAACAAAAAACGGAACGAGTACAAACAAATCAGGGGAGTTTCAATTGTCAGGAGTACCGGCAAATGCCACCCTGGTATTTAGTAATGTGGGGCTTGAAACCAAGCAAGTAAAAATGGCCCCAGGTAAGGAACTGGTTATTACAATGGTAGAAAATGCTGGTATGCTTGGCGACGTGATCGTAACAGGCTTTCAGCGTATCAACAGGAAGAACTTCACCGGTTCTGCTGCTACCATTAAACCCGATGACATTAAGCAGGGCGGGGTAACAGACCCAAGCCGTTTGCTTGAAGGGCGTGTTGCCGGGGTTTCTGTGCAAAACGTATCGAGTACTTTTGGAAGTGCTCCAAAAATAAGGATACGGGGTGCTACCTCTTTAAATGGTGATAACAAACCTCTTTGGGTTGTGGATGGCGTTGTATTAGAAGATATCATCAACATATCAAATGATCAGTTATCGAGTGGTGATCCCACTACTTTACTTGGTTCTTCGGTAGCAGGTATCAATGCCAATGATATTGAAACCTTCGATATCTTAAAAGATGCAGCGGCTACTGCACTTTATGGCGCAAGGGCTATGAACGGGGTAGTTGTAATTACCACCAAAAAGGGCCGCCAGGGAAAAACATCAATTACTTACACAGGTAACTACAGTTCGCAGCTGAAGCCCCGTTATGCAGATTATAATATTATGAATTCTGCACAACAGATGTCTGTATGGGGAGAACTGGAACGTAAGTTTAACCTGACATCGGATATTTTGAGCCGCTCTAACTATGGCGTATATGGAAAGATGTATGACTTAATTAATGTGCCGGATGAAAATGGCAATTTCCGTTTAGAAAACACACCTGAAGCCAAAAGAGATTTTCTTGAAAGATACGCTACTGAAAATACAGATTGGTTTGGTCTGTTATTCAAAAATTCTTTTGCGCAGGATCATACCATCAGCATATCTTCAGGAACCGAGAAGTCTCAATCATTCTTCTCTACGAGCTTTTACAAAGACAATGGCTGGACTATTGCAGACAATGTAAAAAGATATACGCTCAACTTCAGGCATAACTACAATTTCTCTGATCGCTTATCAGCAGGTTTTCTTACGGTGGCTTCTGTTCGTCAGCAGCGTGCTCCAGGATCTATCAGAAGGGTAAGCAATCCTGTGAACGGCCAGTTTGAACGTAATTTTGATATTAATCCATTCAGTTATGCACTCAATACCAGCAGGGCAATAACTGCATATGATGAAAACGGGGACCGTGAATATTTCAGGCGCAATTTTGCACCTTTTAACGTGTTCACTGAAATAGAGAATAACAGGTTGAACATTGATGTGATCGATCTGAAACTGCAGGGAGAATTGGGTTACAAATTCAACAAACATTTGAGGTATGAATTTATTGGCGCCCTCAGGTATGTTGGGTCCACAAGGGAGCATGAGATTACTGAAAATTCCAACATGGCCAATGCATACAGGGCGGCGGATAATGCTACCATGAAAGCAAATAACAGGTTCCTTTACCGTGACCCGGACAATCCTGCTGCTGAGCCAGTAGTAGTGTTGCCGTATGGTGGTTTTTATAACCGCACAGAAGATAAACTGATCAATTTCGATTTTCGTAACAGTTTAAACTACGTTAATACTTTCAGGGATAAACACGAAGTGAACATTTTGCTGGGACAACAGGTAAAACTTACAGACCGTCAAAACTTTTCAAACACTGGTTACGGTTACCAGTATGACGCAGGGGGTATTCCTTTTGTAGATTACAGGATATTGAAGCAAACCATTGAGTCAAGTTTCCCGTATTACGGTATGACCAAAGATTTTGACCGCTTTGCAGCGTTCTACCTGAATGGTCAGTACACTTTCGATAAAAAATTCAACATATACGGTACTGTGAGATATGACGGTTCAAACAGGTTGGGTGCAGACCCTAAGGCACGCTGGCTGCCAACATGGAGTTTCGGCGGTTCCTGGAATGTTGAAGAAATGGATTTTATGAAAAAGGCTTTATCAGTAACATATCTCAAACTGAGAGCGAGCTATGGTTTGACTGCAAGCCTTGGCCCGGCTACCAACTCTAATATTGTTTTGAGAAGTGCTATTACCAACAGAACAGCGCCAACCGACAGGGAATCAGTAATTATCCTGGCCAACCTGGAAAACTCTGAACTTACCTGGGAAAAGAACCACCAGGCCAATTTTGGTATAGACGCAGGATTATTTAATGGAAGGGTAAACATTGCTGTAGACTGGTATAGCAGGAAAAGCTTTGATCTGATCAGTGTTATTCGTACACCGGGCATTGGTGGTGAAGCATATAAAGCAGCCAACTATGCAACACTTACTTCCAATGGTTTTGATTTTGTTGTAGGTGGAACGGTGGTAAAGAAAAGAGACTGGAACTGGAAAACGAACTTTACGTTTGGTTTAAATGAAACAAAGATAACGAACGCCAAAAACGAACCTATCCTGTTTAATTTAATCCAGGCCCAGGGTGGAAACCTGGAAGGATACCCGGTAAACGGGCTGTTCTCAATTCCTTTTGCGGGCTTGAATCCTGAAAATGGTATTCCCCAGTTTGCATTAGGGCAGTATTCAACGAAAGATCCAAACGATCCAAACTATCAGCAAGATTCACTTGGTGCGGACGTTTATTTCCAGGATCAAAATACCAGCCTGCTTAAATATGACGGCCAGGTAGATCCAAAATATACAGGTGGCTGGTCCAATACATTTAATTACAAGGATTTTTCGCTCAATGTATTTTTTACATTCCAGGGTGGTAACAAGATCAGGCTTTATCCTGCATTCAGAACAGGTTATTCGGATTTTGATGCATTGCCAAGAGAGTTCATAGACAGGTGGGAAATGCAGGGTGATGAAAAAGTAACCGATATACCTTCACTCTTGTACGTTTATAATTCTTACTTGTTAAGCAGCGAAGGCAGAGAACCTTTTAATACTTTTAACTATTCCTCAGCAAGGGTTGCATCTGGAGCTTTTGTAAGGCTTAAAACAGTTTCACTTACCTACAACGTAAGACCTGCTGTTGTTAAGAAATGGGGAATGAATTCATTTTCTGTTACATTAGTTTCTAACAACCCCTGGCTGGTATTTTCTGATAAGAAGCTGAAAGGACAGGATCCGGAATTTTTTAACACCGGTGGTGTAGCCCAGCCTATTCAGAAACAATTCACCCTTTCCGTTAAAGCAGGATTTTAATTATAATAAATTACGATTATGAAAAATAAAATATTATACGTCCCATTTTGCCTGCTCTTGGTTGCAGGATCCGGGTGTAATAAATTTCTCGATAAAGAGCCTGACAACAGGGCAAAAATCAATACGCCTGAAAAAATTTCTCAATTACTGGCCACTGCTTATCCGCAATCCAACTACCAGGCTTTTGCCGAAACCATGTCGGACAATGTGGATGATATTGCAGATAACCTGAATACAGATGCGCTGTTAAATGATGTGTATCTTTTCAGGGACACTAAGGAAAATCAGCAGGATTCACCTGAAGCTTTCTGGTATGCCTGCTATACTTCTATTGCTGCAGCTAACCAGGCTTTAGAAACTATCAGCAAAGTAGCTAACCCCGATGATTATAAAAATCAAAGAGGTGAAGCGCTTGTATGCAGGGCATTCTCCCACTTTATGCTGGTAACTTTCTTTAGCAAATTTTACAATGCAGCTACTGCCAATACAGACCCGGGCATACCATATGTTACGGTTCCAGAAACGGTGGTAATAAAGCAGTATGAAAGAAAGACAGTGCAGTATGTATATGACATGATAAAAAAAGACCTGGATGAAGGAATGCCGCTATTGGAAGATAAAGCTTATGACATTCCTAAATTTCACTTTAATGTTGCAGCAGCAGCAGCTTTTGCCACCCGTTTTTATCTACATCAAAAAAACTGGCCGAAAGTGATCGAGTATGCAGGAAAAGCAATTCCTGGAGGAAACTATGCATCTTTTATACGTGGCATGAATGATCCTACAAGTCCTTATAATGCCATTACAGATGTAACTGAATTATTTAAGGTATATGCAAGGAGCACAGAATCTGCTAACTTATTATTAGTGGAAACAAGTTCATTGTGGTCGAGGAACTATTACACTGCCCGTTGGGGTGTTACCTTGTTAAAATCAAGGGAAATATATCCCGCGGTTGATGTATTGTCAGGTGGCACTACAGCATATAAAAGGTATAGCATCGCATCAGGATCACATCAGCTGATGCCTAAAATTGATGAGTATTTTGTAAGGGAAACAGTAGATGCCAATTTCGGACAACCCTATGTGATGGTGCCATTGTTTGCAGCAGAAGAGGTTCTGTTCAGTCATGCTGAAGCCCTGTTTTATTCTGGTGATATTGCAGGTGCCATTGGCTTGCTGAATACATTTGTAAGTAAAAGGATTACCAACTACAATCCTACTACACACAGAGTAACAGAAACAAGGATTAATACTATATTTCCGCAGGTGACAACTGAAGAAGGCACTAAAAAACTACCCAGTGTGCTGCAAGCAATTCTCTATTATAAAAGGATGGACTATGTGCATGAAGGCATGAGGTGGTTTGATATATTGAGATATGATCTGCCAGTAAAGCATTATATCAGGAGGACTGCTACAGAGATCCTGGATTCTGTTGTGATTGCCCCAACTGATCCCCGCAAAGTGCTTCAGTTACCAGAATCATCCAAACAGGCAGGTTTAGAACAAAATCCCCGTTAATTTTAAAAAAACAGAATATGAAATTTATAAAATCTGGATTTACCATTATTGCAGCATCATTGCTGCTCCTTAATTGTACCAAAGAAGAGCCCCTTCCGCCATTAGATGATATCTCTGGCTTAGGCGGTGACACCTGGGTACCAACGGCAATTGACAAGTGGATATATGACAGCTTAACTAAACCCTACAATATATCAATAAAGTATAAGTGGGAACTGGGTGAAGTGGACTTAAACAGAACGCTGGTGCCGCCCAGGGAGGAACAGATCATCCCTGTATTGACTGCAATTAAAAAAGTTTGGATAGATACCTACCTGAGCGAGGCTGGTCCTCTGTTTTTGAAAAACATTGCTCCCAAATTTTTTATACTGGTAGGAAGCCCGGCTTACAACGGTGATGGCAGTATCAAATTGGGTACAGCCGAGGGGGGCCGCAAAGTGGTACTGTATGATATTAACAACTTTCGTGTAAAGGGAATGCCTGGGTATAACCCAAACACAGATACCGCCGGTGTACTTGAACAGTTTCATACTATTCAGCATGAATTTGCACATATACTGGATCAAAACGTAAGGGTGCCTATTGCTTTTAGTTCTTCCAGTGCTAATAGCTACACCAGCGACTGGCTAAACGTGACAGACGAAGATGCGAAGAATAACGGTTTTATTTCACCCTATGGAAACTCAAGCAGGGATGAAGATTGGGCTGAAATGGTAGGTTTTCAATTGGTAAGTGGAAGAGGTTACTTTGATGGCTATGTAAACAGCATTGATCCTGCAAACGTTTCTGAAACCGGCATTACCGGGGCACAGGCACAGCAGCGGTTGAGAAGCAAAGAAGCCACCGTGGTACAATATTTTGACCAGGCGTGGAATATTGATTTCCGTCAACTGCAGACCAAGACTAGGGATGCGATAAATTCTATACTTTATTAATTAATAATTTTATACAGCATGAAAAAATATTTTCTAGGTCTATGCGGATTGGTGCTTTTAGCTGTGTCGTCGTGCAGAAAAGTTGATGACAGCAGTGTATTTGGACAATCCCCAGACCAGCGTATTAACGAAACACTGGCCAAATACCAGGCACAACTCAGTGGCGCACAATATGGCTGGAAAGGCATTGTGGCAACTAATGAAGGTGGCAACTTTACTTTCTACTTTTCATTTAATGATTCAAACCGGGTAAAAATGTTGTCCAGTTTTGATTCTGTCAGTGCAACGGTATTAAAAGAAAGCAGCTTCAGGCTTAAGGCTTTACAGCAACCGAGCCTGCTTTTTGATACCTACTCTTACATTCATCAACTGGCCGACC
>ERZ795056.157-NODE-157-length-94118-cov-7.620425_pt1 | contig 94118 bp, 68 predicted proteins | sample MGYA00375140_ERZ795056 | MGnify/ENA primary metagenome ERZ795056 (study PRJEB30185, sample SAMN05720227) | activated sludge metagenome | isolation source: Anaerobic digester | place: USA | collected 2015-03-09 ...
TTTGACGTAAATATAGAAAATATTTTATAACAAAAGCAAGCAAATAAATATTTTTGTAAAAATAATTTTTTAGGGGCGGGAGGGGGATAGTGGCGAGAGGCGAGAAGTAAGAAGCGAGAAGTTTGACCGGGGGGCTGATTTGTTATGATCCATTGGTGGAATCATAAACCACCATACAATCGGTATTTGGGAATTGATAATTATTTGCTTTTTGTTATTTGTCTCTTGGTTCTTCAAAATAAAGTTTCGGGGTCAACTTGTAAGAATACTTAGCCAACCCCGAAGATTAAAGGCATATTTAATTATTTCAATAGCAGCATTTTTTTTACTGAATTATAATTATCCGTTTCAATGCGGTAGAAATAAATACCCGAAGTTACTTTGTTTCCGAATGAATCGGTACCATTCCATTCTAATTTGAAATGCCCTGCAGGCTGGAACTCATTTATCAATGTCTTTACTTCCCTTCCCAGTACATCGAATACTTTTAGACTGACTTTCGATTCAACCGGGAGTTGATACTTGATTGTAGTAACCGGGTTGAACGGATTGGGGTAATTTTGATGTAGTTCAAAATAAGAAGGAATTAATTCCGTATTTCTAACTACATTCGGGACGTCGGTACCGCCAGAGAAAGCGATTAATCTTCCGTCCCTGCTGCCGGATGCAAATTCAAGACTGCCGTTACCATCAATATCACCCATTGTCCATATACATTCGGCGGCTGTGCCTGCTCCTCCTGATCCGAAAGAGTATGAGAATAATTCTGTTCCGGCTTTCGATTCAAATACATAAGCCGTATTGCCTAATGTAGCAATACCAACTTCATGCAAAGCGTCATTGTTCAAATCTCCCAGGATACCGATTCCAAGTATATTCCCGGAAACAGAGGAAGACCAGATTGTAGTCCCGTCCGAGCCTTCAAGTAAATAAGCATTTGAAGTTAAAGCGCTGACAAGAATATCGTCTGTACCCGAATTATTAATATCCGGAATTATTAAAAGGTCTTCAATAAAAACATTCGCAAGAGCGCGGGACCAGATTTGAACACCAGCATCGCCGGAAATTGCATAAATGTTTCCGCCGACATCTCCCGCAATTAAATCGGAAGTTGAACTTCCTCCTATATTTTCAATTTCAACCAATCCCCACACAGCTCTTAATGTAGGGAACGACCAGGTTATATTTCCGAGTTTATCGAACCCTGTAACTTCCGCAACAGTAGCGCCCGCAGTTCTTGAGCCGACAGCGCCGCCGTCATCAGTTGCGGCAATTGCGTCTTTCATTTTTTTGATTGAGCTCTGGTCAATTCTCCAGATTTGCTCCCCGGTTTCACCGTTGAGTAAAAACACAGAGAACTTTCCATCACCGGTGTATTCATTTCCGCTTTGTGAAACGAGAATGTCGGGTATGCCGTCGCTGTTCCAATCTCTTGTTACATCAAGTCCGCTTATATCACCATTCATATAGTTTACCGAGTCGCCGAACTCCCAAATCTTCAGTCCCGTTGCCCCGCTAATTGCATAAACAAACTCATTACCGCCGCCGGTACCGATAACAACGTCTTTAATTCCGTCTCCGTCAATATCGTCAATGATTTGTAAACCCTGCATTCTTTCCACGGTGCCTGTATTGTTATTGTCTTCAGCGGTGTTAAAACTCCAGAGGATATCACCCCAGCCGGAGCTATTACCATTGAATGCCAATGTAAAGTAGTTCTTTGTAACAGCAATAATGTCGTCAACTTTATCACCGTTTAAGTCGCATGTGTTTTTAATATACTTAACAGCGTATTCCTGGAAAGAAGTAAATGGGTTTGCCGGCATCTGTGTTTCCCAGACTATATTTCCGAGTGTGGAATCGAAAGGGCTTCCTGCAGCGGAGAGGAGAACAGTTTTTAATCCACCGTTGGAAGCGTTGGAGTATATTTTTAATGTGTCGCTATAAACAGTATAATCATCCGCTTTAAACCAGATATTAACCGAAGCCGAACCGATTGAATCAATCGTAATCGGTGCGGGTTGGGTTAAGAAGTAAAAATCGGTTGTTCCGAGAACCAAAGAGTCGATAACCAGTTTGTTAGAACCTTTGTTTGTGAATGTGAGGGTTCTGTATGATGTACTCGTTATTCTCTTGTTACCGTAATCCATTGCATTGGGGGACAACATCATGTATGGTAGTGTATATATTCCCATCCCTTTCAGCGATACTTTACTGTAGACAAAATTGGGGTCGTTATGATAAAAAAGCAGTGAATCATTATATACTGCATTCTGTGTCGGTTTGAAATTTACGGTCAAAGCTTTGGTGCTGTCGGGTTTAATTATTATCGGAAGTTGTTCTACAAGTGTAAAATCACCGTTGCTTACAAATGCAGAATCGATTTCAAGATTTGTCGTACCATAGTTATTAATATAAACGTATGCAGAAACAGTAGAATCGATTTGTGTATTTCCGAAGTCGATGTTTTTAGTAATAAGATTTATAGAAGGATTACCACCTCCGCCAAGATCATATTTAAAAAGACTTCTTCCGCTGGATGCACCAACAGGACGTGCTAAAAGCCATAGATTGTTACCATCCCACGCTAACCCGCGCGGGTCCTGTCTTGTTCCCGGCGGATTCGGAACATGGAAAGAGAAAAGGGTGTCTTTTGTATTCAAGTCAACTGCATACACATTTTCAGGATCGTTTTGGAAGCCGTCCATCACGTAAAAAAGCGTATCTCCCCTCGTAGTAATACCGGTTGGCTGTAAACCGAATACAGGTATTGTATCGATAATTTGTTTTGCCGACACATCAACTTTATAAAGAGCAGCTTTGGCGTCGGGATAATAAACAGAGATCCATAAACCATCAGTATCCCATGCAGCGCCTCCCAGATAGACGCTTGTTCCGAATAAAGGGGTTGTTGGTATTGAATCTAAAACTTCACCGGTTGGTGAAACTTTAAAGAGATCGCAGCGGGCGGTTTTTCTTTCGACGTACCAAAAATTAGTTCCATCGGATGCAAGTCCCTGCGATTCTTTTATTGCGGGATAATTAATTTGTAAAGAACTGACCACGTTTCCGTTCAGGTCAATTGCATTTAGAAATCCGTTCCCGGCTGAACTGCTATAACTTGACAGCCAGAGATTTCCGTCTTTGTAAACCATTCCGTACGTGTAACTCCAAAATGAAGTAGAAGGCAGCGGAATAGTTTGAATTAGTGATTGTGAATATGTAAATACGAACAAGAAGAAACACAACAGAGTAACAAGTCTTTTCATATTGAACCTCACAATATGTTTTAATTTATGAATTATTCACGGGGATGTTCGGCTCGCCACTCCCGGATATAATTTGCAGTTTTAGCTGTAGGAGTACCCGGTGTAAAGAGCTCGCCGATTCCGAGTTCTTTTAGTTTTTTAATGTCTTCGTCCGGGATAATACCGCCGCCGGTAAGAAGTACATCGTTTAGTCCCCGTTCATTCATTAATGCTTTAACACGCGGGAAAATTGTCATATGAGCACCGGACAATATACTTATTCCGATTGCATCAACATCTTCCTGGATTGCAGCTTCAACAATCATTTCCGGTGTTTGACGCAAGCCTGTGTAAATAACTTCCATTCCGCAGTCTCTTAATGCGGCAGCAATTACTTTGGCTCCCCTATCATGTCCGTCCAACCCGGCTTTTGCAATTAATACACGTATTTTCCTATCCATTTTAATTCTCCTTATTATTATCAATACAATCTTTGATTTTTTCGGCAATCTCTTTCATGCCGTTGTTGCTATATTTTTTAAAGTTCATCCTGAATTTATGCCCGTCATTATTATAACGGGGTATAATATGAAAATGACAATGAAAAACAGACTGGCCTGCACGCCTACCGTTGTTCGATAATATATTATATCCTTCTATATCTATTGCTTTCACTATTCCTGCAGTTACTTTTTGAACTGCCATGAACATTCCTGGTATATATTCTTCGGGGATGTCAAGAAAAGTTTCGCAGTGAATTTTCGGAACGACCAATGCATGTCCGTAGTTAAGTGGATTTACATCAAGGAATGAAATGACTTTTTCATCTTCATATAAAATCTCTGCTTTAGACTGCTTTTCAATTATTCTACAAAAAATGCAATTCATGTTGTAAAAATAGGATTAATATTAAATTTAGCCAAAGCAAAATTGATGGAATGAATAACTTATTCTGCCGGCAGCAATCCTCTTGTTGTTGAAGGTGTTTGCCGGGGAGTGAATAGTCATGGTCTTTTTTTATATTTCTAACATGAATTTGAATTAAATATCAGGCCCTGTTTTATAACTCGAAAAATATGAGGATAATAAAAATGAATAGAATAGCATTAAGCATAACAATAACGCTTTTTGTTTTAATATTGTTTTCCGGTTGCGAACCTACCGCCAAGGAAAATAAAGAGGCAGAAAAAGAATCAAATGATAATGTGTTGACAAAGGAAAATATAGACACAGCGTATGTAATGTACATCGAAGAATTTAAACAGTTCAGAACTCATAATGACCTGGTTGAACATTTTGGCGAAGAGAATGTAAAAAAAGAAATGATCTGGAAAGAGGAAGGAACCGTTAAATACCCCGTTAGTATAGTATTCCCGAAAAGCAACCGCCAGTTGAAAATATATTGGAAGCAAGGCGGGGACGAATATTCGGAAATCCAGTTTGTAGAACTTGAAAAAATAATTTATGACTATGAAGATGGTTCGGTAATAATTGCAGAAGATGATTACTGGAAATGTAAAAATGGTTTAATGCCGGGGATGACAATCCAGGAGCTTGAAAAACTTAACGGCGGTGTTTTCGAGTTTTACGGACTTGATTGGGATTACGGCGGCTCTGTTATAACCAAAAACGAGAAATTTAACCGCTATAAACTAACGCTCGGTTTTGTAAGATTAGATACAGACAAAACTCCGCAGGGTTACGATACACTTATTGGAGACACAGTGTTTAAATCAGACAACTCAATTGCAAAATCGCTGCCATTGAAACTTGTAAAAATAGTTTATTACTTCACCGAAGAGTAAGCGTTTTATATGCGGAAGTACCTCGCCATAAAAGATTGGACAACCACTTTCAATTATCCGATTATTGTTAGTAAGGGGGATAAGATTTTAATTGATTTATTGAAAAAGGAAGACAATCCCGATTGGCAGGGATGGCTCTGGTGCACTTTCCGGGAAGCTGAAGGCTGGATTCCGGAACAGATTGTTGACGTTATTGAATCAAATACTATTTCGGCAGGTGCAGTTGTAATTGAAAATTATTCCGCCCAAGAACTAAATGTAAAAACCGGAGAGAATGTTCTTGGAGAAAAAATCTTAAATGGCTGGTTGTGGTGTAAAAAAGAAGGAGAAGAAACTTACGGTTGGCTGCCGCTTTCAGTTTTAGAAGAACTTCAATAGAAAACAAAATTTGAATCTAACCGGCAGAATCTCTTGCTCGTTTACATTAATGCTCTTGATGATGTTTGTTTGTGCAGTTACAGAGCACATCAATAAGCCCGCAATGCTAAATCAACACGGTATATCAGTTATATGGTTTGATATTAAATTCATATAGCGGTATATTTTGTTCGTAAAATTTGAATGGATATATGCAAACTCCCTTAATGGCTCAATACTATAAGATTAAAGAAGTTCATCCCGATACGGTACTTCTATTTCGGGTTGGCGACTTCTTCGAGACTTTTGAAGATGACGCAAGAACAGCTTCGAAAGTGCTTGGAATAACTCTAACAAAAAGAGCCAACGGTGCAGCAGGGGAAGTTCCATTAGCCGGGTTCCCGCATCATGCAATCGATACATATCTGCCCAGACTTGTACGTGCCGGTTACCGGGTTGCAGTGTGCGAGCAAATGGAAAATCCGAAGTTTGCCCGCGGTATTGTTAAAAGGGAGGTTGTTGAAGTTGTAACCCCGGGTGTAGCTTTTTCCGATAAGCTTCTGGACCATAAAAAGAACAACTATCTTTTCGCTGTTTGTATAAAAGAAAATGTTGCGGGAATATCGTTTTGTGATATTTCTACAGGAGAATACTCGCTGTATGAAGTCGATTCGAATTCGTTAAAACAGCAGATTGAACTAATAAACCCCGCAGAAATTTTATTGGCAAAAAAGGATAAAGAGTTTTTAACAAAAATCATTTCGTCGGTTAGCGGAAATATAAGAATCACAAAAATTGACGACTGGATTTTCAATTACGAATACTCAACAGACATTCTTAATGCCCATTTCAACACAAAGGGATTAAAAGGATTCGGTATCGATAAGTACTCCGTCGGAATTATTTCAGCCGGTGTAATTCTTAACTACCTTCAAGAAACACAAAAAGCGAATCTTTCCCATCTTAACAAGGTTACGGTATATAATCCTTCCGATTATATGATACTTGATTTTGCAACAAAACGAAATCTTGAAATAATCTATTCAATGCAGGACGGTGGGCGGGACGGCTCTTTGATTTCTATTCTGGATAAAACATTAACCCCGATGGGAGGTAGATTACTTAAAAGATGGATATCTGCCCCGTTGATTAAACTTAACCCGATTCTACAGCGACAGGAAGCAGTCGAAGAACTATTCGGTAAAAAAGAATTGAGAAAAAGTCTTTTCAACGAACTCAATGAAATCGGAGACCTTGAAAGACTTACTTCCAAAATTTGTACAGGCAGAGCAAACCCGCGGGAGATAGTAAACTTAAAACTTTCATTAAAAAAGATTCCCGGCATTAAAGAACTGTTGTCTAATTCGTCAAGCGGAACTTTAACGAGAATCGGAAACAACCTTAAACCGTTGAACAATCTTGTAGAGAAGATTCATGATGCGATGGTTGAAAATCCACCGTTAAGCATTGCAGACGGAGGCGTAATTAAGAACGGCTATAGCCCGGAACTTGATGAACTCCGCGACATCTCAATTCACGGTAAAGATTGGATTGCCAATCTTCAAAAAAAAGAGAGAGAACGAACAGGAATATCATCGCTAAAGGTCAGTTATAACAAAGTATTCGGCTATTACATTGACGTTAGCAATACGCATAAAGATAAAATTCCGGAAGACTATATCCGCAAACAAACACTTGTGAACTCGGAGCGGTACATTACCCCGGAACTGAAAATTTATGAAGAAAAAATCCTTAATGCTGAAGAGAAAATCTACGAACTTGAATCTCAGTTATTCAACGAGTTAAGATTTTTCCTTGTAACCGAAACAGAAGCAATCCAGCAAAATGCAAATTTGATAGCGATGCTCGACTGCTTTTTGTCGTTTGCGGAATGTGCCGTGCAGTATAATTATGTTAAACCGCATGTGAACGAATCAACGCAACTTGAAATTGTTGAAGGACGACACCCGGTTGTAGAAAGAATTCTGCCGCCGGGCGAAAAGTACACCCCAAATTCATGCAAGATGGATAACGAGGAGACGCAAATTATAATTCTTACAGGTCCTAATATGGCGGGTAAGTCGGTTTATTTGCGGCAGGCGGGATTAATAGTACTGCTTGCTCAAATAGGTTCTTTCGTTCCGGCACAAAGCGCAAACATCGGTTTGGTTGATAGAATATTTACACGCGTCGGTGCAAGCGATAATATTGCCGCAGGCGAATCAACTTTTTTGGTTGAGATGCACGAAGCCGCAAACATTTTAAATAATGCTACACAGAGGAGTTTAATCCTCCTTGATGAAATAGGAAGGGGGACAAGCACTTTCGACGGTATTTCTATCGCATGGGCAACTACAGAGTATATTCACGAGAATCCCGAACTTGCAGCAAAAACATTATTCGCAACTCATTATCACGAGTTGAATGAAATGGCAGACCTTTTCCCCAGGATTAAAAATTGCAAAGTTGAAGTCCGGGAGTATGATGACAAAGTTATTTTTCTTCATAAAGTAAATCCGGGTAAAGCCGATCACTCCTACGGAATCCAGGTTGCACAAATGGCGGGATTGCCGAGGTTTGTTACAAATAGAGCAAAAGAAATTCTTCAAAATCTTGAAGGGAAAGAGCTAACCCCGTACGAAGTGAAAAAAGAAAAACTGGCAAAGATGAAAAGAAATGATGCCTTCCAGTTTAACCTTTTTGAAGTTAAAGACGATAGTATAAGAACAGAATTAAGCGGGATTGAAATAAACAGCCTTACCCCGCTTGAAGCACTAAACAAATTAAGTGAACTGAAAAAGAAGGCAAATAACAATAATGGAGACGGGGAATAATCTTATGTTAAAATCAATATTTCTTTTGTTGGGTATGTCCGTAATCTTTTTTTCTTGCGGGGATAAATATTCACCGGAGCAAAGAGAGTACATAAACAAAATCGAAAAAATCCGTGAGGATAAAAACAAAGACATGCAATCGGCACCGCATTCACCCTTTGTTCAGGATAGTGCGGCACATTATTCACCTTTGAAATATTTCCCGGTTAACCCGGATTTTGTATTTGCGAGCAAACTAACCGAATATGAAACAAAAGACACTGTTGAAATATTTGGAACTAAGGGAGACACAAGAGAGGTTATACGGTACGGGTTTTTACTCTTCAACTATAATGAAAAAGAGTACCGGTTGAATGTTTATACGGGAAAAATCAAAGACGGACCCGAATACCAGACAATTTGGTTTACTGATTTAACAACCGGCAGCCAAACTTATGGTGTGGGACGCTATCTTCACTTTGAATTTAATCCCGATAAAAATTTTGAGTACACAATTGATTTTAACCTTGCTTATAATCCATATTGTGCTTATAGTTCAAGATATTCCTGTGCAATACCGACAAAGGATGATTTTTTAGATATCGAGATACAAGCAGGAGAAAAAATTTTTCACGAGTAATATGAAAGTTGGAACTTGATAGTAATATTAGAAAATAAAGCAACACAAGAAGAACTACAAAATGTTATTGCCTACCTGGAGAATAACGGTTTTTCGGTTTATAAATCTTCGGGAGAAGACGGCATTGTATTAAGAACAACTGGCGGTGAGCCGAATTTTGATTTTAGAAAAATTGAAATTATTCCCGCAGTTGCAGACGTTTACCCGGTTGCAGAACCATACAAATTAGCAGGTCGAAATTATAAGGACGACAAAACTATTATTAAAGTCGGTAACGTCGAAGTCGGTGGTAACGAAGTAATTGTTATTGCGGGTCCCTGTTCGATAGAAAGCGAAGAACAGATCTTTACAATTGCTGAAATAGTTGCAAAATCCGGCGCTAAGATTTTAAGAGGAGGCGCTTTCAAACCGCGTACTTCTCCATATTCTTTTCAGGGGCTTGGAGAAGAAGGGCTTAAATTGATTAGAGCCGCGGCTGATAAGAACGGGCTGCTTGTAGTTACTGAAGTCATTGACTCTTCTCAAGTTGACCTTGTTGAAAACTATACTGATATTTTTCAAGTCGGCTCGCGTAACATGCAAAATTTTCCGCTTCTAAAATCGCTTGGGAATAAGAAAAAACCTGTTCTGTTGAAACGCGGCTATGCTTCCAAAATTGATGAGTGGCTGATGTCCGCCGAGTATATTCTTTCCGGCGGCAATATGGAAGTATTATTGTGCGAAAGAGGAATTAGAACATTTGAAACAGAAACAAGGAACACATTTGATATTTCCGCTATTCCTGTGATACAAAGAAAAAGCCATCTGCCGATTGCAGCAGATCCGTCCCATGCAATCGGATATAGAGATAAAATTATTCCAATGGCGAGGGCAGCAGTTGCAGCCGGGGCAGATGCACTGATGATAGAAGTTCACCACAACCCTGAAAAGGCGTTGTCCGATGGACCCCAGGCTTTAGTTCCTGTAGAATTTGAAGATATGATGAAACAGTTAAAAAGAATTGCCGAAGTGATCGGGAGGAAAATCTGACGCATGGTTTTTTTAGTTTATTCTTTTTATGAATTGGATAAATATTGTTAAATTTGAACACGTATATTCTAATAGTTTAAAGGTTAATTATGAGCTTACCAATTGTCCTAATGGTTGACGACGATAAAAACAGCCGTGATATTACAAGGCTTTTTTTAAGGGACATTTGTGAAATAGATTTCGCCTTGACCGGTCCCGAATCGCTTCAAATGGTTGCAAAGAAAAAGTATGATGCAATTATAATGGATATTAATCTTGGACGTGGAATGGATGGACTTCAAGCCACAAAGGTAATTAGAGAAATGCTGGAATATAAGAACATCGCTATTCTTGCACTTACGGCTTTCGCTATGGCAGGCGACAGGGAAGAGTTCTTATCTATGGGATGTACACATTATCTTTCCAAACCATTTACCCGCGAAGAATTGGTTAATGTAATGAAAGAGGTACTTTCATTTAACAATTGATTTTTTTCTATTTCAAGGCTCGATTTTTAAAATTCACTCTTTCGATTGAAACGCGGAATCGAATAAAAGTTTTTCCGTTTGTTCGTTTTTTCTTTTTCAAATAAATTCACTAATTTTACACACACGAAAATATAATTTTTAATTAACTATTATTTAATCCTGAGACGAAGGAATAATCTGACGTTAAGGGGTGGCGAGTTAATCCTACCGGATTCCCGGATTTCTCCATCTTTTAACGCTTTATCTGACGGAGTAATTTTTGGAATCAAGATATCACACATTGACAATCACTATTTACAACCGGGATGAAGTGTATCAATCAGTAAGTGAAATTCTGCATAAATATGCGGATAAAGTACTGATTCGTACCGGCTACCCGATAAAAGAAAAAAACACGGCTGTTATTTTCTTAATTCTTTACATGACAAATAATGAACTTGGTGCTTTAAGCGGTAAACTCGGTCAGATCAAAGACGTCAAGGTAAATGCAACAACTTTGAAGATTTGAGGTTTATATGAAAAAGCTATGTTCTATTTTATTTTTAATTTCTATTTCGATATCGGCACAAAACTTTTCGCTTTCAGGGAAAGTTTTTAACTCTGATAACAACGCTCCGGTAGAAGGGGTAAACATTATTGTTAAAGGTACAACCTACGGAACGGCTACGGATAAAGCCGGCAACTTCTTCTTTCCATCACTCCCCGAAGGAGAATATGAAATTGTCTTCTCGGCGGTTGGCTACCATGCCGAGAATTTAAAAACTTCAGTTACAAAAAATAATATGCTAAACGTGGAACTGAAACCTGCCGCAATCAATTTGGGCGAAGTGCAGGTTGTTAGTACAAGGCAGAATTCACTTGCGCTAAATATCCCGATACCTGTAGAGGTTGTAACAAAAGAGAGTATTGAAAAAAAGAATGCACAATCACTAAGCGATGCATTAAAAGAAGAACCGGGACTCTCTTTATCCAAAGACGGAGTTTGGGGAACTTACGTATCAATACGGGGTTTAAGCAAGCAAAATATTGTTGCTTTGATTGATGAAAACAGGATTGAAACGGCAACTAATGTTTCGGCGGGTCTTTCGATGATCGACTTAAACGATGTTGAAAGGATTGAAGTTATTAAAGGCGCCGCTTCTTCACTTTATGGCTCCGGTGCAACAGGCGGAATTATAAATATAGTTTCAAAACAGGGGCACTATTCGGATGGATTTTATCTATCGGGTAACGCTGGAAGCTCATATAATTCGGTCAACAAAGCATCTGCATCAAATCTGAATTTATTCTCCGGTGGAAACAGATGGTATTTGAAAATAAGCGGAGCAACCCGCAATGCTTCGGACGCTAAAACTCCCGAAGGAACATTGTTAAACAGCCGTTACAGGGACAACTCGTTGTCGGTATCGGCGAACATCAACCCGTTTTTATCACACGAATTTAAGTTTAACTATAATCGTTTTGAAGGAAAAGATATTGGAATTCCTGGTGGAAAACCTTTCCCGGCGGCGGCAACATCCCGCTATCCAATTGAAAAAAGAGAGCTGTTCAGCGGCGAATACAGGATAGCCGGTATTTCAAAAGTATTGAGAAATGCTTCCGTAAAGTATTTCCATCAACACATACTTAGAGATGTTGAAATCATTCCGAATGCAAGTGCAAAAACCAATACTGGCGCAGATCACAATACCGACGGGCTGCAACTGCAAACAGATTGGACCATAACCGGAAGCTATAGATTGATAGCGGGTATAGACGCCTGGCAAAGAAAGTATGAAGGCTCAAGAACGGTTACAAACTTCGCAACGAAGAGAGTTGCGGTTGATTCACCAGTACCAAACTCGACATATAGAAGTATCGGTATTTTTGCCCAGAACGAGATTTATGCGATGGAAGAAAATCTAAAAATAAACATCGGGGGCAGGTTCGATTTAATTACAATAAAAAATGAGGATGCTTTAAATCCCAATTATATTATTGTAAACGGAGTGAGGAATGATAACCCTCCAAGGAACATGCAGTCTTCATTCCTTTCGGGTGAAAGAAATAATTCCTCGTGGAGCGCCAACGCAGGCTTGATCTATACAATTATTCCGCGGTTCGATGTTACATTAAATGCGGCACACTCATTCCGCTCTCCCACCCTGGAAGAGAGATTTCAATATATCAGTCTTGGAGGCGATGTATTTTTAGGGAATCCGGATTTAAAACCTGAAAAAGGATATTTTATTGATTTGGGTGCAAGGTACTGGCAGAATAAAGTTTCTTTCCGCTTTAATGCATTCATTAACTTATTCACCGACCTTGTAGCCGACCGTGTTGAAATACCGGATAGTCTGTACATTAAATCGAATATCGGGAAAGCCCGTTTGTTCGGTTTCGAGGTAGCTTCCGAGATTAATTTCTATTCTGATAACGTTGCGTATGTTTCGGCTTCTTATGTTAGAGGCGAAGATACCGAAAAGAAAGAAGACCTTGCAGAAATTCCTCCTTTTAACGGGAAAGCCGGTTTAAGAATTCCCGTTTTGAATGTGTTAAATGTAGATGTCTCGGCTTCGTGGTATGCAACCCAGGAAAAAGTTGCAAGCGGTGAATTGCGTACAGGCGGTTATACTCTTTATGATTTGTATCTTTCTTCTCACAGGTTTAATTTTAACTATGTTACCCTACAGTTATCTGCAGGTATAGAGAACATAACAGACAAAGCGTACAGGAATCATCTTTCAACATACCGTGGTTTAGTAAAGCTTGAGCCGGGAAGAAATTTCTTTGTTAAGTTAATGCTTGGCTTTTAATCTATGCACTGGTTTCTATTAGCTTTTACATCCGCAGTTTTTTCAGCGGCGGCTTCAATTTCAGAAAAGAAAGCTCTTTTTAATGTAGGTGTACTTGAGTTTTCATTTTTTATGTCCGCATTTGGAGTGCTTTTTTCCGCTCCATTCTTTTTTGCAATAAACTACGCAAGCGTAACAACCGTTACGCTTGCTATACTTTTTATAAAATCCGTTATGGGAGCGATGGCTTTTTTCTGCGTTATGTACGCTTTGAAAAATCTTGAAATAAGCCGTGCCCTGCCCATGCTTGTATTAACACCCGGCTTTGTAGCCATTTTTGCATTTCTGATTCTCGGAGAATCTTTATCTACGCAGGAAATAATAGGTATAGTATTTTTATTAACCGGCACTTATCTGCTTGAAATAAAAACAAAAGAAGAGTTGATAGAACCTTTTAAAGTTTTTTTCAAATCAAAAGCACATCATTACATTATATTTGCCCTGCTTCTTTTTACCGCAACCTCGATAATGGATAAGTTACTTGTCGGCAACTATAAAATGCATCCTTATGCTTACATGGGATTTCAGCAGTTATTTTACGCAGTGATTTTTCTCGTATTGATGTTCATTTCCCGGAAAGGAATTAAAACATCCGCCGGATTAATCGAGAAAACTGATTGGCTCTTAATAATTTTTGTTGCGTTATTAACCGTAGGTTATAGGTATACCCAGATTGAAGCGGTTAAAATGGCACCTGTTGCACTTGTCCTTTCGGTTAAAAGGATTTCGGTTTTTATTGCCGCAATAGGAGGGGGACAAATATTCAAAGAAAAAAACCTTCTGAAAAAAGCAGTGGCAACAGCAATTATGATTACCGGGGCATTATTAATACTTGAAGAATAATACGCGGCTTTTATTCTGTATGTATAGATAAAAACAGTTTCCTAAAGGCTGTTTTTCTATAGAAGTTCCGAATTATTTATGCTTCTTCTATTTTAGTTCACAAATAGAGAACCCGGTTCAATTTACCGGGAGAATAAATCCGGCGGAAAAAAATCGGTTTTTTTGAAAAAAACACGCCATGTGATGAACTTAATCTTTTTTTTTAATGTTTTTGTTTTATATTTGCGTTCGAAAAAATAAATATGGAGTAAATATGAAGTCAAAAAAGTCTTACGGCAAAAAAACTGATTCTGCTCTTTCGCTTTGGGTTAAGCTTTCAAGGGCTTATCAATCAGTTCAAAGAAAAATCTCTGAAGATATTCAGAGTCACAATTTAACAGAAGCTCAATTCGGAGCGCTTGAGTGCCTCGGTCATCTCGGTGCATTGCCAATCGGTAAGGTTAACAATAAAAAGTTAATGAGCGGCGGCAACATGACACTTGTTATGGATACACTTGAGAAAGATGGATTGGTCGAAAGAATTCATAGCAAAGAAGACAGACGCTCTGTTATTGTTCAACTTACACCTAAAGGCGAAGTAGCTTTTAAGGATGTATTCGGCAAACACTCTGAATTTATCGTTAATCTTTTCTCTGTTCTTACAGAAAAAGAAGTTGATACCCTTTCATCTTTATTGAAAAAGTTAGGGACAGCAATCGACGGTGAAGAAGAAGAGGAAGAAGAAGAAGAAGCCGCTAAATAAATTATTTCCCAAAAGGTTTTATTATACCTCATGCTCACGGAGATTCAAGTCTTCGTGAGCTTTTTATTTTAAACAAAACAGAAAGTAATTTTTCACCCCAAAGCCATTTTTCTACAATGTCGATTACAATGGGAAATATATTTCGATACTAAAATATGTTTCGTATTAGTTTTTGAACTCAAAATACACCTTCCATGTTTAGTTAATACATGAATAGTTTAGAGGGCAAGAGACAAAGAATTGAATCACTCTCAAAACTAAAATTGCGGTTATTGCCGGGAAAGGAGCCTCGCCGGATTAACAACCACAGACTAACAAGTTTAAATAAAAACAAAAAAGGAGTAAACAAATGAAAAAAATCTTTTTATTATCGTTTCTGCTGATAGGCGGAATGCTTTTTGCACAAAATCAGATCTGGAGTATTGATAAAAGCCACTCAAACGTTGGATTCTCGGTGTCGCATCTTGTGATAACGGATGTTGACGGGAAATTCACCGATTATGACGCAACGCTTGAAACGGATGCAAAGGGCGTACCGGTAAAAGTATCGGCAACAATTAAAACCGGTAGTATAAATACAGACAACACCGATAGGGACAACCATTTACGCTCGGACGATTTCTTTAACTCGGAAAAATTTCCCGAAATGAAATTTGTAAGTAAATCCGTTAAAAAAGATGGAAAAGATAAATACAAAATTACAGGCGATTTAACCATCCGCGACGTAACAAAAACGGTTACACTTGACGTTAAATTCAACGGACAGACAAACGACCCGTGGGGAAATACAAAATCGGGATGGTTTGCAACTACTAAAATCAACCGCTTTGATTATAACCTGAAGTGGAATAACACAATTGAAACAGGCGGGCTTGTAGTCGGTAAAGAAGTAACAATCAACCTTAAACTTCAGTTTAAACTGAACAAGTAAGGATTAAAAACGAATAATTTTTAAGGAGAAGATAAAGTTACTGCATCTTCTCCTTTTTTCTTTTCGCTTGTTAAAGGGCATCTGTACCTGCTACATCACTTCCTTTTACTGCAATAAAGAGGAATAAATTTCTTATATTTTGACACTAAAATCGGAATAAAAATGACTATTTACGCAATTTTAAAATTACTACACGTCCTTTCTTCCGTTGTATGGCTTGGTTTAATTCCTGCAGATTACCTGCTTAGAAAGTACATCGCATCGAACAAGGGAAAAGAGCCGGAAGGTACTCTTATTACCGTTTGGCTTAAGGTAGTAAATCTTAGCGGAATGATCGGGCTTACCGGTGTTCTTGTTACCGGGATAGTATTAAGTATTACGCTCGGTTACGGTTTCTTCCAATTTTCTTCCGGCGGTAATCATTGGCTTTATACAAAGCAGTTTATAATGTTAATAATTATGATTCTTGTCGGCGGACTAATAATCCCGCGGGCATCGAAAATTTCGAAAATAATAAAAAACGGAATAGGTGAAAACAAAGACACAGTTTTTTATAGTAACCTGAATAAACTTTATTCCCAAATTTCAATTCAGAACGGGTTGATTTTTATTAACTTCATACTTGCATTTACAAGGTTATTTGTTTAACTCAAATCCAATGAAAAAAATAATTGTTCTCGGTTCTACAGGCTCAATAGGTATAAGCACGCTCGAAATTTTAAGGCGGTTTCAGGATAAGTTTTGTGTTGAAGCAATTGCAGCTAACAAAAATATCGACATGCTTGAGAAACAAATTCACGAATTCAAACCCGGCTTTGCATGTGTTAATAATAAAGAAAGTGCTGCTATACTTAAAAACAGATTCGAGGGAGAATGTAAAATCCTCGAAGGACCGGAAGGATTATTACAAATTGCGTCTGAATGCGAATACGATATTTTTTTAGGCGCAATGGTTGGTTTCTGCGGATTAGCTCCCGCTATTGAAGCAATTAAAAGAGGGAAAAGAATCGCACTTGCCAACAAAGAAACTCTTGTTGTTGCCGGTTCTATTATTAAAAACCTTGTTGAAAAAAATAATGCGGAACTTATCCCTGTCGATTCGGAGCATAGCGCAATTTTTCAATGTCTTGTCGGAGAAAACCCGGATTCGGCTTCAAAGCTGATTCTTACAGCTTCAGGCGGTCCTTTTCTTAACAAGAAAAAAGAAGAACTTGATAACGTTACAATTAACGAGGCGTTGAATCACCCGAACTGGAAGATGGGAAATAAAATTACTATTGATTCCGCAACCATGATGAATAAAGGGCTTGAAGTAATTGAAGCGTACTGGTTATTCGGTTTACCCATTAATAAAATTGATGTAGTCGTACATCCGCAGTCGGTAATTCATTCTTTGGTTGAATTTGCGGACGGTTCGATAAAAGCGCAGCTTAGTATGCCGGACATGAAACTACCGATTCAGTATGCTTTAAGTTACCCGGAAAGGCTGCCGGCAAAATATGTAGAAACATCATTGCCGTCTATCAAAAACCTTACTTTTATGGAGCCCGATTTTGATAAATTTGAATGCTTGAAATTAGCTTTTGACGCTATTGGAAGCGGTGGAACGGCAACATGTATTTTGAATGCTTCCAATGAAGTTGCGGTTTCAAAATTCTTGAACGGGGAAATAGGCTTTACGCGTATTCCCGGGATTATTAATGAATCTTTAACCAAAATTCAGAATCATAATAATCCTGATATTGAAACCATTTTTGAATGTGATAAAGAAACACGGCTGTTTGCCGAAAAATTATTTTAAAAGGAGAACTCTCTTTATATGGACGCTTTAATTTATTTTATTATTACTATCGGTATACTTGTTTTTGTACATGAATTCGGACACTTTGCAGCCGCAAAACTTAGTAAAATGCGTGTTGACGTTTTTGCTCTCGGTTTCGGTTACCGACTTTTAGGCTGGAATAAACTGACAGGATTTTCTTTCGGCAACCTTCCGAAAGATTGGGACGGACAGGGTAATACCGACTACAGGCTCTCCATTCTTCCACTCGGCGGCTATGTTAAAATTGCAGGTATGATTGACGAAAGTATGGATAAAGACTTTATTGATAAAGAACCCCAGCCGTACGAATTCCGTTCTAAATCTACTCCGAAAAAATTATTCGTTATTTCCGCAGGCGTTCTGATGAACCTTCTGCTGGCGTTTGCAATCTTCTGGGGCTCAAATCTTTTTTACGGTAAGCAACAAACTAAAACTACTACAATAGGATTTGTAGAATCCGGCAGCCCCGCAGATTCAGCCGGATTTGTTTCAGGAGATAAAATTCTAAAAGTAAACGGCAAACCTATTAAGTACTGGGAAGACGTTCGCACAGAAGTTTTTATTAATTCGCTCGGTAAAGACGTTACTTTTGATTTATTAAGAAACGGAAAAAATGAAATACTTAACGTGAAGCGTGCAGCTATTCCGCAAGATGAAACGAAAGGATTGTTTCTTGCACCCGTAGGATTAAAACCGGTTGTTTCAGATGTGTTGAAAAACTCAAGAGCGGATTCCGCAGGCTTGAAGCCGAACGATATACTTTTAACAATTAACGGTACCGATCTTGCATCAGTTCAACAAACGATTGCTATAATTTCCGCTGCGGTTGAAGAGGAGATTGCTATTTCAGTACTTCGCGGAACCGACACCGTAGCACTTGCCGCAGTTCCGAATAAAGACGGAAAAATCGGGATAGCACTCGGTGGTTATGCTTATCTGGGCGAATCCGAAAGAATCACTTTCGGCTTTTTTGAATCTTTTTCTCTTGGAGCACAAGACATATTACGAACTACAAGTTTAACTTTCGTGATGGTTAAAAGGGTTGTTACAGGAGATATAGAATTTAAACAAGCATTCGGCGGCCCGATTAAAATTGCACAGTTTGCCGCCCGCTCCGCTGATTCCGGTTTGATGAATTTTCTCATGTTTTTGGGACTGCTAAGTTTAAGTTTGGCGATAATCAACATTCTGCCGATTCCGGCATTGGATGGTGGACATATTGTAATTATTGCTATTGAAGGAATTATGAGACGTGAACTACCGGTGAAGGTTAAACTTGTTATTCAAAATACCGGGTTCATACTTCTTCTTTTGTTAATGGCGTTTATTATTTATAATGATGTTATTAGTTTGTAGGGCGTAAGGTTTTAATTAAAACCTGTTTATCAAAAGGGATTAGAATAAGAGACGCTGCGTTGTATAAACTTATTAAATAATGCAGCGTCTCTTTAATTTTAAACAATTATCGAAGCAGAATCATTTTCTTTGTTTCAGAGAATTCACCGGCTGTTAACCTGTAGTAATAAATCCCCGAAGTAATGCCAGAAGCATCCCAACTTACTTCATAAGTTCCCGGTTCTTTTAGTTCGTTTACAAGCTCAACCACTGCTCTTCCAAGTACATCGAATATCATAAGTTTAGTATTTGACTTTTCACGTTTGACGTTTGACGGTATAGTATACCTAACCGTTGTTACCGGGTTAAAAGGATTCGGATAATTTTGAGACAACGAGTATTCTGTTGGGATTATCTCTTCTTTTTCAACGCCGACTAAAGGACCAAGATAGCTCCATTTAACAGCATCAAAAACCATTTCCTGCCCGGCTATACCCGTAGCATCTCCTAATCTTATATAACCGGTATTCCCGGCGGCAAAGTTATATTTACCGAGCGAAACCCATTCATCTGAATAATTACTCTGGTTTATACTTACGGTATCAAAACCGTCTTTGTGATAAATTTTATATAATACGTAAGTTGCATTAGAGAACGGGATGTATGTGAATACCTCGTAATTACCTTCCTCTGTTAAATTTGCTCTCCAGATCGCATAGGATGTATCAAGAGTTTTGGAAGGGTTTGAGTAAGTCCACCACATATGATTTTTGTAGCCGTAGTTTTTATCCCGCCATCTTGACATTGAAGAAGCTCCCCCCGTATAAAGATAAAAACCGATATTGAACTGCAAATCATCAACCACCGTATCGGCTGCGGCAACATGATTATACCTGGTTGTAATGCACCAAGCAACAGTATTAAGATTCTGAAAACCGTTATTGTAACCGGGCCAATCATACTTTACATTTTTACCGTCGTAACTCGGATAACCAGGTGTATTCTTATTCCCGTAGGGGTCGTTAAAAATCAAAGTTCTATCCACATGAACGCCGTGTGCAACAATTAAATGCCCCGATGTTGTAAGCAGTACGCACATAGTATAGGGATAGCCTGCATTAATTTCCCCGATTGCTTCGGAATAAGGGGAATTGGATGATTGCTGTGCCGTAATACCATGGCGTTGGTAGTAAGTTGCCATTCTTGTACGCGGACTAAAAGTGCTATACCACATAAAACCGTAACCACCGTAAGCTGTATTCCCTCCCCAATCATCTGCAGTAACATCATAATAATATTCTTTATATCTATATCTTTCTGCAACGTACCTTCCATAGTTGTTGTAATGCCCCGGATACGGAGACGAGCACCAACCCGTCCAGGGAGGAAGAATATTGTAATAACCAATTGTCATTATAGCAGCTGTCGGAGCGCATGATGCGTGTCCGTTGTGCCAATCCGGGGTGTCATAAACCTGGTGGACGTAAGGCATGTCAAGTGCTTCTACTTCATCTTTTGAAGCTTCAGGGTTAAAGTATTCAACATTACCGATTGCAACCTCAAAAATCTGCGTGTTTGTCAATTTGAAAGAAGCCGTATTAAACATGGAGCGGACTAATTTGTTTTCACCGATTTGTGTAAATACAATCTCGTTATCCCCTACAAAGATAGGATCAACTTCAAATTCATTTTCTGAATTGGTTATTTTATGATTTGCAGCAGAAGTAATATCATAGACATAGAGGTCGGTATTCTTAAGATCGAAATCTACTATTTCAGTTTTGTAATAAACTATCATTCCTGAATTAGCCGACCAGGAAGGAGAAAACCCATCGCCAACAGTAATGATTTGCTTTGAGACGATGTTGAATATCTTTAACGTTCCACCCAAAGAGGAAAAGAGAATATTCAATCCGTCAGGCGACCAGATGGGATTAAAGTACCCACCGTTACCGTCGGTTATGGTTGATACTTCTTTCGTTGATAAAGTAATTATCTTTAGTTGATCGTTAAGATCGTTAAAAACCACCATTGAGCCGTCTGGAGAGATGGGAGCGAGATTCGAATAAGTGCCAAGCTCGAAAACTTCTTTAATATCGCCGTTAATAACAACCAGACTGTTTCCGATTGTAAAAGCGATTTTTCCGTTCTGTGAAAAACTGATTTGACCTGCTTGCCGGACTTCATTTTGCAGTTTAACTACTTCTTTCGATTTAAGATTTAATAATATAGGTTGCTGCATCCCGTTATCGCTTATTAGTTTGATGCCGGCTATATCCCTGTCCGGTGAAACCGAAACAAAACTTCCGCATCCGGCGGATGTAAGAAGAGTCTCCACTTCAGTATTTTTAAGGATATACAAAGAAGAAGACTGCGAATTTGTAAATAGAATACCCGACGATGTGAACGCTGGATTTTTAATAGATTGGATTTTATTGCTAATTTCCTGCCCGTTAATCCGGCATATAAAAAAAGGAACTATAAAAAGAAGGCTCAAAGTTTTAAGTAGTAAATATCTCATAATCTTTCTGGTTTGATAAAAGGAAAATATTCCCCGGGTTTTTGTTAATCCCCGGGGGAAAAGTTTAATTAAGAAGTTGTCAGTTTATAGACAACTCAACAAGTTTTGACGAAACATCCGGTAACACTGATAGTTTGCGGGTAAGTTCATCCTGCTGTTCTTTTGTTCCAACAAGTTCACAAATAACCAAACCTTCGTCCGAGCAGTTATCCATAACGCCGTCGTGAATCCCAAGGCGGGTTTTAATTATACATCCCCAGCCGGTAAGTATCTGCTGAACTTTTACAGCAGAGTCTTTACGCTTTCCGATTAGAATGAGCAAAATAGTTTTTCCCATAAATACTCCTTAGATAAGTTTAAAATTTACATCTTAAACATAAGGGGATTAAATCAGAATATCAATGAAAAATGGTAAAAGGGGGATTAATCTTCGTCTTCTTCTTCGGGAATTATAGTAATGTCGTCTGTAGAAATGAACATTTTTGAGCACATGTCTCCCTTGAATTTCCCGGTATGTTTACAGTTTTCGTGGTTATGCTTTACTGCATTTAAATCCGAGCACATCGGGTTAAGGTCGAATTCATCAAGCTGCTCCCCGCATTCGGTACAAAATCTAACGTCGAGTTTTTCTTCTGTCCTGATTCTTTTTCTCTTTTTATCTCTGGTCATTCATTCGGTTATTTTTACAAGCGAAAATTAAATATTCGGTGTATGTTTACAAAATTCTGCTTTTTATTTGTAACAGTACATGGCGTGAAAGAGTTCATTTCTCAGGCACAACTGCAAAGGATAAAGTATTGTGGTTTCGGGGGACGGCATTATTCCCAATGCTTCATAATCCGGTTATTAATCAGTAAAACGAACTCTCCTTTTAATTTATCTTCTTCTGCGATCTTTAAAATCTGCTCTGCCGTTCCCCGATAAAATTTTTCGTTATTCATGGTTAGTTGATAAGCGAGAACAACAGGCGTATTCTTGCCGATTAAAGAAACAACATCACTTAAAAGATTTTTTAAGCGGTAAGGGGTCTCCATTAAGATAAGCAGTTCTTTTTTATGCTTAAGATCGAGAAGCTGTTTCCTTCTTATATCTTTTTTCGGTGAAAGCCACCCGGCAAAATAAAAAGTATCTGCATTAACACCGGCGGCGGACAAAGCCGTCATTAAAGAGTTAGCTCCCGGCAGGGGAATAACTTCAATTTTATTTGCAATACAAAGTTGAACGAGTAATAAACCGGGGTCCGAGAATAGAGGCGTTCCGCAGTCGGAAATTAAAGCTGCGCTTTCTCCCTGAACGATTTTTAATAAAATATCATCGGAATTCTCTTTTTCATTATGTTCATTCAAAGCCATAAGAGGCTTCTCGATTTTTAGGTGAGATAAAAGTCTTCGTGCCTCTTTAAACTCTTCGCAAATGATGAAATCAACCGCGGATAATGTTTTAATCACACGCAGCGTAATATCATCGTAATTACCGATTGGTGTAGCCGCTATATATAATTTGCCCTTCATAAAAGTTATTTTGTTCCGGACAAATTTTTCGGATCAAATCCCCGATAAGTATCGAACCTTGCATTGTAATGAACGATATTAAAGTTTTTATCTCTCAAAGTTCCGCCGCTGGGATAAAAATAGAAATCGGAAATTTCGTCGGTAATGCTGTTTTCCAACTTCCCGTCCTTTGTATAAAACTTTACTCTGAAGAAACCAAGTTCATATTTAGATGATTTCATCTGCGTCAGCAGGCTGGCGTCGGTGTAGAGATAAATATCTTCCATTTTCAGCCGAGAATACTTTTTAATTTATCGTGCAGTTCATCAAGTTTAACGTCAAAACGCTCGCCTGTTTTACGGACTTTGATTTCGACGCTGTTTTCTTTCAGTTTCTTTTCACCCACAACAATTTGAACAGGCATTCCGAGAAGGTCTGCATCATTAAACTTAAAGCCCGCTTGAGCATCGGTTCTGTCGTCAAACAATACTTCATAACCTGAATCGTGTAACTCTTTATACAATTTTTCCGAAGCATTTATTATCTCTTCTTTTTTCATATTCAAACCGATAAGATGAATATCGAAAGGTGCAAGCTGCCGCTCCCACACAATTCCTTTTTCGTCGTTGTGCTGTTCGATGAAACATGCAATTACTCTTTCAACACCGATACCGTAACTTCCCATTATAATCGGCTGTTCTTTCCCGTTTTCATCAAGGAATAAAGCACCCATCGCGTCGGAATACTTCGTCCCGAGTTTGAAAATATGCCCGAGTTCAATAGCGGTGAACACATCAAGTTTGGAGCCGCATTTAATACATTCTTCTCCTGCAGCAACAATACGCAAATCGAAATATTCAACATTTTGAACATCCCGTAAGAAATCGATTCCGCCGATATGGTAATCGTTTTTGTTCGCACCGCTGTACATATTGTTTGCATCTTTTAATCTCAGGTCGGCGATTATTCTCCCTTGATAACCTACAGGACCGATAGAGCCGGCATCCGCACCGGTTAATTCTTTCAACTCGTCAGGATGGGCCGGACGAACCGTACCGAAAATTCTTTCAAGTTTTGATTCGTTCACTTCATCATTGCCGAGCATTAGTACAAGTACAGGTTGGTTATCCGCAATATACACTCTCGATTTTGCACATTCCGTTTCGTCGATTTTTAGGAAGTCGCACAATTCGTCAATCGATTTGACATCAGGCGTGTGAATTTCTTTTAACGGGTTGCTTTCGGCAAAGCGTTCTTTTTTAGAAACTACGGATTCAGCAACTTCAACGTTGGCGGCGTAACCGCAATGCTCGCAGTATGCAACAGTATCTTCACCGGCATCGGATTTAAGCATAAACTCTTCGCTTCCGGTTCCTCCCATCGCACCTGATGACGCACCCACAACAAAATATTTTAAGTCGCACCTGTCGAATATTTTTTTGTAAGCCCTGTCGTGCTGTTCGTAAGATTTATCGAGACCTTCCCAAGACGTATCAAACGAGTAAGCATCTTTCATAAGGAATTGTCTTCCTCTAATCACACCGCTGCGGGGGCGGGGTTCATTCCTGAATTTTGTTTGAATCTGATACCAGGTTTGAGGCATTTCTTTATATGATTTTAAAACTTTTCTTGCATGATAAGTCATTATCTCTTCATGCGTAGGGGCAAGTACGTATTCCCTATTTTTAATATGAAACATAGTATCACCGAATGCTTCAACCCGGTGTGTTTCTTCCCAAATTTCTTTCGGGTTCAATGCCGGGAGGTGGAATTCCTGTCCGCCGATAGCATCCATTTCCTGCCGGATAATTTCGGTTACTTTTTTTACAACCCTATAACCGAGAGGGAGAAATGAATATATTCCCGCTCCCACCGGTCTAATCATTCCTGCTCTAAGCATTAAAATATGGCTTAAAGTAGTAGCATCGTTAGGAACTTCTTTTAATGTCGGGACGAAAGATTTGCTTAATTTCATAATCACTTATATAATAGTTTTAAAAATAATTGGCAAAAATAATCAAATAGAAAGGCTTATCAAAGAATCGGGATGTTCCGTAAAAAACTCTTCAACACCGGACTGAATAGTTATGCTTATTTTTCGCTATTATTATAGATTAACCGCAGGTAACCTCTCTTTGGTTAAAAAGTTGTTTTTAATTAAATAAATATGGATATTCGTTTTGTAAATTCATTTTCAAACTTAAAATGGAGTTGTTATGAAGAATCTTAATCGTTTCATTTTTGTTCTGATACCTTTAGTCGCATCGTTTTTAGCTTTCAAATTTGCGGAGCTTGATCCTGCGTATATAACTGCATTCGGATGGAGTTCGATTTGCGTTTCCAAAGCAGGCTTCCCTTCGAAGACCGCTTACAATCCCTCTCAATTTGAATTTCATGATGGGAAATTTTATGTTGACGCAGGCGGAACCGTTAATCTTCGAGCCATACTACCACAAGGAAAAACCTACAACGATTTATTAAATCAATTCAACCAGAGCCACAAAGAATGGAGTAAAATGGTTGAGGAACAGGTTTACTGGAAAATTTATTCCAGCCATGATCCGGTCGGTAATGTTCTATTCGAAAAATGGCCAGCAAATCCGGAAGAAATGCTTCACCAAAATAAACCTCTTTGTTTTATTCAATTTAATACAACCGGTGGAATTCGTGACTGGAATAGTTCTGCTGTAAATTGGGATGATACCGAGAATAATGATATTCAAAGAGACGTAGGTTCCTGGCTTTCGATGGCTCAACCCGGTTGGCAGTTATATATTCTTCATACCGTCGGATTCAGAAGAAATTGTCCCGAAAATAAGTATTGGGATTACAATCAAGGAAAAGAAATTATCCCGATAGCATTCGAGATGGCAAAACCGATAACATATACTATTGTCGAAGTGAAATAATTCCATTTGCTCATAAAGAAAATATTTTCTTTAGCTGGTACCGGTATTAATACAGCATTAGTTTCTAATTGCTGATTCAAATTCTTAGCACAAATGAACAGAGTTGAACCTAAAACAAATCATAGTCCTCAAATATTGAGAAATATTGGAGGAATACTTTTTTTTCTTTTTACGTTTGGAACAGTAGCAATCTTCCCTCAAAATTATGATGAAGTGATCACTAACATAGAAACGAAGAGAACAGAACTTGCCTCAATTTACTCTTCCGCCAACAATAAAGATTCTCTTCTTTCGGCAGCTCAAGAGTTTTTATTTGATAAGATAGTTAACGAAATTTTCCCGGCATGGTATAATACAAAATGGGACTTCAATGGTACTACCACTATCCCGCAAAAAGGAAAGATTGCTTGCGGTTACTTTGTAACTACTATTCTTGAACATGCCGGTTTTAAACTGCCGCGTGTTAAGTGGGCTCAGCTTGCTTCGGAAGCTATTATTTTGAAACTGAACAAAGATGTTAAAAAATTTAGAAACCGTCCGGTTAAAGAAGTTATAGATTATATCTCAACTTCCGGCAAAGGTCTATATATAGTGGGACTTGATATTCATGTTGGGTTTATCGTAAATGACGGGGAAGAGATTTCGTTTGTACATTCAAATTACTATAAACCTGAAATCGGCGTTATGAAAGAGAGTTTAGAAGGAAATAATCCACTTGCAGATTCTAAATACAGAGTAATAGGAAAAATTCTTCATAAAACAATGGTAGAAAAGTGGATAACTGATGTTTGGCTTGATTGAGTTCTATTTAAAAAATCTAATTTGAAACCATATATTAAAGAGATTTCGATAACATATTATTCTCCTTTAAGCCAGTTGTTGATGATTGTCTTTCCGGTTTTTGTCATTATCGATTCCGGGTGGAATTGAACACCGTGTATGTCGTACTTAATATGCGAAATACCCATGATGTATCCATCACCCGACATTGCGGTTATTTTCAAACATGATGGGAATCTCTCTTTCGATACAATCCATGAATGATATAAACCGGCGTCAAACGTTGCGGGTAAACCTTTAAAAAGGTAATTGGATTCTGTTATGTTTATTTTTTTTGATACGCCGTGAAAAACATTTTTGAGGTTTTTTAATTTCGCTCCGAAAGTTTCTCCGATTGCTTGATGTCCCAGGCAGATTCCGAGTATGCTTTTACTGCTTCCGTATTCTTCAATTAGATGCTTCATTACCGGGGAATCTTTAGGGAGTCCGGGACCGGGAGAAAACAGAAAGCCGTCATACCGGATTGCTTTTTTTAAATTGATCTTATCATTCTTCAAAATATCAAGTTCGGTACAACCGCACTCTTCAACAAGTTGAGCCAAATTGAACGTAAAAGAATCGTAGTTGTCAACAAGAAGAATTCTCATATCCTCAATTGCAAAATATTTAATAAATTTGTGCTGCAAAGTAATAATAAATCACAATCCGTATGAGAAAAAACGAATTCATAAAGCAAATGAACCTTGCAGGGAAAACAAAAACCCCGGTTCTTTTTATTGTCGACTTTGAGCAGAAAAATTATCTGTTGATTAAAATACCGGATGGTAATACCAGCGGGATTTTTTTCAACATTAACGGTATTAAAAACTATAAACCGGCAAATCATAAACCCGGTTCAATCCTGTTTGATAAATCACCGGTTGGGTTTGCTGCTTATAGGAAAGCCTTTAGCCGTGTAAAGAAAGAAATTAATGCGGGAAACACATTTCTCGTCAACTTAACTTTTCCGACCCCGGTTAAAACAAACCTTGAGCTGAAGGAGATTTTCCATTTTTCACGCGCTAAGTATAAACTAATCTATAAAAATAAATTTGTCGTTTTCTCTCCAGAGAGTTTTGTAAGAATAAACAAGGGGAAGATTTATTCTTTCCCGATGAAAGGAACTATTGATGCTTCAATACCGGGTGCTTCGGAAATTATTTTGAATGATGAAAAAGAAAAAGCCGAACATAATACAATTGTGGATTTAATCAGGAACGATCTGAGTATTGTTTCAAAAAAGGTAAAAGTTGAAAAGTTCAGGTACATTGAAAAGATAAAAACAAATCAAAAAGAATTGCTGCAGGTAAGTTCGAAAATATCGGGCATCCTTGATGGAAACTATGCTGAAAATATCGGCGAGATAATTACGAGTTTACTTCCGGCAGGCTCTATTAGCGGGGCGCCGAAAAAGAAAACGGTTGAAATAATAAAAAAAGCGGAAGATTATAAAAGAGGTTTTTATACAGGGATATTCGGTTATTTTGATGGAAAAAATCTCGATAGCGCAGTTATGATACGGTTTATTGAAAAATCCGGTAAGGAATTGATTTATAAAAGCGGCGGCGGAATTACTTCATTCAGCGATGTAAAAAAAGAATACAATGAAATGGTAGATAAAGTTTATGTCCCAATTATTTGAATCAATTAAAGTATTTGAAAGGAAACTATACAACATTGTGTTTCACAACCGGCGGTTGAATGAAACCAGGAAACAGCTTTTCAATAAATTTGATTTTATAGATCTGAACGATGTAATAACAATTCCGGCTGCAATAGATAACGGGTTTTACAAATGCAGAGTAATTTATGATAAAGCAATCCGAAAAATTGAGTTTGACCAATACAAGTTCAAAGAAATAAAAACCCTGCAAATTGTTGAGTGCGATGAAATAGATTATAAGTTCAAGTACGTTGACCGAACCGATTTGAATTTATTGTTGCAGCAAAAGAATGACAGCGATGATATTTTAATTGTCAAGAATGGTTTTGTAACCGACACTTCATTCACGAATATCGCTTTTTTTGACGGTGAAAAATGGCTAACACCGAATACACCATTGCTTAAAGGGACAAAAAGAGAAAAATTGATTGAAGAGGGAGAAATATCGGAAGCCGAAATTAAAAGAAGTGATTTAAAGCTGTTTAAAAAGGCACTTTTACTGAATGCCTTTTACGATTTCAGAAACGAATGCAAAGTAGAAATCAACCGGATAAAAAGCTGAAGAAATATTAAATGTACCAGGCACAATTCCATTGAGGTAAATCCTCCTAAAGCCCCGGTTGAAATCTTTTTTAGATAAAATGCTTTAAACGATAGCCCCGGCTTAGTTCCCGGGGCTACTATTATAAATTTCTATTTGCGAATGTATTCGATTTCCATCGACTTAAACTCTTTCCCATCATGTTCCATATAGAGTTCAAAAATCTGATGTTTCTCATCAATCGGTTTTATTACTTCTTTAACGGGGAGGTCTTTTCCTGTAATTGGGTCAACCATTTTCCCGGTTAATGTAATTGTTTTTGTGGCTTCATCGAAAGGACCGCTTGCAACCATAACACCGGTTCCCATATTGTCCATCCAAATAGAGATAAATTCTTTTTTTGCATTATCGAAAGCGGTTAGATTCAATCCCTCCATCGGCATTCCCATTGTGATTGCTGTATGAGTAGACTTCATATATCTTCCGCCGAGAATCATTTTGTTAATCGTGGTGCCTTCGCTTACCATTGGCTCGCCGCCGGGAGTCATCCACATTTTAATTTTGGTATTCCATTCACCTTCTTGACTTTGAAGTTGTTTATGCATTTCGCCGGGGGTCATATATTCCATCCATGCTTTCATTTCTTCGCCTGATGGCGCTTCCTGCTGGGCATCTACCGGAATAGAAAAGAGAATGATTGAGACGAACAGTATTGAAAAAATTTTCTTCATTTGATACTCCTTAAAACTATTAATTATTATTGAAACACAACGCTTTAAACATATGAATTAGTTCCATTATATGAAACTGTTGTTTCTTAAGACTGTGCAAGTTTTAATCCGACGATACCGATTACAATAAATGTAACGGAGACTATACGAACTACAGACGCCGCATCTTTAAAAAGCAAAATACCCGCTACAAAAGCACCGATTGCACCAATACCCGTCCATATTGCATAAGCCGTTCCCATAGGTATTGATTTTTGAGCCAGCCACAGGAATAACCCGCTTGCGCCCATACAAAACACAGCGAAAATAATCCACCAGAATTTATTCCCTGTTGTTTGAGATAATTTTAGTCCGAGAGGCCAGCCTATTTCCATTAAGCCGGCAATAAAAAGATAAAGCCATTCCATAGTTACCCTTTGAAAGAATTAAAAAACAACCGGCAAAAATAAACAGAACTACATGATTGCAAAAGTTATTAAAAGAGAGCGAGAGAAGTAATAGGATTAGCGGGCATTCATGTCATTTGTGGCAAAAAAAGAGTTGCCGCGAATAACACGAATCAACACTAATTCTTATCTGACAATCACCAGCTACTTTGTTTCTAAAACTCAATTCCTTCCCTTGCCTGCACTCCTTTAGTGTAGTAGTGTTTAATCTCTTTCATTTCAGTAACAAGGTCGGAAATTTCAATTAATTCGTTTGGTGCATAACGCCCTGTTAAAACGATCTCCATCTGTTCAGGTTTGTTTTTTAGTAATGATAAAACCTCATCAACTCCGAATAAATTATAGAAGAGTGCAATACAGATTTCATCAAGAATAACAATATTGTAAGAGTTATTTCCGATTGCCGCTGTAACCTCATTTAAGCCTACTCTTGCCGCTTCAATATCTTTTTCGGTCGGTTTTTGTTTTATAAAACAATCAAGTCCGAATTGTTTAATTTCAATTTCGGGGAAGCATTTAAGCGAATCAAGTTCTGCATAGTGCATTCCCTTTACGAATTGAGCAATAAATACTTTTCTGCCGGCTCCCGCAGCTCTAACTGCAAGCCCGATTGCAGCTGTAGTTTTTCCTTTTCCGTTTCCGGTGTAAAGGTGGATATAACCCATTACCGAATTATCATTTCCCATTTTACTCCTCAATAAAAACGATGTATCGATAAATATTTTTATGCAAACTCACTATTAGTAATTGGCTCTCTGTTCTTATCCATCCTATTATTATACGATATGGGGAAAATAGCAATAGTATCGTTCTATGAAACCTCTACCATCATTATCGCTTGTTCGGAACAGACAAAACTGCACAAAGAACATCCGCAACAAAGGGATGGATTGACATTAACAAAATAGTTATTTTCATAAATCGCATTATTAGAGGCTTCCTTACAAATTTGAATACACGTTCCACAGACGATGCATTCAGATTGATCAATACTTGCGATTACTTTGTAACTTCTGCTTAATGACATGTGGTTAGTCAATTTTCTGAGAGCTTTCCCCCTAATTTCTTCAACAGAAGAAAACCCTTTCGCAGCTAAATAATTTTTCAATCCTTTTTTCAATTCGTCGATAATTGAAAATCCTTTCAGCATAACTTCCGTACACACTTGCACAACACTTGCGCCTACCGCCAGGTATTCGACAGCATCCTTCCAGTTGGAAATACCACCGACCGCATAAATAGGAAGATCAACGGATTTGGCAATTTCAGCAACACACCTTAATCCGATCGGTTTAACACATGTGCCGGATAGCCCGCCGAAAGTAGAATAACCGTCAATGCTTGGAAGAGGTGTTAATGTTTCGATATCAATTCCGATTAATACCGAAACAGTGTTGATTGAACATATACCATCTGCGCCCCCCTTTAATGCAGCTTTTGCGGAAGCTGCAATGTCTGTTACATTAGGTGTAAGTTTTACTATTATGGGAATGCCCGTTACTCTCTTTACCCCGGCGACAATTTGTTCAATAGTATTAACGTCCTGCCCTATTGCAATACCGGAGCCTTGTGCATTTACACCGTTCGGACAAGAGAAATTAAGCTCTAAAGCATCTGCCCCGGCATCCGAAACACGCTTCGCAATCTTCTGCCATGAATCAACCCCTTTTGCCCCCATAATACTGCCGATAAGAATTTTTTCGGGATATTCATCCTTGATGTTACGAATTTCTTTTAACCAGTATGAAATCGGTTTCTCAGATACCATTTCAATATTTTCCATACCGATTATTGAGCCGTTGTTTTTGAGAATGCTTAGTCTGGGAGAAACATTGGAGTTGCTCACATCCTCATCGTGTATTGTTTTTGTAACGGCGCCAGCCCATCCCAAATCAAATGCTTTCCCGATTAGTACTCCGCTTGATGTTGGAGGAGCCGAAGCCAGTATAAACGGGTTTTCAAAACGCATTCCGTTTGCAAAAACTTCCAAATCACTCTTCATAATTTTATTCCTTTTTGTCGGAGTTGTCTTCATTCATCCAGCCGAACTTTTCAAACAGGTGAAAAAAGATAGATAAAATAATTCCGCTTACTGCGGCAAATGCCATTCCCTTCAATTGAACCGAGCCGATATTAATGCTTGCCCCGCTAACGCCGATTATAAACGTAACCGCACCGAGAACCATGTTTTTATTTTTGCTGAAATCAACTTTTTGATCTACAAAAATTCTAAAACCCTGAACGGCAATCACCCCGAATAAAAGCATTGTTATTCCGCCCATTACAGGGGTTGGAATAGTAAGTATTGCTGCAGAAATTTTTCCGATACAAGAAAAACAGATTGCAAGAAGAGCTGCAATTCTTATCACCCAAACCGAATAAACACGTGTAATAGCAAGAACGCCGATGTTTTCTCCGTATGTTGTATTGGGGGTTGAGCCTGTGAATCCCGAAAGTACGTTGCTCACACCATCGCCGAGCAGCGACCGATGCAGTCCCGGTTCTTTCATTAAATCTGATTCAGTAATTTTTCCCGTAACAATTAAATGGCTTATGTGTTCCGCAAGAACAACAAGACATGCTGGAGCTATGATAAGAATAGCTTTAATGCTGAAAACAGGAGAATGAAATTCCGGAATTGAAAACCATGCTGCATTACTTATTGAAACAGTATCTACCATCCCCATAAACAAAGCAAGAACGTAACCGGCAACAATTGCGCTTAAAATTGGAATTATCTGAAAGAATCCCCTAAACAATACCGAGCCGATCATTCCGACAACCAATGTAAAAATAGAAACGATGATTACGTTATGGTTAATTTGAAAAGGTTGTACAACGTTTCCCACTTCGGTTAAAAACGGCGCCAGCCCGGATTGCTGTGCCGCCAATGGTGCAAGTTCAAGCCCGATAATTGCAACGACACTTCCCATAATAGCGGGAGGCATTACAATATCGATCCATTTTATTCCGAATTTTTTAACTACGAACGACATGATAATAAAAAACAATCCGAAGAAAATAAAACCGGATTGTGCATCGTTGTAGCCGCCACCGATAGATATAATTAATAGAGTAGGAGAAATAAAAGCGAAACTTGAACCGAGGTATGCAGGAATTCCGCCTCGTGTAAAATAAGAGTATATTAGCGTTCCGATTCCATTCATTAGCAAAGCAATTGCGGGATCAATACCAAGCAGGATAGGAACGAGAACCGTTCCGCCGAACATGGCGGTAAGATGCTGAAAACTGAGAGGTAACGTTTTTATTACCGGCAGTTTTTCTTTTATTCCGATTGTCCGTCTTTTCATTTTTCTTAAGCCTTTAACATGATAAAAAATCAAGCCTTAAAAGTAATTACAGATTTAAAGAGCTACGGAAATATAGCGAATTAGTTTAGTTTTTAGAGCGGCACTAAAAATTTTTATTCGGAAAGAGTGATCAGTACATCAAGTGCATTTTTGATTTATTCCGCCAGCCCGCTTGATGCTCATACTTTACAAAGAAGATTTTCAAATCCGCCTGGTGTTCGTACTCAACAAAAAATATTTTCTTTTCAGCTTGATGATTGTATTTCATGAAAAACCATTTCCCGTCGTTCGTACCGGCATTATGTTCATAGCTAACCTTAAATACTTTTAGGTCTGCCTGGTGTTCATACTTGACGACAAACACTTTTACATCCGATTGGTGTGAATAATCGACGGAAAAAACTTTTTGAGCGGAAAGTTCATGTGCAATAAAAACCACAATTACAAGCAGCAAAGAGATGGATTTCATTATTACTCCAGATTGATGCGCAAAAATAGCAATTGCATTGAAAATATTACCCTTGTTTTTTAACCCCGTAATCGCTCAAAAATATTTTTTCATCTTCCTCTAAATAAACAGAAAATTATTTCGATAATTAGAACGTTAAAAGTGCATTTAAACACAAACATTTTTTACCAATAAGGATAAACAACATGAAAAAAACTATACTTTTTCTTCTTGCATTTTTTTTAATTCAAACAGCATACTCGCAAAATGGAGGGTATGCACTTATATTTGACGGAACAGATGATTATGTATCCGTTCCCGATCATTCTTCACTGGATTTTACTGAGTTTACGGCGGAGATGTGGATTTACAAAACTAATTCCGGAGATATTAAATTAATAGGACAGGCTTATCCTAATAGTGCGGGGAAAGGCTGGTCATTAGGTATTACGTCCGACAATACTGTTTTCGCCGAAGCAATCCATAATTCTGGTAATAAGGAATGGACACAAATTAATAATGGTACAATCCCTACGAATGAGTGGACTCACGTGGCTATGACGTGGAAACGCAGTGACAAGTTAATCCTCTACATTAATGGAGAAAAAATTGAGGAAAAAGCATCCGATGCGTGGGATATCGCGACGACTAGTTTACTAATCGTCGGTAAAGCTCCCTGGTACAATATAAATGAAAACCATTTTGGGGGCTATATGGATGAGATTCGTCTATGGAACACTGTCCGCACCGAAGCAGAAATCAAAGCAAATATGTATAAGGAACTTGCCGGAACCGAGACCAATCTTGTTGCGTATTACAAGATGAGTAACGGCAGCGGAACAACGCTAACAGATAACCAAACAAGCGGTACAAACAATGGTGCAATTAGCGGCGCGACCTGGAAAGCCTCAGGTGCTTTTGCCGGTTCAAGGCAGGCGTTGGATTTTGATGGTACAAACGATTACGTTGATTTTGAATACGGGAAGCCGCCTTACAACAACTCTACACTCACACTTGAAGCCTGGATAAAAACGACAAGTAATGCTACGGAGCGGGAAATAATGTCATGGGATACTCCAAATGCAATAGAACTTAGGGTTAATGAAGGGAAATTGCAATTTGGAATCAATGCAACAGGATGGCAAGCAATAACAGGTAGTACGAATGTAAATACCGGTAATTGGACACATGTTGCGGCTGTAAAAAATGGTTCTAACATTACCTTGTATGTAAACGGAATTATAGATGCAAGCGGATCCATTAACCAAAATCCAAGTGGACCGCACTTTCAGATTGGACATCTTTATGGGGACAATTCCACCAGATATTGGTTTCCAGGACAAATAGATGAAGTACGTATCTGGCATTCAGTTAGAACCGGGGCAGAAATCCGTGAAAATATGATGAAAACTTTAGCTGGAAATGAAACTGGACTAGTTGCTTACTACAGATTTGACCAATATGACGGAACAACTCTTTACGATATGACCGGTAACGGATATAATGGAACATTAACAAATATGGATGCTGCAACAGACTGGGTTTCATCATCCGCTTTTAATACATGGATTGGAAGTGAAAGTTCAGATTGGTCAACAGCAGCAAATTGGAGCAGCGGTGTTCCCGCCGCCGGTAATAGTGTCGGGATTTATAAATGGACTTTAGATAATGTTACAACTTATGATGCAGCTTTATCGGGGAGTCCCGAATTAAATTCTATTCTCTTCTCCTCAACTGCAACCCCAACCGTTTCAACCGGCTTTACAGCAAACGGGACAATAGTTTTAGAGAAAGATATAAACTTCGGAAGCAACAATATTACACTTGGTACAAGCGGATATTTATCGGAAGGCAATTATAGGTTTTATGGATCAACCGGCACAATAACTACAACAAGAAATTTGTCGAATATTGACAGACAAAACGTTGGTGGTCTCGGGGCAAAAATAACAACAACAGCGAATATGGGCAGTACTACCATCACCCGAGGGCACTCGGCGCATCAAAACAGTATTTTAAGATATTATAATATTGTACCAACAAATAACACCGATTTAAGTGCTACATTGGTTTTCAATTATCATGATGATGAATTAAACGGAGTAACTGAAGCAAATTTAGGTCTGTTCAAATCATCAGACGGAACAAACTGGACGGGGATGTTAGGAACTTTGGATTCTGATAATAACACAATTACATTAACGGGTATTGGTGGATTTTCATTATGGACAGCAGGCGATAAAAACAGTCCTTTACCTGTAGAACTCACTTCGTTTACAGCAAGCACGGTTGAAAACAAAGTAGTGCTCAACTGGCAAACTGCTACGGAAGTGAATAACTATGGATTTGAAATTCAGCGTTCAGTAGTCAGCGGTCAGCGTTCAGAAGAAACGTGGGAGAAAGTTGGTTTTGTTGATGGGAATGGGAATTCAAATTCGGTAAAAGAGTATTCATTTGTTGACGCTTCGATTCCGCTCAGCGCAAGTTCGATAAGTTACAGATTAAAGCAAATAGATAACGATGGCGGTTTCTCCTACAGTGATGAAATCATTGTAGAGACGTTACATGTAACGTCTCTACCTACAGAATATACATTGGAACAAAATTACCCGAATCCATTTAATCCGAGTACAACAATAAAATTCGGTTTACCTACAGATTCAAAAGTAGTACTTGAAGTTTATAACATAATCGGTGAGAAAGTTAAAACACTTGTGAATAAATCAATTTCAGCCGGTTACCACGAAGTTGAATTTACCGGTACAGCCCTTCCAAGCGGAATATACATTTATAAATTAGCAACAGAAGGTTTCACATCAACAAAGAAGTTTGTGTTGATGAAGTAAGCTATAAAGACACAATTTAAACACCCTGCGGGAGTCCACTCTCCCGCAGGGTGTTTAAAGAGAAAGATGATTCAATTACGTTCGGGAAAGTGACCGGCTTGGAGAGGATTAATCTTTCTTTTCTTTGGGAACGGAAAAACAGAATGAGCTTCCTTCTCCAAGTTTGCTTTCAACCCAGATTTTTCCGTTATTTTTTTCAACGAATTCTTTACAGAGAATTAATCCGAGACCGGTTCCCTGTTCGCCGTTTGTCCCCGCAGTGGAATGTCCGGCATCAAGGTTAAAAATACTTTCTCTTTTTTCATCGGACATTCCGAGCCCGTTGTCAATAACGCATACAACTACTCTTCCATTCCTTTCGGTCATTGTAATTGTAACTTCTCCGTCCGGTTTTGTGAATTTAATTGCGTTCGAAACAAGATTTCTAAAAACAGTTGCCATCATATCTCTATCGGCAAAAACGGTTGTTACCGGATTCGGGAAGAAGTTAATGCAGATATTCTTTTTAATAGCGAATGTTTTTAAGACAAGCAGTTCGGTTTCAAACAATTCACGGAGATTTATGTTTTCCGGCGAAAAGGGTATTGTACCTGTTTGCGACCTTGACCACTGCAGCAGGTTGTTTAGCAGTTTATGTGCATTATTCGAGGAATGGGAAATTTCCCCTATCAAGTCAAGTTTCTCTTCATCCGAAAGGGCATCGAAATCTTCAAGTAAAATTTCCGAGAAACCGAGCAGTGTTTGAAAAGGATTCCTTAAATCGTGTGCGATAATAGAGAAGAATTTATCCTTTGTTTCGTTCGCTTCTTTCAGTTGAATCCGGCTTTCTTCAAGTTTAGAAGTTCTTTCTTTAACAACCTGTTCAAGTATTTCTTTCTGCTTTTCAACGGTTCGTATTCTAATCTGAATTCCGCCCCAAATAACCGAAAGAACAAATAGTACAAGCAGTATTCTAAACCATAAAGTTGCCCAAAAGGGAGGGTTAATAATTATCTTAAGTTGAATTCCTTCTTCGTTCCAAATTCCGTCATTGTTCGAGCCTTTTACTTTTAATACATATGTACCGGGATCAAGATTCGTAAATGTAATTTCACGCTTTGTCCCGAGATCAATCCAGCCGTCGCTAAAACCTTCAAGAGTATATGAGTATCTATTTTTGGCAGATTGGTCATAATTTAATGCTGAGAATTCAAAAGCAATAAGGTTGTCGCTATAAGATAGTTCAACTCTTTCTCTTTTTGAAATGTGCGGGTCAAGAATCACTTCTTTGTTAAACAATGAGAATTTTGTAAATACAAGCGGAGGAACATATGGATTGTGGCTTATTTCCGAGGGATGGAAATAGGTTACGCCTTTTAAACTGCCGAAAAAGAGTTCTCCCTTCTGATTTTTAAAGTATGCACTCGAGTTAAATTCGTTTTCAGATAATCCGTCAATGTAATCGTAATTGCTAAAGGACATATACTCGTAATTAAAGCAGCAAAGTCCTTTATTTGTACTCAGCCAAAGATTTCCGTTATCGTCTTCAAGAATTGCATAAACAACATTATTTGGCAATCCTTCTTTCTCCGTGATAACGGTAAACGAATTGTTTTCCCTGTTGTAAAGATTCAACCCCGTTGATGTCCCGACCCATAAACGTCTTTTGCTGTCCTCAAAAAATGTGTTTATCCTGTTGTTGCTTAGGCTATTAAGATCGTTAATTATGTGCGTATAGCGTGTAAACTTTTTTGTTTCCCTGTCAAATTTACTGATACCGCCTATGTCGGTTCCAACCCATATTTCACCGAAACTATCTTTAAGTATAGCCCTAAGTCTTCCGGGATTAACTGAATTCGGGTTTGCTGCGTCAGTAGTGTAAAAAACCGAATTTTTAGAATTCGCATCATACTCAACCAATCCCGACTCTGTCCCGAGTAAATATCTGCCTCCGGCTTCCGGTAGTATTGCATATACCGAATAGATCGAAAGAGTAGCCCCATCTCTTTTATAAGAAATGTTAAATCGCGATAAATTCCCCGTTGCTTTATCATATTTTAAAAGTCCCCCACCTTCGGTACCGAAAAGTAAATATCGTTCGGGATTATCCGGGTCTTCCCTGATAACATAAACGATGTACTGGGAACCGAAAGGGTCTTCAACTTTACCTGTTTTTCTATCGATTATATTTAATCCCGAATAACCGCCGATGTACAGTCTGCCCGATTCATCTTCATATATAGATCGTATACTTGAAAAAGAAAGCGTTCCCGCATTTTCTATACGGGGCAGTATAGTATTGAATTTTTTTGAATTGGGGGAATAGGTGTTTATTCCTGAGCCGTTAGTACCGATCCATAAAATGCCGTTTTTAGAATAAAAGAGAGACCTTATGCCGTTGAAAGCAAGACCGTGTTTATCTCCTCTAACCTCTCTAAATGATTTTGACGAATTATTTTTCAAATCAATTTTGTACAAACCATCCGAAATTGTTCCGTACCACAAGATCCCCTCTTTTGATAGTGTAGTAGTAGTAACAAGGCTGCGCAGGTGAACCATGGCTAAAGGGACACTATTTCTTAATTTGATTGCATCGCGGTCTTCGGGGTGAATCAATGAATGATCAAACTCTCCGGTACGGGTATCAAGTATATTTATACCGCCGCCGAATGAAGCTACAAGTAATCTATCTTTATTAAGTGCTTCAATTTGAAATACACTATTAAAAGAAAGGGAGCTACTATTCAGCGGGTTGAATTTATAAGTAACAAAAGAGTTCGATTTTCTATCAAATAAGTTCAATCCCTGTCCGTCAGTTCCGATCCATAAATTATTTTTGCTGTCCACGAATAACGTACGCACACAATTCCCCGAAAGAGAAAGGGAATCTGAAGGAATGTTTTTATATACGGTTATTTCTCCTGTCGCGACATTCAATCTGTTAATCCCGCCGTTTTGTGTTCCGATCCAGAGATAACCGGCGCTATCTTCTGCAATTGCATTTACTACATTATCGCTTATCGAATTTTTAATTGAAGGATTGGAGACATACCTTTTAAAGCTTTTTTGATCCGGCAGCAGTAAGTTAAGTCCGCCGCTTGTTCCCGCCCAAATATTTCCCTTGCTGTCAACAAACAGAGAAGTAACAAAATTATTGCTGATGCTTGAGGAGTCAAACCTATCGTGTTTATAAACAGTGAAAGAATAACCGTCGTATTTATTAAGACCGTCCTGCGTACCGAACCACATAAAACCGGCACTATCCTGTGTGATTGCATACACGGTGCTTTGAGACAGCCCGTGTTCAACATCCAGGAGGTTAAATTTTTCGAGATATGTTTGAGAAACCGCTTGATTGTAAAAAACAATTAGAAGGAAAAAAAGGAGAACGGCTTTATATAAATTCTTGGGCTTCAACTTTAATTTTTTTTTGTACTTAAAATAAATCTCAGGTTATTAAGATTCAAGAGTCTGAAAAAAGAAACACCCGCCTTAATTCGGAGGGTGCTTCAACCAAATAGTTACTAAATACCGGCAAAGAAACGGATTTCGTATAAAAAAACGGTTTTATGCTATAGTTCAATTTCAGCAAGGTCCGGCACACTAATTTTTCTCGGACTCGAATTTTTCCGGTTAGCGCCTTTCCCGTTTTTCCTTTTATCAATAGAATAGTTTTGAACAGCCGGAAGTTTTTCTGTTTCTGCAACGTTTTTGTAGCCGTAAATATTGTTTTTATAGTTTCTAAGTACTATTCTTTCTTCGTCAAGGTGAACAACATAATCCGGCAAAATAGGAATCTTCCCTCCACCGCCGGGTGCATCAATTACAAAGTGAGGAATTGCCAAACCGCTTGTCCAGCCGCGCAGGTTCTCGATAATCTCAAGTCCTTTTTGAATTGATGTTCTAAAGTGGTTTGCCCCTTTTGTTTCGTCAGCCATATACATATAGTAGGGACGAACTCTAATTCTGAGTAGTTTTTGCATTAATTCTTTAACTACTGCGGGGTTATCGTTTACTCCCCTCATCAAAACCATCTGGTTACCTACGGGGCATCCTGCGTTTGAAAGCATTTCGCACGCTTTACTACTTTCGGGAGTAATTTCCCACGGGTGATTGAAATGCGTATTAATATAAATGGGGTGGTACTTCTTAAGAATGTCGCAAAGTTTGGAAGTTATTCTATGCGGAAGTACGCACGGCATTTTTGTACCGATCCTGATAATTTCCACGTGAGGAATAGAACGCAATCTTTTTAAAATCTTTTCGAGCATTACATCTGTAAGCATCAGCGGGTCGCCGCCGGACATTATAACGTCTCTGATCTCGGTGTGCTTTTCGATATATTTAAAAGCAGCTTCAAGTCCCTTCATTGAGATTTTTTCGGAGTTGCCGACTTTTCTTTTTCTTGTACAGAAGCGGCAATATAAACCGCATTGGCTTGTTGTAAGAAACAAAACTCTATCCGGGTACCTGTGTGTAATATTAGGAACTGGACTCATAGCATCTTCAAAGAGAGGGTCTTCGTCTGCATCCATATCCTGCAGTTCCTTAATATCGGGTACGCATTGCAGCCATATCGGGTCGCCGGGATATTTTATCAAACTAAGATAGTATGGATTAATTCTTACCTGAAAAAACTCATTGAGGCTTTCAGCAACAGTTCTATCTATACCGAATTTGTCTGTTAGCTGATCGACAGTGTGTATACTGTCCCGAATCATTTGTTGCCAGAGTTCCATTAAATCACCTTATATATTATCTATAAACGTTTTCCAAAGATCAATAAAGAATCGCCTGCTGAATAAAAGTCGTCTATCCGGGCAATTATGTTAAAATTATATTTTGTGTAGAACAATCTTGTTTTCTCATAAGTTTCTTTGGAAGAGGTTTCTGCAAGAAGCCATCTTCCTTTTTGTTCTTTAACAAACTCTGTAGCATGCTGAAGCAGTTTACCTCCAACACCTTTTCCTGCCGTATCGGGGTCAACTACTATCCAGTATAAATCGTAAACAGCATCAGTCATTGGTCTTCTGCCGGTACAGTGATAACCCAAAACTTTTCCTTCATCTTCAAGTACAAAAACGTTGTAATCCGTTTGTGCCTGGAAGTTAAGCGTAATGTCAATCAGTTCGAGAGCAACATTTACTTCATCGGTATTGAACTGAGCCGTTCTTTTTAATATGCTTTCAATTGCCGGTCTGTCAGACGACTTTAGCCTGCGAATCACGTTGTCCTCTTTTAATTGCGAAATTAGCTATGCGGTTTAATAGTTCCTTGTAATCCATTCCTGCTGCGGAAGCCGCTCTAAAGAATCCCGAATCGGTTGATATGTCCGGGTTCGGATTTACTTCTATTACGTAAGGAGTGTTATCTCTATTTAACCTTATGTCTACGCGTGCATAATCTCTGCACTGTAAATTTTTGTAAGCAGCCAATGCTGTTTTTTCAATTCTGTTTTTCAAAACTTTATTAATCTTTGCCGGGCAGCTGGGATTTGTGTGTTTATAGTAAATACTGTCGGCAATCCATTTCCCTTCGTAGGTTACAATCTTCGGTAAACCGGAAGGTAAACCGGAAAAGTCAATTTCCGAAATAGGCAATGTAGAATCGCCTAAAACGGCAACATTAAATTCTCTCCCGTCGATATATTCTTCTACTAAAACGCTCTGGTTGTATGTAGAAGTCAAAAACTCAACTTGTTTTATTAAATCGGTTAAATTGTTTGTAACCGAGTTTTCTGAAATCCCGATACTTGCATCTTCGTTTAGAAGTTTCGTAATTACCGGGAAATTTAAAATAAAAGTGTCGCCCGCAATTTCTTTACCGCTGCGAAAAACCTGGTAACCGGGAATAAGAACACCTGAAGAGCCGAGAATCTCTTTTGTTTTTGATTTATCCAGACAATTGGATAAAGTTTGCGGTTTGTTTCCTGTATATGGAACCAATAGCAGTTCATACAAGCCGGCGATGTATGATTCAAATGAAGAGACTCCCTCAACGGACTCGACAAAATTGAAGATAACATCGGGTGCGTACCGGTTTACTTTTTCGATTAGTGAATAAATATTGCTTGTAACCGCAAAAGTATCAACCTCAAAAAAACTGTTTGATAGAGACTCAACAATAATTTGTAACTCTCTTTCAAAACTACTTTCAGACATATCGTCAATTTCATCCGGGTTTGTTTTCGGTTTCCCGTTATAAACGGAATAGTAACTAACCGGCGCATTGTAGCAAACCAAAATTTTCTTTTCCGTTTTCATACAAGTCCGTACCTTTTTGCCGCTGCAAATAAAACAGAGTTGATCATCACTTCATAATTCATCCCGGCTGCTCTTGCAGCTTTTGGGAAGCATGAATTTTCTTTTGGGTCGGGAAGAATGCCTGGCAGCGGATTAATTTCGATTATGTTCGGCTCCCCGTTTGAATCCAACCTTAAATCAATCCGGCTCCAATCTTTGCAGCGTAAAACTTTGTAAGCAGCGAGCGAAACTTTTTTAATTTTCTCTTCAAGCGTTCTGTCGATTTTTGCCGGACAGGAAAAAATATCAAGTTGATTCTCTTTTGTGTCAAGTATCCACTTGGCTTCGTATGAATAAATCGGAACGAAATCTTCCGGGAACGGAGCAAAATCAATTTCAATAAGCGGAAGAACTTTAGCTTCTTCATTATTACCGAGAATTGCGGCAGTAAATTCTTTACCGGGTAAAAACTCTTCAACCAATGCAGGTTGATTGTATTCGTTAAGAATTCTTTCTACTTCTTTTAGTAATTCGTTTTTGTTGTTTACAAAGGAAGAAGAATAAATTCCTTTACCTGAACCCTCGGCAACAGGTTTTACAATTGCCGGGAAATTTAAATTGAAATGATCTAAGTTGTTTAGTGAGTCGACAACTTTAAATTTTGCATTTGGAATGTTGTAGTAAGTGAGTATTTCTTTAGCGCGTGATTTATCCAAACAAACGGAAAGAGTTAAAGGATCTGAACCTGTGTAAGGAATGTTCAACATATCAAGCATAGCGGGAATTTGAGACTCCCTGCTAACACCGAAAAACCCTTCCGCAATGTTAAAGACTATGTCGGGTGATGCGTCTTTAAACTTTTCAAATGCGTTTAAGTCGGCTTCAATCATTGTTACATTGTGAAAAACGGAAAGAGCATCTCTAACTGCACTGATTGTTTCCATCGTATCCCACTCTGCGAAAGTATCTTGAGTAATTAATTGTGAATTTGTTACTGGATTCTTTCGGATTGGAGACACTGATTGGATGAAAGCATCGCTTTCCGGCTTCACATTGTACGCTAATGCGACATTCAGATGATGTGTGTTCGTAGAAAAAATTGTGTACTCACTAAAAAAAATTTTTTTGTGCAAATATAACTCTTAATTTTTTTTTGTCAATGAGTTTCGATGTTGTATCAAGAATATTTTTCATTTTTTTTCACAACGTTGATGAAAAATTTTTGTAAGTGTGATTTAAATCCAAAAGTTGAACCGAAAAATTTCTTGAAAACATGTTTAAGATGTTTTTGTTGAAACTTAAAAAACAAAAATCAAAACAAAGTAGTAGATGAACAGAAACCATTTTTTTGTTTATTGTAACAATCAACGGGAATCCTTTTTGTTTTTTGTTCATCATACCGGTTAAAAAAAAGGAAGTAATATGTTTATTGATGATAACTTGAAAAGCGAATTGCAAAAACATTTTTCGGTTCTTACAAAAAAAGTAAAGATTGTGTTTTTTACTCAGGAACTTGAATGCCAGTTTTGTAGAGAGACAAGAACATTATTGACCGAATTATCCGGGGTAACGGATAAAATTGAACTAGAAATAAAAAACTTTGTTGTTGATAAAACAGATACAGAAAAATTCGGAATAGATAAAATTCCGGCAACTGTTATACTTGATGAAAACGGGAAAGATTTCGGAATAAGATTCTACGGAATCCCTTCCGGTTACGAATTTACATCGCTGCTTGAAGCCATAATACTTGTTGGAACGGGTGAAACAAATATGTCGCCCGGTGTTATTGAAAAAGTAAAGGCAATCGATAAGCCGGTGCATTTACAGGTTTTTGTAACACCAACCTGTCCTTATTGCCCGCGTGCAGTAATAACTGCGCATAAATTTGCTTATCTTAATGATAACATTAAAGCTGAAATGGTTGAAGCAACCGAGTTTCCACACTTATCTAATAAGTATAACGTTAGGGGAGTACCAAGAACCGTGATTAATGAAAACGATTATGTTGAAGGTGCCGCCCCGGAAGATATGGTTTATGATAAAATAATTAGTTCATTATCTTGATATGCAGATACAAACAAAAAAATACTTGAAATATTTACCCGTTGCAGCCGGTGCAATACTAGGTTATGCTTACTACTATTTTATCGGCTGCAACAGCGGGGCTTGTGCAATTCAAAGCAATCCCTATTACAGCACAATTTACGGTGCAATTATAGGCGCGATATTTCTTATTCCCGACAAAAAGAAAAATCAAACAGAGAAAAGCGATGGAGAATAGGAAACAGATAACTAAAGAAACTTATATCGAAGAACTTGTTGAAGAATATTCCGGTACGGTTTCTTACCTTATGAACAAAGGAATCCGGTGTCTTGTTTGCGGAGAGCCTTCGTGGGGTACGATTGAATCTGCCGCAAAGGAAAAAGGATTCTCAGACGAAGAAATCGCCGGCTTTGTAAATGAAATGAACCGGCTTTTTAATAAATAACTGCTATTTAATTCTTTTTTAATTTAACAAGTATACCGGGATTGATCTCCTTAAGTTGATCAATAAATTCAGATTTCTGTTGAGGAGATACAATTACGCAGTCGTATTTATTATATCTGATTTCAAGTCTATCTAAAGAATTTGCCGGGGCGCTGCCGATATCATTTGTTTCCGCTATACTTTTTATATTGTTGATATTAATTGATCTGTTGAAAAAGAAACCACTTTTTATTTTTAAAACTCCGTCCAATACTATGTAAACAGTTGTTGAGAACAAATGAACTATAAACCCGGCAATCAGAAGTACAATCAGCATTCCCACAAAACTTTTTATACTCAGCATTAAAACAAATACACCGCCAAGTACGAGAGCAATGAAGGCAATTAATCCGTAACTTACTTTTGATTTATACTTTTTCATCAAGGCACAATTGTAAAGTAAGCGGTATCTTTAACCGCCGAAGCGAAAATTCCTATACCATCACCTGAAAAATTCATAACAGGTTCATGGAAGTTCCCGTCAAACTCCCGAACTCTTTTTGCAGTAATAACGTAATCGCGGAAATTTTTATCGCCCGCATAAATTATAACCCGGTAAGTGGAATAAAACCATGTGTCATAGCCTTGAATTTTATTTGAAATTGTATCTGCCGAATTTGTAGAAACATTCAGAAGATAGGCATACTGAAACCTGAAGTTGATAAATGATTCAATCAAATCCTCGATTTTAATATCCGGCTGGAATTTGTTGTCATAAATAAAGTTACTTAAAGAAGCAGAGTCCGGTATAATAGATAACGCGTAAAAATCACTTGAAGGAGAAGGATTAAATCTAATCTCCGGTGTATCCAGCCCGTACCTGTTTACACCAAGATTTTTAGTTAGCAGATTAAATCCCTGTGATGGAACAACAGTAACCGATGATGTACTCAACTGAGTTCCGTCAACTACGGCGGATACTTTTAATTCGTACGATTTGTTATAATCAACAAGAATAGAGTTGTTGAAGTAACTTCGTGTTATGTTATTATACTGTAGTGGTTCCCCGTTGATTGTTACAATTGCATTATCAATAAAGAGTGTGGAGGTATCAATTGAAGTATTCAGCTTGAAGTTACGCATTATTCGTATATCTGTAACCGGTTCGCCGGGATAGAGGTAACCTTCAACAACAATTTTAGGCTCGTAAGTTGTGCCTGTAATATCCAGCTCGGGATCTCCACATGCCGAAAAAAATAAAACAGACGCTGCCAGCATTAAAATACTTTTTTTCATATTCATTCTCCTAAAACTTAATATTAACGCCTAAACTTGGAAGAATAGGCAGCATATTTACTTTATCAATTTCCTGTACAATAATTCCATCCTTTATCTCTTCATTATAATCGATAAACCAGAGATTCTTCCTGTTTCCTATATTGAAGACCTGCAAGTATGGCGCAAGGCTCCAGCCGGAATAATTGATTTCGTAAGTCAAACTAATATCCATCCTTGTATAAGCCGGTAGTCTGAAATCATTTATTGTTCCGGGATAAAGATTATACCCTGGATTATTCATTCCGCCTGCAGTGATTGAATTCCAATCAGGCAGAGTATTTACATAGTAAGCCGAAGCCGGAACAGTAATCGGCTGACCTGTTGCATAAACAAAATTTAAACCGAGCAGCCATTTTGATGATGATTTATAATGTTTCCTATTCATAATTTCGTCAAGAAAACTTTTTATATCAAGATTCAATACGGCATTTACTACCGAGGCTCTATCATGGCGCGGAGTAAAATAATTTGTTTGGTTTAGTTTATCAAAACTATAATTTGTTTTCGATAAAGAGTAAGAAACCCAGCCAGTTAAAGCCCCAATGTCTTTTCTTAAAATGAATTCAAGCCCGAATGACTCCCCATCTCCCCGGTTAAGTAATCCTTTTGTAGAATTATAAACAGGGCGACCTCCGTTATCAAAACTGCCCGGTGTGACTTCGGTTTCAAGGTTGGGATTAAAAACGTAAAGGTCTTTGTATGATTTATAATATGCTTCTACTTCAAACTCATAGACTGCGCCGAGTGCTCTCTGGTATCCCAGTATATAATGAGATGAACTTGAGGCGTTTGTATATTCATCGGCGGTTGTCCAGATACTTGCAAAGAATAATCTCGGTATTCTATTTAAATATTGATGATATTTTCCTGCTGCAAGTTTGATATTGCTTTCTTCTGTAAGCCTGTATTTTACGGAGAATCTTGGTTCGATATTAAAGAAATTTCTTTCTGCTGAAAAATACTGCATTCGTAATCCGGCTTCGATATCAAGTGATTCTGCTGGTTTGAAGTTAGAACTGATATATCCGGTAGAAAGGCTTCTATCTCTTTCAACATCAACCCTTCCCCCTTCCCAATCTTGTTTTAAATAACCGGAAAGCATTTTTTGTTCAAGCCCGAGTTTAAAGTTTACTTTTGTCGTTAAATAGTATTCAAGAGCAATTTTAGCAGCATAATCGGAGATGGAATTTTTTTCACCAAAATTAACCGATTCAAAATCAAAATCGGATTTAAAAACGCTTGCAGTAAGCCAGATATTCGCAAAAAGTTTCGGATTGAAAATATGTCTCCAGTTTATGCTTCCGGTTGTATTGCCCCAACTATAATCAAAACTGAACGATTCTTTTTCTTTATCCAACTGAAAATCAAGAACATCTTTACCATGAAAATAACTGATTGATAGTTTGTCCCTCTCTCCCAAATCAAAAAATGCTTTTAGGTTTCCATCGTAAAAATAATAGTCCGGCACTTCCTTAATCCATTTAGCGTAGGTTTGATCGATATAGGTTCTTCTTATCGAACCGGAAAGTGAACCGATTTTACCGAGAGGCATTTGAAGCGTGGCTGATGCAGACAACATACTTACATTAGCTGTTCCTTCAAAGTAGTTCCGGTTTCCGTCAAGGTTTGTAACATGTAAAACAGAGGAGAGTCTTCCGCCATATTCCGCACCGAAGCCTCCTTTTGATACTTCAACCTTTTTAATTGCGCTTGTATTAAAAGTTGAAAAAATTCCGAAAGCATGTTCCGGATTATAAACATCCGTGCCGTCAATTAGATAAAGATTCTGATCGGGTGTTCCACCGCGCACATACAATGCAGAGGAGAAATCAGAAAGAGCGGTTATTCCCGGCAGGGTTTGTAATGCTCGTAGCAGGTCGGCTTCAATCACTCTTGGAATCGCATTAACCTGTTTTGCATTCAATTCAATTTTAGAAACGGGTTTAACAAATAGTTTGTCGATTGTTTTAACCGAATCGGCTGTTACCACAACTTCGCCGGTAACAAGTGCTTCGGGAATAAGATTGATTGTAAGGGTTTGTTCTTTTTTTTGCGGAACGGAAATGTTTAGAGACTCGGTTTTGTAACCGATATAGCTGATTATCATTGTATATTCGCCATCCGGTAAACCAGGTACTGAAAAGAAACCACTGTTATTAGTACTGCTTCCTGTTTCCTCTTCTTTTATAAATACGTTTGCCCCGATAAGCGCTTCGCCTGTAGCTTGATCGTAAACAAATCCGCTTATTGTTCTTCCGTTTACCGGTTGAGAAAAAGAAACAGCATTGGTTACGACGAAAAATAGGATAAATAATACAATCCCGATTTTGTTTAGCATTTAAATCTTTCCATTAATATTGAAAAAAGAGTTCGCAAAAATATTAGATAAAAAAATGTCAGAGCGATATTATTATATCGAAGTCATGTATACAAGATAAATGCCGGTAGTTACATGATGAACGGTAAAAATTTAAGGATGGAAAACGGCGAATATGAACATGAAACGTACTATCACGTTAATTCGTGTATTTCTATTTAAAGATAACAGGAAGACGTCTGTTCCCAAAATTCAATAAATTAAACATAAATTAAGATGCTTTGTCTCTTCTAATGGATCATCCTCCGTTCTTCCATCTTGAAATAATAGTAATGTTTTGACTATTACAAATGTCTTTTGCTTCCGGTGAAAAGAGATATTCAATTCTGCTTTTGTAATAATCGGCAATTTTTCCTCTTACCATCTTAAGTGTACTGTTTAGGAATTTATTCTGCTCGGTAAATCCTTCTCCAAGTACTGCAATTGCAGAAGGGAGCCATCGCTCGGGGAATAAACCTTCATACTTTCCGTTCTTCTTGTATTGATTGATTTCGGATTGTATTAAGTTTAACGCTGCTTTTTGTCCCTGCTCATTATGAATATTTTCTCCTTCTTCTTTTAGCTTTCTTCCTATTGCTTCTTTGTTGGGGAATAAAAGAGCAACCGTATACGGCGATTGGTTATTGTATAACATTATTTGCTCGATGTAGGGAGACTGTTCAGTTATAGTTTCTTCAATTCCTTCCGGGCTATATTTTTCACCGTCTCCTGCGATCAATAAACTCTTAAATCTTCCAAGTACATAAAGATAGTTGTCGTTGTCGAGGTAACCCATATCGCCTGTAAAAAGCCAGCCGTCTTTTATTGTCTCGGCAGTTGCTTTATCATTTTTCCAGTAACCCACCATAACGTTTTCCCCTTTAACAACTATTTCTCCTTTTTCGCCGATAGGAAGTTCTCTTCCATCGTTATCGCAAATTTTAACAAGCAGGTCTTTTACAATTTTACCGGACGAGCCGAGTTTATGTGCAACCGGTACGTTTGCAGAAATCACCGGTGCAGCTTCTGTTAATCCATAACCTTGAAACATCGGTATACCGAGTGCATAAAAAAATCTTTGGAGTTCTATATCCAGCAATGCTCCGCCACCGATAAAGAATTCGAGTTTGCCACCGAAGTTTTCCCTTATTTTACCGAATAAAATCTTATCATAAAACATGAGCAGCGGTTTTTTTAATTTTTGAATCCCTTCACCTTTATTCCATCCTTCTTTATTATACGCGTAAGCGGTTTTAAGAGCATTATTAAAAAGTTTTTCGACTTTCTTTCCTTTATCGCGGATTCCTTTTTCAATATTCTTCCTGAAATTCTTTGCCAATGCCGGTACGCTAAGCAAGAATGACGGATGCGTCTCTTTAATGTTTTGAGGAATGTTTTTCAAAGTTTCAAGCGGCGTGTTTCCAATTTTTACCGACGCCATACTTGCGCCGTTCGCCATTAATGTATAAATGCCCGCAGTATGAGCAAAAGCATGGTCCCATGGTAGTATTAGTAGTGAAACATACCATTGGGGGATCGGTAGAACCGCAGAGGATTGTTCAATGTTTGCAGTATAATTTCTGTGGGTTAAAATTATTCCTTTCGGATCGGCGGTTGTACCCGAAGTATAACAAATATTTGCATAATCATTTTCGTTTACCGATTGCCATATTTGAGTAAACACAGCTTCGTTTTCTTTTAAGAATTCTTTCCCTTTTATTAAAACATCTTCTTTATAGATTTCATCAACGTCAAGGGAATCAATTTTATCGAGTAAGATTATCTTCTTCAGTTCAGGTAGATCGTTTTTTATTGCTCTTATCTTTGCGAGTTGTTGTTTTGATATGATCACCATACTTGTCCCCGAGTGAGCAAGTCTGAATTTAAGATCGGACAGTTCATCAATTTTTACGGAAATAGGAACATTAATAGCTCCCAGATAAAGAATGCCCAATTCACTCATAACCCAATCATTGCGTCCTTCGGATATTAAAGCTGCTCTATCTCCCCTTCGTAATCCGAGAACGTGCAATCCTGCAGAAAACCTGTGAACGAGTTCCTGCATTTGTTTATAAGTTGTTCCCCCGTACTTTTCATTTATCTTTTCCCGCATCAAAATGTTGCCGGGATATTTAATAACGCTTTTCTCAAACAACCAAGGTAATGTCCGGTTCATCAAAGTTTCTCCACAATTTCATTTTAAGATAATCGCACATGAAAAATTATGGAAAAGTTAGAAGAAATTAAAAGTAATTGTGAAAATAAATTGAGAGTGGTTATTTTATTGCCGGAAAATTAAGCAAGGAATATGTGTTCTTTGTTTAGCGGAATAATTTAAAATTGTTAAGGAACATCTATTTCCGTAAATTGCATCTGTTAATTGGGCATTTTTATTACGAAGAAGAAAGATAATTTTTTAACTGAACCGGAAGCAGGGACTCCTCTCTCAAATCTCTTGATTAGTTATCAATCACTACAAAAAAGAACTCTCCCAAAATCAAAAAAAATTAAATTAAATACCGGAAAGTATAAATGATATTCGATGAATTAGGAATTGATAGTAAAATATTACAGGCAATTAAAGAGCTCGGTTTTGAACATCCGATGCCAATACAAGAAGAAGTAATTCCGCTTTTGTTAAATGATGATAATAATCCAGATATAATCGGGTTAGCCCAAACCGGCACAGGGAAAACGGCTGCATTTGGAATCCCGTTAATTCAAAATACAGACACTTCGCTAAACAAAGTGCAGTTTCTTATTCTTAGCCCGACAAGAGAACTCTGTCTTCAGATTTGCAACGATTTAACAAGTTACGCCAAATACAAAAAAGATATTTCAATTGCAGCAGTATTCGGCGGAGCAAGTATCGAAAAACAAATTCAAAAAGTAAAAAAGGGAGTGCATATAGTTTCCGCCACACCCGGCAGACTGCTTGATTTAATGAAAAGAAAAGTAATCAACCTGTCGAAAGTAAAAACCGTTGTTCTTGATGAAGCAGACGAGATGCTGAATATGGGCTTCCGCGACGATATTGAAAGTATTTTGAGCCAAACGCCGGGAACACAAAACACACTTCTTTTTTCGGCAACAATGCCGAAAGAAGTAGTTGCAATTGCAAACAAGTATTTGAATAACCCGGTAGAAATTACAATCGGCAAAAAAAATGCGGGAGCGCAAAACGTTGAACATTACTGTTATATGGTTCATGCAAAAGAGAGATATTCGGCTTTGAAAAGAATAGTGGATTTTCACCCGGAGATTTACGGAATAGTATTCTGTCAAACAAGAAGGGAAACGCAGGAGGTTGCAAACCAACTAATAAAAGACGGATATAATGCAGACGCACTGCACGGCGATCTTTCGCAGGCACAGCGTGACCAGGTGATGAGTAAATTCAGGATTAAACATCTGAAACTACTTGTTGCAACCGATGTTGCAGCAAGAGGGTTGGATGTAGATAATCTGACTCACATTATAAATTTCAATCTGCCGGACGAGCTTGAAGTTTATACCCACAGAAGCGGACGTACAGGAAGAGCCGGTAAAAAGGGAATCTCAATTGCAATTGCAAATTTGAAAGAAAAGGGGAAACTAAAACAAATTGAGAAACAGATTAATAAGCAGTTTACATTTCTTCCCGTTCCTCACGGGAAAGAGATTTGCGAAAAACAACTCTTTTATCTAATTGATAGAATGGAAAAAGTTGAAGTTGATTATTCACAAATAGACCCGCTTCTCCCGGTAATTTTCGAAAAGCTGCAATGGCTGGACAGGGAGGAACTGATTAAAAAATTTGTTTCGGTAGAGTTCAATAGATTTTTAGAATATTATAAAAGACTGCCCGACCTTGTAACCCCAACCGAATCCAAAAGCAGAGTGAAAGAAAACAAACAAACGGGTAAGTTCACTCGATTTTTTATTAATCTCGGCAAAACAGACGACATTAAACCGGCAACGTTGATTACTCTGATAAATGAGTTTACTTTTACAAGAGATATTGCAATCGGCGAAATAGAAATACTACGTAACTTCTCCTTCTTTGAAGCCGACAGCGAATATACGGAAGTGATAATAAAATCATTTGAAAACAAAGAGTATAAAAAAAGAGGAATCAATCTTGAAGTTGCCGAGAAAAAAGGGAGAGAACGAAAGTCGGAAAAGCGGAAAGAATCGAAAAGACAGCATAAATCCAGCAGAGTAAAAAAAGAAAAAGACCGCCCGCGGAAAAGAAAAAGATAGTTTTATTATTTCCAGGCTAATCCGGGAATTTTTATTGGGAATAAACCCATAGAATTCGCTTTACTTTAACAGCATCAGTTTAAGTGATTTGCTCCTGGTACCGCCGGTGATTCGTAAAATATATATCCCGGAACCGGCGGGAATACCGTTTACATCTTTGCCATTCCATGTGTAGTTATAAATACCTGCGGTTTTTATTCCTTCATTTATGTTTAGGATTTCTCTTCCCAGCAAGTCGTAGATATTTAAACTCACTTCGCCTCTATCTGCAAGAGAATATTGAATAGTCGTAGTAGGATTAAACGGATTTGGGAAAGCAGTTACGCTAAAATTAGTTGGTAACAAATCATCCGCAATTCCGGAGGCTGAATTGGAATAACCGGGAGTTGGTGAAAGAAACTGATAATTTGTAGAAGCATCCGGGAAGCGACCGTATGAAATATCACTTGTTTGCGCACCAAATGTAATCGAGTCAATAACTGTAATACCGTCAATATCTGTTAATGCAATAAACTCACCGTCGGCACTTAATTTAAAGTTCGTATGAATACCGGGTTGGTTCTGGTTTTCATCGCACCAGACGAGTAAAAATTCACCCGGATTGATGTACAAATCAGGTTGAGTGAATTTCCATTTAGTTAAATTACCGGGTTTATCTGTTAAATACTTTCCGGTTAGAAGCACAGGAGAAGAAGTTGGGTTATGTAATTCAATCCAGTCGTCATATTCCCCGGACGGGTCTTTAATGGTTGTCTTATTATCTGCCATGAACTCATTAATAACAACAGACTGGGCAGCAAAATTAAATGCTTTTACTTTTACCGTTTCTTTTCGCGGATATAAAAGGGTTCTATTCAGTGCGTCTTTCAGGTAGACTTTAAAACTTCCGGAACCGCCATCGCCCAAAGGAGGAATAACCCCAATCCATCTATCAGCGTCCTCAACCTTTTTTGTGTTCGGAACCGGATTGAATGTCATCGGGAAAACTTCTTCTTCCGTTGTCCCTTCTTTTGTAAAACGGATAGACACTTCGGACAAACCGGCATTACTAAAACAGGATGCGTAAACATAAATTGAATCGGTTGGAGAAGGATATCCCGGAGAAAACTTTATATCGTAAGCAATCGGAGAAGCATTCACGTAATTAAGTTGCGACTGTATCGATTGATTTCTTTGATTTACAAATTGTTTTAATCCGAATTTTACGTGCTGATTTTGGTATCCCGAAGCTGAATATGAATCGAAAAAATCGTTCACTGAAAAGCCGTAATCCAGCGTTCTGAATGTATCGGGAATTGCAGCCGGGGCGATCATATTTTTTAAGCTGTCGAGGCGAGCCTCCCACAAAGGCAGTGAAGTAACGTTAGTTCTGTAAAAAGATAAAAAGTGTGTATATAAATCTCTGTATTGATTGTTACTCATTAACCTTTCTGCAAGCGGGCGGTAACCGGAAGCAACTTTCGGGAAGGAGTATGGATTTGCATTTGCCCAGTTAATATTAAACCAATCAACTCCGAACGAGTTATCGTAATCATACGGAATAACCTGGAATTTATTTTCTGACGGATTGTGATATAAATAGTAGTTGTTCATCTGCGACCAGTAATCATCCCAGCTTCCCGTAAGGATATTCATTGCGAAATACTGTAATGTGCCGGGAACATCAAGTAGAGATTCTATAGAATCGGGGAATGCAGCCGCTGAAGTATTATTTAGTACACGTATGAATCTTACAAGATTTGAAAAATCTCCCGCTTCTTCATTTGTTTTTAATTCATAGACCGGGCGACCCTGGTTGTTTAAGTTTTTGTAAGTCAGCGGATCATTGTTAATAAACACAAGGTCTGCGGGATAAAGACATTTCCACAGGTTACCCGTATCATCTAAAAAGTTTTTTTCTAAAAACTCATCGTCAACGTGTTCGACCGAGATGTATAGACCGTAGTATTTCCCGTTAATGTAAACCGTAACATGATTAGCCCGCGAGGCGGTTTTACCGATATCGCTGAATAAATCAAAACAGAGTTTGCTTCTAATAATCGAGGGGTCATTGTGTTCCCCATTAAGGTTCAGTTTGTCAACACCGTAAAACTCTCTTCCTTTAATAAATGTATTGAAAGAGATTTTAAAAGACTTTTTTTGCGATACCCGCGAAGTATTCCCCCGGAGCCTAAATCCGATTGAATCAACGATTTCGTCTATCCAGTTATTCTTAAAACGAAAAATTGCATAATGTTCGCTGTCGCTTTGAACGTTGTTGTAAATCCAGTTCAGGGTAATGGGGTCAACCGTAATATCGATTCTTGCCAGGTGCGAGTCGTCATATAGCTTCCAGCTTTCATCTGCTTGAGGCAGAAGTGATGCGGTAAACAGTAACAGAAAGAGTAAAGTGATTTTTTTCATGGTATCAATTTAAGAAAAAGAAGAAAATTATTTGGATACAAATTTTATGCTTAAAATCAAAACCGGTTTTCTTCTTTCAGCTTCTGGATTTTTCTTTGCATTGTTCGTTCGCTTACACCAAGTATGTATGCTGCTTTCTGCAAATTCCCGTCCACCGAATCCAATACATAAAGTATATGCTTTTTTTCGGCTTCATCAAGGGAGATTAAACCGGTTCCCGGCTTTGTTTCTAAATTTACTTTTGAAACCGGCAGGTCTATTTCATTAATTAATTCACCGTCTTTTGTTTTTGCAAGCGAGTTTAAAATTAGGTTTTCCAATTCCCGTATGTTCCCGGGGAATTCGTAACTGCGTAATACCTCGATAATGTTGTTGCTGATTCCCATTACATTTTTATTATAAGTGGAATTGCCCAACCTGATAAAGTGTTCTGAAAGCGGTTTAATATCTTCACTTCTCATTCTTAATGGAGGCAGATGAATAAAACCGCGGTTAAGTCTATAATAAAGATCAGCTCTAAAATCACCTGTCTGTACCGATTTGTACAATTCTTTATTTGTAGCTGCAATTATCCGCAAATCAAGTTTGATTGGTTTACGGCTTCCGATTCTATAAATTTCACTGTATTGAATAGCTCTTAAAAGTTTTCCTTGCAACTCTTTATTTAGCTCACCTATTTCATCAAGGAATAACGTACCGGTGTTTGCCGCTTCAAAAAATCCTTTTTTATCCGAAACCGCCCCGGTAAAAGAGCCTTTTTCATATCCGAATAATTCGCTTTCAAACAGGGATGAAGAAATTGCTGCAAGATTAACCGATATAAAGGGATTTTTAAATCTTGGAGAAAGTTCATGAATTTTTTTTGCAATTAAATCTTTACCTGTCCCTGTTTCCCCGTCGATTAAAATTGTTTCGTTAGTCGGGGCAAAAATCTTTACAAGTTCGAATACTTTAAACATCAATTGAGAGTTTGTAATAATGTCCGAGAATTTACCATCGGGCTTCAGTTCTGTCTCAGGCTTTCGTAATGAATCACGCTCTAATTTAAGCAGCCGTTGTTCCAATGCGCGTTCAACAGTAATGAAAAGCCGTTCGGTGTCCGGAGGTTTGGTTAGATAATCATAAGCCCCTAACTTAATTGCTTTAAGTGCGGTTTCTATTTTGTCGATTGCCGTAACCATAATTGCAGGTATTTCGGGATAGGAAACGGTGATATTTTCGAGTAATTCTATTCCGTCTATTCCGGGCATAGAAATATCCAGCAAAATCAGATCGAATCTTTTTTCTTTTAACAGACCGAGGACCAAATTCGAATTTTGTTCAATTGTTATATTCTCATAGCCTCTTTCCCAGAATAATCTTCTGATAGAACGAAGAAAAGCAGGTTCATCGTCAACTATTAGTATTTGTGAATTTTTCATACAATAAACTCTTTCGGGAAAATTAATAAAACTTCCGTTCCTTCTCCAAATTTACTTTTAACTTCAAGTTCAAACCCCATGCTTTTCATAATACCGAGAGAGACTGATAATCCGAGCCCGGTACCCCCGCTTGTTGATTTTGTTGTGTAAAACGGATCGAAAATATTTTTAAGATTCTCTTCCGGGATTCCGATACCGTTATCTGAAAAAGTGCAGATAAAATCTCCATTGTCTTTATTGTAAGAAGCCGCTTTGATTTTTCCATCTTTCTCTTTTACGGCATCAATGGCGTTTGTAAGAATATTTAAAATGACCTGCCCGAGTTTTGCTTTATTAGCGACTATTTTTTTCGATTCGTTAATCTCCACCAAAAAGCCGATGTTCTTCTTTTTTAGTTGCGGGGTTATTAACCTTTGAGCCGATTTGATAATTTCCATGATGTCATTCGGTTGTGTTTCGTTTTCCGGCTCCGTACGAGCAAAATTTTTCAATTCGTCAACTATACTTGTAATTCTTTTGGAGCCTTCGTCAAGGTCGGTAAGTAAATCTTTAATTTCAATTTTGAACTTATCGTAGGATATATTTCCGACTTTAAAGTCGGGATTATTCTTATAATATTCATCCAGTACGGGAAAAATCTCTTTTAAGCTACTTTCAATGTAAGGAATGTTCAGTGCAATAAACGTGTTGGGATTGTTAATCTCGTGAGCAACTCCGGCTACCAGAAGTCCGAGAGAGGCAAGTTTATCGGCTTGCTGAATCTGCAGCAGATGTTCCCGGTTTTTTAGTTCCAGTTTTTTAATTTCCGTAATGTCGGTAAATCGAATAAGAGTTAACGGCTTATTCTTTAATAGAATCGGGGAAAGAAGTACGTCAACATCAATGACTACTCCGTCTTTCTTTGCCATACGTATTGTTGACGGCAGGTTTTTCGGCGACTGTGAATCTAAGCAAAGAGAGTTGAAAAAATTCGAATTCTGAAGCTCTGCCAAATAATAACCGAACATTTTACTGAAGTTTTGACTAACAAATTCAGGCTGCATCTTTTCGTCAACAATTGCAAACGCATCTGCCGAGGCTTCGATAATGGATTTATACAAATATTCACTTTCCTGAAGAGCTTTATAAGTGCTTTTAAGTACTTTCACCATGTTATCGATATGGTTTGCAAAAAGTGAAAATTCATCTTTGCCGGGAATAGAAATATCAACATCAAGGTCGTTATGCTCGGCGATATACTTAACCTGGTTTTCTATTGAATTAATTTTGCTGAAAACCGTAAACTGAAGAAAAAGTACAATCAATGCCCCCAGAAAAACGCTTACAAAAAAAATGAGAACAAACGCCATCGGTAGTTTTATAACCGGGAATAACTGCGGTAGAGCCTCATCGGAATATGCCAGGTAAAAAACAAAGTATATCAAACCGATAGCAATCAGAGAGGCAATTGTTGATAATATCAGCGTCTTCTTTATTAATGACAAATCGATCTCGTTTTCTTAATTGATCCTGTATCGCTTAAAAACATTAGTTTAAAATAATAGTAATACCCCGTATAAATTTAATCAAAAATTACGGGAAATAGTAGAAATATTCCCTATTAGAGCAGATGTATTAAAGAGAAAACCAGTCGTTTTTTTGAAGCCGAAAAAAAATTTAAGCCGATTTTTCTTGACAATCAAACATTTTTTAACTAATATAGCAACCGATAAATTTATCGATTACTTAATCGGTTAAGTAAAATGAGCTGCGGAGATGTAACTCACGTGGCGGAGCATTGGAAAAAAGTTATGATAAACCATTATAAACAAAGTTTTTACCGCAATTTATCACTCCCCGTAATTCTTCTTCTTTTGTTAGCATTTCAGGTATTTGGACAAAATTCCGGGAAGAAATCGAATTCATCAATAATTATTAAAAACCCGCTTGCAATGGAAATTAAAGAGGTGGTAGTTCCGGTTTACATGGAAGAAATTAAAAATAGTAATCCCGACTTCAATCCGCTTTCGGTTTTGCCCTCAATTGATGATAACCCGGTATTCAATGAATTTGTACCGGGCTACAAAAATAATAAAGATGCTATCCTATTCTACTTAAACTTCAAATCCGAAGAAGTAAAAGAAGTAGTTTTTAATGAACAAAAGAAAGAATCTAAAATTCCGACTCAGCCTAAAATGACGCAAGCATACTTAGGAAAGAGAACAGACTACACAAGAACCGACTCATTTTATGTTGGCGGTAGATTTGAAAGTGTAGATTATACACGGGTTCCACAAGACCACTGGTCGCACGACGGACTTTATAAATATGAAGGACCCGGATGGGAATCGGATAAAGTCGGTTACAGGTTTTATTTAGATAATAGAAATCGCACGGACATTTTTGGAAAACGTATACCCGGTATGATGCTTGATAAAGTGGGCGAAAATGACCTTGTCGCTAATGGAAAAGAATCCTATACAAGAATGCAGGATTGGGGAATGGATATCTTTAAAGTCGGCACTTCATTAGGCATTGGCTCAATTGCACATTTCCATAACGGGAAAATCATTACGGTCTCTGAAACAGACAGCGTTATCTGTAGAATTAAAAACAACGGAACCCTCTTTTCGAGAATCGAAACAAAATACTACGGGTGGAAAGTAAGTGATAGAAAAGTTGACCTTTTGTCTGAAATTTCGATACATAGCGGAAGTCGATTAACCAGGGTAGATATTCTTCTTAGTGATGAAATCGGGAATATTACCACAGGACTTGCAAAACACCTCGAAGCTAAAACGAAACTCTTAGGGGATGGTAAGAATGAATGGAATTATTTGGCACTATGGGGAAAACAGGCTTTACCGGGTGATTCACTTGGAATAGCAGTGTTTTACAAAACGTCCGATTTTATTGAGATGAGTAGTGATAACGTAAGTGAATTCATTCTACTAAAACCGGATCAAAATAAGTTGACATACTATTTTGCTTCGGCATGGGAAAAAGAATTTAACGGAATAAAAAACCTGAACGATTTTATTGAGTACCTTGAACAAACAGTGATTTCTCTCAGTAATCCACCGTTAGTAGAGTATTAATATTTCATTATTTTAACGCATCTATTTTTAATTATTATCCCCTATGAAAATTACTAATACGATTATTTCAATATTACTCCTTCTCTCTTTGGGTTGTAATAAAGATACAGAAACCAAGAAGATAAAAATTGCCCACGGGTTAGATCAATCCCACCCGGTGCATCTTGCAATGGAATACCTTGCCGATAGGGTGAAAGAAAAATCCAACGGTAAAATATTAATGACAGTTTATCCAAGTCAGCAGCTTGGAACCGAAAGGGAATGTCTTGAACTGCTTCAAATCGGCAGTCTTGGAATGACAAAAGTTTCTTCCTCCGTTTTAGAGGGATTTGTTCCGATTTACAAAGTTTTCAGCTTACCCTTTATTTTCAAGAGTGAAGAGGATAAATTCGCTTTTTTTGAAAGCGATGTTGGTAAGGAGCTATTGGTAAAAACAGAAAAGTATTGGCTAAGAGGTTTGTGTTATTACGATGCAGGCAGCAGAAGTTTTTATACTAAAAGTAAACCTGTTTTATCACCCGATGATTTAAAAGGAATGAAAATAAGAACACAGGAAAGCGCAACTTCCGTAAAAATGGTGAATGCACTCGGAGGTTCTGCCACACCGATTGCATGGGGTGAACTTTATACAGCACTGCAGCAAGGTGTTGTAGACGGTGCAGAGAATAATCCGCCGAGTTTCTATTTGTCCCGCCATTACGAAGTGTGCAAACATTACTCGCTGGACGAACATACTTCAGTTCCGGATGTACTTGTAATCAGCTCTGTTATCTGGGATGATTTTACCGATGAGGAAAAGATTTGGGTACAGGAAGCGGCGGATGAATCATATAGATATCAGAAAAAGTTGTGGCAGGAATCAACACGAATTGCATTGGAGGAAGTTCAAAAAGCAGGTGTAACGGTTTACTATCCCGATAAAACAAGCTTCCAGGAAAAAGTAACCCCTCTATTGGATGAATACAAAACCGAGCCGGAAGTTTATAAACTGATTCAACAAATAAAAAGCATGAGCAAATGATGGAGAGAATTAAAAATATACTCGACTCGACATTAAAAGTAATCCTTGTGGTTCTAATTGCCGGAATGACATTTAATGTGCTTTGGCAGGTTTTTACAAGATTTGTACTTCAAAATCCAAGTTCATATACCGAAGAGTTGGCGAGGTATTCTTTGGTCTGGGCGGGCATTCTCGGTGCTGCTTATGTAGCGGGGCAAAAAATGCACCTTGCAATTGATTTGCTGTTAATGAACCTGGACGGAAATAAAAAACTTTTAGTTGAAATAGTAATACAAGCATTTATTTTCCTTTTTTCTTCATCGGTAATGGTTGTCGGGGGGTTAAGACTTGTAAATATAACATTAACGCTAAACCAACTATCGGCAGCATTACAAATACCGCTTGGATATGTATATCTTGTTTTACCACTCAGCGGGACAATTATTTGTTTTTATTCACTCTTTTTTATTTCAAGAAATATTAAAGAAATGTCCGCCAATCCGGCTGAAAAGAAAGTTTGAATTAGGGAAATTGTATGGAATGGACTGAAATAATAATCCTCGTTTTATCATTTGTTTCTCTTCTTGCTATTGGAGTACCGATTTCATTTAGTATCGGCATTTCATCTCTGTTTACGATGTTATTTAGCATTAAAACTTTGCCGTCGCTTACTACAGTGGCACAAAGAATGGCAACCGGGATAGACAGTTTCGCTCTACTCGCTATCCCGTTTTTTATTTTAGCGGGACAGTTGATGAACAGCGGCGGGATTGCACGCCGGCTGATTGATTTTGCCAAAGTGCTTGTAGGTAAATTACCGGGCGGACTCGCATTTGTGAACATAATGGCAGCAATGTTGTTTGGTGCAATTTCCGGTTCCGCGGTTGCTTCTGCATCGGCTATCGGCGGGTTTATGTCACCGGTGATGAAAAAAGAAGGATACGACAACGGATTTTCCGCAGCAGTAAATATTACTTCGGCAACTACGGGATTAATAATTCCACCGAGCAACATTCTTATAGTATACTCGCTTGCAAGCGGAGGGGTGTCGATTGCAGCATTATTTCTTGCCGGTTATCTACCGGGTATATTGCTTGGTTTATCGTTAATGGTTGTTTCGTTTGTGTTTGCTAAAAAACATAATTATAAATCAACCGTATCATTTACATTCGGCGATGCAGTTAAAAAATTCCTTGATTCTATTCCAAGTTTATTGTTAATTATTATTGTAATCGGTGGGATAATAGCAGGATACTTTACCGCAACAGAAGCCTCTGCCGTAGCTGTTCTTTATGCTTTTGTTCTTTCGTTTTTTATTTATAAAGAAATAAAACTGAAAGACCTTCCGAAAATACTAATTGAAAGCGCTTCAACAACGGCAATAGTAATGCTTCTTGTGGGAACATCTATGGCAATGTCGTGGGTTATGGCGTATGAAAATATTCCACAGAACGTTGCGAATGCACTGCTTGCATTATCGAATAATAAGTTCGTTATATTGATAATAATTAATATTATTCTCCTTTTTGTAGGTACATTTATGGATATGACACCGGCAGTATTAATTTTTACTCCGATATTTTTACCGGTTGCAATGGAACTAGGGATTGACCCGATACATTTCGGTATTGTTATGGTTATGAATTTAAGCATAGGTTTATGCACGCCGCCAGTGGGAAGCGTTTTATTCGTAGGGTGTTCGGTCGCCGGCTTATCTATTACAAAAGTGATAAAGCCTTTATTACCGCTATTTATGGCGATGATAGTATCATTGCTGATAGTTACTTATTTCCCCGAAATCAGTCTCTGGATTCCAAGGTTTTTCGGATTTTAACAACTTCGTTTTTCACATAATAGAAATTCATCTCATTAAAATTCAAACAACATCAATTAATCTTAACTGCATTTTATTGATGCAGTACAATCATTTTTAATAATTATGAAATCATTCATTACAGAAAACTTTCTACTTGAAACGGAAGTAGCGGTAAAGCTGTTTCACAATCACGCTAAGAATCTTCCGATAATAGATTACCACTGCCATCTTCCGGTTGAAGATATAGCGGCAAACAAAAAATTCGAAAACATTTCGGAAGTGTGGCTTAACGGTGATCATTACAAGTGGCGGGCAATGAGAACAAACGGCGTTGATGAAAAATATTGCACCGGCTCCGCTTCCGATTGGGAAAAATTCCTTGCATGGTCTGAAACCGTTCCGTATACGGTTAGAAATCCGCTTTATCATTGGACTCACATGGAACTGAAAAATCCATTCGGGATTGCAGATAAATTGCTGAACAAAGAAACTGCGAAAGAGATATGGGAGCATTGTAACTCTCTTCTTCAAAAAGATGAGTTTACTACTCAGGGATTAATAAAACAATTTAATGTTGAGGTTGTTTGTACAACAGATGACCCGGTTGATAGCCTTGAACACCACAAACAATTAAAAGAGACATGTAAAGATTTTCTGGTTCTACCTGCATTTAGGCCGGATAAAGGAATGATGGTGGAAAATTTCCCGGTGTTTTCTTTATGGTTTGAAAAACTTCAAAGAATAACCGACTTCGAAATACATAATTTTAAAACATATATTGATGCAATTAGAAAACGGCACGACTATTTTCATGAGAACGGCTGCCGTTTATCAGACCATGGAATTGATACTGCATATGCAGAAGATTATACATCCGCAGAAATTGAAGACATCTTTAAAAAAATATTGCAGGGGAAAAAACTTGAAGTTGGGGAAATCCTGAAATTCAAGTCGGCAGTGCTTTATGAATTCGGAGTAATGAATCACGAAAAAAAATGGGTTCAGCAGCTTCATCTTGGAGCATTGCGTAATAATAATAGCAGGATGTATAGAATGTTGGGACCTGACACAGGGTTCGATTCTATCGGTGATTTTGAGATTGCGTTACCTCTTGCAAAGTATTTAAACAAACTTGACGACAGGGATATGCTGGCTAAAACAATCATCTATAATCTTAATCCTGCAGATAATGAATTGATGGCAACTATGATTGGAAATTTTCAGGATGGGAAAATAGCCGGGAAAATGCAGTACGGAAGCGCATGGTGGTTCCTTGATCAAAAAGAGGGAATGGAAAAACAATTGAATGCATTATCAAATATGAGTCTACTAAGCCGGTTTGTCGGGATGCTTACAGATTCAAGAAGTTTTCTCTCATACCCGCGGCATGAATATTTCAGACGCGTATTGTGCAACTTAATCGGGAATGATGTAGAAAAAGGATTGATACCGGATTCGGAGGAATTGCTTGTTCCTTTGGTTGAGAACATCTGTTATTACAACGCAAAAAACTACTTTAAATTTAATTCATAATTCTCTTTGGAGTCTTTATATGAAAAAAACTTTTACCATTTACTTATCGTTAATTTTTCTCTTTTTATTTGTAAGCAACGCTTCGGCACAGGGAGTACTTAGAGGTGTTGTTTATGATTCTCTAACGGCGCATCCGCTTGTTGGGGCAAATGTATTTCTTATCGGAACCGCTATTGGAAGCGCTACAAATATAGAAGGTGATTATAGAATAGTTTCCATTCCCGCAGGCGAATATACACTCCGGTTTTCTTATCTCGGATACAAAACAAAGGAAGTTCGGGTTAAAATAGAACAGGGGAAAACACTTGTTTTGGATGAATACTTGATGATGGACTTTCTTGAAAGCGAGGAAGTTATTGTTACCGGGCAGGCAAAAGGGCAGGTAGCGGCAATCAACCAGCAGTTAAGTTCGAACACGATTGTAAATGTTGTGTCCGAAGAGAGAATTCAAGAACTGCCCGATGTTAATGCTGCGGAAGTAATCGGAAGGCTCCCGGGAGTTTCTCTTTTGCGTTCCGGGGGTGAAGCGAATAAAATTGTAATCCGCGGATTAAGCGATAAATTCGGAACTGTAACCGTGGACGGAATTAGGATTCCTGCCACTGATATTGATTCACGCGGTATTGATTTGTCAACCTTCTCTCAAGGTTCGCTTGCGGGAATTGAATTATATAAGGCTCTAACCCCGGATAAAGATGCAGATGCAATAGCCGGCAGTGTTAATCTTGTAACTAAAAAAGCACCGGAAAAAAGATTCATCCGTTTTGATTCAAAGAGTATTTACAATCAATTGAATAACACGCTCAAACAATACGACTTCAACCTGAAATACGGTGAAAGGTTTTTCGATAACGTACTCGGTGTGCAGTTGAATGGTAATCTCGAACAAAGAGATAGAAGCAACGAGCGGATAAATATCGATTACGGAAGCGCATCAAATAATGTGAACGATTACGAAATAACCGATTTCCTTGTAGAATATACCGATGAAATCCGTAATAGGGCGGGCTTCGGAATATTCCTTGACGTAAATACTCCCGATAACGGCTCCATACGCTTCAATAATTTGTACAGCAGCACAACACGCGATTATATGTTCTCAACAAGAAATTACCCTACAGGCAGTGCCGACCTTCTTTATACTGCACGTAATAGGGAGATAGATATAACGACATTTAACAGTTCTATCCGGGGAGAAAATCACCTATTCGGTATTGATGCACTTTGGGGAGCTTCTTTTGGACAGTCATTATCGGAGGACCCGTATGACTTTACTTTAGAATTTACTGAGCCGTCAAGTCTTGATTCAACCGGTGCACCGGTATCGAAAATGCGGAACGTACCGGAAAACATAAGAAAAGGTCCACCTGAATTACTTATTCCGTATGCACTTAATAATTACGAAATGGCGTATCTTTTTTGGGGTTATTATAGGGGACAAAAAAGTTTAGATAAAGAGAAGACTGCATATCTCGACTTTTCAAAAGATTATATCCTTGCCAATCTTTTTACAGGGCAGATTAAAGTCGGCGGAAAGTATAAGCACAAAGTAAGATTCAAAGAAACTTTTGAACAAGCTGCGGCTTATCATCTTTACGGTTATCATAAATATAATAATACCGGTTCGGGAGTAGTGTTAAAGGATTTTTCAGGAACAAGATTCCAGAATATAATCTTAAAGAATAATGCCATTATCTCAACAAATTTTCTTAATTCAATACCGGACAACCGGAACGTGTATGATAAATACATGCTGAACCCGATAATTAATAAAGATGCTCTTAGGGAATGGTACGAACTGAACAAAAACGGAGCTGCAAATGCAGATGGTTCAAGCCCGGAATTTTCTGACAATACGGAAGTAAGGGCAAATTATTATGATATAACAGAAAGAGTATCTTCCGCATATATAATGAATACATTGAACTACGGACAAGAGATTACTTTTATTGCCGGGCTTCGCGTTGAAACAGAAGATAATGATTATTTGTCAAGATTTACGCCCGGAAAGTTAACCGGATTTCCTACTCCCAGCGGTACAATGAAAGATACTTCTGCTTTTTATAACGAAACAATCTGGCTGCCGAATTTCCATTTATCCGTACGTCCGCTTGATTTTATGATGATGCGTTTTGCCGCATACAAAGCAATTGCAAGACCGGATTTTAATCATAGATTAGAATATTATATAGCAAGAGACGGCGGCGGCTCAACTACTTTATCAATTGGTAATCCGAAGTTAAAAGCAGCTAAAGCATGGAACTTCGAGGTCAATACATCTTTCTTTAGTAATACCATCGGGTTGTTCTCGGTCTCGGCTTTCTACAAAGAAATCAAAGATATGTTTCATCTTGTAAACAACATCCGCGTTGACAGAGCCGAAATACTGGACAGTCTCGGTATTGCGTGGCAAAGTCCGTTTGCTGCAACTCAAGTTTATAATCTAACTTATCCGTACAATTCATCCAAACCAACCAAAGTATGGGGATTTGAAGTTGAGCATCAAACCAATTTACATTTTTTACCGGGATTACTACAAAACATTGTTTTGAGCTATAATTTTTCAATAGTAAGGTCTGAAACATATATAGCCTCTTCAAGAACTGTTACATGGAAAGATTCAATCGAGTTATTCCCCGGTTACTGGATTCCGAGGGATAATTCAAAAATTGAGCTAATGGAAACAAAACAAAAACTTGAAGGGCAACCTGAATTTTTCGGGAATTTCGCTATTGGCTATGATATAGGCGGATTTTCTGGCAGGCTCTCTATGTTCTACCAGGGCGAGTTTAACAGCAGTTTTTCCGGTGATGGAAAAAGCGACCAGATGGTAAATAGTTTTACTAAATGGGACCTTGCTCTAAAATACCAGGTTACAGATTACCTTGCTGTAATGTTCAATCTAAACAACTTTACCAATGTAGAAGAAGGTACTTCACAGGTGAACAGGGTAAACGATTGGGAACTTCTGAATACAAGCGAAAGATATGACCTCACTGCAGATCTCGGTGTAAGGGTAACATTTTAATTAATTAACATTAAAATCAACAGGTGAGAAAACTAAATATTGATTGATTTTCTTTAACAAAGCATAAATCAATTTTCATACAATTTCTAACATCAACTAATTCACTAATCAAAAACTAATGGCTTAAGGAGGCTTAAATGAATAAGATTAAATACTTATTCCTCGTTCTTTTCCTTTCTTTTATTTCGCCCGTCTTGCTACTGGGACAGACGAATCCGCATGAGATGTTGATTCCACCATGGAGTGGAAGTAATTATCTCAATGACGTAATAGTCGGTGATACAACCGCTACAGGCGCCAGAGTAGATCCCGATAGGATTTATCTTTTACAGCGTGACGGCGTTTATTTTGTAAATACCCCGATTAGAAATACCGACTGGGAACTTAATTTAAAAGCTCAGGACGGTACCGGAAGACGCCCCGTAATTTTTTTAGTTAAAAATACAACAACGGGAAATAATCCGGCTGCATTCCTTCAGGTGGCAGGGAATATCTGGTTGAGAAACATAATCATTTCGGGTATTCTTGAGGCTGATACTTCTTCATTTAGTTTAATGCAGGGACAATTAATCGGTACGAATCAAGCCGGTAAAGATATTGTAATCGATAGCTGTATTTTAACGAACAGCAACGGGAATCATATCCGCACAGACCAGGCGGCACGCGTTATGAAGATAACAAACACAATTTTCGCCAATATGGGCTATCTTGGCAGATCGAACCTCGGTGCCGGGAAAGCAATTGACGTTAGAGCAGTATCATGTGATACGCTTCTTCTTGTAAACAATACGTTTGTTAATTTCCAGGATAGAATTATACGCCACTTCAATAGTACCGCTGCAATTAACAATTTTATTTTTGACCATAATACAATTATTAACGGTATGTCTTATCACGGCACAATCGTTCTTGGTATTGTCGGCGATAAAGTTAAAATTACAAACAACTTATTTATCGATCCGTTTGCTCTCGGTAACGATACAGATTATGTTCGTCAGGCAGAGTTCAATGAGAGCGGTGAATTAGACCCAATCGGCAACAGAAGAATGACGTGGATTTTCTCGGTTAATAACGATGTTACAAACTGGCAAATATCAAACAACTATTATTCTATTTCTGATTCCGGTCAGGCTTTTTATAACAGGCATGCTGCTGCCGGAGTAACGGGTGAAGGCTCTCCTTTAACATGGCATATTAATAGTAGGTTGGGTACCGACTCTGTAAATGCATTTACAAAGCAAAGCACACAGTTGAATAATATCCCTAAGTTAATGACAGCTATGATGGATTGGTACAGAAGACCGGTTGAATTGGGCGGAGCAGGTAAAACAAAAGCTACAACTAACTTTGACCGACTTCTTTATGATTACGATAGGAAAGGGTGGCAATATTTAAGCGATACAATGGATTGTGCTTATTCTACTGCCCTTCCTGCTTATACTGCATCGCAGGGCGGCTTCCCGTTGGGCGACTTAAATTGGTTCCCGACAAAGAAACAGGAATGGGAAATCTGGGTAACGGATGTAAACGATCCCGATTTTTATCCTTCAAGTTTTTCGTTGAACCAGAATTATCCAAACCCGTTTAATCCGTCAACAAAGATTTCATTTAATCTTTCAAATGCCGGAAAAACAAGTCTCTCTGTTTTTAATGTTCTCGGTCAAAAAGTTGCAACTTTAATTGACAAGGAACTTACAGAGGGTTATCACGAAGTTCAGTTTGATGCTTCAACTTTAAGTACCGGAGTTTATTTCTATAAATTGGAATCCGGGAACAATCTTGAAATAAAGAAAATGATGCTTCTCAAATAAAACTAACAGGTTAGGCTCTCACTGTTGTTATGTTGGGGGGCTGTTTTAGAGTTTACTTTTAGACAGCTCCCCTTTTTTATCTTAAATATGAAAACAATTAAAACGTTTACATTACTCTTTTTGCTTTATACTCAGTCCTTTTTTCCGCAGCTTATTGCTTTTCCGGGAGCGGAGGGTTACGGTAAATTTGCAACCGGCGGAAGAGGCGGAATTGTAATTGAAGTAACCAACTTAAATGATAGCGGTCCCGGTAGTCTCCGTTCAGCATTAGAATTGGATACTCCGCGCATAGTTGTTTTTAATTTGTCCGGTACGATTTCGCTTGAGTCGGAATTGAGAGTTAAATACGGTAACCTTACGATTGCCGGGCAAACTGCACAGGGAGAGGGAATTTGTATAAAGGGGAACTTGACTTATATTTCGGCAGAAAATGTTATAATCCGTTTTATTCGTTTCAGGCTTGGTGATGAAAATAAAATTCCCGATGACGCAATTTCCGTGATGAGGTCTAAAAATGTTATTATTGACCATTGCTCTTTTAGCTGGGGAATTGATGAAGTTGCTACTTTTTACGATAATGAAAACTTTACTCTGCAATGGTGTATTATTTCGGAGGCGTTGAATGATTCATATCATCCCAAAGGGATGCATGGATACGGAGGAATCTGGGGCGGTGTAAATGCTTCGTTTCATCACAACCTATTGGCACATAACTCAAGTAGGAATCCGCGGTTCAATGGTGCAAGAACCGGTACGTCAAGTGAAACAGAACTCGTCGATTTTAGAAATAATGTAATTTATAATTGGGAGATAAACAGCTCCTACGGCGGTGAAATGGGGAATCACAATATAGTTGCAAATTATTATAAAGCAGGTTTTGCTTCACGCAAGAAGAATAGAATTGTTGAGCCCTTTGATGAAAAAGGGAAATGGTTTATTGAAAATAATTTTGTTGAAGGTTTTCCTTTAGTTACAAAGGATAATTGGGCAGGCGGTGTACAGGGAGATTATTCAAATGAAACGGGTATAAAGGCTGTTCAACCTTTCGGGGTTGATAATGTGAATACACAAAGAGCAGAAGACGCATATATCTCGGTTCTTAAATCGGCGGGTGCAATTTATCCCGTTAGGGATAAAGTGGACGAACGAATCGTTTCCGAAGTAGAGAGTAAAAAAGTCTTCTCAGGTAACGGGATTATAAATTCACAAAGCGAAGTAGGCGGTTACCCGGAACTAAAGTCCGTTCTTCCACCGGTTGATTCGGATAAAGACGGAATGCCGGATGAATGGGAATTGGAAAAAGGTTTGAATCCGTATAACCCGGAAGATAGAAACAGTATTGCTCCGGGCGGCTATACTTATATTGAAGAATATTTAAATGATTTGGTAAAGGAAGATAAATGTTTTTAGTTCTTTGTAAATGTCCACGGTTTATCAATTTAAGTTTTATGCTGGTTATATTTCTTTCAACAGCATTATATTCACAGCTTTATGTTGCTGTTAATGGGAATGATGATAATCCCGGAACTATTGATCAGCCATTAAAAACAATTACAAGAGCAATTCAACTTGCCGCCGCCGATACAACAATTTATATTAGAGAAGGTGTGCATGAGTATTCCGCAACAATAAGGTTAAACAAGAGCGGACAGCAAGGCAAACCGATTAAACTTTGGGCTTACCCCGGTGAAAAACCGGTAATCGATTTTTCTTCACAACCGATCGCTTCATCTTCAAGAGGATTACAAATTTCGCATAACTACTGGCATGTGAAAGGACTTGAAATAAGAAACGCTGGGGACAACGGTATTTACATTTCTGCATGGTACACAGTTGTAGAAGCCTGCCGTGTTTATTACTGCCAGGATACAGGTGTACAGTTAAGCGGTGGGGCAAGCTATAACAAAATAATCAACTGCGATTCTTTTGAAAATTTTGATTCATTAACGAGAGGTGAAAATGCCGATGGATTTGCACCTAAACTTGCTGTAGGTCCCGGTAACGAATTTCACGGATGCCGCGCATGGGGGAATTCGGATGATGGCTGGGATATGTGGGAAGCTGCAAATACGGTTGTTTTGAATGAGTGTTGGGCTTTTCGTAATGGTTATAATATTTGGGGAATATCTTCTTTTGCAGGAGACGGTAACGGGTTTAAACTCGGGGGGAATTACATCGCAGGTCCACATATCGTTACGCGCTGCGTAGCATTCGACAATAAGGGGAAAGGATTCGATCAGAATAACAACACAGCAGGTATTACACTGTACAATAATACTTCATGGAGAAACGGAACAAGGAATTACTCGTTTCCTGCTACCCCTGCTTCGGGTCAACACGTTTTCAAAAACAACATTTCTCATGCGGCAGTCAATCAGATAACAGGTTCATCATTGTTAGAGGCTAATAGCTGGCAGGGTTTTACTGTTACCGATAGCGATTTTGTTAGTTTGGATACAACGCTTGCCAAAGTTTCGCGTAATGAAGACAGCTCGTTAACACGGATAGATTTTCTGAGATTAGCTGAAACAAGCTCAATGATTGATGCAGGGGTAGATGTAGGATTTCAATTTAACGGTACTGCCCCAGACCTCGGTGCTTTTGAATTCGGTCCGCCGCTTTCAATAAATGAAAAACCAACGCTTGTTAATACTTTTACTCTTAATAACAATTATCCGAATCCTTTTAATCCAACTACAACAATTTCATTTTCATTAGCACGGCGTTCTTTTGTTAATTTGAAGATTTATGATGCCTTGGGAAACGAAGTTGTTACTTTGTTGAGCGATTATGTTAATGATGGAACATACTATTTTGAATTTAATGCAAGCGGACTGGCAAGCGGAGTGTATTACGCCAGGTTAACTGCGGGGAGTGATCATAAAACAATAAAACTTTTACTTCTCAAGTAGACAGGAATTTAAATGAAATCGCTAAAAATTTTCCTTCTCGTTTTTGTAATTGCACTTTTTTATAGTTTCATCTGGAATGAAATTATCTTCCCGCAGGACGAATGGGATGGCAGAGAGCAAATTGTAAAAAACATTATCCCGCCGGCATTTCCGGACAAGAATTTTGACATAACAAATTACGGTGCGGTTGCCGATGGTGAAACGGACTGTACCGGAGCTTTCAAACAAGCAATTGAAGAATGCTCAAATGCAGGCGGTGGAAAAGTGATTGTACCCGCAGGTATTTATTTAACGGGACCGATTCACCTTAAAAGCAATGTGAACCTTCACATTACAAAAGATGCGGTTGTAAAATTCACCAAAGATAAAACAAAATATCTTCCGCTTGTTTTTACACGCTGGGAAGGTGTTGAGTGTATGAATTATTCGCCATTGATATATGCTTACGAGCAGGAAAATATTGCAATAACAGGTGAAGGAATTCTTGACGGACAGGGAAGTAACGAAAATTGGTGGAGCTGGAAAGGGAAAAAAGAATACGGATGGAATAAAGAAATGCCGCATCAGAAAGAAGGACGCGACCTCCTTTTTGAAATGGCAGAGAATAATGTTCCGCCTGAAGAACGATTAATGGGAGAAGGTTTTTATTTGCGTCCGAATTTTGTTCAACCGTACAAATGTAAAAATGTTCTTATTGACGGTGTTACACTCAAAGATTCGCCGATGTGGTTTCTAAATCCGGTATTATGCACTAATGTTACCGTAAGTAATTTAAAGATAGAAGGATTGGGACCGAATAATGACGGCTGCAACCCGGAATCATCTAAAGATGTAATAATTAAAAACTGCTTTTTCAACACAGGTGATGATTGCATTGCCATTAAATCCGGCAGGAACAATGACGGTAGAAGAGTAAACGTCCCGAGCGAAAACATTATCATCGAAGATTGCATAATGAAAGAAGGACACGGCGGAGTTGTAATCGGAAGTGAAATTTCGGGCGGAGTGAAAAACGTTTATGCACAAAATTGCGAAATGAGCAGTCCGCATCTTGACAGGGCTTTACGGATTAAAACAAATGCAATACGCGGCGGAGTAATTGAGAATATTTTTTTAAGAAATATCAAAGTCGGTGAAGTGAGTGAAGCGGTTATTAAAATTAATTTTTACTATGAAGAAGGGGATAAAGGTGATTTCCCGCCTGTTGTTAGAAATATCAGGGTTAAAAATATGACAAGCGAAAAAAGTTCTTATGCTATTTGGATTAAAGCATACGAACGCTCACCCGTTACCGGTTTGTATCTTGAAGATTGCACCTTCAACAACGTAGAGGAAGAAAACATACTTGAAAACGTAACCGGGATTGAATTTACAAACGCAACTATCAACGGTAAAGAATTAAAGAAAAACGATTAAAACGAATGACACCAACAAAGAGAGAAAGACTTAGTAATTTTTGCGAGGAGAAAATTATGAGCCGTAAAAAAATTATCAATATGAACAAGATGATTTTACTGAAAGCATTAATAATGTTGATTGTTTTCTCATCATCGCTTACTGCTCAATCCCGAAGTAAAATCCAGGGAACAATAAAAGATGCCGGTACAGGCGAGCCGTTATTCGGCGCCAATGTTGTGTTGCTCGGTACCAATCTTGGAGCAGCTACGGATATGAATGGAAAATACTTCATAATTAATGTGCCGGTTGGTACTTATAATGTCCAGGCTTCTGTTGTCGGGTATAACAAACAGGTTGTTGTGGATGTAGTTATATCGGTGGACAAAGTTTCAACAGTTGATTTTGAATTAAGCTCCGGGATAATACAGAGTGAAGAGGTGGTTGTTACCGCAAATAGAAGCGCCCTTAACACGGAAGTATCAAATACATTAACGGTTGTAACCGGGGAACAGCTTCAGAATACTACGGGAATGAGAGAGGTTTCTGCATTCCTTGAAAAGCAGCCCGGAGTTACAATGGAAAACGGATTTTTACAAATAAGGGGTGGTTCTGCAGATCAAACTGGGACTTTCGTGAACGGGATGGCTTATAACAATGCCGCTGTAGGAAATGCCGAAACTACAATTCCGCTTAGCTCTATTGAACAGGTCTCCCTTCTTTCAGGCGGATTCAACGCAGAGTATGGTAACTTTAGGTCGGGATTAATTAACATTACAACAAAGTCTGGTTCTAAAGATAGGTATAAAGGAACGATTTCAGTTTCACGTAATATTGAGGGAATGAAAAGATTCGGTCCTAAAATGAGCGATCCTTATTCTACAGCATTACGCCCGTATCTTGATCCGAATGTTGCTTTCTATGGAACCGATGCAGCATGGAAAGACAAGGACGATTATTTATATCAGCAGCATGATAGATTTACAGGGTGGATTAATGCTGCAAACGCATTCAATCAAACCAACCCGCAATATACAGCATCCGCGATGGATTACTATTTACTTGGTGCGTGGATGCACATGGCAGTACCGGATTATGAAGGACTTTCAAAACTGCCTGACAGTGTAAAACAGGCAATCGGTTATTACGAGGTTTCGGACGAACAGAAAAAACTGTTTGAGGAACACGCATGGGATGAAGAAGGAATCGACTATAATATTGATGTCGGTTTCGGCGGACCATTTCCATTTTTAAGCGAGATGCTTGGAAATTTAACTTTTTACATATCACACATAACAAAAGAAACACATTATATAGTACCGGTTAGCAGGAAGAGCCAGCAGTCTTATGTAACACTTTTATCAATGAAATCGAACCCGCATCAATCTCTAACACTTACATTAAACGGTTTGTGGAAAAGACAACTCGGTGTAAGCCCTATTAAACCTGCATTCGGGGACTTCCCGGACGCTTCACGGGAAGGGGGATTTATGACGGCGGATAATCTGAAATATTTCGCAAGGCTTTCCAATCTTGACGGCGGTGTAAATTACTGGTACGATCCGCCGATGTTCCCTATGCTGAACCAGACTACATTAATGGGAGGCTTTTCATTAAATCATGTTATTAATCCGAGAACATTCTGGGAATTTGCTGCAAGTTATCTTTCGATACGGGATGATTCCCCCGTTGGCGATAATAGGGACAACTCAATTTTAACTGTGTTCGGACCTTTCCCGGTTTCGGAAATGCCTTACGGTAAACTGCAGTTTGCGAATAACAATAGATTGACATTCATCAGCGGAAACGATACGATTAGTTATCTATATCCCGGTTACGATGCTTTACCCGGTGTAAGCCGTAGATTCAGAAGTAAGGAAGGAGATTTATATACAAACGTTCATACACAGCAGCAAAGACTGAAGTTTGATATTGTTTCTCAAATCGGTGAACATAATTACGTAAAAGCAGGAGTTGAATATAACCGTTATGATATCGACCATAAAATGTGGATGAAATGGAACAGAACCGGTCCTTATAACACTTATGAATTTAACTATCACCGTATTCCAAGTCAAACCGGTGTTTATGTGCAAGACCAGATTTCTTATCAAGGTATTGTTGCTAATGTAGGTTTAAGAATGGATTACTTTTACGGCGGAGGCGGTAAATGGCCTTCCGGCAATAGCTTTTCGGAAGCATTTACAGCGGCATTCGGCAATGCACCCACACAGGCTGGTGAAGCTGCCGATTCATTTTACGCCGCTTTGGCGGAGGGCAGATCTTTAATCTGGGAAAAGTGGGAAGAGTATGATCAACTGAATCCGGGATTTCTTGAACCGATTAAAAATCATTTGGCTTTCAGTCCAAGATTAGGGATATCTTTTCCGGTTACTGAAAACGCAAAGTTTTATTTTAACTACGGACACTTCCGTTCAAGTCAGCCTTATTACACAATGTACCTTATACGTTACAGGTACGATAAAAACGGGTTATACGATATGGCAAATCCCAATCTTGAACCACCCAAAACAATTTCGTATGAACTCGGGGCAGCTTATAACTTTGTTGATAATTTCATGCTCAATGTTTCAGGTTATTATAAAGATATTTCCGGTCAGAACGGAGACGTGAACTATAAAAACAATGCCGGGAATATTGACTACGAAATATGGGCGAACAATAATTACCAGGATATTCAAGGTGTTGAAATCAATGTAACAAAAAATGATAACACATGGATTACAGGCTGGGTTAATTTTAATTACATGCTGAAAAAATCAGGCTTAACGGGACGTGCATTAATTTCCGACGTTACAATTAATGATGATAAAGAAGGGCTTTATTCCGGTAACGAAACACGCTTTTTACCACAGCCTTCTTTTAACGCAAACATTACACTAAATGCACCTAGAGACTGGTTTAAAGAAAATGACATCCTTAATGCAATTTTCTCCGGGTGGAGCACAACATTTTTCTTTGAATGGAAGGCGGGTGAATACTTTACATGGAACCCGCTTAATAAACTTTACTTGAATGATAATGCTCAATGGCCGGACTATGTTATGCTTAATTTGAAATTGAGTAAAACATTCTTTGTAAGCAACATCGGTATTACCTTGTTTGTTGACATTTCCAACTTGTTGAACAATAAAATTAGTTTGTTGAACAAAGGATATGCATTCAGAAGAAGTAATACGGATACCGGTAATTTTACCGAATGGGCAGATACTAAAAACTATCTCGCATCTTTACGGCTTCCGATGTATGATTCGCCGGATTATGACTTACTGCGTGAACAGAACCCGGGTGGCTACATTGCAGGTGATGATAAAATCGGCGATTTGCGTTCCGACTCCAAACCGTATATAAACGACCCCGACTATTCCTATTTCATGTTCGGACAACCGCGGGATATTTGGTTCGGAATAAAAATAGATTTTTAGTCTAATGCCGGTTAGAGCGATTTATTTCATAATTGTATTTGGAGATTGAATATGTTTTTTAAAGCGAATAAGAAATTAAAAGAGATGCAGTCGTTTACGCTTACACACGGTTTAATTTTGTTGTTCATCATTGTTTTGCTACAATCGGAAATCAATTCACAAACCCCCGAACTTGCTACTGCATTGATAAAAGTCGGGCGTGTTTGGGGCGGAGTAGTAGCAAACGGTGATCAAGCAACTTTTGATTTTCGTGCAGGCTTCTTTCCGAATGAGTTTGATATTTTACAATTTAGAGGACAACAGAGCGATAACTATTTCGGTTCGGGCTTCAGAATGGCGGCTACAGATTGGTTATCGCCGGATGATTCATTGTACCCCGGCGCTATATTCGGACCCAAAAACGATTTTTACCCTGCGGGAAAAGTCATTGTTCCTTTAACAAGTTTTATAAGATATTCATACCCGGAGCAGATTATTAATAGTAACCCTGTGCAAATACCGAACTATACGGTCTATGACCCCACCAAATTTTCCGGCGGCACTTATGACCAGGTTATTGAAGTTACAAGTAAAAACGTTCTTGGTGTTGAAGTTAAAAGAAGAGTTCTTGCGTGGAGTCAAAACTTTAACGATAATTATGTAATTGTTGAAGTTGAATTGACTAATACCGGAGTTGATAAACCGAACGGCACTGTGTACCAGGACACATTAAGAAATTTTTATTTCGGAATGTCCCAGGGAATGGCAAACAATTATTATTCATACGGAACAAACCCGGCTCCACCTTCAAGTGAAAGACCGAATTACCAGTATGTCTGGCAAAACTATTATGGTGCAAGACCGGGGGATTCTTTGCGTGTATTTTATTTTTATAATGCAGATGACCCAACTACTTCCGGTGATAATATGGGAGGTCCGGCTTTAAGTCATGGCGGAAGATTATTAAACACTAACTTTACTTTTTATTCGATTCTTCATGCTTCAGCATCGCCATACACGGATATAAATTCCGATGTTGATGATTTTCTTCAACCGAAAGTTACATACATCGGTACTGAAACAAAATTACCAAACCCCGGTGCAGGAGAAGATCCATATGGAAGCAGGAATTACTGGGCAATGAGAGGCGGTTATTCGGACAAATACCCTCGTCCGGGCGCTCATACCGGAACCCATCACGGCATTATGAATGATGAACTCGGTGTGCCTGATTTTTCAAATTTTCCTGCTGGAACAATCCAGGCAGTTAACTCAAAAAATTTCAGTAGTTTCGGTCCATATACGTTTCCCCCGAATGCAAAACTGAGATTTGTTTATGCAGTCGGCATAGCGGGAATCGGTGCGGAGTTTGCGAAAGGAATCGGAGAAAAATGGCTTGCAGGTACATTGACCGATCCACCCAATATGCCCGACCCGGATAAAGGAGGGCTCCCCTCAAATTTTGCTTTTCCTACCGATGCAACAGAAATGGATAAAAGGAAAGCAAGATGGATAAGCATGGGAAGGGATTCTGTTCTGCTTACCGCATGGAGAGCAAAATGGAATTATGAAAAGAACTATCAAATTCCGCAGGCTCCGCCGCCGCCGACATATTTTACAGTAACAGGGTATGGTGATGGAGTTGAGTTAAAATGGAGAAACGCAGACGCGGAATTAATGCCGAATTTTGCGGGCTACCGTATTATGAGAAGAATCTCTAATGCCGATACTGTTTTTTATAAAGAAATCTATAACTCGGATGCAAACGATAAATCAGCGGAACACATGTATAAAGACCAGGCGGTTGTACCGGGAGCGCAATATTATTATTATATCCAGACAAAAGCATTGATAGCGGAAACGGATATGAATGCCGATCCTACTACACGCGGAAAAATAATTTACAGCGGCAGAAGCTACATCCCGAATGTTACCTTTATAAACCCGCCCCGGTTTTCTTCGGATGATATGTCGAAGATAAGGATTGTCCCGAATCCTTATAACATAAACGATCCTTTGCTGAATGCTTATGGATATGTAGATAGAAGAGGAATTAATTTTTTTAATCTTCCGCATATTGTAACTATTAAGATTTATACAGAACATGGCGACCTGATTCAAACGATTGAACATAACAGTCCCGAAAGAGCAGGTATGTATACGTGGGATATGATAACTGCTTCACAACAGGTGATTAACAGCGGAGTTTATATTGCCGTATTTCAAAAGCCGGACGGTGAAATTGCTTATCACAAATTCGTTGTTGTAAGGTAAGAAGGGAGTAGAGAAAATGAAGAGATTAAATATAGTATTGGTTATTACGGTTAGCTCATTCCTTCTTAGTTCGCCTGTTAATGCACAGGTGGGTTTAAATAAACTTGCACAAAGCACAATGAATTTTCTTCTTGTAGGTACTTCACCGAAAGCTGCAGGAATGGGAGAAGCTTACACTTCAATTGGCATCGGTGCTGAAGGTATGTTTTTCAACCCCGCGGGATTAGCGGAAATGAATAAGCAGTTTAATGTTGTTATGAACTACACCGGCTGGATTGCCGATATAAACTATTTAAGCGGTGGTATAGCCTGGAATCTCGAAAACTATGGCGTGGTTGGTGTCAACATTCTTACAGTGGACTATGGAACAATAATCGGGACAAGTCTGCTTGCCCCGGGAGAAGAGGATATTTATCTACTCGGCTATAAAGAAACCGGCAACCTAAGCAATGTAAGTGCTTATTCGGTTGGGGTTACATATGCGAAAGCCGTCTCCGAGCAGTTCTCATTCGGGGGTTCCGTAAGACTTGCAGGTCAAAATTTGGGTGAAAGTCTTCTTTCAAGCGGTTTAAAACAAAACAATGCAACGAAAGCCGTATTCGATCTCGGAGTAAGATATAAAACCGGTTTCAAAGGATTTACATTCGGTATGTCGATCCGGAATTTTTCATCAAATATAAAACGAGAAGAAATTGATGAACAACTTCCTCTTTTATTTACTTTGGGCGGGGTTGTAAACTTAATGGAGATTATCGACCCGGAACAGAGTGGCGCATTGTTTTTTGCAGCCGATTTTTTGCATCAGAATAATTACTCGGAGCGGGTAAATCTTGGTTTGGAGTATAGGTTTTTAGATATGGTATCAATTCGCGGTGGTTACCAGACGAATCGTGATCTTGCTTCATGGTCGGGTGGGATCGGGCTGTACTATTCACTATTCGATTATGATATAGAAGTCAATTACTCATATTCAAGGTTTGAAGTATTCGATAGTGTAAGCCGGCTTTCTTTAGTTTTTTCTTTCTAATACAAATTTAATTCACCTTCATCCCCGCAGGGTTTTAAGCAATCTGATAAATTCATCCCCCAAAACTCTGCGGGATTAGTCAAAATTGAAATCAGATATTAACAATATTTATGCAAATCAATGAAATCTAAAATACTTTTTCTGTTTATTGCTTTAATGCAAATGACGGGTTTAAGCCAGACTGCATCGGCTGTATACCCGCTGACAAGTACAACTGCAACATCAGTTACGATAACTGGAGATATTTTCGGAAGCAATGAATCATTCGGGCAAATGATGATAAACAATTACAATGGTCCGAACTCAAGCCAGAGAGTTACGACATTAACAGGAAGCTGGCCCGGAGAAACACAGCAAAACGATGAAAGATTTATTCAATTCGCCGTTCATCCATTACCGGGAAATAATTTTACGGTTACTTCTATTCTAATGGATTTAGGAGCAGCCGGAGGCGGTAATATGCGTACGAATATTCGTTATTCAACCGACTCCACATTTACAAATTCGGTATTGTTGAATTCTTCGGTACTTGCTTTGCCAAGCGGTGCATTTCTTTCCCCTTCTCCAAATTATTCAATAAACCATACGGTATACGACGGAGAAACTTTTTATTTGCGAATTTATCCATGGTACACCTCTTCATCCTCGGGGAAATATGTTTGTCCGCAGAATGTAACAATATCGGGAACAACAACCGCTGCTTCGCTAATTACTGTTTTGGTTAATGAGTTGCCTGCTTTCGGTGCGGTTGTTTTTGGTAATAATTCAGCTTCGCAATCTTATACTGTTTCCGGTGCAGGATTGACGGGAGATATTACAATAACGGCACCCGAATACTTCACAGTAAGCAGTGACAACTTATCATTTTCTAATTCACTAACACTGCCACATGCAGGGGGGACGATTCAACCGACTACGGTTTATACAAAGTTTTCTCCTACATCGGCAAACGGTTCGGTAAGCGGAGCAATTCAGCATACAAGTCCGAATGCAGGAACAAAGTATGTTAATGTTGAAGGGATTGCAATCGCACAGGAACCATCAAGTCAATCTGCAATTACATTTGGAACCGTAACCGGTAGTTCAATCGAAGTTAATTTCCCGGGTGGAAATGGAAGCAATAGAATTCTTGTTATAAGAAAAGACAATCCCGTGAATTGGACACCAACCGATGGAGTAATAATCAGCGGAGTAAATAGCAATTTTCTCAATGCAAAAGATCAAGACGATGGTAATAAGGTTGTGTATGATGGTATTGGTTCGACAGTAACAGTAAACGGTTTAATGAGTAACGTCAGTTATCACTTTGCAGTTTATGAATACAATGTGGGAACAAATAACTCACAGAATTATTTATCAACTTCACCGGGTACGGGGAATCAAACCACGCTTGCAGTCCCCACAATTATAGTCAATCCCGAGAATCTTTCATTCGGTAATGTCGGTGTAGGTATAACTTCTGTTGAAAAAACCTATACAATATCTGCTGCCACGCTATCGCCTTCAACAGGAAACATTACTATTTCGGCACCCGAAGGTTATCAAGTATCAACAACAACAAGCGGTACCGGTTTTTCATCTTCACTTAATATTCCGTATTCAAACGGCTCTTTGAATTCAACTACTGTTTTTGTAAGATTTACCCCGGTATCAATTACAAGTTTCAATGGAAGCATAACAAATTCAGGTGGTTCTGCGCCGCAGCAAAATGTAGAAGTATCCGGTTCGGGGATGATTCCGAATTCCCAGCAGAATGCAGATATTATTGTATCACAGGATGGGACGGGTGATTTTGTTACGATTCAAGAGGCAATTAATTCAATCCCGGCAAACAACAGCGTGATGAAAACAATTTTAATAAAGAATGGAACTTACAACGAAAAGCTTTTTATCTCGAATAGTTACATTACGCTTGTGGGTGAAGATAGAGAGAATACAAAAATAATCTACGCAGAGCTTCGTTCGATTTGGCTTACAACAAGCGGTGGAAGCGATTGGGGTGCAGCTACGGTGAACATAAACAATAATGTTACAAATCTTGTTCTCGCCAATTTAACTATTTATAATAACTACGGCTCTCTTTACGGAAGTAATGATCACCAGTTTGCAATTAGAGGTGCTACTGCCGACAAAATTGTTTTTATCAACTGCGACATTAAAGCAGACGGCGGCGATACAGTTTCTTTATGGAATACTAATTCGGGTAAGTATTATCACTACAACTGCTATTTTGAAGGATATGTTGATTTCGTTTGTCCACGCGGTTGGTGTTACATTACCGATAGTCGTTTCTACCAGAGAAGTGCATCGGCAAGTGCAAGTATATGGCATGATGGTAACGGTGGGCAAAACGCTAAACTTGTTATCCGGCATTCCCGGTTTGACGGTGTACCGAATTTTGCTCTCGGAAGGCATCATCAGGAGGCACAGTTCTTCCTGCTTGACAATACATTCTCGTTTAATATGAAAAACCAGCCGATATTCCATGCGGTTTCAAATCCGCCTGTAGTTTTACAATGGGGATTGAGATACTACTATTTCAACAACCATCGTGATTCGGTTGAGTTTGATTGGTATTCGGATAATCTTGATTCGGCACAGGGTTCACCATCTCCAAATGATATTACTGCAGAGTGGACTTTTTCAACCGCACCAACACCATGGAACCCGGAAGCCGCGTTTTCGACGGTTCTTCCGAATGCTGAATTCCCAACCCCGCGAAGAGACAAACTCGGAATCGGGATTGAAGGAACAACTCTTAATTGGATAAAGGGAAGAAGAGCGGTTTCGCATGATGTTTATTTCGGCACAACAAATCCCCCTCCTTTTATAGCAAATCAAACATCAAACAGTTTTAACACGGGACAACTGGAAGACAATACTGTATATTATTGGAGGATAGATGCAGTCTCCGCTTACGACACCGTAAAAGGTGAAGTCTGGTCATTTTCTACAAAACCGGATACGGTTATACCGGTAGAGTTATCATCCTTTACAGCAGCCTCAGAAGGTGATAAAGTAAAACTTGAATGGGTAACAAGTACCGAAAAAAATAATATGGGATTCGATATTGAAAGAAAAACGGCGGACGGTGATTGGCGGAAAATCGGCTTTGTTGAAGGGAAAGGAACAACAACAGAGAAATCGGTTTATTCATTTACAGATAAACCGGGAATCGATAATATTTCGACTTCGATTAAGTATAGGCTAAGGCAGGTTGATTTTGATGGCTCTTATTCATACTCAAAAGAGGTTGAAGTTGATTTGAGCAAACCAGGCTCGTTTCAGCTTTATCAAAACTATCCGAATCCTTTTAATCCCGATACAAACATTAAATATGAAATAAGCAGTAAGCAGTTTGTTACTTTAAAAATATATGATACCACCGGTAGGGAACTCAAAACACTTATCAACGAAGAAAAAGAACCGGGCTATTATACCTCCAGATTTTCCGTAAAAGATTATAATATTTCAAGCGGGGTTTATTTTTATCAATTAAAAGCGGGAGAATTCATTCAAACAAGGAAGATGACACTTCTCAAATAGTGTCGGGATGAACAATTAACAATTGTCATTCACTAAAAAGAAAAGACATTTCACTAAAACAAGAGTAATAAACAAATCGGTTTAACCGGCAGGTTTATTGCGGCTTCATTTGTATTCACAATAAGAAAGGAGTAGTCATGAGACGACTTACATTTTTTTATTTCTGTTCTATTTTACTTTTCTCCGCTGCATTGTTAGAGGTGCATGCCCAATACTTACAGCAGGATTTTTCCCTTCCGTTGGTAAGCGGGAATGAAAACAGCGGAATGAGAATTAGTAACACCGGTGTACTTGTAGATACTAACTATGTTAGTAATACGGCACCGACTAACCAGAAATTTACATATCTGTCAACAAACAACGCAGCGGCATTTATCGAAATGACGGGAGACGGGGTTATGCGTTTATCCCGTGCCGGAAGCGGAACTGTATATGTTGTAAGGAATGTTAACTTTGATGGTCCGCCTGCAGCCCTTAAAGTTAGTTTCGATTTTAATGCCGAAACAACAGGTGGAACTTCAAATTCAGCTATTGAAGTAATGGTTGGGCAAAGTTTTCCGAATAGCAATTCGGCTCCATCTTCAGGGAATAAATTTTCATCCTTTTATATCCAGCTTAAAAATCCTACCGGTTCACCCGGGAACTGGACGGTTGGTGCTACGAGCAGCGCTTCACCATCCTCTTATAACACCGTACAAAAAGTTACGTGGGTAATGAATAAGAGCGGAGTGGAAAAAGTTTATACCGCCCCTGATGGAAGTACCGACACAGTTGGAAATAACCAGTATGATTTATGGGTAGGAAATAATAGGGAAGTGAATGACCAGGCGGTTACAACTCCCGCAGCCGAAATTCAAAATTTTGAAATAAGAATTTCAGGCGGTAACGGTACTTATGCTGTGGATAATCTTTTGATTGAAGACATTCCTCTTCTCGGTACGCTTCCTACAGTTACAACAGATGCAATTACAAATATTGCTCAAACTACGGCAACAGGCGGCGGCAATGTAACTGATGCGGGTACGGCGGCTGTAACAGCAAGAGGTATATGCTGGAGTACAAGCGAAAACCCGACTACATCAGACAGTAAAACGGAAGATGGAAACGGTTTGGGCACATTTGTAAGCTCGATTACAGGATTAACAGCAGGGACAACTTATTATGTTCGGGCTTATGCTACAAGCAGCGTCGGAACTGCATATGGCAACCAAGTTACATTTTCTTCTTTACCGGGTTTACCGGATATTACACTTGCATCTGATAATCCGGCAGTACCTGCAGGCGATATGGGGCTGGGTACTCCTAAAAATACTATTTATAAATTTAGCCTTGCGGTTGCAACTGCACCAACCCAGCTTAACCAGGTTAATTTTACAACAACCGGAACTTATACTGAAACAGATATTGCGAAGTTCCAATTGTGGTATAACACAACCGATCAGTTATCTTCTGCCCTTCAAATCGGAACAGATATAACTTCAACACTCGGAACGGGTTTGCATTCATTTGCATCATTAACGCAAGACATTGCAGTCGGAGCAACCGGTTATTTATGGATAACAACTGATATTTCTTTAACTGCGGCTTCAGGAAAAACTCTTTCCGTTAATGCATTAACTACAGATGATGTTACTTTTACTGCCGGCAACAAAACAGGTTCGGCATTTGCAGGTGGAGTTCAAACTATTGTCGGAGGGACTTTACCTACCGAGCATTTCAGAACGGTTGGAAACGGTGCATGGAATTCCGCTGCGACCTGGGAAGCATCCCCGGATGGTACGGTTTGGACTGCAGCAACACTTTCTCCGGATTCAACAAGCGCAAGCATTCATGTTAGAACGGGTGACACTGTTACCGTTACTGAAAGCGTTATAGTAGATAATGCAGTAGTTGATTCCGGTGCGGTAGTAATTGTTGATGGAAGCCCGGTTGTATTCACGGTTGCAAATGGGGCAGACGCAGTAGACATGCTTGTAAACGGTACATTAAAAGTAACCGGTACGGCAATCGCTTCTCCAGGACCATATTCCGTATCATTGTCAACCGATGCAGTTCTGAAATTCAGTGCGACAGGTGTTTACCAGCATGATCAAAACCAGGGAGCAATACCTGTTTCTGTGTGGGAAGACGGTTCTACATTTATGTTGACTGGAGTAGTTTCAGGTTCACCTGCAAACGGCAACCAGAATTTCTATAACGTAGTATGGAATGCCCCGGCACAAACCTCAAGCTTGAATCTTGGATGGAACGGAATTACAATTCGTGGAGATATTACTGTTGTTAATACAAACACAGGACGATGGCAATTTTGTGCCCCTACAACAGGTAACTCCTCAACTGTCGACATCCTTGGAGATGTAACATTATTAGCGGGCAATCTTACCACAAATGGAACGAGTAACGGTAACACAACAATAGTAATAAACCACTATGGAGATATTAATGTTACAGGTGGGAACTTTGCTATTTCGCGCGGTTCGCAAGGCGGAACAGGAACTTCCACATGGTATTTGCATGATGGGAATTTTACAATATCAAATGCAACTACACAAAACTCGAATCCCACAGGAGCTAAATTTTTATTTAGCGGTACTACTCCCCAGGAACTTAATATTACAAACTTAACATATGGCGGCGGTGGTTTCCCGATAGTGGTTGATACCGGTGCAACAGTTAATCTCGGTTCATCGGTTGTTGCAGGCAACGGTCAATTCACAGTTTTATCGGATGGAGGTATTATTACATCAATGCCGAACGGTTTTAATGATAATATTACAACAACCGGTACAATTACCTTAAGCAGTGAAGGGAATTACGGGTATAACGGAACCGCCGTACAGGTTACCGGTTCATTACTACCGGCAGTTGTAAATGATCTTGATATTGATAACCCGCTTGGTGTAACTTTGGATAACAGCATTACGGTTAATGGAAACTTAACATTAACGGTAGGCTATCTTGAACTAAACGGAAAAGATATTACATTGGGACCGGATGGAATGTTGATAGAATCATTAAACTCTGTTGTTCGTGGTAATAACGGAAAAATTGTTGCCGTAAAAGATTTGAATGCCCCTGCTTCTGTTAATGTCGGCGGATTGGGCGCTATGCTTACATCGGCAGGCAACCTTGGTGCTACAACTGTTGAAAGGTATCATTCTCCCCGAAGCGGGAACAGCAATTTTGGTATCGCACGTTACTATAAAATTGCTCCGGCAAATAATGCGGGACTTAATGCAACTTTACGTTTTTATTATGATCCTTCAGAACTTGCAAGCATTCCGGAAGCAAACTTAGTATTATTCAAATCCCTTACCGGAGAACCGAATACATGGAACCAGGCTGGCGGAGTTGTAAATGCAAACGACAATTACGTTGAGCTAAGCGGAATTAACGATTTCTCTTACTGGACACTTGCCGATGTTACAAATCCTATTCCAGTTGAGCTGACATCGTTTAACGTTTCAGTTGGAAACCAGAAAGCAAGTATTAACTGGACAACTGCAACTGAAACCAACAACATGGGTTTTGAAGTTGAAAGAAGCAAAGCAGCGGAAGAAAACTCAAACTGGACAAAAATCGGTTTTGTTAAAGGAAACGGGAACAGTACCGAAATATCTTCTTATAGCTTTAGAGATAACGATCGCTTGATCGGTAAATATTCATATAGACTAAAGCAGATTGATTACGACGGCTCATTTGCATACAGTAACCAGGTAGAAGTTGATTTCGGAGCCGGACCGGAAGAATTCGGAATAAGCCAAAACTATCCGAATCCGTTTAACCCGACAACAACAATTGAATTCCAGGTACCTATGGAGAGTGAAGTTGTTGTTACTTTGTATGATATGCTTGGTAAAGAAGTATCAACGCTTCTGAGAGAAGTAAAACCAGCCGGTTATCATACTTTGACACTAAATGCTGTAAATCTTAGCACGGGTGTTTATTACTATAGAATGACAGCCGGAGATTTCAGCCAGGTTAAAAAGATGATCGTAATTAAATGATACCCACGCAGTAGGCAGGACAAGTTGAGCAAAGAAAACACAACGAAACTAATTTCAAGTAGAAAATTAAGCATTCGGCTTAACGGCGATTGTTTTGATTTGCTTGCAAGAAATCTGAACGGTGTTTTTTTTGTGTTTGATTTGACCGGTAAAAAGTGGATTTACATAAGCCCCGCCGTTGAAACACTGCGGGGCTATACTGTCGACGAGACGTATTGTCAAAGCATTAACGAAATTCTTACAGAGGCTTTTGCCGAAAGTATTGAGAAAAAGAATGAAGAGAGAGTTAATGCTTTCCTTTCAAACCCGGAATCGAACCGGGAGTATTATGACGAAGTTGAATCACTCTCTAAAGATAATGCAACGGTAAAACTGGGAATAAACTCTTTCTACCAATGCGAGGAAAACGGAAACGTATTACTATTTGGTCTTGCAAAGAACATATCAAAACAAATCCCCGATGAAAACATTCTGGAAAGCAAACATTTTTTGTCGGAGTCGGGTAACAGTTTATTACGGACATTGATTGATCACTTACCGGACAGAATTTTTTATAAAGATAAAGAAAGCCGGTTTATTCTTAATAACAAAGCGCACATCAAAGCACTTGGGAAAAATTCGCAGGGAGAAGTATTCGGTAAAACTGATTTTGATTTTAGACCAGCCTGCGATGCAGAAAAGTTTATCGAAGATGATAGGCAGGTTATCCGAACCGGGATAAAAATTGAGAATAAAGAAGAACTTACAGTTGATATTTCGGGTGGAACTCATTGGTGCCTTGTATCTAAAGTGCCGGTGACGGATTCAAATAAAAATATAATCGGGCTAATAGGGATTAGCCGCGATATAACCGAGCGGAAGAAGAATGAAGAAGCAATTAAAAGACAAAATGAAGAATTGACTTTAATCAATGCAGAGAAAGACAAATTCTTTTCGATTATTGCTCACGACCTCCGGAGCCCTTTCCAGGGATTTATTAATCTTACCAAATTAATGTGCGAAGAGTATTCATCATTCTCAAAAGAACAGATGCTTGAGATGAATAACTCAATGCATAAATCGGCAATTAATCTTTACAAGCTACTGGAAAATCTTCTTGAATGGTCCAGCGTTAAAAGAGGAACAGTAAAATATAAACCGGCAAAAATTAATATTTGTACGGTTATCAATGCGAACCTCGAGATGCTTATCCAGGTTGCAACCCTCAAAGAAATAGAGATACAGCAAAACCTTCCGGCTTCGTTACATACATTTGCGGATGAAAAGATGATCGGTACTGTTGTACGAAATCTGATATCGAATGCAATAAAGTTTACTGAAAGAGGGGGTAAAATATTTATCGCTGCAATAGAGAATGAGGCAGGAGATATTGAAATTAAAGTAAAAGATACGGGGCTTGGAATTGACGGAAGCAACATCAACAAACTTTTCAGAATTGACGAAAAAATTAACACCGAAGGAACCGAGGGAGAACCAAGTACCGGGCTGGGACTTTTTCTATGTAATGAGTTTATAAGAAAACATAATGGGACAATCAAAGTTGAGAGTGAAGTAGGCGTTGGGTCAAGCTTTACGGTTACTCTGCCGAAACAAATTTAAGGAGCATAAAACATCTTTCTAATATTGAATGATGAGTTAATAGAGTTTTTAATTAATTAATAGTGAGGACAGAAATGAAAAAGAATATTTTAATATTAATACTGGTATACGGGTTGTTTTTACCGGCCATAGGTCAAACAATCTTTAGCAACGGTACGGGCGGCGGCGAATGGAGTAGTGGAAGCACGTGGCTCGGCGGTGTAGTGCCGAATGTAAATTCCGATGTTGTAATTGCAGGCAGTGATTCTGTGGTTACAACAGTAAATGCAATTTGTCAAAACCTAACTGTTTTGTCAGGTGGAATACTTGCAACAGGTGCGGATTCAATAAGTGTTGCAAGCACGTTTGTTCTTGAAGAAGACGCCATCTTTTATAATAGTTCCACAAAGGCGGTTGTTCCCGGTATATTCCGCGAACTTAACGAAGCGAGTACAGTTGTTCATATGGGAAGCGGTACTGTTGGAGGAGCAGGAAACGATGAATTCGGAAATCTTGAAATCAGGCGAGCCGAAGGCTCTACTCCCGCTACCAATCTTACAATTAAAGGGAACCTGATTATAACTATGGCAGGGGCATCAATTGTATTTAGAGGGTGCAGACCCGCAACGGGCAGCCAGTCGCATACTGTACAGGGAGATATAATTATCAATTCAGGTACTCTTTCATGTGTTGACGTTGGCGATCTTGAAATGGTTGGTATCTGGAATGTAAACGGGAGTGTTTATCTTATGAGCTCGGACGCAAGGATGGGATGTTTCTCAAGCGCTAATGCAGCCGGACTTGGTATTTACAATATAGACGGTGATATAATTAATAACGGTGGAAGAATCCAGGCAGGTACAAGCAGCAGCGCCGGCTCCGGTAAAGGAATAATAAATCTTAAAGGTAACTTTACTATGAATAGTGGTAATTTTGCCACCAACTCAATTGGACCGTTTGCAATTAATTTTGTTGGTTACGGTGTTCAAAACTTTTTATTAAGAGGAGCCAATTTAAACTTAAATACAGAACTCTATGATACGGTTAAAGCAGGTTCTACAGTAGTGATGGATCTTGATACTTGCAAATGGGGCTCGGCAACAGGCGGCGAGTTTGCTGTTGAAGGTGTCCTTGAGTTAAAAGAATCTTCCCGGCTAACAGGTTCAGGGGCTTTTATATTAAACCCGAATGCAACTTTGAAAATCGGCAGCCCGGATGGAATTACTTCGGGAACAACAATGCTCGGCAGTGTTCATATGCTTGGTGGAAGAAATTATAGCGCCGATGCAAATTATATTTATTCGGGAACAGGTGCTCAAGTTTTCGGAGATGGGCTTCCGGCAACTGTTAAAGGGCTTGGAATCAATAATTCAGCAGGACTAACTTTATCAAATGATATGACAATAAACAATTCCTTGAGTTTGACGAGCGGTAGTTTAAACCTTGACGGAAAAGTAATTACTCTTGGAGCGAATGCTACTTTAAGTGAAACAGCTGGAAATACGGTTAAAGGAAACGACGGTAAAATAATTACAACACGAGATATTGGAACCCCATCGGCAGTAAACGTTGGAGGACTCGGTGCAGAAATTACTTCCGGAAGCAATCTTGGTAATACAACGATTGAGCGTTATCACTCTGCAAGAAGCGGCGGTGGAAATTTCGGAGTGCTTAGAGCATACAATATCCAACCGGCAAGCAACTCCGGTTTAAATGCAACACTACGGTTTCACTATGATGAATCGGAATTGAACGGTATACCGGAAGGCAATTTAATACTGTTCAAATCACCCGATGGCTCGGATAATTCATGGTCATTAATAGGTGGAACAGTAAATACAAATGATAATTATGTTGAAATCAGCGGCGTTGATGAATTTTCATACTGGACTTTAAGCGGAACAAACAATCCGCTCCCGGTTGAAAGCGAAGAGTCGAACGTTCCAACTCAATTTAGTCTTTATCAAAACTATCCGAATCCGTTTAATCCATCTACAAATATTAAATTCGATATTCCGGAAGCTTCTTTTGTGAATGTATCAGTATTTAATATTCTTGGAGAAAAGGTAGCCGAACTTGTAAACGAGTATATGAATGCAGGTTCTTACAAGGTTAGCTTTGGCGCAGAAAGACTTTCTGCAGGAATATATTTATACAAAATAACTGCAGGCAGTTTCAACTATACAAGAAAAATGACACTGGTAAAATAAAAATTCTTTTAACGGCTCACACTAAACCTATTGTGTGAGCCTTCTCCCCAATTATAAAAAGCAGATAACATGAGTAGATTAACAAAAACGATTATCGTCCTGGCAGTAATCATGTACGGGATACCAGCATACGGACAGGTTCAACTTGCCGAGAATTTCGATTCCGGTAACACTATCCCGACATCAAGCAGTAGTGCACCATCATCACCAACTAACTATAATACAAGTTCGGGTACGTGGACATTATTTAAATCGTACAGGCACGGAACGGCAAACTATTCGGCTCCATATGCATTAAGGTTACTAAAAAACACTGCAGAAGCACCTTCATATGCAATTACTCCTGCTCTGAATAGTGCTGGCAGCATTTCATTTTGGGCTTATGGAAGCACTGTAAAGCCGATAGTGATTTACAAATCAATAGACGGTGGAACAAACTGGGTCCTTGTTGATACAGTAATGACCGGTTCCGGAACTTTCATTTTCTGCTCTGTTACAATAAACGATGCATCTTCAAACTTGAAATTAAAAATTGAAAACGGAACCGGAGCCGGTAACGATTTAAACTTCGATGATGTTGAAATAACAACGTATTCGGCTGCTCCAACCATTATGTTGTCGGCAGCATCTCTACAATCATTCGGGACAATAGTTGCCGGGAGTTCATCATCATCATCAAGTTATTCACTTTCTGCATATAATTTGACCGGTGATGTTTCTGTAAATGCTCCCGCTGGATACCAACTAAGTTTGGATGAAACGAATTATTCAAATACGATTTCAATACCTCAAAGCGGCGGGATAATAAACACAACAAATATATATGTCCGTTTTACCCCTTCATCTGCAATAGGCTCGGTTGATGGAAATATTTCACATGAAAGCGCCGGTGCCGAAACCAAATATGTTTCAGTATCGGGGGTTGCATTGGCAGCAGAGCCGACGGTTCAACCAACAGTTACATTCGGAGCTGTAACGGGGAATTCCATCGTTGTCAATTTTTCAGGCGGGAACGGAATGAAAAGAATTATCGCCGCAAAGAAAAGTACATCGGTTAATTGGCTTCCGTCAGATGGAGTAGTACCGACAGGGATTAACAGCAATTTTTCATCTGCTGTGGATCAAGGTTTGGGCAATAAAATTGTTTATAGCGGAAATGATAATACAGTAACAGTTACAGGGTTTGAAGGAAACTCGGTTTATTATTTTTCAGTATTTGAGTTTAACGAAGGGACAAACAATTCACAAAACTATAATACAACATCACCGGGAACCGGGAATCAAGCTACTTCTCCTACTGCTACAATAATCGTGAACCCGACTTCAATTTCTTTCGGAAATGTTGAAATTAACACTACATCAACCGAAAAAACTTATTCGGTTTCAGCAAACACTTTGTCCCCGGCAAACGGAAACATAGTTGTTACGGCTCCAAACGGTTTTGAAGTTTCATTAACAAGCGGAACCGGTTTTACTACGTCGATTCAAATTCCTTATAGCAACTCTGTATTAACCTCAACAACTGTATATGTTCGGTTCAAACCAACGCAAATAGCACTTTATGGTGGTAACATCTCAAATACAGGCGGGGATGCTCCAACTGTCAACATTACAGTATCCGGGAACGGCATTTCACAATCGGAACCAAATGTTCTTCAAGCGGAGGATGGAATTTTTCAAAGCAGCTATGTACGTCAGCAATACACCGGCTATACCGGCTGGGGTTACGTTGATCTTGGAGATAGGACTGGGAGCTCACTTGAATTCGTATTTAAGAGAGAAACCGCCGCAACAGATGTTGTTACAGTCTATTACGCAAACGGCGGAAGCAGCAGAAGTTTAAGAATAACATTGAATGATGTTATACTCGGCACATTAAATTTTCCAACAACAGGCAGTTGGTCAACGTGGTCAACTGTAACGTATTCCGTTCCTCTGGCTGCCGGTATAAACAGATTGAATTTTTCATCGACAACAAATGCATCGAATGCAAACATTGATAAAATACTTATTGCAGGACAGACGGCAACTCCGGTTTATAAACTTACCCTGTTAAAAAGCGGGGGAGGTACAGTTGCAGCTTCTTCTACAGATACATATTTTGACATCGGGGCAACCGTTACTATTTCGGCAACGCCTTCTGCAGGAAACGTTTTTTATAATTGGAACGGAACGGATGTTACATATGCTAACCCGTATTCTATGACAATGAATTCACATAAAACTCAAATTGCCGTAATGATGGATACTACGGGAATCTCTTCATTTCCTTATGAATCAAGTCCACGGGGATTTGCATCGGTTCCCGGTCTCGGTTATTCAAATGGAACCACAGGCGGAGCGAGCATGGAAAATCATGTTGTTTACGTATCAACCGCGGCTGAACTTACTTCGGTTATGCAGGGTAGAATTGATGCAAACGGTACACTCGGCTTT
>ERZ795056.168-NODE-168-length-91061-cov-13.998648_pt1 | contig 91061 bp, 87 predicted proteins | sample MGYA00375140_ERZ795056 | MGnify/ENA primary metagenome ERZ795056 (study PRJEB30185, sample SAMN05720227) | activated sludge metagenome | isolation source: Anaerobic digester | place: USA | collected 2015-03-09 ...
TCCCGCCGCACGACTTCAGCATCGCGGACAGCATGATCACCAACTTCCACATGCCCGAGAGCACTCTTCTGATGCAGGTGGCCGCCTTCGGGGGCTATGACCATGTGTGGGAGGCATACAAGGTGGCGATCAAGGAGAAGTACCGCTTCTTCAGCTACGGGGATGCGATGCTGATCATCTGATCATCGTTGGCGACAACACGTGTAGCGTCGACCCGGTGGGTCGACCAACGTGTTGTATGACGTGGTCATCTGCAAGACCGAACTTTGTCCCATGCTACGCAGCACCATCATCGTCGCCGGCGGCAGTGGCAAGCGCATGGGTGCCGCGATGCCCAAGCAGTTCCTCCTGCTCAAGGGTAGGCCGGTGTTGTGCTCGACCATCCAGGCCTTCCGGCGTGCCGACCCTGCGATGCCCATCGTGCTGGTGCTTCCAGGGGACCAGATCCCTGTCTGGGGCGCGCTATGCGTGAACTTCCAATTCGATGTCCCGCACCAGGTGGTGGCAGGCGGTGAGGAACGTTTCCACAGTGTGCGGAACGGCCTGGCTTGTGTAGCGCATGATGGGCTGGTGAGCGTTCACGACGGTGTACGTCCACTTCTCAGCTCAGACCTGATCACACGCTGTTTTGCAGCCGCCGAGGCGCATGGTGCGGCCATCCCCGTGGTACCCATCAGCTCCTCGGTGCGTGAGCTGACCACGGAAGGGAACGAAGCCATCGACCGAATGCGCCTTCGTGCGGTGCAGACTCCGCAGTGTTTCCGCACAGCGTTGCTGCGCCGGGCCTTCGAGTTGCCCTACGACCCCGCCTTCACCGACGAGGCCACCCTGGTGGAACGCTTGGGCGTGGAGGTGCACCTGGTGGATGGCGAGGAGCAAAACATCAAGCTGACCACGCCCTTCGATCTGAAGGTGGCGGAGGTGGTCATGGGTGAACGTCCTTGAGTACCACAGTAACTTCACCGCAAATGTCCTCGACCACCGATATCCGCGACCTCTCCCTGGACGAGGTCAAAGCCATGGTGGCGGAGCTTGGCGAGAAACCCTACCGAGCGAAACAGCTTTGGGAGTGGCTATGGAAGAAGAAGGCCAGGAGCTGGGAGGACATGAGCGACCTGCCGAAGGCCTTTCGGAGCGCATTGGCGGAGCGAACGGTGTTGCAACCCCTGGTCCTTGCCGAGGAACAGCGCAGCGAGGACGGCACGGTGAAGTGCGCCTTCCGCACCTTCGACGGCCACATCGTGGAGGGTGTGCTGATCCCCACGCCCACGCGGCTCACCGCTTGCATCAGCAGCCAGATCGGGTGCAGCCTCTCGTGCAGTTTCTGCGCCACGGGCAAGCTCAAGCGCATCCGCAACCTCAGTGCTGGGGAGATCGTGGACCAAGTGGTGCTCATCGACACCATCGCACAGCACTACTACAAACAAAGCCTCAGCAACATCGTGTACATGGGCATGGGCGAACCCCTGCTCAACTATGCGAACACCTTACGCAGTGCGGAACGGCTCACGGCGCCGGATGGACTGGCCATGGCAGCACGTCGCATCACGGTGAGCACGGCAGGCATCGCCAAGATGATCCGCAAGCTGGCCGACGATGGGGCCAAGTTCAACCTCGCCCTGAGCCTGCATGCGGCCAACGATGCCAAGCGCGACCGCATCATGCCGATCAACGAGCAGAACACGCTCACTGAGTTGAAGGATGCCTTGCGCTACTACACGCGTACCACCCGCAGGTCCGTCACCTTCGAGTACATCCTGTTGCGCGGCTTCAATGATTCATTGGCCGATGCGCAGGAACTGGTGCGCTACGCCAGCGACGTGCATGCCAAGGTCAACCTGATCGAATACAACCCGATCGATGGCGGTGAGTTCGGTCGCACTGACGGGGAAGATGCCGTGGCCTTCATGCACTACCTGGAGAACAAGGGCATCGTGGCGCGGATCCGGCGTAGCCGAGGGCGGGACATCGATGCGGCTTGCGGGCAATTGGCCAACAAGAACGAGCCAGCCCTGAAGGACGGGGAGCGGGTGATGAAGCCGCAGGCCTGACCTAGAAACCGAGGCCGATCTTGACCCCCAGGAAGATCGCAGGTACACGATCCTTTCGCTCCTCCACCGAATAGGTGTAGAGGTCGTTCTGGAGGTCGAGCTGTTCGTTGACCACGAGCATCCGTCGATCACGATAGGCCACCCCACCATATACATCGAACAGCCAATTGCTCGATGAACCCAGCTGCTGGAAACCGACAAGTACGCGGAGGTCGTTGAACGTTCGTTCGTCACGGTACTTCTCCTCGGTGAAGGAGCCATCCGGAGCGCGCACGAGGATATCCTTGCTGTAGACCAGGTGTGCGAAGCCCGGCTGCACATAAAATCCCTGTGGCTCCAGGTCGTGCACGAAATAGATGCGCGCGGCCACGTGATAACTGGGATTGGCGATGATCTCGGTCCCGGCCCCATAATCATCAGCATCATCGCCGGTGAAGGACAGGGCCAGGTAGTTCCTCAGGGTGACCCCGAGGCCGAGTTCGAGGCTGACGTTGGGAGTGAGCGCACGTTCGTAGTACAACGGGATCTCGCCCCGGAAGAAGAGCAGTGGATTGAACTTGAACACGTTCTTGACCACGTCCACCGTATCGAATTGCTCGGCCATACGCTCACGCGCAAGGATCACCCGGGCCTTGCCGGGCTGCACCTTCCGTGGCTGGGCGAACGCCTCCGACGAAATGGAGGAGAACAGGAGCAATGCGAGCAGGAGTGGGAAGGTGCGTAAGCGGGACATGCTGAGCGAAGGTAACGCGGCGCGGTCGGTTGCAAGCAATGACGGACGGCATCGTGCAGGGTTGCGTGTGTTCAGCCCCGGGATGCCGAACTTTGGCCCCGGATGATGACCCTTGATGAGATCCAGCGCCCGATCGCGGCGGAAATGAAGGCCTTCGAGCCACACTTCCGTGAGGCCATGCGCAGCCGGGCGGCGCTGTTGGACCGCATCATGCATTACATCGTGAAACGCAAGGGCAAACAGATGCGGCCCATGTTCACCTTGCTCAGTGCCCGACTGTTCGGAGAGGTGACGGAGAGCGCGTTCACCGCGGCAAGCCTCATCGAATTGTTGCACACGGCCACCTTGGTGCACGACGATGTGGTGGATGGCAGTCCACTAAGGCGCGGGTTCTTCAGCATCAATGCCCTTTGGAAGAACAAGATCGCCGTCCTGGTGGGCGACTACCTGCTGAGTCGAGGGCTCCTCTTGGCTGTGGACAAGGGGGAGTTCGAAGTGCTACGGATCGTGAGCCATGCGGTACGGGAGATGAGCGAGGGGGAGTTGCTCCAACTGGAGAAGAGCCGTAACCTGAACTTCAGCGAGGAGGTCTACTTCACCATCATCCGGCAGAAGACGGCCAGCTTGATCGCTGCCTGCTGCGCCAGTGGCACCAGTGCTGCCGGCCGACCGGCCGATGAGGTGGAACGCATGAGAAGGTTCGGCGAACTGGTGGGGATCGCTTTTCAGATCAAGGATGACCTGTTCGACTACGGCAATGGTGAGGATATCGGCAAACCCAGTGGATTGGACATCAAGGAGAAGAAACTGACATTGCCCTTGATCCATGCCTTGCAACACGTGAGCGCCTCGGACCGCCGCTGGATGGTGAACACTGTGAAGAACAAGAACGAGGACGATACGGCTGTTGCCAAGGTCATCGATATGGTGCGGCAGGCTGGAGGCATCACCCATGCTCACCAGCGTATGCTGGCCTATCGGGACGAAGCCCTCGACCTGCTCCGCACGTTCCCCCGCAACGAGGCTCGTGATGGCTTGGAGGGACTTGTGCAACTGACCGTTGAACGCACCAAATGACCTGAGCGAACATGAACCGCTATTCCGTGGCATCACTGGCCATCATCGCCTGTCTTTGCGGGGGGTGCACAGCTCCTACGACCGCTACCACCAGCGAAGGAATGGCGGACAGTACTTCGACCGGAGCGGCGGTCGCCGTTGAGGGGGCGGATGGGAAGCCCACCGACAATGGTCCACAGGTCATCCACACCAAGGACGGCGGTCGCATGGAGGGTATGATGCGCGATGGACAACGGACCGGGGTCTGGACCTCATACTTCCCGAATGGGACCCTGCGTAGCCAGAACACCTACGTGAACGGTAAGGAGAATGGTCCCTCCGTGGTGAACCACCCCAACGGTATCCCCTTCTACGTTGGTCAGTATCTGCAAGGGGTGAACCATGGTCAATGGGTGTTCTATGATGAGCAGGGCAATGAGATCAAGCGGGCGACCTTCGATTCGACAGGAACGGAGATCAAGCCCTAACGCTGTGTTGATGGATCGTGGGATCACTGTGGATAACCACACAGCTCCCTGACCTTCAAGGTTCTTTCGGCACGGCTTGCGAATAACCATCAACATCCGTGATCACCCGTCTGGTACGGGGTAAATTCACGCCCCCATCCCCTCCACTGTGATCCAACCCCACGCCATCCAACAGGTCAAGGAGGCCGCCCGCGTGGAGGAGGTGGTGGGCGAATTCGTGGCGCTCAAGCGTAAAGGCCCACGTTACCTGGGCCTATGCCCGTTCCACAACGAGAAGACGCCGAGTTTCAACGTCAGTCCCAACCTGGGCATCTTCAAGTGCTTCGGCTGTGGCGAGAGCGGCGATAGCATCACGTTCCTGCAGAAACACGAGCACCTGAGCTACGTGGAGGCCATTCGTTGGCTGGCCAAGCGGTACAACATCGACCTGCCGGAGGAGGAGCAGACGCCCGAACAGCAGGTGGAGCAAAGCGAGCGCGAGAGCCTCGCTGTGGTGCAGCAGTGGGCCATGGCGTGGAGCGTGGAGCAGTTGTGGAACAGCGATGAGGGCAAGCGCATCGGCCTCTCCTACTTCCACGAGCGCGGCTTCAGTGATGCCACCATCCGCACGTTCCAGCTGGGCTATGTGCCAGAGTTCGGCAACGCGTTCACCGCAGCAGCCACGGCCCACGGATTCAACCCCGAGATCCTGGAGAAGGCCGGATGGATCAAGCGGCGCGATGATGGCAGCGGCAGTGCTTGGGACTTCTTCGCTGGGCGCGTCACCTTTCCGATCCTGGGTCTCAGCGGCCAACCCATCGCCTTCGGTGCGCGTACGCTGAAGAGCGACAAGAAGCTCCCCAAGTACTTCAACAGTCCGGAGAGCGTACTCTACAACAAGAGCCGCTCGCTCTACGGCATCCACCATGCCAAGCGCTCCATCGTGGAGCAGCAGTTGTGTTACCTGGTGGAAGGCTACACGGACGTCATCAGCCTGCATCAAGCCGGCATCACCAATGTGGTGGCCAGCAGCGGCACCAGCCTCACGGAGGACCAGGTCCGGTTGATCAAGCGCTACGCGCCCACGGTCAGCATCCTCTACGACGGTGATGCGGCGGGCATGAAGGCCAGCCTGCGCGGCATCGACCTGATCCTGAAGGAAGGGCTCAATGTGAAGGTGGTGACCTTCCCTGACGGCGAGGACCCGGACAGCTTCGCCAAAGGCCACAGCAGCAGCGAGGTCACCGACCACCTCACGCGTAATGCGCAGGATTTCCTGGTCTTCAAGGCAGGTCTGCTCATGCAGGACGTGGGCGATGACCCGGTGAAGAAGGCCACGGCCATCCACGAGATCGTGGAGAGTGTGTCCCTCGTTCCCGACATGGTGCTTCGATCGCTCTATGTGCAGCAATGCAGCCGGCTGCTGCAGATCAATGAGCAGGCGCTGATCAGCGAGATGAACAAGGTGCTGCGCAAGCAGTACCGGAAGAAGCTCGGCGAAGATCAGCCCGTTCCGGAGGAGCTTCTGGCGCCCGCAGTGGCACCGGTGCAACCGACCTTGGAGGACCTCGGCACCACGCCCCAGGAGCGCGACCTGCTGAGGATGCTGTTGAGCTATGGCCATGAACGCATCACCGTGCCCTTCCAGGACGAGGATGGCAACACGAACGACGACGAGACCAGCGTGGCCGAACTCATGTTCGAGTTATTGGCCCTGGATGACATACTCTTCGACGACCCGCTGTTCCGCGAGATCTACCTGGACTACCGCCACAACAGCAACCTGGGCCAACAGGTGGATGCGACGCGTTACATCGGGCACGAGCAGGAGCAGTGGCGGAGCGCGGCCATCGACCTGCTCACCGACAAGCACGTGTTGAGTCCCAACTGGAAGGATCGCCACAAGATCCATGTGAAGCGTGAGAGCGAGAGCCTCTTCGATGCCTTGGAAGAGGCCGTGGACATCCTGAAGGAGCGGCGTGTGGACCGCATGATCAAGGAGCGACAGGAGCAATTGCGCGCTGCCGATGAACTGACCGTGATGGCCTTGTTGCAGGAGATCATGCAATTGAGCGAGGCCAAGAAGAAGCTGGCGAAGAAGACCGGCCGGGTGGTGGTCGGGTGAGGCCCCTACCTTCGCCCCATGCCCCACGACCACGCGCACTCCCACGCCGGGCATCATCACCATCCCGAACATCCGCATGGCCATGTGCATGCGGCCGGGGCGGCCTCATTGAGGGTCGCGTTCCTCATCAACCTGGCGTTCACCGTGGTCGAAGTGGTGGGCGGCTGGTGGACAGGCAGCATCGCGGTGCTCACCGATGCGCTGCATGATGCCGGCGACTGTTTGGTGCTGGGAACGGCGTGGTACCTGCAACGCGTGGCGATGAAAGGGCGGGACGCACACTACAGCTACGGATACGGCCGCTACAGCATGTTGGGGGGATGGCTCACCAGCGTGGTGCTGGTGGTGGGCGCGTTGGCCATGTTGGCATTGACCGTTCCCAAGTTATGGTCCACCACCCTGCCACATACCGAGGGCATGATGCTCATCGCCCTGTTCGGTCTGGTGATGAACGGCCTGGCCGCTTGGAAGCTCCATGCGGGACATACATTGAACGAGCGAGGGGCGTATCTACACCTGCTGGAGGACGTGCTGGGTTGGGCCGCTGTACTGGTCGGGGCGATCACCATCCACTTCACGGGCTGGGCCATCGTCGATCCATTGCTAAGCCTCGGTATCAGCTTGTTCATACTGTTCAATGCCGTTGGCACCTTGCGGAAAGGTACCCGCATCCTCATGCAGGAAGTACCCGAGGGGATCGACCTGGACCGGGTACGTCAGCAATTGCTGGCCATACCGCACGTCACCGACCTGCACGACCAGCATACTTGGACCTTGGACGGTAGCTTCGTGGTGCATACCGTGCATGTGGTGGTAGGTCAGGTGGACCTCGAGAAAGCATTGGCGATCAAGTGCGAGGCTCGCGAAAGGCTAAGGGATCTGGGCATTCACCACGCCACCATCGAGCTGGAGTGGGACAATGAGGAATGCGGTAACACCTGCACATGAACAAGACCCTCTTCCGCCTGCTGGCCCGCTTGAACAAGGCCGTGCTGCCCAAGCTATGGGACAAGGACCTGCTGCGCCTGACCAAGACCCAGAAGGTGATGATCGCCTGGCGCTATTGGGTCACCAAGAACGCACTGTGATATCCTGTCGGGCCATTCTCGATGATCGACACGTCCCTCGGCCACACGTGCTTCCACTCCCCTAATTTCGGCCGATGCGCGCACTGGCCTTGTCCCTCGCTCTGCTATTCCACCTTGGCGTATCGTCGCAGGGACTGGTGATCAACGAGGTACAGGCGGCCTGCAGGAACATCATCCGTACCGACGATGGTCGTTCACCCGACTGGATCGAGCTCTACAATCCGTTGCGGCATTCCGTTCCACTACAAGGACTACGCCTCTCGTTGAGGGATAGGACACATGTGTTCGAGCAGCCATTGAGCGTACCGTCGAAAGGACACCTGCTCCTCTATGCGGACGAACGGCCCAATGAAGGTGCTCAGCACGTGGGGTTCAAGCTGGATCGCACGGGTGGTACCCTTTTGCTCATCGACCGGGATGGCACCACGATCCTGGACGTCTTCACGTTCCCGAAGATGACCACCGATCTTTCCGTGGGCCGCGTCCCGGATGGCGCATCCACATGGAGCTACTTCACTGCGCCTTCACCCAAGTGTACGAATACGCGTCCACAGGGCGGTATCGTCACGGTCATGGCACCTCAAGCCGAGGCGGTCATTTCACACGGGAAGGATCCCCATACGATATCGATCCGTTTGAACGCGCCGGAGGGATGCACGGTCCGGTACACCTTGGATGGTACCTCCTCGCACGCATCAACGGCACTAACAGCCGAAGGCCCCATCATGGTCGAACGGACCACCACGTTGCGGGCCACGTGCCATTGTCCGGGTCAATTGGACGGCGCGGAATGGGTGCGCACCTTTACAGTTGGTACCGTGGGCCCGTTGGGCATCGCACTGACCTTGGACCCGGAGGACCTCTGGGATCCCAGGACAGGCATCTACGTGGATGGGCTTTCGGGCAATTACAGCAAGAGTGGCGATGCTTGGGAGCGTTCCGGTCATATCGAGATCGCGCAACGTGCGGCGTTCCCGGTGGGTGTACGCATCAGTGGTAGTGGATCACGCGGTCGGCCGAAACGGTCCTTCAAGTTGTACGCGCGCGACCGGTATGCCAGCCCGGATAGCACATGGACAATGGCCGATGGCACGCACTGCGACGAGTTGATCCTGCGCGCCGATGCCACCCCGCACGCCACGCTGCATAACCTGTTCTTGGAGGCGGTGGTACAGCGCTTCGGCCTCGCCCTGGAGGTGCAGCCTTCCGAGTTGGTCCCTGTTCACCTCAATGGCGTGTTCTGGGGGCACTACCGCAGCATGCCACCCAAGGATGCGCAATGGCTGACACAGCGATCAGGCGCAGCTGCAGTGGATATGGTGGACGGTCCAGCGCATGCTGCATTGAGCGGTTCGAACGACCACTTCCTCCGTGCCCGTCAACACCTGTTGGACCGGTCATCGATGGATAGTATCGCAGCCTATTTGGACCTGACCAGTCTGTACGACCTGGCTGCCATGGACCTGTACATGGGTCGCGCGGACCACGATCTGAACGTGCGGGCATACCGTCCGAGGGTGCCGGGTGGGCGATGGCGGTGGGTGCTATTCGATATGGACCTGTGGGCGGACGTCGAGGATCCAAGCGTTCAACGCATGAACACCGCTGGTCAACCGGAATCACCCTTCTTGACACAGCTCCTGTCGAACCCTGCATTGGAGATCCCGTTCCTGGCGCGCATCACCGCCCTGAACGCGACCGCACTACACCCCGAACACACGGTACCATTGGTGGATAGCCTGTACCTGGTCCACGCTGAAGCCTTACAGCAGGACCGGACCCGCTGGAGCACCGAAATGGAAGTGCCCGATCCCGCAGTGACCGCATCGGAATTGGTCCAATTCGCGAAGCGGCGAGGTGAACACCTGATGGAACAGCTGTCCGCACACACCGGAAGATCCCTGGAGCGTGTTCGGCTGGACATCCCTCAGGCACATCAAGGACGGGTGCTCATCGAAGGGCTGCCCGTGCCGCCCGGCAAACAGGAATTGCACCTTCTGAAGGGGATACCCATGCGGATCTCCATTCGTCCAGCGACCGGCTACGAAGGGCTTCTGAACGGCAAGGTCATCCTAGAGGATGGGGTCCGGCTTGATGACGCTTCCCGGTCGGGTCCGATACGCATACGGTTCTCCGCCACCGCGCCGTAGTCAAGGTCGGGGTCTCAGGCCAATACCGCGCTCAAGAGCGAATCGAACAGCGATCGACCATCGGTGTTGCCCAATCGGGGATCGCATGCGCGCTCGGGATGGGGCATCATGCCGAACACGTTACGGCCCTTGTTACAAACCCCGGCGATGTTCTCCTTGCTCCCGTTCGGATTGGCCCCATCGTGGATCTTGCCATCGGCATCACAATAGCGGAAGAGCACCTGATCGCCTTCCTGCAGGGCCTTCAAGGTGGCGGCATCGGCATGGTAGCGGCCTTCCCCGTGTGCAATGGGGATCGTCAAGGCCTTGTCCGGTACAGCACTGGTCAACAGGGTCTTGCGGGTCGCAGGACGGATGTGCACGTTCTTGGAAATGAACTTCTGGCCTTCATTGTGGAGCAACGCACCGGGCACCAGACCGGCTTCGCATAAGACCTGGAACCCATTGCATACCCCAAGTACCAGCCCTCCTTTCTTCGCGTGTGCCGCCACCTCCTGCATGATGGGCGAGAAACGGGCAATGGCTCCACTGCGCAGGTAATCTCCGAAGGAGAACCCGCCTGGGAGCACGACCATGTCCACACCTTGTAGATCATGGTCCTTGTGCCATAGCCGCACCACTGGTTGTCCGAGACCTTCCAGCACATGGATCATGTCCTCGTCACAATTCGATCCAGGGAAGGTGACCACACCGAATTTCATGGGGCTGAGTAGCTAAGTGAACAGTGGCGCGAAGGTAAGCGCCATGCGATCGACAACATTCCAGCCATCATCCCCACTGTACCCAACAGGCCAGTGCGAACAGCGCGAGCATGGAGGAGCCGCTCAGCCAATGATGCCTATCACCCATGAACGCATAGGACCCCACGACCGCCAGCGGCACGGCCAATAGCACAGGGGGAAAAGCTTCGTTCAAGACCCACACCCCGCCCATGAGCACTGCGATGGCGGCACAGAAAGCCAGTAACGACGCACGCACGTTCCTCACCCGCATGATGCTTCTCTGGTAACTACCTGCGAACCGGTAAAAGGCCACGATAAGCACAGGGAGTAGCAGCGCATTCAGCAACCAACGTTGGCCTCGGGGAGCGGGGGCGGTATCCACCACACGACCCAGGTCGGCGATCGTCAGAAGCGGGGTCCAAGGTGTACGACCGAACAGGTGGAGCCCTCCCCAGCACAGGTAGAGTACCGCAGCACCACCTACCAGGGGCAGCATGTATTCGCGCCATTCGAATGGACGGATGACCGACACGGAGGCCCAGACCACCACCATCAGGAACAGGTAAGGCAAATAGAACAGGCCTGCCAGCCCGATGAGGACCCCGGCATCGAAGAGCTCTGCCCGTGCACCGCTGCGGTTGTTCATGGACCAAGTGCGTTGTAAGGCCCACAACACCAAGGGCATCCCCAGGAGGGCGGGATCGAGCAGGGTGGTACGGTCGAAAGCAGCAAGCAACAGCGTGAAGAGCAGGGCGGTGAGGTGGTTGCGGCGGTCAACCAGGTCGGTATTGTTGGCCAACCCATTGAGTTGTACCGCTAGTCCACCTACGAGGACCACATGAATCAGGCCCACGAACCAAGGGTAGTGCCCGATGGCTCCGCGGACCATCGCATACAACGGCATCACCTGGCCTGGCATGGGTCCCATACCCGCGAACAGGTCACGCGCGTAGAGCAAAGGAATGATCACCACCAAACCCAGGAGGATGGCAGGGCGATTACTGCGGAATAGGCCTGCGAGCATTAGGCGGAGGTGGATCGGGCGGGGACCTATCTTTGCCGAGCTTCAAGCTTACGAACGATGCAACAGATCGCTTTCGCCCTCGGCCATTTCATGGAATGGACCTTCACGATCATCACCGGGTTGGGGTGGTTGCCTTCCATCGGCATATCGGTGGTGTTGTTCTCCGGCATCGTCTACTGGCTCAATTTGCAGCGCCGGTACGACCGCAAGGCCGAGAAGGACGGCACCATGGCCTGAGCGCCGTCCAAGGGCTCACACGGGTTGTTGGGCGGTGGTCCTGGTCCCGCGCATGCGTACCAGGTCGTGTCCGATGTCACTCCGCATGATCCGCCCCTCGAAACTGATGAGCGCAGCACTCCTGTACGCCGCAGCGATGGCTTGTTCCAGGTCCTTGCCGAAGGCCGTCACCGCCAGCACTCGACCACCCTTGGTCAACAGACCCTTGGCATCCGTGGTTCCTGCTTGGAACACGTAAGCGTCCCTTACCAATTCCAAGCCCACTATGGGACGGCCGTCGCTCACTTCCCCGGGGTAGCCTTCCGAGGCGAGGACGATGGTCACCGCCGTTCGATCGTCCACATCCACATGTCGCTCGCTCAGTGTACCGCTGGCGATCCCCTCGAACAGATCCAAGAGATCGCTTCGTAATCGGGGCAAAATGGCTTGGGTCTCCGGGTCACCCAAGCGTACGTTGTATTCGATCACGTACGGTTCTCCATTCACGTTCATCAGGCCCATGAAGAGGAAGCCGCTGTAGGCGATACCGTCCTTCTTCAGGCCCCTGATCGTAGGTGCAGCGATACGGTCGTGCACCTTCTGCATGAAGTCCTTGTCGGCGAAAGGCACTGGGCTCACGGCACCCATGCCGCCCGTATTCGGGCCGGTATCCCCGTCACCGATCCGCTTGTAGTCCTTGGCGGAGGGCAGCATCTTGAAAGAATCGCCATCGGTGATGAGGAAAGCGCTCAGTTCCATCCCGTTGAGGTGCTGCTCGACCACCACACGTTCACCGGCGGCACCGAAGCTGCTTCCATCCAACATGCCCTTGATCACGGACAGCGCTTCCTTCTTGTCGCTGGTGATCACCACGCCCTTGCCACTGGCCAGTCCGTCGGCCTTGATCACATAAGGTGCGGCCATGCGATCCAGATGCTCGCTGGCTTCTGCCAGCTGTCCTTTCACGAAGGTCCGGTGAGCTGCCGTAGGGATGTTGTGGCGGAACATGAACTCCTTGGCGAAGTCCTTGCTGCCTTCGAGTTGTGCGGCTTCTTTGCGTGGGCCGATGACCGTGACCTTGCCTTGCAATTGGGGATCATCGGCAATGCGGTCGTGCAGGCCGTCCACCAACGGACCCTCGGGTCCCACCACCACCACTCGGATGTTCTTCTCCACCAGAAAGGCCCGCAGTTTCTTCTGGTCCTTCAGGTCCAATTCCACATTGCGGCCATGGCGCACAGTGCCTGGGTTGCCGGGGCAAACGTACAGCTCGTCCAACAAGGAGCTTTGGGCCAGTTTCCACGCCATTGCGTGCTCCCTACCTCCCCCACCGATCAACAGAACGTTCATGCCAGATGCCTTTCCACAAAGGAACAGCGCTCCTCAGGCGTGCCGAAAAGTTGTTTTCAACAAATGAACAAGGCCGCGCTCCTGCTGGGAACGCGGCCTTGCCAATGGGTCCAGGTTCAATGTTTGTGCTCCTTGGCGATGCGTTTGATGCTGCATCCTACGTTACGCGTCACCGCAGGCTCGATGGCGCCTCCGGAGGACAGCTTATCGATCGCATTGTGCAGCCACTTCTCCTTCACAGCAGCGGCGCTGCCCACATTGTCATCGATCGCACCTTTGTAGGCCAACTTCATTTCCTTATTGAAGAGGAACACATGGGGCGTGGTTCGTGCACCGAAGGCATCGGCCACAACATGGCCGGCGTCCAACAGGTAGTGGCCGCTGTAGTTCTTGTCGGTATAGCGCTTCTGCATGTCTGCGAACGAATCGCCAGCATCACGCTTGGCCTCATTGCTGTTCACGAAAGCAACACCCACGCCGTGACGTGAAGCGTACGCGGCGAGTTCAGGGTAACGCCCTTCCCAACCTTCGCTATCATCGGTGCCCACCACGAAAGGACAGGTATTGCAGGAAAAGACCACGAGCAGACCGTTCTTGCCAGCCACCGCTTTCAGGCTGAGGTCCTTGCCGCTCACGTCCTTCATCATGGCATCAGCAGCGGGTAGTGCTGTGCCGATGGTGAGGTCGGGCAAGGGATCGTGGGGAGGAGTGGTGAAGAGCGCCAACGTGGCGATGAAGGCGGAGGTGAGGATCATGTGCGTAAGTGCTGAGGTTGAATGGTACCAAGGTAACGTCGGTGGCCACGGGGTGTTCCATGGCAGGTCACGCTATTGACGATCCTTAACGATCGATCGTGGGTCGCTTTCGCCATGGTCTTCGGCTCCATTCCACCTCGCCCACGTGAACAGGGAATAACGGCAGTACTCCTATTTCAGAACCGCGAATCCCGTGCGCAAGACCTCTGACCCTTGCCGGGTCTCCAGCAGATACCTCCCGTTCGTGTATCGTAACGTACCCAATCGATGGATGGCGGCTGCACCCCAAGTACCTTGTTCAACGATACGGCCCAACTGGTCCCTCACCAGCCAATCCACACGATGCGTGGACGATGGGAGCAATGCGTTCAAGTGATCGTACGCAGGGTTCGGGTAGACGCGCACGGACCCGTGGCCCAATGCGAGCTCGGGCACTTGGGTGACGAGGTTCTGTGCGCTCAGCAGCCAGATCTCCGGATCAAGCGCCACGCTGTCCACCAGAAAGCCAGGTAGGATATCAAAGGACTGTCCGCTGAAGGTGTGGTCCAGGACCACGGTCGTGTCATCCGTAGCATTCCACAAACGCACCGGCACGGGCATCTCGAAGAAGTCCACGCTTGGGTGGGACTGTGTCTGCTCCAAGAGGATATCCAACTGGCCCAGCTCGCTCTGTCCCCAACCGAGGGTGTAGCTGGGGTGCCCTTCACCCACGTACCAATCGGCCATGAACTCATCCAGGTCCATACCACTGGAAGCCTCCAGATGGGCTTGTAACTGTGGTGTTCGAGCACTGGCATAACGCAATTCGGGGTCGTTCAAGTAGTTCCGGCAACCCGTGAAGAACGCACTATCGCCCATGACCCAACGGAGCATATGCAGAACGAACATGCCCTTGCCATAGGTGAGCCGTCCACTGAAGATGCGGTTCACCGATGTTGTGTCGGTACACTTCACGCTTCCGTCGGGCTGGCTGGTAACGAAGTCACGTCGTCCCCGCTTGAAGGGCATCCAATATTGAGGTCCGAGGAAATCGTAACAAAGCCCGCTCATGTAGGTCGCGAAGCCTTCATTGAGCCAGATGTCCTCCCAACTACCACACGTGACCGCATTGCCGAACCATTGGTGCGCCAGTTCGTGCGCCATCAGCTCGTAGCTGAAATTCCCCATGAAGCTCATGGTCTGGTGCTCCATGCCCCCTCCCCAACCGAACTGCGCATGGCCATAGCGTTCCTCAGCGAACGGGTAATGGCCGAAAAGCTCGTTGAAGAGCAGCATCTGGGCGGTGATCTCTTGCGAACCCTGTTGTGAGCTGGCCAACTGTTCGGGGAACACATAGTTGAGCACTTCGATATCACCCTGGTCCGTGGGAACGATGTCGCTGTAGACCGCGTAGTTGGTAACGGCGAACGCGATCAGGTAATAATTGATGGGATAGCGGTGGCGCCAGTGTGACCGCAGGAGACCCACTCCTGCTGGCTCCTCCGCTATGAGCATACCATTACTGGCCACGCGTTGTCCTTCAGGAGCGAACACGATCACGTCCAAGGAATCGACCTTGTCGTTGAGGTCTTGCTTACAAGGCCACCAATCGCGCGCGCCATAGGGTTCGCTCAGGGTCCAAATGATCGGGGCACCGGCATGCGTCGTCTGCACGAAGCTCCCGAAGCCCGTCTCAGGAGGTATGCCACCATAGCTGATGGAAAGCGAGTCTTGTTGACCGGCGGCAAGGGCGGAGGGCAGGCCAACGGTGAGCAGGTCGCTCTCGTGCACGAAGGGCAAAGCGTCACCGTGATGGAGCACCTGGGTCACGGTAAGTGAGGTGCTCAGATCGAAGACCACCTCGGTCAACTCCGTCAATGCGGCGAAATTATGCGTGACCGTACCATTGATAGCACGTACCGCAGGATCGACGTCCAGTTCCAAACGGTGGTACGAGAGGTCGTAGCCCCGGGTGGGATCCCCGTTGGACCTAGCGTGAGCGTGATGATGGGAATGACCGCGGGATTCGCTCTCCACGATCTGGAACAGGGTCTTTCCGTCGAAGTCGATCTGTGCTTGTACAGCAGTGGTCAACCCGAGGATCAGGAGGGAAAGCGGGCGCATGACGGAAAGTTAACACCTCAGGCATGTCGTACGTTCACGAGAAGCGTACACGTTCCGCGCACCTATTGGGATGCTTCCAGACCCTTGGAGTACCGTACCAATCAGAACAACTGGCCGATTATGCTGCGTACGGCATCGCTGCGGCCCATGGTGTAATAATGCAGACAGGGCACCTTCGCGGCGATGAGCTCCCGGCTTTGGGCCACGCACCACTCCACACCCACCTGCTTCACCTCGGCATCGGTGCGGCATTGCACCAAGGCGTTGGCAAGGTCATCAGGGAGGTCCACGCGAAAGGTCTTGGGCAGGAAGGCGATATGGTTGCGTGTGGTAATGGGCTTGAGGCCGGGGATGATGGGCACGGTTATGCCGGCAACACGACACTGTTCCACGAAGGCGAAGTACTTCGAATTGTCGAAGAACATCTGGGTGACGAGGTATTCGGCTCCAGCCTCCACCTTCTGCTTCAAGTAGGCGATGTCCACGTTGAGATTGAGGGCCTCGGGGTGCTTCTCCGGGTAGCATGCGGCGCCGATACACAGGTCTGTGGGGGCGGCTTCCTGCTCCTCATCGTGCAGGTACTTTCCCTTGTTGAGCGCTCCGATCTGGCGGATGAGGTCCACGGCGTGCGGATGACCATCACGTTCGGGGATGAAATGGGGCTCGTTCTTGATGGCATCGCCGCGCAGGGCCAGCACGTTGTCCAGACCCAGGAAGTTGATCTCGATCAGCGCATCCTCGGTATCCTCCCGGCTGAAGCCCCCACAGATCAGGTGCGGTACGGTATCGATGTTGTACTTGGCTTTGATGGTGGCACAAATGCCGATCGTACCCGGACGCTTGCGGAGCCGCACCTTCTGCAACAACCCATGGCCGCGGTCCTTGTAGATCACCTCTTCACGGTGGTAGGTGACATTGATGAAGCTGGGCCGATGCTCCAACAGCGGGTCGATGCCCTCGTAGATGGAGCGGATGTCCTTCCCTTTGAGCGGTGGCAGGATCTCAAAGGAGAAAAGCGTGCGGTCCGCTTGGCGGAGGTGATCAATGACCTTCATGAAGGCGACAAAAGTAGAACGCCCCGGTGGAGGACCACCGGGGCGTCGAGTTCGGAGTTCAGGCGATGATCATCGGAGCACCGTCACGTGCCCGGCAAGCTCACGGCCATCGTTGAGGACCAATACGTAGTAATAGGTACCGTCGGGCTGGTCACTGGCCCGCCATTCACGGGCGGCATCGGAGCTCTCATACACCAAGGTCCCCCAACGGCTGTAGATGCGAAGTTCGTGGCCGTAGTAGCGCAGGTTCTCAATGGAGAACACATCGTTCAGGTTGTCGCCGTTGGGCGTGAAGACGTTCGGAATGATGATCTCGGGAGGATAGACCACATAAAGTGCCGTTGTGGTATCCACGCATCCATCGGCCGTGGTGATGATCAAGCTCACGATATAATCACCGGGACCATTGTAGGTGAACGCAGGCGAAGGTTCGTTGCTGGTACCCGAACCAAGTCCGAAATCCCACTGCCAGTCGGTGATCACACCGCCAGCTCCAGCGCTGGAAAGATCGGTGAACTGGACGGTGGTCTCCACGGGCACGGGGGGTAGGGGAGTGAACACGAATGACGCCACAGGATCCTCGGCAATGGTCACGGAATAGGGATCCGCCGTTCCGATACATCCCTCGGCATTGGTAACGGTCACGAACCAGTTCCCTGTTCCCACCTGCACTGTGGCGGCTTGACTGCTGTTCGACCACTGATAGGATGCGTACTCCTCGGTGGTGCTCAGGGTAACCGGCTCTCCCCCGCAACTGAACGGGGTGCCTTGGATGATCGGCACCGGGTTCGGGACCAACCTCACTTCGAATGGATCGGACGTCAATGGGCAATCGCCAAAGGCCACAGTGACCGTGTACGTGCCCTGCTGTACGTTCACGTTGGGGCCGGTCGCTCCACTAGGGTTCCACAAATAGGTATCGAAGCCACCCGGAGCGGACAAGTAGGCGATGCCATCCGCGCAGATCTGGTTGTCGCCGGTGATGACCAAGGGTGCTTGGGGGCTCGGTGTCACCGTTACCGTGATCGTGGTGTCGTAGGTGCAACCGAAGTTATCTGTAACAGAGAAGACGTAGTCGAACACCCCTGCGTTCGGGGTATTGATCACGCCCACCAAAGGGGCATTGGCGTCAGTCACCACGTTCGAACCGCTCCAATTGGAGGAATCCAACGTGCTCAAGCCGAGATCCGGAGTGAACTCCGTCAGGTCAGGATAAAGTGAGGGATCGAAATTGATCTCCCAAGAACACAGGAATCCGTCATCCGCACCAAATAGGTCGTTGACCGTGAACGTCCATGTGCCATTGAGCGGGCAACCGATCAACTGGGTCATGGGTTGCACACTTTCGTAAGAGCCCGAGGGGATCGGGGATACTCCGGTATTATCCGCCCATGTGCCGTTCGTAGCGTTGGGATCCCAGCAGTAATCCAAACATTCACCAGGGGTCGGTGGGTCCGTCTCCCCATCCAACGCATTCCCAATGAAGGTCCCTCCCCCGCCTTGCTGATGGAAGTATACGTTCTGGCCGTTGGGGCAGGTCACGAAGATCACCAGATCACCCATGTAGGAGTGCTCCATGCTCACGCAGATCGACTCCAGGTCGGCGATATCCTGCAACGTGGCGTTGGGAGCGAACCCGCCAAAGGTGAGCGTGGAGTTGAATGGCTGGCTTTGGTCATCGGGTAGGTAGATGCCGTCGCCGAAGTTCGCTTCCGGAATTGCCGACCAGGTCACGGGAACAATGCCTGTGGCATCCAATACCACCGTTTGGCCTTGGCACACCGTGGTGTCTGCCATGGTCGAACCGGCAAAGATGGGTGTGGTGCTCACCAATACCTGGAGGTCGATGAGGTTCGTGCTCGCGCAATCATTGTCGTCGGTGAGATATACCTGGATCACGTATTCGCCTGGCTCCGGGAAAGCATGCTCCACCACGTCTCCGGTGAGACTATCGACCACGCCGTCATCAAAATCCCATTTGTATTCCGCAATGGTGAATCCCTCTGCCGCGGTCGAAGCGGATGCATCGAAGGTGATGACCTCGTTCTGGCAGGCCAACAAGGGCAGCTGGGGCGCTCCGAGTATGCTAGCAATGGCCGATGGGGGCTCGCAGGGCACCGAGCAACTGATGAACGCAGCGAAGCGGCCAGTGCCGGTCTCATTGCTGGTGAAACGCACCGTGAGACAGCCTCCGGTGTTCTGCACATTCTGGAAGCTGGCCGTGATGATGCCAGGGGAATCACTACCCGCCCAGGTCCCGATCAGCGGATAGGTATCATCCGGACCATCCCAGATGGACAATTGATCCAACGGGGCAGTACCCGCGGTGGACAAGTTGAATGGAGTGGCACCGAAATTCAACGAAATACCCTGGCCTGGGGAATCCGGGCAGACCACCGTGGTCAGGTCCTCGTTGTTCTGGTAACCACCGCCGGGTTCGCCTCCGGTATCCTGCAAAGAGGCTTGGCACGTGTTGATCTCCGGTTCCGCGATGGTGTACGAATCCTGACCTAGGAGGATCCCCGGGGCAAGTAGCGCCAAAGCGATGATCGCTGTACTTCTCATGGTTCGTTGTTCGCTTCAAATGACCACGGTTTCCAAGACCGTGGTCGGTATTGGCCGTTGCGGCCCGCTTCCGAAAGGATGCCAAACATAAGACCTATCCACGGTACACGGGATCATCAGTTCATACGGTCCCTGTTCAACCAGACCACTTTGGCCTTGGACACGGGTCTACCATCGGTGCTGATGGCCTCCACCACCACCACGTACATGCCATCCTCGCAACCCTCCCCGGTCCATGGTTCACCTGTGTTGGAGCTGAACACCAATTTGTCGTTCTTCAGTGCCAACACCCGGATCACCATGCTACGGAAGCCTTCCTGGTCCACCACATAGGTGTCGTTCACCTGATCACCGTTGGGGGTGAATGTATTGGGCAGGAAGATCTCCGGTGGAGCTGTCGCCGGTATCGGATCCGGATCAGTAACCACCTGCATATCAGGATCTTCCATGTTACCTTCAGGCTGCGCACGTACTTCGTTCACTGTTCGCTCCGTGATCTGCTGGATGATCTCCTCCACGAGCAGTGGCTCAGGAGCAGGGGTCGTGACCGCGGAACGGATCTGTTCATCGGGGACCATGGCACTCGTTAAGGCTTCATGACCGGGCGTAGAAGGCACCACCGAGGTCACTGGGGCCGCCGGCCGAACGACAGATGGGGGTACGTTGCTCTGCTTCGATCGGTTCGCGGTGAACTCGGTGTTCATCTCAGGTGTAGTCGATGGATCTTCGGCCTGAGCAACCTCCAAGTTGACTTGTGGAGTGGTAGGCGTCACGTTCAACTCCGCCACGGAAGGAGGAGCGGATACGGGCGTGGCCGAGAACCAGAGCGATGAACCGACGATCAATACACCGGCTGTAGCAGCGACCCATCCCCACGTGCCGATACCGGCCGGGGCATGACCCAATTGTTTGCTGACCCCATTCCAAACGGAGGGATCGACCGGGGACTCATGCCCTGTGAAACGCTCACGGAACAGGTCGTTCACCGCATCGGTAGTGGGCGCGGCCTGGGTCAGCTGACCTTGGATGGCATCCCATACGCCGGGATCCACCGGAGCCTCATGGCCCAGGAAGCGCTCGCGTAGGAGGTGTTCTAGATTACCCTTCATGTTCAAGTCCGTATGATGCGGCGGCCTCTTTGGGCAGCAGCTTGCGCAGGTAGGCCCGCGCCTTCATGAATTGCGATTTGGAAGTGTTCTCGGAGATCCCCAAACGATCAGCGATCTCCTTGTGTGCATACCCTTCGATGGCGAACAGGTTGAACACCGTGCGATAACCCGCTGGTAAGGCCTGGATCAGGTCCATCAGCTCGTCGGTGCTCATGCTGGTCAGCACCTGCTCGTCCTCTTGGTGCAGGTGTTCGGCCTCGGTAAGATCAAGGCTGTGATCATAAGGCTTATTGCGGCGGATGTGGTCCAAGGCGGTGTTCACCATGGTGCGTGATATCCACCCCCCCAACGGACCATCACCGCGGTAGTGATCGATCTTCTGGAAGATCTTCACAAAGCCGTCCTGGAGCATGTCCTGGGCTTGATCGCGGTTGTTGGCGTAACGCATGCAGACGCTCATCATCTTACGGCTGAACTGCTGATACAGAGCCTTTTGTGCAACAGGGTCGCCCTTTACACAGCCGAGTACCAATTGTTCATCCGTCATGGCGTTCAAGGGGATGATGCGTGCCGAGGGGGAAAAGTTGCCTGAAGTGCCGATCCGGCGCAGGGAAGCACAAGTTACGACGTCCCGCAGGCCGGGTGCGATCGGCTACCTTTGCGCCCCTTCCAACGCCCCATCACGGGCATGGTCCTTCCCGCACTGCACCCATGGAGCACATCCGCAACTTCTGCATCATCGCCCACATCGACCACGGAAAGAGCACCTTGGCCGATCGCCTCCTGCACATGACCGGCACCATCGCCGATCGTGACATGCAGGCCCAGAACCTGGACGACATGGACCTGGAGCGTGAACGGGGCATCACCATCAAGAGCAAGGCCATCCAGATGGACTACACCCTGAACGGGCAGAAGTACATCCTGAATCTGATCGATACGCCTGGCCACGTGGACTTCAGCTACGAAGTGAGCCGCTCCATCGCCGCCTGCGAAGGAGCCTTGCTCATCGTGGACGCCACCCAGGGCATTCAGGCGCAGACCATCAGCAACCTCTACCTGGCCTTGGAGCACGACCTGGAGATCATCCCGGTGCTCAACAAGATGGACCTTCCCAGCGCCAACCCGGAGGAGGTGAAGGACCAGATCGTGGACCTGCTCGGTTGCAAGTTGGAGGACATCCTCAGCGCCAGCGGCAAGACCGGACTGGGCGTGGACAAGGTGTTGGAAGCGATCGTGGAGCGTGTACCGGCACCCAAGGGCGACCCTGCCGCACCCCTACAAGCCTTGATCTTCGACAGTGTGTTCAACCCCTTCCGCGGGATCATCGCCTACTTCCGGGTGATGAACGGCGTGCTGAAGAAGGGCGACAAGGTGAAGTTCTTCAACACCGGCGTGGAGTATAATGCTGATGAGGTAGGCTGCCTGAAGATGGAGATCAGCCCGAGGCCAGAAGTGCGCGCCGGCGATGTGGGCTACATCATCAGTGGTATCAAGACGGCCAGTGAGGTGAAGGTAGGTGATACCATCACCCACAAGGACCGTATGTGCGCGGAGTCCATCCACGGTTTCGAGGATGTGAAGCCCATGGTCTGGGCGGGCATCTTCCCGGTGGATACCGACGAGTACGAAGAGCTGCGTGATGCGATGGAGAAGCTCCAGCTGAACGACGCCAGTCTGACCTGGACACCAGAGAGCAGCGCGGCTCTGGGCTTCGGTTTCCGCTGCGGATTCCTGGGCCTGTTGCACATGGAGATCATCCAGGAGCGGCTGGAGCGGGAGTTCAACATGACGGTGATCACCACGGTGCCAAACGTGGGCTACATCGTCACCAAGACCAACGGCGATGTGGTGAACGTGCACAATCCGAGCGAGCTGCCCGAGGTGATGCACATCGATACCATCCAAGAGCCCTACATCAAGGCCCAGGTGATCACCAAGGCGGAATATACCGGTGCCATCATGACCTTGTGCATCGAGAAGCGCGGCATGCTCATCGGCCAAACCTACCTCACCACCGACCGCGTGGAACTCACCTTCGAACTTCCCCTCGGTGAAGTGGTGTTCGACTTTTACGACAAGCTGAAGTCCATCAGCCGCGGTTATGCAAGCTTCGACTACCACCCCATCGGTTTCAAGGAGAGCGACCTGATCAAGCTGGACATCCTGCTCAATGCCGAAAAGGTGGATGCCTTGAGCGCCCTCATCCACCGCGACCATGCGCACGAGCTGGGCAAGAAGATGTGCAGCAAGTTGAAGGAACTCCTTCCGCGCCAGCAGTTCGACATCCCCATCCAGGCTGCTATCGGCGCCAAGATCGTGGCCCGCGAAACGGTGAAGGCCCTGCGAAAGGACGTTACAGCGAAGTGCTACGGTGGCGACATTTCGCGCAAACGCAAGCTGTTGGAGAAGCAGAAGGAAGGGAAGAAACGCATGCGCCAGGTGGGTAGCGTGGAAGTGCCGCAGGATGCGTTCCTGGCGGTGTTGAAGTTGGATTGAGGTCAATGTGGGTGGATCGCTGCCTCCTCCATCGGAGGTACATCTGCCGTACTTGCCTTATCGACGTATCCAGCTCACGGTCGTTGTTGTGCCGCATTCTGAGCTCCAAGCTGTGGAGATCGCGCCCCGAACTGTGGCATACCCGCCCGTGAACCGATCATTCAAGGAAGTGCGTTCGCCACGCCTCTCCTGACCTTTCACCTCGTTACAGCCAACTCGCACCATTGGCATCGGATCGGCATGTGTGGTCACCACCTAAAAACCGACCACCATGAATTTGCGCATGAAATGGAACGCAGCGCACAGCGCTGCCAAGCTGCTACCATCAGTGTTCGCACTGGCCTTTCTGGGCGCCTGCCAAAGCGGACCGACCGAAGGCGAGATGGCCGCCCGCAGCGAAGCGGACCAGCTCAAGAACGAACTGGCTTCGCGTGACTCGCTCATCGGCGAGATGGCGTTGTCATTCGACGACATCGAGAAGAACATCGCCTTGATGGACGATCGTGAGCGGATGTTGGGCGAGAGCGCCGAGGGCGAACTGAACATGGACCAGCGCCAAAAGATCGTTCGCGACGTACAGTTGATGAATGGCTTGCTGAAGGAAAGTCGGGAACGCATCGCCGACCTGACCAAGCGTTTGGACAAGAGCAAGGTCGAAACGGGGGGTCTCCGTAAGAAGCTGAAGGAATTGGACCTCATGCTCGCAACCCGTGATTCCTCCATCACCAACATGAAGGAGGAGTTGCTTGCGCGGGATTTCCAGATCGGCCAGGTGAACGAACAGTTGAGCGCCATTGAACTGGAAATGGCCAAGCGCGAGGCCATGATCGAGCAGCAGACCACACAGATGAATTCGGCCTGGTATGCCATCGGCACCTCCAAGGACCTGGAAGAACGGGGTTTGGTGACCAAGTCCGGTGGATTCATCGGTATCGGCAAACACAGTACACTCAGCGAGGAGGCGACCGTGAACCAGTTCAAGCAGGTGGATGTGCGCTTGGCCAACAGGATCCCGTTGACCGGAAAGAAAGCCAAATTGATCACGGAACACCCAGCGAACTCCTTCGCTATCGTGGAGGAAGGAGAACAACTTGCCTACTTGGAGATCAAGGATCCGTCCGCGTTCTGGCGTCTGAGCAAGTACATGGTGGTGGAAGTGAAGTAACTGCCATATTGCCAGCAAGGACAGCGTTCGGAGGGATCCGAGCGCTGTTCTGCATTGATGAAGTTGGATAGCACAATAGTAGCGACCTCTACCGTCAATGGGCTGGTTCCGGTCATAGTGATCCCGGTACCGATCTGCTCTTGAGCAGCAGCACCTGCCCCCGGAATAAAGGAGGGACACGTTTCCCGATCTTGGGCAAATAAGGACTCACCCGTTGGGGCGAAATTGCCCCACTCCTGGGTCCTACCCTGCACGTTCGTGCAGCTTCCTCTGAAGGAAAGGCTTCTGGCATGAAGGCTGTCCATGATCATCAAAACCGGAACACCATGAACAACCTGCTCAACATCATCATCGTCCTGCTCATCGTGGGATGGCTCATCGGCTACATCGGATTCGGTGCCATGGTCGGTAGTCTCATCCACATTCTCCTCATCGTCGCAGTGGTCGCTATCCTGTTCCGGATCTTCGGTGGCCGAAAAGGCGTTCTATGACCGGACCGTATCCTTCTGACCGGAATGACCGTTCGTCCTGGCGGCGAACGGTCATCTGGTCGGGAAGTATCGTCATATCATTCATAGTGCTCCATTGGTCAAGCAGCGTGCTTGCCGGGAATTTGATCAGGGATCGATTGGAGCGGTTCGCAAAGCAAGGCTGTTCCATCATTCAAGAGCATCCCTCGCCCGTCATCTGTATCGAGTGGTTCGAACGGCGCGTGTTGATCACAGGGTTGAACTTCGTACCCAATGACGCTTGTCACGCAGCGTCGATGAACTTCAGCGGTGCTGTAGATACGGTCGAACTCCGGGGCATATCCTTGACCGGGCTCTTCTTCCGTCGGCAAGTGGTTGTGGAAGACTTCCGCCTTGCCACCACCGGATTGATCATGCGGGGCCTGGACGGATCGACCGAACAGGACTTGTCGGCTGAGCATTCGAACGTTGATGAGCCCTGGTCCATGGAGATCGGCAACCTGCACGTTCACCTAAGATCGACCACGTACATAACGTCCACCGGAGATACCATGACGAGTCGTGGTAAAGGCATCCGCGCGGTGGGACAAGAATATGTCTCCGGTGCACACTGGCAAGGCCGAGCAGCCTTCCATCGTGTGAAGAACGTGGAGCTGTTCGCCGACAGCCTGAAGGCCCGCATGATCGGTGGTTACGACCTATCGATCGATCATAGTGCGATGGACCAGCGACTTGGCACGATGGTACTCGGGGGGGTAAGGATAAGTCCTCGTGGTGGGCTTGAAACCTACAGCGCAGCGCTGCGCCACGAGACCGATGTGGTGGAAGCACATGTTGATACCCTTGCCATGGATGGTTTCGACTTGAACAGGACCTTGGCACATGGAGGAGTTTCCGCAACGTTCGTCCATCTTGTTTCAGGCCGGGTCGTTATCCTCAGGGACAAGACCCTTCCCGATGGCCCGTCGGAGGAAGTACCATTGCTCGCGGAGGTGATACGTCGTTTACCAGTGGGTGTCGGGGCAGATACCATTCGAGTGGATGCCCTGGATGTATTGTATCGCGAACGGGTCGATCATTCGCGCGGATATGCCGAGGTGCCGTTCGATCGTATCCACGCCACGATCACCGGGGCTCGGAACGATCGCCAGGACAGCATTGCCTTCATCATCGAGGCACAATGCAACGCTTTCACCGATGTGCCCGTTTTCATGGAGCTTCGCTCGTGGGTCCAGGATACCACCGATCGCTTCGAGCTCGATGCGGTGATCGGTTCCATGCCTTTCGCCTCATTGAACAAGGTCACCGGCCCATTGCTGGACATACGCGCCGTGAATGGACGCATTGACTCCGTGCTATTGCATATGGAAGCGGATAACCGCCGTGCCCATGGTCTTGTGGAATTGGCCTACCACGACCTGGACCTATCGACAGGGGGCAGAAAGCGTAAGGAGACCAGGAACCGTATCTCAACGCTCATCCTGAACACCCTTGTGAAGAAGAACAACCGCAATAGCGGAGGGCCTCGTAAGGGCTTCTTCGCGTTCGATCGTCGAAGGGACCGTGGGGTCTTCAACTACATGTGGTCCGGATTGAGGGAAGGCACCAAGGAGATACTACTACCCAAGTCCTTCACTCGTTGAAAACGCGGGACATGTATCAATTCGTGACGGAAGGCAATGCCTACTTGGCAAGTGCCACCGTAGCATGGGCTGAAGGACGGACCACGCTCCCACGATCACGGGTATACACATGGGTGAAATGCGCACCGTAGATAAGGATCACCGCAGAGTAATGAACCCACACAAGAATGATCACCACAGCCCCAGCCGCACCATAGGTGTCGCCCACACCGGCAAGTCCGATATAGAGTCCGATCAGGTACTTACCCAGCGTGAACAATAGCGCGGTCAACACCGCACCGCTCCATACATCGCTCCATTTGATCCGCACATCGGGAAGCACCTTGAAGATCAGCGCGAAGATGACCGTGATGATAGCAAAGGAAACGGCAATGTTGAGTGCTGAGACCATGATGGTCGTAATGCCCGAAAGCCATATCATCAGACGTTCACCGAATGCCACCAATGCCGCGTCAAGTACCAGGGAGACCAACATCAGAAACCCGAAACTCCCAACCAGAGCAAGGGAGATCAGCCTGGTCGTCAGGTACTTCAAGATCGCACGGCCAGGTACAGCCTGGACCTGCCAAACCTGGTTCAGTGTTGACTGCAGACTCGCGAACACCGACCCTGCACTTATCATCAATGCACCGACACCGATGACCTTGGCCAAGAACCTGGTCTCTGTGATGCGCGCGTTGTCCAACATATCCTGTAGAGCAGCTGCCGTTCCTGTGCCAATGAGCCTACCAGCTTGGGAAAGGAGTGCAGAGCGCACTTCCGCTTCATTGAACAGGGTGGCCGCTGCCATTACGGTAATGATGAGTACGGCTGGTAGGGAGAATATGGTGTAATACGCGATCGCAGCGGCGTGGCCCATGGGCTCCGACGCGGCGAACTCCCTCGCGGCTTGGATCGCCGTGGTGGACCATCGCTTCAACAGGGAAGGGGTTCTGAGCATGGGGTGTGGATGATGCAACAACACGGTTATGCTCAAGGGTTCCGCCGATCGCGTTCCAGATCGGTCCATGATCCGTGGTTCCGGCTCCATCACGCAAGGACCTTCAATGAACAACAACTTACCCTTGTTCCTGGTCGGGGAAGATCTTCCACATTCATGACCGCAGTGCATACGACCGGCGCGGTCCGGATCAAGTTCTAGAACAAACTATCGACCTAACTTGCTGTAGCACTGCGTTGCGGTATTGTCCGTCAGCTCAGTACACGTCACTCCTCATGTTCTCCAAACACAACCTGATCATTCTGTTTGTGGCCCTGCTAAGTAAGCCCGTGCTCCTGGCCCAGTCCACATCCCGATCACAGCGTGCGCTGGATACGATGTTCGTAAGGGACTTCTCGAACAGGCCGACCGTTCGAGCCTACCTGAGCAACAAGTTCAACAGCTTGACACTCCGTGCTGATGGATCCTTGACGGACCTTCGATATGAGCCCAACGGTCATTTCAACATCGGATTCGGAGCGAGTTATAAGCGGTTGACACTCAACATCGGGTTTCCCATCCCATTCATCCCCAGCGATGTGGAAGAGCGGGGTCGCACCCGTTTCCTCGATGCACAAGCGACACTGCACACCAACAAACAGTCGAGCAACCTTTTTCTTCAGGTGTTCAAAGGGTATCACATCATTTCCCACGACCTACAGCAGCTAGGATGGTCACAGACAACCAGGTATCCTTATCGAGCAGACCTCTCACAGTTCAACATCGGCCTGAGCACACTGAGGGTCGCAGATGATGAGCACTTCAGTTACAGGGCCACCTTCAACCAGGATGCCTGGCAGCAGCGCACAAAGGGAAGTTGGCTCTACGGCGGTTACGCCACATGCTACGTATTGAGATCGGATTCTTCGGTGATACCTACTGCATTGGAGGATGGGTTCGGGGATGCCTACGGACTGACCCGGGGGTTGCTTATTGATCTTGGACCGATGGGCGGATATGCGCATACGTTCGTTCACAGGAAGCACTGGTTCCTCACCCTTAGCGCCGCAGTGGGCGCTGGCCTGGGTTTTCAGCGCGTTGACCGGTCAGGTGTCGACCTTCATGAGACCCGTTCACACATCGGTCCAGGTTGGCACACTCAGTTCCGTGCCGGTTCGGGATACAATAGTCGGTACTACTATGCAGGGGTCCTGTTCAATCAAGAACGCGTAGCCTACCTGACGGAAGGACAGGAACGCTACGGGTGGACCGTCGGCAACTTCCGCGTGATGGTTGCCATGCGACTCAAGGAACGGCCGGAACAAGTGGATCGAGGATTACGCTGGTTGAAGAAGAGGACCGTTCTGCCAGTACCCTGATCCCGTTCACCGAACACGACCAGGAACTGGACCTGGAACGCCACTACTGTCGATGGAACACATCCTCTTCAGTGCGCACCTTCATCCGTTCCGCACTTCGTTCGCGTGCTCTCCGTATGATATCGCCAATACCTCCTACGAGTTGCGAAAGGGTATTGGTGCTTTGGGCAGGGTCCGAACGGAGCAACCGGTCCAGAAGCATGCCGGCACCAGTGTAAGCCAATCGCTTTACGAGACCTTGCCGGGTGCTAGCGTATGCCATACCCAAGGTGGATATCAGCGATGCGGAATAACGGCCCTGCATGATGTCATGGATCCGACGCCCAGCATTGCTGCTACGAAGTACATCAACGGCAGCATCCTTGAAAAGGATCCCACGGATCGATGGATCCTTCAATTGTTCCCAGCGTTTGGCCAACGCGACTTCGTGTCCATCCCGTAAGATGCGCACCCGTTCTTGTTCCGCACGGAACCCGCTCAGTGAATCATACATTCTCTTCTGCATCGTTCAGGTCATTGATACGTGATAGGATGAACCGATCACGTCCACCATGTGTCCACCATAGATGGAACCCACTTGAAAGGAGGAGTACTACGGCGGCTGTGATCAGGAATCCGAGCGGATAGGATGCAAGCATGTCTCCCAGATACAACGCTAATGAAACACCGGAGAAGAGGCCTGCGATGACGAACCCGGAGAACGTGGCCACCTGTTGGAACGCATTGGCCATGAGCACGGCGAATATGTGCGAACCCTTGAGCATCACATGCTCGCGCTGAGCGCTGAGGTATCCCTTCACTTCATGTACAAAGCCGTCCACGAAACTGCTGAAGTCGACCGGATCTGGGTCCACAGGGTTCGGATCAGCGGGTGATACGTAGTGTTCATCGGTTGTATTCATGGCCCGGGTTTTCCCGATCAAGCGCAATTCACCGGCCACGATGTCCGATCCACCTCGCACGCACAGATGAACGTAGCGGGGGCGATCGGTTGCGGATCGGTCGAAGGAACAATCATTATGGACGCGCGATCCGTCTTGTCGATCCACAGCTCACATGGTCGATGACCACCCGAGTAGTAGTTGCCACCGGCCATTCAGGACCGAGCCGTCAGCTCATTCCATGGACGTACTTGACCATTGCCTAGTGATCGGATCCTTGACCTACGTAGCGAACAGAACGGGGAACGCCCTCCCCATCACGGGAAGGTAACGTCCCTATCCGAATAGGAGCGGTGAACGGTCATACCCATCGGGAACATAGGATCCACCGCAACATCCATCCCCGGCAGCTAATTGGCACGCGATCGTAAATGAGGATGTTGAACTGATCCACTCCAAACACATCAATAACATGTCGAACAAAAGCAACGTAGCGATCGCATTAGCAGCCCTCGCGGCCGGTGCAGCCATTGGTATCCTCTTCGCACCCGCCTCTGGCAAGGAAACACGCGGCAGGATCGCTCGCAAAGGAAGCGACCTGCGTGATAGTCTGAATGATATGCTCGCTGAAGGTGGTGAGCTCATCGAGAAGTTGAAAGGCGAAGCAGGCGACCTGGTCAGCAAGGGCAAGGACGCCGCGAACACGATGAAGGACCGAGTGAAGGACACTGCTCAAGAAGCGGCTGGTGCGGCTCGTTCCGGCGCCAATGGAGGGTACAAGGGCTAGTCCGAACTAGACGAAAGGAACACCCCGATCCCTGGATGTACAGGCGGTCGGGGTGTTCTGCATTTCCAAGAAACCGTGGTGCACGATCAACACTCGGCGGAATTCCATGGCGGCGCAGCAAACACTTCACCGCGCTATCCGAATGCCACTTGCGCATCGTGCACATACCTCCCCGACAGATCGGATGATCAGTGCTTCATCGGGGAGACCATTCCTCAACCTGCATGACACGTGAAAACGAGTGGTCGTGCCATATCATTCCGAAAGCCACGCTAGGAGCGGACAACCCAAGCTCGGAACGCTCACGTTGAGCCGGTCACGAATGTGGTCGCGGATCTGTTGGAACGTACGTGATCGGTTGCTGTTCCGACTACGGACGGACCGAACCTATGAACCGCTACGGCGATCCCGTCGGAGCTAAAACCCCTACATCATGTCTGAACACAACAAGAATAACAACGCACCCGCGAAAGGCAGTCCTGCCTCTACCAGCGCGATCGGCGCGGATGGGAAGCACAATACGGGGACGAACAAGCAGGAGGCTCCGAGGAAACCGGACCACGAGCACGGACGGGAGCACACACCGAGCGTAGTGTCCACGAAGAAAGGGACCGATACCGATCATACATCCACGCACGAACGAACACGGACCAGCGATGGTGAAGACGTTCAACAACCGAACAAGGAGCGGCACAACGAAGCCGGGGATGTGAAGCGGACCGTTGCAGAAGGAAAGGAGATCCGCAACGAGGGCAAAGCACCAGCGGAGCCCATGACCAGCGGCATGACAACCGACAAGAATTGAGTTCAAAGGGAGGGCTTCCCATAGGCGCAACGGATATCCGCCCGAGGACCCTCATCACGACAAAAACAAGGACAAACCGATCGAAACACCATGGCAACCAAGAACGTAACGAGCACAGGTCTTCTTAAACTACTGGAGGACCAACTTGCAGACACTTATTACGCGGAGAAACAACTGTTGAAGGCACTTCCGAAGATGGCGAAGACCGCCAGCAACGATGAACTCCGCTCCGCATTCACCGATCATGCCGATGAGACCCGCTTGCAGATCGAGCGGTTGGAACAGGTATTCGCCAGCATGGACCTACCGGTCAAAGCCAAGAAATGCCCTGCGATCGATGGCATACTCGAAGAGGGTAAGGAGATCATGGAGGAATACTCGGATGATGCGGCCTTGGACGCCGGTCTGATCGCATCCGCACAAAAAGCCGAGCATTATGAGATCGCCTCCTATGGCAGCATGTGTGCCTGGGCTGAGCAGTTGGGTTTGGAGGAGGCAGTAGGCTTGCTCAACGAAACCCTGGAAGAAGAAAAGGCAACGGATGAAAAACTGACCGTCATCGCAGAAACCGTGGTGAATATCGAAGCCGAAGGAGAGGACGAGGAGGAGGAAGGAGAAGTGGCTGAGGTGGGAGGTGGATCGAGCCGGGCCGGTAAGACCAAGAGCACGAATGGAAAAAGCTCTTCGAAGGTCACCGGGAAAGCCGTTGCAGGGAAAAGCGGTAAGCGCTGACCCTCCCCTACGCATTTTGAACGCCCCGCCCAGCGGGGCGTTCGTGCATCCTGGCGGTTGGTTGTTCGCACGTATGCAGCCAGTGTGTTCGGCAACCAGCTGGACAAGGGTCCTCGCCTTGGAGATGCGAGCCACCAAGACCGTTCGACATGGAATGACGCATCGCAGCTGTCCTCCTTGGGTCCTCCCGTTCAATGATCGGGTGGCGACATGGCACCTGGTCCACACCTATCCCGGTGATCCGGGGAGACCATTGGAGCGGACACTTACTATCCAGAATGAGCAAAGGGCCCCATGGGGCCCTTTGCTATGCGATGGCTCCGCACCCTGGTGGGTAGAGCATTCACCGATTGGGTCATTTGCCGTCGTTATCCTTATCGACATCGGTCTTGCTATCCACCCAGTCCTTCTGACGGTCCCACCAGCTTTTGGTATCGTCCATGGCTTTGCGGCTTTCCATCTCGATGTCGGACCATGTCTCGTTCGTGCTACCGTCCATTCTCACCACGTTGGCGTCGATACGAGCAAGGTTCTGTTCCAGCTCGGTGATATGACGTTCGGTCTCAGCGCGCTTTTCAGCGTTCTTGATACCGCCCGCGAGGTCCTTGCGTTCACGTTCCAAGCGATCGCTCAGGGTTTCGCGAAGGTTGGCCATCTCTTTGCGTGCCTCCTCCCGTTCGTTCATCCATTCCTTGGTGTCATCGGCCTTCGCCACTTCCTCGCGGTTCTCTTGCATTTGTTCGTTCACGCGCTCCGTTTCCTTTCCCGCTTCGGTGCCACAAGCGGCCAGCAAACCTCCGCTAAGCAGAAGGGTCGCCAGATAATGGGGTTTTGTTGTCATGGCACAGTTCAAACAAATGCTGCGCCCCAATGGTCCGATCGTTCAATATGCAATACCATTTTCTCGTGATCGCCTGCCCCTTCCCGTGGCATAAGGACAGTTGAATGCCGCATAACGCTTCCCCTTTCCGGCAGATGCCATTTCGAGGTTAACGCGCTCCTCTAAGCCCACCCGAGCATCAAACACCGACACCGCCAAACACACCAAGAGTGATCAACATGATCTCATAGTCACCCACCAATGAATAACGCGCTCCATTTCCACAGACTTGATTTGACCCCATGATCGTGGCAGGAAATGCCCATCAACATTCCCCATTCCACAGTTCATCTCCTCTGGGTAGTAATAAGGCCTATAGGCAGGACGCATCACTGGACAACCTCATGTCGTCGCCCAGCATGGCAGCGACCACATCACACCAAACGCTCCAAGTAACTCGCGAACGAGGTGGATCGGTGCCCGGTGCGTTGCAAATGCGGAGGGGATCCACCAAGGAAACAAGGGGTCTGGGTGGATCACCACCTGGATCGAGACGTAATGATGGACGTACTTGCAGAGACCCCTTGGGACAGGATGTGTTACGAAAGCAACATGCTCGGCTCGACAAGCCTTGATCATCCTGGTTCGTACAGGTCCACCAATGCATCTCAATGAAAAGGGCTGGGGATGAACTGTTCCGAACGGTCGGGTGGTTCCATAAGATGCACGAGCTGCTCACGGGTAAGGTTGAAGACCGAATCACCACCCTGCTGACGAGCAAAGGTCATGGCCTGTTCAAGAGCAGTGAACAAACGGGAACTGGTATAAACCAATCGCCCCCCGACTTCACGTTCCACACGCAGTATACCATCTTGGGCCAGTGCCTGTTCTATGGCCTCCATAGGACCGCGCATGGTGGAGCCGACAGGGTGATGATACCCGGCCACGACACCTTGGAGTACTCGACAATTGCACCTCAGGTCGAAGGTGAACTGGTCGTGCCGACGCGATAGGTCCTCGAGGCGCAAAAGCAAAGCCTTCATGTGTCAACGGTTCGCAAAAAGCGTTCCTCTATCGTTCAGAGCGATCCCGTCCGCTATCACCTATCCCATGAACCGCTTAGGACGGGCATTTGAAGGACCCTCCAACGAGCCTTTCGACTTCAATACACGTTGAGGCAATGAACCTATCGTCTTTCCGATCCCACTGCATTTCCGCGATCAGGTACACGTGTCAACAGCTGAACCCATGGGGTGTGAGCGCCTCGAAAACGGGTGATCGGCTGCTCGACAAGGGTGGTTCCATTGCTGATCGGTCATATGCATCGATCCATATGACAATGGTCGCGAACATTGGTATCGAACATTGAGGACAGGATCTCGATCAATTGCCGTGTCGCTCCTTACGGTCATGGGGGTCATGGCGGATACCATGATAGCAAGGAAACCGTGCAGTACAGCAGTACAGGTGTGCGCCCCTTGTTCCGTTACGTGGCATGAAGCTGGTAACGTATAACGGTCATGAAGCAACTCCAGATGGTTCGAAGCCCAGCACCCTACACACCCAACTGTTCCCAACCACATCACATCCTGGTCCACCGCCGCATACGGCTGGAGCGCATTCGTTCCCGTCGCTACGAGTCCGATGAGACGCCATATCCGTCGATCAACAAATGATCGCCACCCTTCGTTCCGCATTGGGTCTGGTGCCATTCCCATGGCAAGGCATTTGGCTGATGCTGTTCGTCGGGTATGCAGCCACCCTCATGCTCGCCTGGTATTAGGAGCAGGAATTCCACATGCATGGCTGGCGAAGGCTTGGACCATTCTCGATGGAGGGGCAGCGGAGGCGTTCGGGGAGCAGGGGTTATCTGAACGTAGCACGGAGCATTGTGCTTCATTTGGCATGATAGAAGCGATCGCTTTGAGTTGTACAAGCCATTCCCCTTAAAAAAGATGAAATTCCATCAGCCCATATGACGATCCCGGAACTGTACCCTCATGACCCTGGCACCAGGATGATGTCCTCCGTACCCGTGGATCCAACTCGACAGTCCTGGATATGATACTTCTGCTCCTCGGCGGCCATCCCCTTCATGCGCCGTTGTGCGGGGCTGGACACACACGTACGCTAGGGTGCTCCTGGTGAAGTTCGCGCCTTGGTCCCACTCGCCTTGGCCAGGATGACCCTCAGCACCTCGCTACCGATGGGCTTCACGAGGTGCTCATCGAACCCCGCTTTGCGTGACCTGACCTTGTCCTCCTCTTGTCCCCAACCGGTGAGCGCAACGAGGTAAGCAGCCTTACCCCAATCATGGCGGCGCATCTCAACACATGCGGTGATCCCGTCCATCACAGGCATGCCTATATCCATCAGCACCACTTCGGGCCTTATCCGTTGGCCTAGGATAAGCGCCTCCACTCCATCGTGAGCAACATGGACCTCATGCCCGAGCTTTTTCAGCAGAAAAGCCATCATGGTCGCCGCATCTTCATTGTCGTCCACGATGAGTATTCGCTTGCGGGTCGGAGTGGTAGGCCTTTCCACGATGACAGGAACGGATGCATCCAATTCCGTGGATGTAGCGACCGGGAGGTGCACGGTGAAGCAACTACCCTTTTCCGGTCCACCGGACGCAACGTCAATGCGTCCACCATGCATTTCCACGAGATGCTTCACGATATTCAAGCCGATACCCAGACCACCCTGAGCGTAACCTTGAGCACGCTCCACCTGTGCGAACATGTCGAAGACACGACCCTGATCCTGTGCGGAGATCCCGATGCCGTTATCCGCGATACTCACCACCACATCATTCCCTTCGATCATGACCTTCACTCGTATCAGACCGCCTCGGTCGGTATACTTCGCTGCATTGTTCAGCAAATTGTTGAATACCTGGGCGAGTCGCATACCATCTCCATCCACGAACATGGGTGTCGTGGGGATATCGAGCACAAGCCTATGTTGTTGTTGTTCGATCACCGGCCGACTGGTCTCCACGGCTTGGTCCAGCACCGTATGAAGATCCACCCTCAGTCGTTGAAGGTCCACTGCACCTCGTGTGATCCGACTGAGGTCCAACAGCTCATCGATCAGACGTACCATTTGGTCCAGTTGACGCTTCATCATACCATGGGCTTTGTCCCATGTGCTCCGGTCGCCTTCTGACAGTGCGAGCAGCTCGAGGCCGTTCCTCAGCGGCGCGAGCGGGTTGCGTAGCTCATGTGCAAGTGTTGCGAGGAATTCGCTCTTACGTCGATCCGCGACCCGCAACAGTTCCTGTGCTTTGGTATGATCACTGATGTCATAGAAGTAGCAGACAACACCGAACTGTCCGTCCGGCAGCGTGATACGCTCGATGCGCCAGTCGTAGGACTCCACTTCGGCAATGTCCTTTCGGCGTTCGGCGAGTTCCTTCTCCGCATAGGGTTCGCCCGTTGCCAAGGTGTGACGGAAGCGGGCAATGGCCTGGCCAACGAAAGGCTCTTCCCACACCAATGCGAGGATCTCTGCGAAGTCGCGACCGATGTGCGGGGTGATGTGACTGAACACATGCTCCGCACCGGAGCTCACATGCTGGAGGCGGAATTGCGAGTCCACCACATAAAGACCGAACGGGGCCTTCTCGATGAGACCAAAGAAGGTGTCCCGGTTCTTCCGAAGAAGTGCTTCCGCCGCTTCATGCTTGGCGATCTCCAATTGCAGTTCATTGTTGAGCCGCTCCGCATTCTCGGTCAACTCATGCTGCTTCACCGAACTGATCAGCAGAGCCTCATTGATCTCTGTGTTCCTGGCATTGAACAAGGACGTTTCGGTCACTTGGACCAGGACGCCCAATGGCTCATTGGCTGCGCCCTTGACAGGTAAGCAGGTATAGGACCAGTAGACAGGATCCATCTGATCCTCGCGTGCCTTGACATGGGATCGCGCCACGCCCGTTCGATACACATCATCCACCAGGTTGAGGCATTCCGCACCCAATGGCACCAATTCGGCAAAGGGCCTTCCGATAAGTTCCGTGGCCGTGCTTCCGAGCAGATGGCAGAATGCCGCGTTCACGGAACTGATCACGTGCTGACTACCGACCACTTGAGCCATGGGAAGATGGCTCTGGCCCATCAAGGCCTGGTGCACGGAAACAACGGTCCTGTTCGCCGAAAGGCCGATGATGCCGGGATGTTCCATGATCGCCTTGATGCGTTATGGGGCCAATGGCTCGCTGTGGGACGATCGGCCTGGTACCCCGGTGGTAAGACCCTTGTAGCCTTTCAGTGGCGTGTTGCTCAGTTCGATGCCCTTGTGCGTGATGTCGTACTCCCTGATCTCCTTACTGTGTTGTCCACCACGCATCTTCACCACCATCAGGATCTTGCGCAGTTGTCCATCGATCTCCACATAGCGCAACCGTATGATATCGTCGGTGAGGAATGAGATGGCGTAATTGCTGGCCGGAGGTTTGACGAAGGACTCTTCGAGCATGAGGGTGCTAAGGATGGTCACGCCATGGCCGGTGAGAGAGACGAACATGCGATAGAGCGATTCTTCGAAATCCTCCCGGAAGTCCGGTGCGAGCGCTCGTTCGAAGCCGGCGAGTGAATCGATCACCAAGCGCTTCGCACCCACACGCTGCACGGCGCTCATGATCTCGTGCAAGGCTTCATCCACCGTGAGGTCGAGGGGGCGGAGGTAGATGATCTCCAGCTTGTTGCCATATTGCGAAACACTGAGGTCGAGTCCGAAGGTGGCTGCACGGGAAGCATACTCAGTAGGTCGTTCCTCGAACACGGCGATGATCGCCGCTTCGCCTTGTCTGAGCCCTTCCGCGATGAAGTGCGTACACAGGATGGACTTGCCAGTGCCGGAAGCCCCGGCCACCATGATGCTGTCACCTTCGGGGATCCCGCCGGCCATCATTTCGTCCAACTCGGGAAGGCCGGTGCTGAGCCGAAGGCCACTCCGTTGTTGGTCCTTCATCGCACCGAGCCCGAGCATTCGAGGAAAGGCCTGCAAGCCCGCATCACTGATCCGGAAGATGTGCATACCCGGAAGGGGATCGCTTCCCCTGCATTTCAATACCTGGAGCTTACGCACCATGGAGTTCCGGTTGACGCTCTGGTAGAGCCAAATGAGCCCATCCGCTACGGTGAACACGGGATCACTGCGCAGTTCGGCCTCCACGTATTCACCGATCAGAAAGGTGGTGGCCTGCCAGTTCGTCAAATGCATGGCCAGGCGTTGTACCAGATCCTGAAGCTCCGTTTCGCCTGTCCGTTGATCGAATTTACGGGCCATGCTCCGGAACGAATCCACCACTACGATGGCAGGGTTGACGGCCTCTACTTCCTTTACGATGGTATCCAACACGGCATTCCAATCGCCCTCCAGCACCACCTTGCTCAAGTTGACGAACCGAATGGCAGAGCCCACCTTCCCCGGGTCATAGAAGTCATATTGCTGTTGATAGCGCAGCATCTTCAACGCCGGTTCTCCGAGGATGGTGAAATACAAGGCCGGTCGCTCCACCGTGGCATTGGCGAAGGCGATCTGATGCGCGAGCGTGGTCTTGCCGCAGCCAGGGCTTCCGGCAATGATGTTGAAGGAGAACTCAGGAAGGCCTCCTCCTAGGATCCGGTCCAGCCCCGGAACTCCTGTGGGGAGCTGTTCAATGATGACCTTGTTGTGCTTCTTCATGGTTGGATGTCCTTCAGGTCGTCATCGTCGAAGATGGCCAGGTCCGGCCATGCCTCCTTGATCAATTGGAGCGTGAGTCGTTCACCAATGAACGTATGAAGCAGCTCGATCACATGCGCAACCAGGATGACGCCGCCTTGCCGTCGCATGGCTGGATCACGTGGAAGAACGCCTTCCTCCGATCCTGATAGAAGACCCTCGTCAGTGATCTGAAAGGTGCCCAGCCAAGGCACTTCAACCTTTGCCAAGTGGAGCGCGCGTGCCATAAGGGAGAATGAACCCGTCACCCCGGCAAGCCTGCCTATGACAACATGAAGCCGTTGGAGCACCCGCCCCATGTCATCTTCAACGTTATGGCTCGGGTTGGCCAGCAAGCTGCTGGCGAGTTCTTGGGATCGGAGCGTTGGATGGGGCACGTCAGATCCTGATCGCCTGCACGTTCATCTCCATGATGCAGAAATGCTCGGGCGAATGGCTGTAAGGTAGTGCCGAACGCATCGAGTTGGGCGAACATTCCTCATGTGGCTCTCCCACGATCATCCTGGCTCATTGCTCTCGTTACCATCGTGGCCCCCACATGCTAATGGTGGTGCGTTGGAACAACCATGGTCAGGCCCGCGACCATGAGCGCGGATCTCAGGTGGTAGGGATCATTCGGGTCGACTTTCTTAAGGCCGACCAGTAATTGACGATCAACGGCGCCTATAAGGGGGCTCAATCCTACCCGATACAAAGAGGATAATGCAGTATGGCATATATCGACAACCTCTTCCACATCCAGGTCCTGGCGAAGGAAGCGGCTTCTGAACTGGCTTGCCACACACAGGGCATTTCGACCATCCGGAGTCACCTTCTCGACCACCAATCGCACACGATGTCGTCGAAGCAGGTCACGCTCTGATACACCGAGCTCCATGATGAAGTCCTCGGATGGCGCATGACCCAACATGACCTTCATCGGATGACCACGGCCAGGGGATAGCGCTTCTTCCAGAAGACCAACGCGTCCAAATTACCCAAGGTGATCACCGTGCGTGCATCAAGTCGGACCTTGTATGATCTCAAGCGATCGCGGACAGGTTCTGCCAGGATAAGTGTTTTCTTCTTGCGTGCCATTGCTATGGGTTTGATGATCCTATTCCAGATCGCGGGCCGATCCGAACGACGCTTCCAAGAATGCTCCCGTTCGAGGCCAACCGGGTACGTTGCACAGCGGGCTTGTGCCAACACCAGCGGTATTCGGACCGGTACAGTGGGCATTGATCACCCTGGGACCACTGGAACAAGACCACACCAAGGACACGTTCAACACACTGCGACCGGACCAAGAATGGTTCCCGACATAAAGAGCCTGGAGTGGTTCCGGTGGACCGGGACCCGGTCCACCAGGTGACTCAACTCGTCGAACACGCTCGACCTACCCCTCTCCTTCCCGGTCCCATCATGGCTAAGGACGCTCGGCCCGACCAGAATTCCACTTCGAATGAAATGATGCTCACCATCCAGCATATTCGGCCTCTTGGAGCAGACGTTCTCATTCGATGGCCAGGATCACTTCGATCAAGGAAGCGCTGGTTCGGCAGGAACTGATGAACCGAACTCCAACTGAACCATCCCGGCCATCAAAGCAGGATGATCAATACCAGGATGATGATGACGATCCCAGCAGTGGAGATGTAGATCACACTTCCATTCCTGTCGTACTCCTTCATCTCACCCTTCAACATCCTCCATTCGTTGCGCAACTGAGCTCGTTGAGCAGGTTCCATTGAGGTGCGATCGATAGCGATGATCGACTCCAACCGATACTTGATCTCAAGTACGCGCTGTTGTTCCACCAAGGTCAGCGCAGAAAAATGCTCATCGTTGATCCTGACCTCCCGTTTGGGCGGCTCGGCTGCGTGACTCGCCATGCTCATGAAGAAAGCACCGGCCACTAAGAGTCCTTTTATGCTGGCGTTCGATAGCATGGTGATGGTATCAGGATAGGTGTTGGTATCACTTCTTCAGCAGGAATCGGAAACCCGCCGCCACGTATGCGTTGTTCACCTTGGGGTTGGTGTTCACACCATCGCCCTTGAACACATTGCTCATGCCCACGTCATAGCCTGCATCCAGAAAGATGAACTTGTACTCCAATCCTGCACCGAAACCCAAGTACCATTGGGTGGAGCGGGTCGTAAGGCTCAGGGTGTTGTCATCCTGATCCGTACTGAGTCCGATCAACGCGGAAGGCCCACCAACGATATACATGTTGAAATCGCGCTCCGTTCCGGGATCGATCAACCGGATACCCCCAAGGATGGGGATCTTGATGCCCTTGCTGGTATAGCGATTCTCGGTTGTTATTCCATTGGGTACTCCATCCTGACCAACGCCGACAGTGGTGTAGTTCAGGTTCCGGAACTGCATGTGGATACCGGGCTTGAGGAAGAAGCGGTTGCCAAGCAATACGTCGACCCCGAACTGATACCCAGCGCGTCCCTGCCAATTCTCCGTACCGGACTTATCGACGATACTACCGGAGTACCCACCTCCCAATCGGAGCTCTTGGGCCTGGACAGAGGAGAGCGCCACACTACCGAGTACTGCGATGGACAATAGGGAACTGAGCTTTTTCATGATCAAAGGGTTTGAGGGGCGGAATAATTACTTCCGCTATTCCGGATGTTCAATATCCGACCCACTCGTCGCTGCCCACGTCCGGATTTGACCACCATTGGTCATGAACCAGGCAGAACCCCATTGGGCAGTGGCTTTCGAGGATCCCATCCGAAACATTCCGACCAAAGAAGTAGGGCTCCGACCAATGACCACGGAAGGAGGAACGGGGACCATCCTACCCAACCATGTGCATAGGATACCCCATTGCGTGATCCCGAGTGAAGCCCTGAGCGCTTGATAGGGACCATTACCGAGCGCTCTTGAGAAAAGCACACACAGAACCCGAATAGCACAAGCCAGCTCTCCTCATCACTTTTTCACTCGACGGCTCACTACACTCCAGCGTATACTCCCAATGGGCCACTCCGGGCAAATAGTTCCACATTGATCGGGGAATGATCTCCACATTGTGCTACCTTCACGGTATACGCGTACCGCTTTCACAGCGGAATACCTCTACTACCTGCCCGGGGCATGGGATGTGCTTCCTTGCTTGTGTGACCTGGCAGTACGTGACTTGCCCTCGTATCTGACAAAACGGAAAAGCAAACACAACGGACATGACATTGGTGAATGGAACATGAAACACGCACTGTTGATCGATGATGAACCGGAGATCTGCTTGTTGTTGAGCAACATGTTGCGTCGCGCCGGTGCGGAATGTGTACTCGCTCACAGTGTGAAAGAGGGACGGGATGCATTGACGAAGAGCCATTTCGACGTGGTCTTCCTTGATGTCCATCTCCCTGATGGACTGGGTTATGAGCTGGTCCCGTTCATCAAATCCATTTCACCCGGTACCCGTGCCATAGCGATCAGTGCCTTGGATACCGAAGGTCCCCGAGCCCTGGATGCGGGTGCCGACCTGTTCATACCGAAGCCTTTCGACGGGGCCACCATATTATCGTCCATCCGCGACCTGGATCTCCGGGTCTGAATACCGCTTACCCATGGCACACGCACACATACTAGTTGTGGATGATGATCAGGATATCTGTCATCTCCTCTCGCGGTTCCTCACAAAGAGCGGCTATGCCGTAGCCACCGCTGGTCGCGGTTCCGTTGCACGTGAACTTCTCGCTGGGCGTCATTTCGATCTGGTCCTCTGCGATCATCGATTGCCGGATACGGACGCGCTGAAGATGCTGCAACATATCCGCAGTACGTCTCCCACCACACAGGTCATCATCATCACAGGATACTCCGATGTGCGCATCGCCGTGGAGCTCATGCGCCAAGGAGCATTCGATTATATCGGCAAGCCGCTCTATCCGGATGAACTGTTGATGCGCGTGCAGGATGCACTTGCCGGTGATGGAACAGATGAGGAGCGTCAGGTCGGTGACCGCACAAAAGGCGCGGTACGCAAACAGGAAGGTCCTGTTTTCATCGAGGGCACGGGGCCTTCTTCCAGGACGATCAGCAAGCACATTGCCTTGGTGGCACCGACCGATATGTCCGTATTGCTCACTGGTGAGACCGGAACCGGCAAGGAGTACGTGGCCAAACGCATCCACCAACATAGCAAGCGATCCGAAGGCCCTTTCGTTGCATTGGATTGCGGTGCGTTGCCCAAGGAGATCGCCGGTAGCGAGCTCTTCGGCCATACGAAAGGATCGTTCACCGGAGCGGTCACTGACAGGGTTGGAAGTTTCGAACAAGCCCAAGGCGGCACGTTGTTCCTGGACGAGATCGGGAACCTCACCTACGACAACCAACTGAAACTACTGCGTGTACTACAGGAGCGGAAGATCAGGCGGATCGGCGGAAGCAAGGATATCGATGTGGACGTCCGGATCCTTGTGGCTACCAACGAGGATCTTGGTAGAGCCGTAGCCGAGGGTCGCTTCCGAGAGGACCTGCTACATCGCGTGCAGGAGTTCAGTATTCATCTGCTCCCGTTGCGCGAGCGAAAGGAGGACATCCCGTTGTTCGCCCAACACTTCGTGGAGCTTGCCAACATCCGCCTCGATCGACAAGTCACCGGGTTCGAGGACGTGGCCATGCAACAAATGGTCGAACATGTTTGGAGCGGCAATCTACGTGAGCTTGGTAACGTGGTGAAGCGAGCGGTTCTGCTAAGCACGGGTCCTCTCATCAATTCGGAATGCCTACCGGCTAGTGTTTTGTCGGGCTCGATGCCGATCGCTCGTTCCTCCAGTCCGATCGAACCCGGCTCTCGGACGGGTGAGGGTCTTCGAGGAGTTGCGCATCAGGCGGAGCGTGACGCCATTCTGAACGCGCTTGAAAGGAACGGCTTCAACAAGTCCCGGACCGCTGAACAATTGAACATCGACCGCAAGACGTTGTACAATAAGCTAAGGGCATTCGGGCTTACGGTTTAGCACCGGCATCGGTCGGCGCTCTTATGGAACTGCTCGCCAGCCTGGCCTAGGGACGGAAAACATCAACCTCATCGCCCATGCCCATGCGCATCTATTCCAGGGAACGCGATGAACGAAGGGTCATCATCATCCTGTACTTCGGTGCATTGGTGATCATGTCATTCCTGTTGTATACAACGTATGTGAGCTTGCAGCGCTCCACTGAGACCACCCGTCAGGTCCGGCGCTTCAACATGGCCTTGGTCGAATTGGGTGATCTGTTCGTGCGCCTTTCCGAAGAAGAAAGTGCCGCCTATCGTTCACTTCTTTCAGGCGACACGATGACCGTTCATGCCTTGACCCTGGACCCGCAACGGGTCAGCGCTCACCGTATCGGATTGGACGATCTGTTGTCGGAAGCATCGTGGCGCCCACAACTCAACGTATTGTACCACAGTGAGGACCGTGTGCGACAATGCCTTTCGGACCTGCTCGAAGTGCAACGCGGAAGCAATGGGAGCACGGACGAGCTCACAACCGCATTGGTCCGCGTTCAGACGGCCATGGAAAGTTTCAAGACCAACCATGGTAACGTGGCAAGTACCATTCGCGGTTCTCGCCGTCCGATGGTGGATGAACAGAAGGACCAAGGTTCCGGTACACCCGTCATGCTCGTCCTCTATGCTACACTGACGTTGGCTGCGACAGGCTTGCTCTTCTGGCGGGTGTCCCATGCATTGTCGAACACGGAGCGCGCCAAACGCGACCTGCACCTGAAGGTCAACGAATTGGACTCCGAGGTGGTGAGTAGAGCTTCGGTACAAAAGACGCTGCAGCGGGTGCTTGATACTTCGCCCAATGGCATCATGACCTATCGCGCCCTGCGCGACGATCAGGGTCGGATCATGGACCTTACCGTCCTGTCCTCCAATCGACAAGCCAACGAAATGGTGGGACGTGATGATCTCATCGGTCAGCGCATGAGGCAGGAGCTTCCTCAATGCTGGGCCTCGGAACTTTTCGACGACTATGTGGAGGTGATCGAGTCAGGCAACCCGTTCCAGAAGGAGGTTCCTGCAAAGAGCACCGGGCCTACCAATTGGTTCTCCGTCCATGCCGTCAGGTTGGGTGATGGGTTCATGGTCACTTTGGCGGACATCACCGAACAACGCCGAGCACAAGAGGTGAATTCAGAGGCCGAGCGGATCGCGCTCACGGGCCAGATCACCCGTACCGTGGCCCACGAAGTGCGCAACCCCCTCACGAATATCCAGCTCGCCACCGAGCAATTGCACGAAGAAGTAGTGGATCGAGAAGATCTATTGCGGATGTATTTCGAGATCATCGATCGGAACGTGAAGCGTATCGCAGGGTTGGTGAACGGCATGCTCGAATCAAGTCGAAAAAGGCAATTGACCCTCGTGCCCTGTCGCTTGGAAGAAGTCGTTCACCTCGCCATGAAACAGGTCAAGGACCGCATGGAGCTGAAGCGTATCGAAGGCGTTCTGAAAATAGCGGACCACCTCCCTGAAGTAATGGCCGACCCTGACCTGTTGAACCTAGCGATCTCCAACATCACCGTGAACGCGGTGGAGTCCATGGGCGACGATGGAGGGGTGTTGTGCATGATGGCTCATAGGGTAGGTGAAGAGGTCCTACTGGAGATCAGTGACACCGGGAAGGGCATTCCGAAGGAACAGCTTGGCAGATTGTTCGAGCCCTTTTACACGGCGCGACCAGGTGGCCTGGGTTTGGGCCTTACAACAACCCGCAGCATTCTCAACGGCCACCACATCAAACTGGAAGTGAATAGCACCGAGGGTGAAGGCACCACATTCACCTTGAGATTCCCAAGGACGGTATTTGCCATGCGGTGATGCGTAGTGGGATCGCTCCGTTGGATAGCAGATCGACCAGGCCCTATGCCTGAGATGCATGAGCGGGCAACGCTCACTCCGCCACCACCCGGGCCGTGGCCAGCACCGTCGTGCCATGCATCATCCGCAGCAGGTAGATACCCGAGGCCAACCCGTCCCGGTCGACGTTCACTGTGCTAGCACTCCCCGTTGACCGGCTCAGGACGACACGCCCGTTCACATCCACGAGCTCGAGGTGGTCATGGGTGCCTGGATAACGGACCTGCAACTGGGCATTGAAAGGGTTCGGAGCGATCTGCATCTCCGATGCTTCTTCTTCGTGCAGGCCCGTGGAAAGGAACACATATGGGCCTGTTTCGTAGATGCATCCGGTGGTGTATCGGGTCAGAATGGCTGTGTAGCTGCCGGGTAGCTCCGGTATCCCTTCCCATTCCACACTAAGCGGTTCACCGTTGAGATACCAGTCAACATAAAAGAGGTCCCAAGCCGAGGACGCCCAGGGTCCAAAATTTCCCGTGATGTTGAACAGCCCATCAACCAAGGTCAGTTCCAACGCGAAGGTATCCGCACAGAATTGTACCGTGTTCAATACGGTGTTCGTTACCACCGGTGGATTCAGATCGAAGTAGATCCCCGCCGTGTTCTGGATGATCGAACCCACAGCAAGGTCTTGAAGGGGCCGAATACGAAAGCGCACATAGCCGTGGCTGGCCTGCTCGTTCGTGCCACTATCGGGAAGCAGGATATTGTCGAAATGGAAAGCGGCCAGACCGCCACTGGTGAGGGTCATCTGTGTCAACGTATGTGAGGTGGCTAGCACCTCCAACGTGCCGCGCTGCAGCAGGGGGCTTAGCTGATCCCGGATCACCACGGCGAAGGCCGTATCGTTGCCGGTGTTCTGGAAGCGCACCGTGTAGGTCAGCCAATCGGTATCCGGTGGTATGTGGCCTGCCGGACCGTCACCAGCGGGCTCCACACCCTTGTCATTGGGGTCGTAGGAGCAGATGATCGTGCTGCTCCATGCGTTCTCGGTCAGGCCTATGAGCCCTCCACCATCCGGCACTTGGTAGCAGCGCACATTTCCCTGCAGTTCCACACCGATGGAGTTGAAGTCAGGCATGAGCACCTGTAGTGTGATGGACGCCTGCTGGAACAGCGGTAGATCGTCGATGTGCCAGTAGATGGTGTCACCGGCGATGCTGTCGGGTGCAGGAACTGAGCTCACGAACGTTATGAGCGGGTCCATGGTAAGCGCGACCACCAAATCAGGTGCAGTAGTGCCTTGGTTCAGCACGTTGATGGTCTGCGGGATGAGCATCGAACAGCGCGTTGGCGCGGAGGTCAGTGCGCACTGTACGATCGCGGTGTCCAGCAGTGCGTACAGACCGAAGTCGATCCCGGTAATGGTGGTGTCCTCCTGCGTGATCTCCACCACATGGCCGCCCGCTCCGGAGGAGAGGCCCCAGATCGCTTCGTTATGCACCAGGGAAAGGGTGCGTGTGCCCGGGGTCAAATAGTCCACTTCATAGCCTTGAAGCGTGCTGTAGGCATAGGATTGATTTGGGGTCACCAGCACCGGCTGCCAGGCCAAGGCGGAATCCTCGGGGTCCTGGTTACCATTGAAGTTGAGGTCGTGGTAGACGGACCCCGACACACTGCCAAGAAATCCTGGTCCGCATTGTTCCGTCGACAAGGGGTAGTTCGGGATGAGAACCACAACACTGTTTACGCCAGATCCCAGTATGGATGAAGGTCCAATGTTATAGGTCAGCAGCAATGTGTCAATAGAACTCGTCGCCAATTCGTAGGTGGATCCCGATACGGAGCAAGCATCAAGGCGACCAGCCACATCGGTGGTGATCACAGCTACTCGGGGTTGCGCATCAAGCGTTTGTGCCACGATGCTGAGGCGTTCATCGGCGTGGCGATGGAGACCTTTCAGGCTGAAAGAGGACCCCGTTTCATTCCACTGTTCCAGCCAAGGGATGTTGCCCAGAAGGTCCACATGTCCCCACCAGATGACGCCTTCAGCAGTTGTTCCAGCCACAGTTACAAACCCGTTGGTCGAGGATTCAAGACCCGAAACAACGCCCAATTCCTCCGGTATCATCTTGGTCCATACCAGTTCACCGGTCGAGGTCAGGCGCATCAATTTGTCCGGCCATGCAAGGACCAATGACCCATCGCTTGTTTCTTGGATATCCAGCAGCCCATTTGCATCGAAGTAAAGGTGCCAGATGGAACCCAGGTCGTTCGTCAGGCGAGCAATATGATCCGTGCCGAAAGCAGCATAGGAGCCGTCTGTTAAGACCGCCATTCCGAGAATTCCATCCGGCGGATAAAAATCGTCAAACTGTCGCGACGACAGGTGGGCATCAAACAATTGGTCTGAAGAAGGATCGTACATGCAGATATACCCGGGATTGTAGCTCAAGCTATTGTGTGTCCCATAGAGCAATACCGTTCCATTCTCCAGCGGTAGCACACCCTGCCATGCCTGTGACCTAATGGGTTGGTATTCCAGTTGGTCATTGAGCACCTCTCCGTCGCCATCCAGTATTATGAAGTGCCGGGTTGCGCAGGTGACGCAGTCCCACTCCGTTGAGCCGGCTTGCCCGACCAGCATGATGTTTCCGTTCGGCAGACAGGCAAGACCCCTCACGAATGCAGGTTGATGAAAGATCAAAGGGTCTCCGATAAACTCCCAACCGATGTCCATTGACGAGGACCAGAGGACGTTTCCCGCAGGATCCAAGCGACACGCAAAATTCAGATCATCGTCGACCCCACCCCCCAAGACCACACCTCCATCATCCGCCAGTGCGGTGGATCGGATGACGGTCCCCGGAGGCAAGGTGTGTGTGACCAGGAAGCTGGGCTGCGCCCAAACCTGCGCGGCAAGGAGCAATAAAGGGGCGACTATCACGCGCATGTCCGAAGGGCTTCAGTTGGTGTGAAGCTAAGACGCAGCCTTTCCGAAAGGTTGCGGCAAGGAAAAAGCGCGTTCGGTGTTCCGGGATCCGGAAGAGACTTCCCGTGGGCCTCGCCGTATTCAGCTCCGCGGGATCACCCTACCCGGGTTGCCAACCACCACGCTGTTGGCGGCCACATCCTTGAAGACCACCGCACCGGCTCCGATGAGCACGTCGTTGCCGATGGTGATGGGGCCGATGATGACGGCATTGGCACCGATGTCCACCCGATCACCGAATATGGGGGCCCGGCTGTAGCTGCCGTCCCTCAGGCGCTTGTTCCCGATGGTGGTGCTGTTGCGTACGGTACAGTACGCGCCGAACACCGTGCCATCGTTGATGATCAAGGCTTGACCGTGATCGATGCGAAAGCCCGGTCCGAGGTGTGTCTTCCACGGCAGCTCGATGCAGAGGAACCACTCCACCGTGATGCGGTACCACACGAAGTACCACACGAATAGCAGGAATACCAGCTTGTTCTGCCGCAGCAGGTGTGCGATGCGAAAGAGCAACATCACCAACTTCCCCTTGGGGTTGGACCGGTTGGCCCGCCAGTCCTGGAAGATGTTCCATACGCTCGCCGTCATCGTTTTCCGCTGGTCAAAGGTGCTACGAACTGGTTGAATTGCAGCTTCAGGAACTGTGGCACATAGAGGGCGGTGCGGGTGAGCTGGCCGATGAAGGTGCCGAAGGTGCCCAGACCGAGGTCATTGCTTACGCGGCGGCCCTCGCTCAGGACACGCTTCAAGGGGATGGTCATGCTGGCCCCTCCGGCGGTGAAATTGGACAGTACCACCGGCAAGTAGAGGAATTGCTTGGGATCGTGCAGCCACGCCGCCAAGGTCCACTTGTGATCACCGCTCACGCGTAGGGTGGCATCGAATGGCCTGCCCTGGTAATAGCTGCGTCGCACGAAGAAGGTGGGATGGTTCAGCACCATTTCCCAGTATTTCAACAGGAATCCGCTCTGACGGGCATGCTTCACCTTGCGGTGGCCGTTGGGGTAGTGTATCCAGATGTCGCCATGCACGATGTTGGTGGCCGGTCGATCCCTCACCGCTTCCACCACACGCGCCACGCTATCTGGTTCATACCAGTCGTCGGCATTGATCAGCGCGACCCAATCACCGGTGGCCAGCGCGACACCTTTGTTCATGGCATCGTAGATCCCTTTGTCCTTGGCGCTCTGCCAGAGGTCCAAGCGGTCCTCATAGCGGCGGATGAGATCCAAGGTACCGTCCTTGCTTCCCCCGTCGACGAGGATGTACTCGATGTTGGTGTAGGTCTGTCCCAGCACGCTCTCGATGGTACGCTCAAGCGTGGCCGCGCCGTTGTAGACCACGGTGACGATGCTCACCAATGGTCGGTCGGGAGTACCGGAGCGGAGCTCCCCCTGGGTGCGGCGTCCACCACGGAGCGGTTGTTCGGTGCTGTTCATCGGTGACAAGGTCCCTTTGTACGGGAATGGGCCTGGAAAGGATCCCTGGTCAGGACAAAGGAACGAAGCGCCCCGTTCGAGAGGCTGTAACTTTCCATCCGCAGGCCCGTCCCATCATCAAGGACAGCGGATCCCTCCCGATGACCCTCGCTGATTACAACCAAGCCGTGGACCTGCATGCCGATGGCCTGTACCGCTTCGCCTTGAAGCACTTGCGCGACCGTGACAGCGCCAAGGACATCGTACAAGAGAGCTTCGCGCGGCTGTGGGCGAAGGTCACTGAGGTGGATGCCGCCAAGGCCAAGAGCTACCTGTTCACCACCGCCCACCATGCCATGGTGGATGCCGTGCGCAAGGATGGGCGAAGCACTCGTATGGAAGAGCATCACACCAACCTGAGGTCCGTTGACCAAGCGGCCCCGGACCTGAAAGAGGTGTTGGACGCGGCTCTGGCGACGCTGCCTGCTATCCAACGCAGCGTTGTCCTCTTGCGTGATCTGGAAGGATACAGCTACGATGAGATCGCTGAACTCACCGGGTTGAACCTGGCACAGGTGAAGGTGTACATCTACCGTGGTCGCACCGCACTGAAGGACTACATCGGCCAACTCGACCTAATACTGTGAGCGAGCGCATCGACCATAGCAACTATGAGGCGTGGCTGTTGGACAGGCTGGAGGGGAACCTGGACCCCGAGCAGGACCGCATGCTCACCGCCTTCCTTGCGCTACATCCCGAATTGGATCCGGGGATCGAGGAACTTCCCGAGTTGACGTCCTCCAGGACCAAGCTGGATGCGAACTTGCGTGATTCGCTCAAGCGCAGCCTGCCCCCTCTTGGCCTTCCAGGCGGCGCCCATTTGGAGGACTTCCTCATCGCAGCGCAGGAAGGCGATCTATCCGCAGAACAACAGCATGCGCTGGAGTCCTTCCTCAGCGCACATCCCGAACATGCCCGTGAGGCGCGTTCGATCGCTTTGGCGCGGATCACCCCGGAAGCCATCCCCTTCGCAGAACGGAGCCAGCTTGTACGGTCGTTCCCTCCGGTCGCTGCGGTGAGCGCATGGACGCTCGATGACCAGTTGGTGGCCAGACTGGAGGGTGACCTGGATGCCAGCAAGGAAGAGGCATTGACCAACTACTTGGCACACCATCCGGAAGCCCAACGGCAGTGGGAATTGATGCAACACACCCGGGTGAGCTGCACGGAAGATGCCTACCCCGAACGCGATACCTTGAAACAGGGTGGCCGCGTGGTGCCGTTGTTCCCGCGGTGGGTGGTGCGTATTGCCGCAGCAGCCTCGGTGGCCATGGTGCTTGGCGTGGCGTCCTGGACGCTGTGGGATCCGTCAAGTACTGCCCCGGTGAACGTTGCAGTGGTGCCTTCTCCCGTGCCGGCGCCACCTGTGACCGTACCTGAGCAGCATGCGCATCAACCGATCAGCTCGGTGCCGATTACCGGAACTGTCGATCGAACCGTGCCACAGCAAGTGGTCACGCCGGAAGTTCGCAGCACACGACCCGCCTCCCCTACCACCCCTGTGGAGCAACCCTCACCATTGCCTATCGAGTTGCCGCAACCTCCCGCACCAGACCTGGCCCTCGAACCTGGACCCGACGAAGTGAACCCCGTGCCGTTGATGCAAGCAATGCCTGAGCCGAACTTGGCGCTGGCAGCCATCCCGGATCCGACACCTGTGAACACGGCCAATATGCCTGCCACGCACACCTCCGTGGTCGGTGCCCTCACGCGCACCTTGCGTTCCCGCGTATTGCGCCGGTCCTCTCCGGATGACCGCCCCTTGGATAGCGATGATGCGCTGGCGGCGGCGGATGTGGGACTGCGTGCGGTATCGAGCGATAGGGCCAGTATTGCCGTGGAACGCAACGACAACGGAGTTGTGCGCTCGTTCGATCTGCGTCTGGGCCCAGGGCTGAGCATCCGATCCGGGCGGTGACCGAACGTTCCATCCCCTCGGAACCGCCCGTCCCTGAGGGCATACCGCTCATCACGATCAGGTATTCCGATCGTAACGTAGGGTGAGCCTTCGCCGTCCTATGGCTGTGAACCACCAACACCGCACAGTCATGAAGAACCTCATCCTCCGCACCTCCCTCCTGCTCGCCACCGTGATCACCATGGGGTATTCCCGTGCCGCAGAACCAGCCCTTCCGAGCGCCCCATCCACCCATCGAAGCACGCTGGAACGCAACCTGGACCGCGCACTGAACAAGCACCTCGCCTACCCACTGCTCGAGCGGGCGGACATGAACGGAGAGGTGATGGTGAGTTTCGTCATCGACAAGGAGGGCAAACTGGAGGTGTTGCATTGCAGCTCGCCGAACGAACGCTTGAAGGACTATGTGTTGCGCAAGCTGGCACGCATCGACATCGGCGACAATCCGGAAGGCATCTGGCGCACTTCCCACATCAAGTTCACCTTCCGTCCGGAGTGAGCCCAACAGCTTGTAAACGAAGCCCTGTTCCCGCTGTGGAACGGGGCTTCGCACATTTCCACCCCCGCCTGTAACAAGTGGTGCGCTCATCCGTCCTACGGATAAGAACTGACAGCCATGAGAACCCTCGCCGTACTACTCGGTCTTTCGTTGATGCAACCGGCGGCCTTCGCCCAAGCCGATACCACAGCATCCCCTGCTCGCAACGCCACTTCGCTCCACTTGGGTGTGAACAATGATGAAGGAGCCTATGCCAAGATCGTCCAAGGGTCCGATACCACGAAGAATGGTAAGCAGCCCACGATCATCGAGACCAAGCGGAAACGGATCACCATCAATGTCGAGGACAAGGAATGGGGTTCCGTGACCGATAGCCTGGAGGACCGGCTGAAGGAGATCCGCACTGAACGGCGTAATCTGTTCACCTATTGGGCAGGTATCGACGTGGGCGTGAACGCGTTCATGGGTGCCGATGGCGACACCGATCTGGATGCCGCGGCGGACTTCATGCAGGTGGACCATCGCCGGTCCCGCTTCATCAGCATCAACTTCATCGAACAGAAGATCGAGTTCGGCACGCACCATGTCGGTCTCCTCACCGGTCTGGGGTTGGAGTTCGCCAATTACCATCTGAAGAACAACAACCTGTTGGCCTACAATGCCGATTCGGTCTTCGCACTTCCCGTGGAGAGTCCGGAATTCCGCAAGAACAAACTTCGGCAAATGGGTTTCCGAGTACCCTTGATGCTCGAGTTCAATACCAAGCGGGCGAAGCTGCCAACACCGGAGGAACTGGCCGCCAAGGCGTTCAAGGGATTCAGTCAGAAAAGGAACGTCCACTTGGCCGCCGGTGTGGTGGGTAGCTGGTACTTCGACACCATGTACAAGCAGAAGTTCAGTGATAACGGCAATACCCGAAAAGAGCGGGATAAGGGCGACTACCTGCTTCGCCCCTATCGCTTGGCCGCTTCCGCCCGTATCGGTTACGGCTCGTTGAACCTCTTCGCCGAATATTCACTGACACCGTTGTTCAACGACGACAAGGGCCCCGAGCTCACCCCGCTCACCGTGGGACTCACCCTCATCGGGTTCAACTAGCACACGGCCTTCACCGGACCTCCCGGGAACCGGCCAAGCGCTACGAGGGGTTGGACCTGGAAGCCGCAGGAGCGCATCTTCGGATGTCAGCCACCTGCGGCTTCACGTTTGGGGCGGTTCGCACCCGGCGCCCTATTTTTACAGCCCCGTCATCGCCGACGGGCACCTTTCGAACCACTGTACCATGGGCCGAGTCTTCGAGAAACGCAAGCACAAGATCTTTGCACGCAACGCCAAGTTGAGCAAGCTCTTCACCCGCATCGGCAAGGAGATCGCCATGGCTGTGAAGAGTGGGGGACCCAATCCGGATTCCAATTCGCGCCTGAAAATGGCGATCCAGAATGCCCGTGGTATGAACATGCCCAAGGACAATGTGGACCGCGCGATCAAGAAGGCCGCCGGGGGTGAGGAAGCCGATTACCACGAGATCACTTACGAAGGGTATGCACCCGGCGGCGTGGCCATCTTCGTGGATGCCGCCACCAACAACGTGAACCGCACAGTCGGCAATGTCCGCAGCTTCTTCAGCAAGTGCGGTGGTAACATGGGCACCAGCGGTTCGCTCAGCCACATGTTCGAGCGGAAGGCGGAGTTCGTTCTGGAGGCCGCGGCCCTCAAAGGCCGCGACCTGGACGAGTTGGAGATGGAGCTGATCGATGGCGGTGCCGATGATGTGCTACGCGATGAGGAAGGATTGATCGTGTACGTGCCCTTCCAGGGCTTCGGACAGATGCATCAGAAGCTGGAGGCCTTGGGCGTGGAGGTGAAGAGCGCGGAACTCAAGCGATTCCCCCTGGTGACCACCCCTGCCGATATCGATACCGCTCGCGCCGTACTGAAGCTGGTCGACATGTTGGAGGAGGACGAGGATGTGAATGCCGTCTACCACAATATGGACCTCACGGAAGAGGTGGAGGCGGAGTTGGAAAAGGGTTGACCTCCCGCGGATCAGCGATCGCAAAAACGGATGTGGTAGTTGGCGCCTACCTGTCCATCCACGGTCATGCGGCCGTTCAACTGGTCCACGAGGCTTTCGATGAGCGACACTCCCAACGTCCCGGAATCCACTTGCATCTTCTCCAACGGGATCCCCACGCCGTCATCGGAATAATGGAGATCATAGGCGCCTGCGGCAGCGTTCCGAATGGATAGATTGATGTGGCCCTCGTTCCGGCCTTTGAACGCATGCTTGAAGGAGTTGGTGATCAACTCGTTCAACAGAAGACCGAGCGGCACCATGGTGTTCAGGTCGAAGGCGAGGCCCGGAGCGATATCCGTGTCGTAGGTTATCCGGTCGCTCACGTCGTTCAATCGCACCAGTTCACTGAACAGGTCATGGATGTACACCGCCACGTCAATGGTGGATAGTTCATCCCCTTTATAGAGTTTCTCGTGGATGAGCGCCATGGCGTTCACCCGGTTCTGGCTCTGTTCGAACGCTTGCTGCAACGCTTCATCGGTGAACGTTCCAGCCTGTAATCGAAGTAGACTGGCGACCACCTGCAGGTTGTTCTTCACGCGGTGATGCATCTCCTTGATGAGGATCTGGATCCGCTCATTGGCCTGTTCCAATTTGGCCTTTTCGGCTTGCAAGGCCTGGGTCTGCTCATCGTCCCGCATCCGAGCGGCCTTCAGGTTCTCGCGCATTCGGGATAGCGCCACACCCAGTGTATCCTGGGCTCCCCGCACGTTCACCGGTGTATCGTAATTGCCTTTTCCAATGGCCTCCGCACTATTTGCCAGCGACCGGATGTTCTCGATCATGCCATTGAACGAGAAGGCCATCTGTCCGATCTCGTCGTTGGTGTTCACTGGCACGGTTGCGCTGATGTCGCCCGTTGCCAGAGACCGCGCCGCGAGTGTCACCTCGTTCACGGTATTTCGCAATCCGCGGAGGATCACATAGCCCATGACGGTGACAGCACCTACCACTCCGATCAATGCGAGGATCACAAGCAGTAAGCGCCACTCAGCATCACGGGCATTCGCTTTGGTATTCTCCATGATCAGGCCCAAGGAGTGGTCCTCCACCTGCTTCATCTTGTCCATCGAACGCATGGACAGGTCCCACCATTCCCGGGAAAGCACCCCTGCGTTCACCGAACTACGCTCCTTCACAATGCCGATGAGCGAACGAACCAACGTGATGTCCGGTCCTTGGAAAACCGAGTTGTAGAATGCGATGACCTCGGGTGGCGCATCGCGCTCGAAGAGCAGCATGTTGGTCTCATACTGGGCCACCTGTTCGGCCAATTCCGAGAGCTCCACGTCGGAGATCAGTGCATCGGTCAGCCCGATGCCCAACCGGTCCCTCACCGAGCTGAGGGCTTGCTTGGCGCTCAACAGTCGTAAATGGGCGTAGATCCGGTCCTTTGTCTCGGGGTCCAAGGCAAGTTTTCCCAATCGTCCGAGCTCATCGAGCAAGGCCCTATCCATGGCGTTATAGGCACGTGCCGCATCCAGTGCAAGGATGCGCCCATCGGTGACCCGTGTACGTAGCAGGTTGAGGCCGTCGAAGGCCCGGTTCGCATCCAGATAGGGGTCCAATACACGCGCAGGGTCGCGCAGGTCGGCAATGCGTTCGTCGGTCCGGGAGTGTTGTACCGTGAGCTTGAGTGGTGTAATGGCCTGCCCGGTCAATCGACCAACGCTCAACGCGCATTCCTTCTGCAGTTCATGGAGCACATTGGCGAAGAGACCGGTACGCTCGGATTGCAACTGGATATAGCCCATCACATTCCTGCGCTTGATGCTACCATCCACCTGTTTGCCGATGAGCAACACCATGCCCAGCACGGGGATGCCAAGGGTCACCATGAACTTGGTGCGAATGGGGAGATCGGCGAAACGCCACTGCATGGACCGCCAAAGTACACAAGCCCGGAGCGCCATTCGAAGGTCGGCAGGAACAGGGGCTACCTTTGGCCACCTTTATCGGGAATGCCACCCGCAACGCACAACCATGAAAGAGCATTTCGACGCGCTCGACTCCCGTATCGCACAGGCCTTGGAAGGAGGGGGCCCCGAGCGGAACGCCGCACAGCATAAGAAAGGCAAGCTGACCGCCCGTGAACGGTTGGCTCTGTTGTTGGACGAGGGTAGTTTCCAAGAGCTGGGGCAGTTGGTCTCACACCGCAGCACCAACTTCGGACTTGACAAGCAGAAGTTCCTGGGCGACGGAGTGGTGACCGGCTATGGCACGGTGGATGGCCGACCCGTCTATGTATTCTCGCAGGATTTCACGGTGCTCGGAGGATCACTGGCCGAGGCACATGCCCAGAAGATCTGCCGCGTCATGGACCTGGCCATGCAGAATGGGGCACCCGTGATCGGATTGAACGACAGTGGTGGTGCACGCATCCAGGAAGGGGTGGTCAGCCTGGGCGGGTATGCGGATATCTTCTACCGCAACGTAAGGGCCAGTGGCGTGATCCCCCAGATCAGCGCCATCCTCGGACCGTGCGCGGGTGGAGCGGTGTACAGCCCGGCGCTCACCGACTTCGTGCTGATGGCCGAAGGAACGAGCTACATGTTCGTCACCGGCCCGAACGTGGTGAAGACCGTAACCCATGAGGAGGTGACCAGCGAAGAACTGGGTGGGGCCAGCACACACGCGAGCAAGAGCGGAGTCGCTCACTTCACGGCGCCCAATGAGATCGACGCAATCCGGCAACTTCGGCAATTGATCGGATACATACCCGGCAATTGTGAAGAAGAACCTCCCGCACTGCCTTACACTCCGGGCAATGAATCGCGTCCTGCGCTGGACACGATCATCCCCGACAATCCCAATCAACCGTATGACATCCGCGAGGTGCTCAACGCGGTGATCGACCCGGACAGCAGTATGGAGGTCCATGCGGAATATGCACGCAACATGGTGGTCGGTTTCGCGCGTGTGGCCGGCCGTACCGTGGGATGCGTAGCCAACCAACCCGCCACCCTTGCCGGGGTGCTCGACATCGATGCGAGTACGAAGGCCGCTCGTTTCGTTCGGTTCTGCGATGCATTCAACATCCCCTTGCTCGTATTCGTGGACGTTCCCGGGTTCCTCCCGGGTACGGACCAGGAGTGGAGAGGGATCATCAACCACGGGGCCAAGTTGTTGTATGCGTTCAGCGAGGCCACGGTCCCACGCATCACGGTCATCACCCGCAAGGCGTATGGCGGCGCCTACGATGTGATGAACAGCAAGCATATCGGCTGCGACATGAACTATGCCTGGCCTAGTGCTGAGATCGCGGTGATGGGTGCGAAGGGAGCAGCGGAGATCATCTTCAAAGGCGAGATCGCAAAAGCAGATGACCCTGCTGCCAAATGGCAGGAAAAGGAGGCGCAGTACAAGGAGCAGTTCGCCAACCCCTACGAAGCCGCCGCCCGTGGCTATGTGGATGAGGTCATCCGCCCTTCCCAGACACGTTCAAAGATCATCGCTGCCCTGGACATGTTGCGCAACAAGGTGGAGAAGCTTCCGCGAAAGAAGCACGGGAACATTCCGTTGTGATCGGGGCGTGGGACCCTCGCTCAACGCACCATCATGCGCTGAACATATTTCCCGAGCACATCGAACTCGATGTTCACCGCATCCCCGGGGCGAAGGCGATGGAAGGTGGTCTGGGCGAACGTGTAGGGGATGATGGCCACACTCATTTCCTGCTCGTTCAACGAAGCGATGGTGAGGCTGACCCCGTTGATACACACACTACCCTTCTGCACGAGCAACTCGGCAGGCTCAGGGGTCCGGAACGTGAAGGTCCAGCTGCCAGCAAGTTCATCGATACGGACGCAAGCGGTCACTGTATCGACATGGCCTTGCACCATGTGGCCATCCAGCCTGTCCCCAACCCGAAGACAACGTTCCAGGTTCACCACATCGCCAGGCCGCAAGGCACCCAGGGTGCTGCGTTGCAAGGTCTCCTGCACCGCAGTGACACGATATGTGCCGGACGATCCATCCGTAGCGGGTTCGACCCCCACCACGGTCAGGCAAACCCCGTTGTGCGCAAGGCTTTGGTCCACACGTAGCTCGGGTGCCATCGCCGCACGGATGAACAGGTCACGGTTGGTCCCCTGGTCCTTCGCAGCGACCACCTCCCCCAGTGCTTCGATGATACCGGTGAACATCAGTTTCCTTGAGGAAGCACGCCACCATCCAACAGGTGTACATAGCCATTGAGTTGGACCATCTCCGTGCCGGTCAATCGGGTGAAATACACGGTGCATAGGTAGTAGTACACACCATCGGCCAGCCGTTCGTTCGTGTCCTGATAAGTACCCTTCCAATCAATGTTCGGGTCGGTGGTGGCGAAGACCACTTGGCCCCAGCGGTTGAACACTTGCAAGTCGATGCGCTGCACACCTCGGTAGGGGAAGGGGCCGAACACATCATTCACATCATCCCCGTTCGGCGTATACACGTTCGGCAACGTGTAGAGCGGACAATTGTCGCCACACTGTTCGGTGGTGAAGATGCTCTCATTGCCCAAGGTGTCGATCGCCGTGACCTGATAACAGCCTGCCACCGATGAGCCGATGCTGTGTTCGAAGTAAGTGCTCTCCGCACCGATCAATTCAGCGATGACCGCGTAGGTACCCGTGAGGCTATCCTTGAAATAGACCAGGTAGCGGTACGTATCGTCCGCACAACTCAAGTTGGGGTTGTTCCAAGTAAGTGTGTTCAACGGTCGCTCACAGTCATTCTCCAACACCACATTCGGCGCACATGGGGGGGTGAGGTCCACAGGGATGCCGCACACCTCCTGGCTCCAGTTGAGCAAGGGGGAGACGATCTCCGGATCACTGTACGCACCGCTACTACGCACCACATAACAATACGTGCTGCCGTTCTCCAGGCCGGTATCCACGTAGCTGCCCGTGTTGCTCGTGCCCAGGAACACGACGTCATTGCCGTTCACCCGGTAAACCTCGTGGAGCGAATTGGTCCATGGCGTGTTCGAGGACCACTGCACGGTGATCTGTTCGTCATTGGGTATGGTGCTGATGAATACCGAACTCGCCACATTACTGGAGCCGATCACATCCGGTTCTCCTTGATCGGCCCTGCCCAGGAACTCCACACGGTACACATGGGGTTGATCGCGTGTGTTCAGACCGGTATCGATGAACTGGGTGTCCGGGTGGGCCAGGAAGGGATGGATCGCGCTGCTCCAGATGAGCGTGTTCGCAGTGGTCAGCCCTGTTCCACGGTATAGCCTGAACTGGTAAGGACCAGGGCGGGCCATGATGTCCAGGTCGTAGGCATTGCTCCAACGCACGGTATCGATGCCGGTGTCGGGATCGGTCACCTGCACGCTCACATGGGTGATCACCGGTACTTGACGATCCAGGATGGTGCAGAACTCCACGCTCGCCAAACTCTCCGCTCCATCTTCGAAGAAGGCGATGACCAAATAGCAGTATTGGTTACCGATGATCAGTCCATCCTCATCCCTGTAGGTGGTGTTGTCCACACCATCCACCTCGGCCAGGAAGGTGTAACCGGTGTAAGCCGGGACACCGGTCTCACAGTGGTCCGGGGTGAATCCATACAGGCCGCTTCGCCGGTAGATCCGATAGCCTTCAGCATTGGGGCAGGGACTGGTGGACCAGCTCAGATCGATGGCCGCTCCGTTCGGTTGTGCCAACGGATCCTGCGGTGCCGGCGCCACCACCCGGATGTTCATCGTGCTGAAATCCTGAAGTGCCACAGGCTGGTCATTGTCGATCGCGGTGAACACCACCTGGTAGGGTTGCAGCCGTACATGATCACACACGGTGCTCCAAAGGAACTCCCCGGTCACCGGGTTGCCCGCCTGGGGTTCATTGAAGATGGCGGGCGACACCGGAACGATGAACGGCTGGCCCAACGCCTCCAGAACGATCGTCTGCAGTTGATCGGGGTCGTTCGCCTGCACATTGAAGTTCAGGAACGTATTGGCCAACACACAGGTGTCGGGTAGTTGGGTGATCCGCGGCGGCTGGTTCGAACACGCGATCACCGTGATCTGCATATCCCGCAGCACCCATCCTACGTTCACCCACACCCCATTCACGCTGCGCCACTCGCGGACGATGAAGGCGATGTTGAACTCCCCTTGTTCCTGTGGAGCGTTCCAGATGATCGTGCCGGTCGTTGGGTTGATGCTGTAGTTCGGACCGGGATAGGAATAGCCTGGAATGGGTATACCACCCGCGCCCAGACAGATGGTCGGTTCATAGGAGAGGCTATCCCCGTCAGGGTCATAGGCAGCGGGATTATGGATCCAAGGCTGGTTGATGCACGCATCCTGAATGGGTGGGTTCAGGAACCGGACCGAACAATTATGACCGGTCGCTGCGGAGATCACCAATTCCGTCTCGATGCTGAAGGATTGAGCGATGGAGTTCGGCACATTGATGACCCCCCCGTTCCTGTTGGGGTCGTCCATTCGTAAGGTGAACACACCCGGTCCGGTGTAGGTATGGATCGCTGAATACCGGTTCTCCCTCAGATCACGGGATGGGGTGTCCAAGGTCACATCGCGGGGTATGGTATCCAACGGTGACCCATCCCCCCAATCCAGGACCAGCTCAGGGCGATCGGCCGGTGCGCTCAGCTTGGTATAGGTGATGATGGTGACCTCATATCGGAAATCCCTCGGGTTCTCGACCAACTTGCAGATGATGATCTCGCCAGCCCTGTTGTGGGTGGCCCAAGCGCGCGACATACCCACGAACAGGAGCAGGGCGACAACGAGGTATCGAAGTGACTTTGGCACGGAAGGAGAACAAAGTTCGGCGATCCCCATGCTCCAGCGACGCACCCGTCCGGAAATTGGACCACCGGCCCACCTTGAACAGCCAGCGGCGATGTACGGATCGAACGCGCACATCATGTTCACTTCTGGCCACCGAAGCGCCCGAACTGGGGTCAGCCAGTATCTTCGCACACCCCCACCATGATCGAGCTTGTAAAGACCTCTCGCCCAGCCGCCGCCCGCGACACCCTGGTGATCGTGGATGACACCGCCCGCTTACGCCAATTGGACCTCACGCGGAACGACCGTCAATACCTGGTGGAACAGTTGGAGACCGATCCAGGTCTGGCCGTATGCGATATCAGCGGACGCCTGGTCATGGTGCACTTGGTGAAAGAAGGGAATGAGCCTGCGCAGCGGGAAAAAGCTCGCAAGGCTGGCGATGCCATGGCTGGACGGCTGAACAGTGCCAAACGTGCCGAGGCGCAGATCATCGGGCTGTGTGCGAATGGGGTGCTCACATTGGCCTTGGCCGAGGGCGCCTCCTTGGGCAGCTACGCGTTCCGCAAGTACAAGAGCGATGCGAAAGGTGCTCCCACCTTGAACAAGATAAGCATCATTGCGACCGAGGTCTCGGCCAAGGAGATCGATGAACTCTATGATGTGTGTGATGCTACGTGGACCGCTCGTGACCTGGTGAACGAACCGGTGAGCTTCCTGAACGCCGTGCAGCTTGGTGCCGAGATCCGCACCTTGGCCAAGAGTGCTGGATTCAAGGCCGAAGTGATGGAGCGTTCCCGCATCGAAGCGTTGGGCCTAGGCGGATTGCTGGCCGTCAACAAGGGCAGTGTGGACCCACCCACGTTCAGTGTGTTGGAGTGGAAGCCGAAGAATGCCGTGAACAAGCGGCCCTTGGTACTGGTGGGAAAAGGTGTCGTTTACGACACGGGAGGCCTCAGCCTGAAACCCACGCCCAACAGCATGGACCAGATGAAGTGCGACATGGCCGGTGCCGCAGCGGTGGCCTGTGCCATGGCCGCGGTCGCACGCCAACAACTTCCCGTGCATGTGATCGCCGTGGTCCCGGCGACGGACAACCGGCCGGGGGGTAATGCCTACGCGCCCGGGGACGTGGTACGTATGCACAGTGGCCTCACCGTGGAAGTACTCAACACCGACGCGGAAGGTCGCATGATCCTGGCCGATGCGCTCAGTTATGCCGAGCGGTTCAAGCCCGAGCTCGTGATCACCATCGCCACCCTCACCGGTGCGGCGATGCGGGCCATTGGCACCTACGGCACCGTGACCATGGGTACCGCGCCGGATGCCGTGTTCAACCAACTGGAACAGGCCGGGAACGCCGTATTCGAACGCTTGGCGCGCTTACCATTCTGGGACGAGTACGACGAGGAGATCAAGAGCGACGTGGCCGACATCAAGAACCTGGGAAGCGACCTTGGCGGAGCCCAGACAGCCGGCAAATTCCTGGCACGTTTCACCACTCACCCCTACGTGCACCTCGACATCGCTGGTCCTGCATTCCTCACCCGCAAGGACGCCTACCGCACCAAAGGAGGCACCGGCGTGGGGGTGCGTCTCTTCTATGAATTCATCAAACAACGGGCGAATGCTCGTTAGCGCGTGATCTCGCGCCCGATCCCGGTAATGACCCAACACACGGACCAAGTCCCACTTCGCGTCGGCATCTCCTGCGGCGACCTTCACGGTGTAGGTATCGAAGTGGTGCTCAAGTGCCTCGAGGATGCCCGCATGCTAGCGGACATCACGCCCATCCTTTATGCATCGTCCCAAGCCGTGAGCCACCACCGCAAGGTGCTCAAGCTGGAAGAAGTGCAGTTCCACCGAGTGGACGATGCGCGTGACGCCTTACCACGTAAGTTCAATGTCGTGAACGTTTGGCAGGAGGACCTCTCCTTGGAACTGGGCACCCCCAGTGGGTCCGTTGCGGCCTATGCGATAAAGAGCTTGGAGGCCGCCGTTCAGGATCTGGCCAGCGGCAAGGTCGATGTACTGGTGACCGCTCCGATCGACAAGCATGCCATGCAGCAGGCGGGCTTCGCTTATCCAGGTCATACGGAGTACCTGCAACACATGGCCGGTGTGGAAGGTGGCGTGCTGATGCTGTTGATGGGCGAAGGTCTGCGTGTCGGTACCGTCACGGGTCATATCCCGTTGAAGGAAGTGGCACAGACCATCACCACCGATCTGATCATGACCAAGGCCCGTTTGCTGCACCAGAGCCTGCTACGCGACGTGGGGATCGCCACCCCGCGCATCGCCATCCTAGGGCTCAATCCCCATGCGGGTGATGGTGGGGCGCTGGGCAGCGAGGACAAGGAGCGCATCGCACCGGCCGTACGCCGCTTGAACGATGAAGGCATCCAGGCCATGGGGCCTTACCCTGCCGATGGCTTCTTCGGCAATGGCAGCTATAAGCACTTCGATGGCGTGCTTGCCATGTACCACGACCAAGGGCTGGCACCTTTCAAGGCGCTGAGCTTCGGACATGGGGTCAACTTCACATCGGGGCTACCCGTGGTGCGCACAAGTCCCGACCACGGCACGGGCATGGACATCGCTGGCAAGGGCATTGCCGATGAGGGTAGCTTCCGCGCAGCGGTGTGGGCCGCAGCGGACATCCACCGGCACCGCGAGGCCTACAAGTTGTTGACAGCCAATCCCTTGCAACCCCAGAAACGCGAAAAGGACCGTAAGGACCAGTAAGGTGGCTTCGGGCATCATGCTCAGGTCCGCGCCCCTGCCTGAGCCATTGATCCAACGCTTCGGGGATCGATGAAACCCCTACATTTGCGGTCCGCTTGACGGAACGCCTCTACGCCATGGACGCCCTGAAGGAACATACCATCGCCTTTTCCGGCCTGAAGGACGGTGCGCATGTGTACCAGTTCCAACTGAGCGAGGCGTTCTTCACCGCGGCCGGTGAGGAGGAGATGGAGGGCGGTGATGTACTGGTGGACGTGGGCCTTGATAAGAGTCCCACGTTGTTGGTGGTGGACCTGCATGCCAAAGGCACCGTCGACCTGCGTTGCGACCATTGCGATGCCCCGTTGGCCTTCGCATTGGAAGGCAGCCAGAAGCAGATCTTCCGCCTGACCGGGGAAGAGGAGTATGACGATGACGAACTGGTGAGCTTGGAGACCGGAGCCCACAGTGTGAACCTCACCCATTACATCTACGAGTGCCTACGTCTGGCCCTTCCCATCCGTCACGTTCACGCCCCTGGTGAGTGCGATCCGGAAGTGGAAAAGGTACTCGAGCGCTTACGCGTATCACAGGAACCCGTGCCCGACCCGCGTTGGGGCGTACTTGATCAATTGAAGAACCAGCAGCCTTGAGCTGCATTGCCTTACGACCATGCCAAATCCGAAGCGCCGATTCTCCAAGACCCGCACCGCCAGCCGCCGCAGCACCAAGAAGGCCGGCATCCCCACGATCACCGTGGACGCGATAACGGGCACCACCCACTTGCGCCACCGCGCCTATAAGGTGGGTGAGGACCTTTACTACAACGGCCGCCTGGTGGTATCTGGCGACGCCAACGAGTGATCGGGAACGACCCTGCCCAACCGCATCCACAGATGAGGATCGGACTGGACATCATGGGTAGCGACCACGGTCCGGATGTGCCCATCCGCGGTGCCGTGCTGGCCGCTCGTGAACTGCCAAGCGATACACGCCTGGTCCTGATCGGCGATGCCGCCACCATTGAAAAGGGGTTGCGGTCCGAGGGTGCGGACGCGTCCGCCTTCGATATCGTTCCAAGCGTGGACGATATCACCATGCACGACAACCCCACCAAAGCACTGCAGGCCAAGCCCCGCAGCAGCATCAGCATCGGGTTCCACCTGTTGAAGGAAGGTAAGCTGGATGCCTTCGCCAGCACTGGCAACACAGGGGCCATGCTGGTGGGCAGCATCTTCAGTGTGAAACCCATACCAGGGGTCATCCGCCCCTGCATCCCCACCCTGGTACCCAAGGAGGGCGGCGGTCTTGGTGTATTGCTGGACGTGGGCGCCAACGCCGATTGCAAGCCCGACGTGCTCGCACAGTTCGGTCTGTTGGGTGCGATGCTTGCCAAACACGTCTACCATATCGATGAGCCCAAGGTGGGCCTGCTGAATATCGGCGAGGAAGAAAAGAAAGGTGATCTGTTGCGGCAGGCCACACACGAACTCATGAAGGAGCAGTCGCAGTACCGCTTCATCGGCAACATCGAAGGGCGAGATCTCTTCAATGAGAAGGCCGATGTGATGGTGTGCGACGGCTTCACCGGCAACGTGGTGCTCAAGGTCATCGAGGGTTTCCACGATCTACTCGAAGGGCACGGTGTGAACGACCCGTTCCTGCACCGGTTCAACTACGAGAACTACGGTGGATTGCCCGTTCTGGGGGTGAATGGCAATGTCATCATCGGCCATGGCATCAGCAACGAAGTGGCCATCAAGAGTATGGTCTTCGCTGCCCGTGAGGTGGTGGCCAGCAAGCTGAACGAGCGGATCCGTGAGGCGCTGGTGTGATCGATGATCCACCCGTACGCTCCACTGAGCAGCAACTGTCCCCCGGTCAACGCACCGATCCACGACACATCGCTCCCATCGATACCTTGGTCCCGCCGGAGCGCCTAACGACCCCGTTAGCGAGGCCTCAGCACCGGCGCACGTGAACACATGAAGACCACCGCTGCCATCACCGCCGTCAACGGGTATGTCCCCGATTTCAAGCTGTCCAACCACGTGTTGGAGACCATGGTGGAGACCAACGATGCCTGGATCACGGAACGCACCGGCATCAAGGAGCGCCGCATCCTGGTGGGTAAGGACCAAGGGCTGAGCGTCATGGCCATCGAAGCGGTGAACGGCCTGTTGAAGAAGCGCGGGATCGGCCCCGAAGAGATCGACCTGATGATCGTGGCCACGGTGACGCCGGACAGGGTTTTCCCCGCCACAGCCAACATCATCTGTGATGCCATCGGCGCGAAGAACGCCTGGGGCTTCGACCTCGGCGCGGCCTGCAGCGGCTTTCTCTATGCCCTCACCACCGGCAGCCAGTTCATCGAGAGCGGCAAACACAAGAAAGTGGTGGTGGTGGGCGGTGATAAGATGAGCAGCATCATCGATTACGAGGACCGGACCACCTGCATCATCTTCGGCGACGGCTGCGGAGCCGTGCTGCTGGAGCCGAGCACGGAAGGGGTGGGCGTGATGGACGCCATCCTACGCAGCGATGGAAGCGGTTGCCAATACCTGCACCAGAAGGCCGGTGGCAGCATGCGTCCGGCCACCGAGCGCACCGTGGAACGCAAGGACCATTACGTCTACCAGGAAGGCAAGGCCGTCTTCAAGTTCGCTGTGACCAACATGGCCGACGTGAGCGCGGAGATCATGGAGAAGAACGGCCTCACGGCGGACGACGTCTCCTGGCTCGTCCCGCACCAGGCCAACAAACGCATCATCGACGCCACGGCCAACCGCATGGGGCTGGACGAAAGCAAAGTGATGGTGAACATCGAGAAATATGGCAACACCACCAGTGGCACCATACCCCTGTGTCTTTGGGAGTGGGAATCACGCTTGAAGAAGGGCGACAACCTGATCCTCAGCGCCTTCGGCGGCGGCTTCACGTGGGGGGCCATTTGGATCAAGTGGGCTTATGGGGAGTGACCAGTACCAACCCTGTAACCCGGACGTTCCGAGCCTCTAGCGCATTCGAACCGGACGTAGCAGACATGCTCATTCTTTGGCCTTGGACCCTCCCCGACGCAGCGATCGTCCACCTGCCTATCTTGGCCGTCCGTTCGGGCTGCCCGGGCGGCCTCACACCAAGAGCCTACTCATGAACCTATCCCAGATCCAGGACCTGATCAAGTTCGTCGCCAAGAGCGGCGTGAGCGAAGTGGAGATCGAGCAGAAGGACTTCAAGATCACCATCAAGACGCCGACCAGCCGCAAAGATGCGCCTGTGCAGGTGATCGCCCAGCCGATGCCCATGGCCCAACCAGCAGCCTTGCCCGCTCCGGTCGCAGCACCGGCACCAGCCGCACCGGCTCCTGCTGCAGCCCCGGCACCCGCTCCGGCCGCCGACGCCAAGTACATCACCATCAAGGCCCCGATGATCGGCACCTTCTACCGCGCCAGCGGACCCGGCAAGCCCATCTTCGTGAACGTGGGCGATGAAGTGAAACCCGGCAAGACCATCTGCATCATCGAGGCCATGAAGCTCTTCAACGAGATCGAGAGCGAAGTGAGCGGCAAGATCGTGAAGGTGCTGGTGGACGACGCCAAGCCCGTGGAGTACGACCAGCCCTTGTTCCTGGTCGATCCTTCGTAGTACCAACGGACCACCGGGGTATGCGCGTACAGGCCGCAGATGGCGCAGAATTGCTCGCTACCGCTGCGCAAGTGCCTTTTCGACCTTACGGACAACCGCCTGCAACGGTAGCGATCCAGCACTCACAGTCGGACAACTCAACCAGTCCATGTTCAAGAAGATCCTAATAGCCAACCGCGGCGAGATCGCCCTACGTGTGATCCGTACCTGTCGTGAGATGGGCATCAAGACCGTGGCCGTATACAGCACCGCCGACCGCGAGAGCCTCCACGTGCGCTTCGCCGACGAGGCCGTGTGCATCGGCCCACCGCCGAGCAAGGACAGCTACCTGAACATGGTGCGCATCATCGCTGCGGCCGAGATCACCAATGCGGACGCCATCCACCCGGGCTACGGCTTCCTGAGCGAGAACGCCAAGTTCAGCAAGCTGTGCCAACAGCACGGCATCAAGTTCATCGGTGCGCTACCCGAGCAGATCGAAGCCATGGGCGACAAGGCCACTGCCAAGGCCACCATGATCGCAGCGGGCGTGCCTGTGGTACCGGGTACCGAGGGGCTGGTCACGGACATCGCCCTGGCGAAGAAAGAGGCCAAGCGAATCGGCTACCCCGTGATCCTGAAGGCCACGGCCGGTGGCGGTGGCAAGGGTATGCGTCTGGTGTGGAAGGAGGAAGAGTTCGAGGAGGCCTTCGACAAGGCCAGTCAGGAAGCAGGGGCGGCCTTCGGCAACCCCGGCATGTACATGGAGAAGTACATCCTGGAACCGCGGCACATCGAGATCCAGATCGCGGGTGACCAGTACGGCACCTATTGCCATATGAGCGAGCGTGACTGCTCCATCCAACGCCGCCACCAGAAGCTCGTGGAGGAGACGCCTTCGCCCTTCATGACCAAGGCCCTGCGCAAGAAGATGGGTGAAGCAGCCATCAAAGCCGCGGCCAGTGTGAACTACGAAGGCGTGGGCACCGTGGAGTTCCTAGTGGACAAGGACCGCAACTTCTACTTCATGGAGATGAACACGCGGATCCAGGTGGAGCACACCATCACCGAGGAGGTCATCGATTACGACCTGATCCGTGAGCAGATCAAGATCGCAGCGGGCATCCCCATCAGCGGCCTCAACTACGAGCCCACACGACACAGCATCCAATGCCGGATCAACGCGGAGGACCCCTTCAATGGCTTTCGCCCCAACCCCGGCAAGATCACGAGCTACCACAGCCCCGGCGGTCATGGTGTGCGGGTGGACACCCACGTATACGCGGGCTACACCATCCCCCCGAACTACGACAGCATGATCGGCAAACTGATCGTGAGCGCGCAGACGCGGGAGGAGGCCATCACCAAAATGGAGCGAGCGCTGAGCGAGTACGTGATCGAAGGGGTGCACACCACGATCCCCTTCCACCTGCAACTGATGCAGAACGAGCAGTTCCGCGCCGGCAACTTCACCACGAAGTTCTTGGAGGACTTCGAGCTGAAGAAGCCCTAAGGAAGGGCATCCACCACGGTCCACTGCAACCCATGGCCTCCGGGGTCGGGGCTGAAGAGCACGCCTTGGGCCTGTCCGGTGCGTACCAGTATGGCCCGGGCCTCATCCACCGAGGAGACGCTCCAGGGTGTGCGCTTGGCGTACCAGACCATTTGGGGCTCTGCTGGTGGGCCCGTCCAAAACAGGACCTGCTCGGGCAGGATCTGTCGCGTGATGATAAGTCCCCGGTCCTTGTGAACGCTTGTTCCCGCATCAGCGTTGAGGTGCCAGAAGTAACCCGCTCCCAAGGCGGAGATCAGGAGCAGTCCGGATACCGGGAACCACCGCGCCCAGGGTTGCTTACCCACCGCCGCCAACACCAGCGCAGCCGTCCCGCAGAGGAAGGGAGCCCCCTTCAATGCCACGAAATCATGGTCCGCATACTCCAGTAGCAGGGCATGTTCCAATACAACAGGTCCTGCGGTGAGCACGGTGAACAGCATAGCACCCGGTGGAATTCGAGGCGTTCCGGACCGAAGTGCGCGCAATGCAAAAGGCACCGCTGCGATGAGCACTAGCAACACCGGAAGAAAACCGGTCCGGTAGTTCATCAGCAGATGCCCCAAGTGATACAACGCCCCCTCCTCACCCACCCCTAACGCTGTTGATCGCTGACGGAAGCGCCCTTGGAGGTAGTCCACCAGACCAGCCTGTCCCACGGCGTCCGAATAGGCCCACGCTGTAAGGACCATAGGGATGAACACGGCCAGCGCAATGCCCATCACCACACGGGTCCGATCCCTTCCCGACCAGCGCTTCCAACGATATAGCGTAAGTCCAAGGTCCACTACGGCTGCAAGAATGCCCAACCAACCGGTGTATACCACAATACCCAAACCAAGTGCGAACGCGACCATACCCCGGGGTCTGTTTCCGACGTCGCCGAACAAGCGCTGAGCGGCAACCACGTGCCACACCCAAGGCACCACCACCATGATGTCCGACATGTACACGTTGCCGAGGAACCAGAGTGGAGCAGGCATGAACAGTACGAGCACCCCAGCGATCAGTGGCGCGTCGCCCTTCGCGAACCAGGCCATCGCACGCATGACCCCGAGTGCGAAAAGCCCATGCAACAATAGACCGAACACTTGAAGGCCCCACGCTGAAGGCGAAGTGTTCCAGATCCGGAACCAGAGGTGAGGCAGGTAAAGGCCCAGCGGAGGATGGGACAGGTAATAGTAGCGACCGTTGTTCAGTGCGGACCCCGCGCCCATCCAGGTCGCCCCTCGGTCACCGGGTGCGTTGGACGTGAGGGGTGGCGCTCCCGAGTGGGTCAACAGGCCGTCCCGGTGCCAGTTCTCAAGAATGATCAACGAGAAGGCGGTGCAGAATTCATGATGGCCGCTCAGTGGCCTGTTGAGCATTGGCGCACGCAACAGCACAGAGACGCCAAAGGCCAGGAACAGGAGGAACAGTGTGCTACGGGACACAGGCACGAACATACGCCACCGGACACGCCTAGCTTTGGTCGCCTGCGATGAAGAACCACGGAACAAAGCGGAACCTGATCGCCTTACTTGCGCTCATGGCCACCGCCTTGCTCGTGCATGCGCGGGTAGTGGGGCTCTCCTTCCTATCGGATGACCTTACCATCATCCATCGGATCGGGGAACATCACCAGTTGGGTACCGGTTCCTTCTTCCGCCCGCTGCCGGACTGGACGCACTGGCTCAACTACCAACTGGCAGGACCTCGCCCATGGGCTTTCCGGGCGGTGAACGTGCTTTTGTTGGGGTTGAATGCCTGGCTCTTGGCGCGGGTCGTGGAACGCCTTTCGGGGCATCTCCCCTTGCCTTCCCATGCCGCTTGGTGGGCCGCGGTGCTCTTCGTGGTGTATCCCTTTCACCAAGAACCGCAAGTGTGGATCGTGGGAAGAAGTACGGCCATGGCCACCACTACCGTCCTCCTCGCCCTATCTGCTGCGTTGGGCAAAGGCCCCTTGGGCGCAAGGATGGCGGGTGTGGCGCTCTGGACCTTCATCGGGACCCTGTGTTACGAATATGCACTCCTCATTCCCGCCTTGCTGATCATGCTTGGGTTGGCGTTTGGTCGGCGTGAGCACGCACAGTGGTGGCCGGTGGTCATCGTGTCGATGGTGGTGGTAGCGATCAACCTCATGCTTCGCACGTGGACCAGCGGAGAATTGGCCAACGCCTACGGTTCCGGGTTCTTCCAACGGTCCTTGACCGGATACATTGAAGCCGCCGCGAAGGTCACAGGACGCTTATTCCTGCCGCCACACCCCGATCCCCAGGTACAGTTGTGGCGTTCTGCAATGGTGGGAGCGGTGTTGATGACCGCACTGGTACTGGCCAGACGAAGCTTGAGCGCATCCACATGGAGGGCGGTGATGGTGTTGATGGCCCTTACGGCAGTGAGCGCGTCCATCGCCGTGGTGGGTGGGGTGAGCACACGCACCAGCGAAAGCGACCGGTTCCTATACCTGCCTGCCGTATTCCTGTGCGCAGCGGTGGCGGTCGGCCTTTCCGCCTTAGAGCGATGGCGTATCACTACCCTGGTCGTCATGACCATGTGGTGCTTGCTGGCACAATGGCAAGGCCATACCCACTGGATGATCGCTTCCCGAACCTTGGAGCGGATCATCGCGGCCACACCCACGGCTATGCCAGGCACACGGATCCTCGTATCGGGTCTACCGAGCGATCACCACGGAGCATACATCCTTCGCCATGGATACGCGGAAGCATTGCTCTTCGCTGGGCGAGATACCACAGGACTGGTATGGGTTGATAGCGTGCGCATCGACCCGCAGGATGTCCATAGGTCCATTGCGTTCAAGCATGGATCACCGACGGACACGATCCACTTCCGGAAGGGTGACCGTGCGATCACGTGGAATGGGACAGCCTTCTTGGAAATGGCTCAGCCAGTGCGTTGATCGGGGTTCCAGCCCCACGATCTTGCCGTCCTTCATCACCCACACCTTGGTGCCATGGATCTTGGCAACCCGGCGGGCTTCCTTGGCGTCGGCTTTCATGGCCTTGCCAACAGCATCCAAGAAGGCCTGGGCTTCGGCTTTCTTCTGCGCTTTGGTCATGGGTATTGTTCCTGAAGAACAGGAATTGGACCGGAGGTCTCGTATACTGCCCAAACATCTGCCAAGGGGCGGTAATGCCGTTAAAGATCAGACCATCCGCGTTCAAAGCGTCGACGCACATCTTCGGCAGACACCTGGTGGCCCCCTTGCTTTACCCGGTGGGCCACACGCTTGATGGCCAGCCCCGGACTCCTCGGTCCGAGGAAGATGATCTCAACGGAATACCCAAGTTCCTTCATGCGGCGCATGCGCTCCAAATAGGTCATTCCGCTCAGGGTCGATCCCAGCGCAAGGGAAGTTCTGGCCGACGTCAGCCGATCCAGTTCAGAAAGAAGTAAACGCCCAGCCGCTCGTGCAGCAAATTGAGGATGCAACGGGGAAAGCCCGGCTGCGATAAGGTCGACATTCACGAAATGAAGGATGCCTTGCTGATCCGCCAAGACCTTGCGGGAGAACGTGGTCTTCCAACCCCGTTCGGACCGGCGATAATGATGCATCGGGGCCGGGCCTTGTGACTCTTGGCCATGCAAGCCGGTTATGCGCTGAACCGCACTCCTTTCGCCCTCTTCTGCTCCCCCAACATCTCCTTCACCGCTGCGACCAAGGCCTTGTCGTCGATACCGCATTCCGCGTAGAGCTCGGGCTGGGTACCGTGCTCGATCCAGCGGTCGGGAATGCCCAAGCGTTTGATATTAGCGGCGTAGCCGTGATCGCCCATGAACTCCAGCACCGCACTGCCCATGCCGCCCTGGATGGCATGGTCCTCGATGGTGATCACGTGCTTGAACTTGCCGAACACCTCGTGCAGCAGCAGTTCATCGATCGGCTTCACGAATCGCATGTCGTAGTGCGCCACGCTGTATCCGTCGGCCACCAGTTGGTCGATGCCCTTGGCGGCCAGGTTGCCGATGTGGCCGATGCTCAGCACGGCGATGTCGGTGCCTGAACGCGCCTTTCGGCCTGTGCCCACCTTGATGGCCTTGAAGGGCGTCTTCCACTCGGTCATCACGCCTTCGCCGCGCGGGTAGCGGATGCTGAAAGGGCCCTGATCCGGCAGCTGGGCGGTGTACATGAGGTCGCGCAGTTCCTCCTCGTTCATCGGCGCGCTCACCACCATGTTGGGAATGCAACGGAAGTAGGCGAAGTCGAAGTTGCCGTGGTGTGTGGGGCCGTCGGCCCCGGCCAGTCCGCCACGGTCCAGGCAGAACACCACGTTGAGGTTCTGGAGTGCCACATCATGCACCACCTGGTCATAGGCCCGCTGCATGAACGAGCTGTAGATGTTGCAGAAGGGCACCATCCCTTGCGTGGCCATGCCAGCGCTGAAGGTCACCGCGTGCTGCTCGGCGATGCCCACGTCGAAGGCACGGTCGGGCATGGCCTTCATCATGATGTTGAGCGAGCAGCCCGAGGGCATGGCGGGCGTCACGCCCACGATCTTCGGGTTCTTCTCGGCAAGCTCCACGATGCTGTGGCCGAACACGTCCTGGTACTTGGGCGGCTGCGGGCTCTTGGGCACCACCTTGATGATCTCGCCGGTCTCCTTGTTGAAGAGCCCGGGAGCGTGCCACACGGTGGGGCTTCCCGCCTCGGCAGGTGCGTAGCCCTTGCCCTTGGTGGTAATGGTATGCAGGATCTTGGGACCAGGGATGTCTCGCAGGTCGCGCAACACCTTCACCAGATGGTCCACATCGTGGCCGTCCACCGGGCCGAAGTAGCGGAACTGCAGGCTTTCGAAGAGGTTGCTCTGCTTGAGCAGGGCGCTCTTCACTGCGTTCTCCACTTTCTGGGCGATGGCCTGCGCATTGGGCCCGAACTTGCTGATCTTGCCCAGCAGCTTCCACACATCGTCCTTCACCTTGTTGTAGGTGTGGCTGGTGGTGATGTCCGTGAGGTATTCCTTGAGTGCACCGACGTTCGGGTCGATGCTCATGCAATTGTCGTTCAGGATCACCAGCATATCGGTACCCGAGCCGCCCGCATGGTTGAGGGCTTCGAAGGCCTGTCCGGCCGTCATTGCGCCATCCCCGATGATCGCCACACATTGGCGCTTGGCCTCCCCCTTCAGCTTGCTGGCCACGGCCATGCCCAGTGCACCTCCGATGCTGGTGCTGCTGTGCCCCACGCCGAAGGTGTCGAACGCGCTCTCGCTGCGCTTGGGGAACCCGCTGATGCCCTTGTGGATGCGGTTGGTGTGGAAGATCTCGCGCCGACCCGTGAGGATCTTATGCCCATAAGCCTGGTGCCCCACGTCCCAAACCAGCTGGTCGTAGGGCGTGTTGAACACGTAATGCAGTGCCACGGTGAGCTCCACCACGCCTAGGCTGGCACCGAAATGCCCCCCTTTCACGCTCACCACATCGATGATGAAGTCGCGTAGTTCCGTGCAGACCTGCTGGAGCTGTTCCTCGTTGAGCTTGCGGAGGTCGGCCGGCAGCTGGACCTGCTCGAGCAGCGGATAGGTGGGCACGGTGCCGTTCATCGGTGAAAGGGTTCAGAACGAGGGGAAAAACAAAAGTAAGCGGCGAAAGGTTCGCTCGGGACGCGGGAACGCTGGGCAGCGGGGGCTTGTTGTACAACACCCCAAGGACATTCAGCGCAGGTGCCTGCTGAAACGCTCATGGTAGGCCCGTTCCAAGGCCTCGCGATGGTCGGGATGTGCAATGGCGATCAGGTCCCGGGCGCGCTGCTGCAGGTTCTTGCCATAGAGATAGGCCACCCCGTGCTCGGTCACCACGTAGTGCACGTGGGCACGGGTGGTCACCACACCGGCGCCCTCCTTCAGGAAGGGCACGATCTTGCTCTGGCCCTTGTTGGTGGTGGAGCACAGGGCGATGATCGGCTTGCCCCCTTCGCTGAGGGCGGCACCCCGGATGAAGTCCATCTGCCCACCCACCCCGCTGAACTGGTAGGTGCCGATGCTGTCCGCACACACCTGGCCGGTAAGGTCCACCTCGATGGCGCTGTTCACGGCCACCACCTTGGGATTCTCGCGGATCACCTTCGTATCGTTCACATACTGGGCGTCCAGGAAGGCGAAGAAGGGGTTGTCGTCCACCAGGTCGTAGAGACGCCGGGTGCCGAAGGCGAAGGCCGTGGCGATCTTGCCCCGCTGTTTCTTCTTGAACTTATTGGTCACGACACCCTTTTCCACCAGGTCGATGATGCCGTTGGAGCACATCTCGGTATGCACCCCGAGGTCCTTGTGCCCGCCGAGCCCGCGCAGGATGGCATCCGGGATCGCACCGATGCCCATCTGCAGGGTGGCACCATCGTCCACCATCTCACTGATATAGCGGGCAATGCGTTCCTCGGTGGGTCCTATGGCGCCCGCATAGTCCACCTCGGGCAAGGCATCATCCACCTGCACCATTGCCGCAAAGCGGGAGACGTGCACCTGCCCGTCGCCCAGTGTACGCGGCATATTGGGGTTCACCTGGGCGATGACCGTCCGGGCGTTGCGCACCGCCGAGCGGGCCACATCAACGGACACGCCCAAGGAGCAAAAACCATGACGGTCCGGCGGGGAAACATGCACCAGGGCCACATCCACCGAAAGGACGCCCTGCTCGAAGAGGCGGGGGATCTCGCTCAGGAACACCGGTATGTAGTCGCCCCTAGGACCATCGACGGTGGCGCGCATGTTGGCCGACACGAAAAGGGCGTTGAGGAAGAAGGCGCGTTGCACCTCGGGCCGTTCGAAGCCGAGTTCGCCGAAGGTGCTGATGCTCACCAGTTCCACATCGTGCAGTTCCGCGTGGCGGTCAAGCAGGGCGCGCACCAGTCGCACCGGGGTGGCGGCACTTCCATGGATGAAGACCCGATCCCCGGAATTCACCGAGCGCACCGCCTCCTCTGCTGACATCCAAGCCACGTTAGACATAGGACAATGATAGGCGCTTGATCGGTTCGGCGTGATCGCTCATTTCATCACCAAACATTGGTGGCAACTTCTGCTGACCGTATCAGTCCATTGGCACCTAGGGTGGCCTAATTTTGGCGCATCACACCGAGTGAACATGGTTTCCGAGAGCATCCCTTCACCTGTGGACTATATACCCATCCTGCTCCAGACGCTCATTGCCATGGGCTTTGTGGGCTTTGTGCTGGCCCTGGCCGCATGGGTCGGGCCCAAGGTGAGGGGCACACGCAAGGACGATAGTTTCGAGTGCGGCATCGACCAGCAGGGGAATGCCCGGATGCCGTTCTCGGTGAAATACCTCCTGATCGCCATCCTGTTCGTGCTGTTCGACGTGGAGATCATCTTCCTCTACCCCTGGGCCGTGAACTTCAAGGCGCTGGGGGTGTTGGGCTTCGTGGAGATGCTGGTCTTCGTGACCTTCGTCCTCGCAGGCCTGTACTACGTGTTGCGCAAGGGGGTAATGAAATTCGAATGAGCCAGGAGCGATCCATCGAACGGACCAAGCCGACCATCGTGACCCCACCTGACGGCCACGTGGGCACGGGTTTCTTCGCCACCACCATGGACCAGGCGGTGGGCCTGGCGCGGAAGAACAGCCTTTGGCCCTTGCCCTTCGCCACCTCCTGCTGTGGCATCGAGTTCATGAGCGCCATGAGCTCGCATTACGACCTGAGCCGCTTCGGCATGGAGCGCTTGAGCTTCAGCCCGCGCCAGAGCGACCTGCTGATGGTGATGGGCACCATCGCCAAGAAGATGGCGCCCGTGCTGCGCGAGGTGTACACCCAGATGGCCGAACCCAAGTGGGTGTTGAGCATGGGTGCCTGCGCCAGCAGCGGAGGCATATTCGACACCTACAGCGTGCTGCAGGGCATCGACCGGGTGATCCCGGTGGACGTCTACATCCCCGGCTGCCCTCCACGCCCCGAGCAGATCATCGATGGCATCCTGAAGATCCAGGAACTGGCCGCCAACGAAAGCCTGCGGCGCCGGTACAGCAAGGAGTACGAGGACCTGTTGAACAAATACGCGATCGACTGAGATGGCATCCCGCTTCGTTGCGCGGCCAGAGCGTGATCAGCTGGTGCGGGACCACATGGTCGCCTTCAAGGACTCGGTGACGACCATCGCCATGGAGTCGGACCTGTTGTGCATCACCGTGCACAAGGATGGCCTCCTGAGCGTGCTGGAGCACCTGCGGAACGAGCTCGGGTTCGGTTTCCTGACCACGCTGTGCGGCATGCACTTCCCCGATACCGAGCAGGAACTGGGCGTGGTGTACCACCTGAACAACATGCGGGAAGGGCACCGGCTGCGGGTGAAGAGCCGCACCACCATGGCCGACCCCGTATTCCGCAGCGCAGTGGACCTGTGGCCGGCGGCGAACTGGATGGAGCGTGAGACCTGGGACTTCTTCGGCATCCGCTTCGAGGGGCACCCGAACCTGAAGCGCATCCTGAACATGGAGGACTTCCCGGCCTTCCCGCTGCGCAAGGACTATCCCCTGGAGGATCCCACGCGCCAGGACAAGAACGATGCCTTCTTTGGCCGATGAAGAAGACCCGCAGACCTGATTTCTGGAAGAAGGACCTGGTTGAGGGCAAGGACCTCCGCGAGCTCACCACGCTGAACCTCGGCCCCACGCACCCGGCCACGCACGGCATCTTCCAGAACGTGCTCACCCTGGACGGGGAGATCATCCTGGATACCGAGCAGACCATCGGGTACATCCACCGGGCCTTCGAGAAGATCGCCGAACGCCGTCCGTTCTACCAGATCACCACGCTGACGGACCGGATGAACTACTGCAGTGCACCCATCAACAACATGGGTTGGCACATGACGATGGAGAAGCTGCTGGGCATCGAACTGCCCAAGCGGGTGGAGTACATGCGCGTGGTGGTGATGGAACTGGCGCGCATCGCGGACCACATCATCTGCAACACCATCGTGGGGCAGGACGCCGGGGCCACCACGCCCTTCCTGTATGTGTACCAGTGGCGCGAGAAGATCTACGAGGTGTATGAGGAGATCTGTGGCGCACGGCTCACCACCAACATGGGTCGCGTGGGCGGCTGGGAACGCGACTTCAGCCCCTTGGTCTGGGAGCGCGTCCGCGTCATCCAGCGCGACCTCCCCGCCGTGTTGAAGGAATTTGAACGGATGCTGGTGCGCAACCGGATCTTCATGGACCGGACGGTGAACTGCGGCCCCCTCAGCGCCGATCGTGCGCTGGCCTATGGTTTCACCGGTCCCAACCTGCGGGCCTGCGGGGTGGACCACGATGTGCGTGTGGCGGACCCGTACAGCAGCTACGAGGACTTCGATTTCATCATTCCCGTGGGCCAGAGCGGCGATACCTACGACCGCTTCATGGTGCGCCAACAGGAGATGTGGGAAAGCCTCTCCATCATCAGGCAGGCGATGGACAAGCTGGATGGCATGAAGGACAAGACCACCTTCCGGGCTGACGTCCCCGAATGGGCCCTTCCCCCGAAGGAGGAAGTGTACAGCGCCATGGAACCCCTGATCTGGCATTTCAAGATCGTGATGGGTGAATCGGAGGTGCCGGTGGGCGAGGTCTACCACTGCGTGGAGGGTGGCAACGGTGAACTGGGCTTCTATCTGGTGAGCGACGGGGGAAGGACCCCGTTCCGCCTGCATCTGCGGAGGCCGTGCTTCATCTACTATCAGGCCTTCCCCGAAATGATCAAAGGCAGCATGTTGAGCGATGCGATCCTCACCATGAGCAGCATGAACGTGATCGCAGGAGAGCTGGACGCATGAGCGCGCGCACGAGACCCATCACCACCACCGAGGGCACCCGCCCCTTCGCGTTCAGCGAGGCGGCACTGGCCGAATGCAGGGCCCTGATGGCCCGGTATCCCGAGGGCCGCAGTAAGAGTGCCCTGATCCCCATCCTGCACATCGCGCAGGCGGAGAACGACGGCTGGCTGAGCGTGAACGCCATGGATGCCGTGGCCGGAGTGCTCGGGCTGCAACGCATCGAGGTGTACGAGGTGGCCAGCTTCTACAGCATGTTCAACCTGCACCCGGTGGGCACCTATGTGCTTGACGTGTGCCGGACCACCCCCTGCATGCTTCGGGGCAGCGACGACGTGATCGCGCACCTCGAGCGGAAGCTCGGCGTGCATTGCGGCGGGACCACCGCCGACGGCATGTTCACCCTGAAGGGCGTGGAATGCCTGGGCAGCTGCGGCACGGCGCCGATGCTGCAGTGCGGTGCGCACTATCACGAGGACCTCACCATCGAACGCGCCGATGCCCTGATCGATGAGCTGCGCGCCCGGAATTCACGGACCAACTACACGGATCGCTGATGGGCCGCCAACTCCTTTTCGAGCACATCAACACCCCCGGGATCCGTGGGCTGGAGGGCTACCGGGCGAACGGCGGCTACCGCAGCGTGGAAAAGGCCCTGCGCACCATGAGCCCCGAGGCCGTGGTGGAAGAGGTGAAGGCCAGTGGCCTCCGCGGTCGCGGTGGTGCAGGCTTTCCCACCGGCATGAAATGGAGCTTCCTGGCGAAGCCTCCCGGAGTGCCGCGCTACCTGGTGGTGAACGCCGACGAGAGCGAACCCGGCACCTTCAAGGACCGCTACCTCATGGAGCGGATCCCGCACCTGATGATCGAGGGCATGATCACCTCGAGCTTCGCGTTGGGCGCGAACACCAGTTACATCTACATCCGCGGGGAGTACTTCTACGTCGCACGCATCCTGGAACAGGCCGTCGCGGAAGCGCGTGCCGCTGGTTGGCTGGGCAGGAACATCCTCGGCAGCGGCTTCGACCACGAGATCCATGTGCAGGTGGGCGCCGGTGCCTACATCTGTGGAGAGGAGACCGCGCTGCTCGAAAGCCTCGAAGGCAAACGGGGAAATCCGCGCATCAAGCCTCCCTTCCCAGCGGTGAAAGGCCTTTACGGCTGCCCCACGGTGGTGAACAACGTGGAGACCATCGCGGCGGTGGTGCCCATCGTGAACGATGGTGGTGCCGAATATGCCAAGATCGGTGTGGGCAGGAGCACCGGCACCAAACTGATCAGTGCCGGGGGGAACATCAAGCGGCCCGGCGTGTACGAGATCGAACTGGGCCTGAGCTGTGATGAGTTCATCAACAGCGACGAATACTGTGGCGGTGTGGACGGGCGTGCCTTCAAGGCCGTGGTGCCGGGTGGCAGCAGCGTGCCCATCGTGCCCTACGAACTGTTCCTGCGCACCGCTGCCGGAGAACCCCGACTGATGTCCTATGAGAGCCTGGCCGACGGCGGTTTCGTCAGTGGCACCATGCTCGGTTCCGGCGGTTTCTATGCCTACAACGATGCGCAATGCATCGTGCGCAGCACCTGGAACCACACGCGCTTCTACCACCACGAGAGCTGCGGCCAATGCAGCCCCTGCCGCGAAGGCACCGGATGGATGGAGAAGGTGCTGGAGCGCCTGGAACATGGCGAAGGTCGCACGGAGGACATCGACCTGCTGTGGGACATCCAGCGCAAGATCGAGGGCAACACCATCTGCCCGCTGGGCGATGCCGCCGCTTGGCCGGTGGCCTCGGCCATCCGGCATTTCAGGGAGGAATTCGAGTATCACGTGCGTTTCCCGCAGAAAGTGAAGGACCCCAAGCACTTCGCGAAGGAACCTTTCGTGCGGAATGCCAACTTCGCGACCGCTTAGCCATGCCCAAGGTCACCATCGACGGTATCCCCATCGAAGTCCCGGAAGGGACCACCATCCTGCAGGCCGCCCGCATGATCGGTGAGCGGGACAAGGCCCACCGGCACGTGGTACCGCCGGCCATGTGCTACTACACCAAGCTCGAGACCAGCGGGGGCTACTGCCGCACCTGCATCGTGAAGGTGACCAAGGGCAGCGACAAGGACCCACGTCCCATGCCGAAGCCGGTGGCGAGCTGCCGCACCGCGGTGATGGACGGCATGGAGGTGGCGAACACCACCGACCCGGAACTGCTGGAGGCCCGTAAGGGCGTGGTGGAGTTCCTGCTCATCAACCATCCGCTGGATTGCCCGGTCTGCGACCAGGCCGGCGAATGCCACTTGCAGGACCTGAGCTATGAGAACGGCAAGGCCGCCAGCCGATATGAGTTCGAGCGGCGCACCTTCGAACCCGTCGACATCGGGGACAGCATCAAGCTGCACATGAACCGGTGCATCCTCTGCTACCGCTGCGTGAAGGTGGCGGACCAGTTGACCGATGGCCGCGTGCACGGTGTGATCAACCGGGGTGATGTCAGCGAGATCAGCACCTACATCAGCCAGGCGGTGGAAAACGACATGAGCGGGAACATGATCGATGTGTGCCCCGTGGGAGCGCTCACCGACCGCACCTTCCGCTTCTCCAGCCGCGTGTGGTTCACCAATCCGGTGGACGCCCACCGTGAGTGCGGCACCTGTGCGGGCAAGGCCGTGCTGTGGCTGAAAGGCAATGAGGTGCTGCGCGTGACCGGTCGCAAGGACCAATGGGGCGAGGTGGAGGACTTCATCTGCAACACCTGTCGTTTCGACAAGAAGGACCTGAACGCCTGGAAGGTGGAAGGTCCCCGCAAGATCGACCGGCACAGCGTGATCGGCCAGGGGCATTACATGCTTCAGCGCAAGCAGCAGCTGTTGAACGCCCCTGCCCCGAACGTTCCGGAGATCGCCAAACGCAAGGAGCTCAAGGACCGATGATCATCACCGCGATCTTCCTGCTGGTGCTTTTCGTGGTGACACTGACCGTGGCGGCCTACTCCACTTTCGGCGAGCGCAAGGTGGCCGCCTTCATGCAGGACCGTATCGGCCCCAACCGCGCAGGGCCCTTCGGCCTACTGCAACCGGTGGCCGACGGGCTGAAGATGATCATGAAGGAGGACTTCATCCCCGCCATGGCCAACCGCAAGCTCTTCGTGCTGGGCCCGGCCATCGCCATGATGACGGCCCTGCTCACGGGTGTGGTGATCCCCTGGGGCGGCACGCTGACCTTCGGCGATGTGAGCTTCGACCTGCAGGGCACGGACCCGGAGATCGGCATCCTGTACGTGTTCGCCATGGTGAGCATCGGCGTTTATGGCATCATGCTCGGGGGCTGGGCGAGCAACAACAAATTCGCGTTGTTGGGGGCCATCCGCGCGGCCAGCCAGATGGTGAGCTATGAACTGGCGATGGGCCTGAGCATCGTGGCGCTGGTGATGCTGACCGGCACACTGAGCCTGAGCGGCATCGTGGCCTACCAGGTGGAGAACGGCTGGGGCATCATCCACCAGCCTTTGGGCTTCCTGATCTTCATCGTGTGCGCCTTCGCCGAGTGCAACCGGGCACCCTTCGACATGCCCGAGTGCGAGACCGAACTGGTGGGCGGTTACCACACGGAGTTCAGCAGCATGAAGCTCGGGTTCTACCTCTTCGCCGAGTACATCAACATGTTCATGAGCAGTGCCGTGATCGCCACGCTCTATTTCGGTGGAAGCCATGTGCCGGGCCTCTCCTCGTTGGGCCTCGACCCGAACCTGGTGACGGTCATCGGCGCCGCGGCCATGTTCGCGAAGACCTTCTTCTTCATCTTCTTATTCATGTGGGTGCGGTGGTCCATCCCCCGCTTCCGCTTCGACCAGTTGATGAACCTCGGCTGGAAACGCTTGATCCCGTTGGGCATCCTCAACATCGTGGTGACCGGTGGCTTGTATTACCTCATCAACGGCTTTTGAGATGGCCAACGCGCTGCAGCCCCTGACAAGCCGCTCCCGCGTGGTGAGCAACAAGAGGATGACGTTGATGGAGCGCATCTACCTGCCCGCCATCGTGGGTGGACTGATGATCACCATCCGGCACATGTTCCGCACCAAGCGGCCCACCATCCAGTATCCGGAGGAAAAGCGCCCGATGAGCGAAAACTACCGCGGCCAGCATGTGCTCAAGCGCGATGACCAGGGCCGCGAACGATGCACCGCCTGCGGGCTCTGTGCGGTCGCCTGTCCGGCCGAGGCCATCACCATGACCTCCGGCGAGCGCAAGGCGGGCGAGGAAGGCCTGTACCGCGAGGAGAAGTACGCTGTCACCTACGAGATCGACATGCTGCGCTGCATCTTCTGCGGCGATTGTGAGGAGGCCTGTCCGAAGGAGGCCATCTTCCTGACCGACCGTCTGGTGGAGAGCAACTACCTGCGCACACCCTTCGTGTTCAGCAAGGACGAGCTCGTGGAGCCTTTGGACCCCGCCAGACGCGTGGATGTGAGCAAACGACAGACGCCGGAAGTGCTGCGGTTCAAACAGGTGATGAAGGCCGCACACAATCGCTGACCGGGACCATGGCCACTCTCTTCTACATCATCGCCGCGATCAGTGTGATCAGTGCGCTGTTCGTGGTGAGCGCGAAGAACCCGGTGAACAGTGTGATCGCCCTCATCGTGTGTTTCCTGAGCATCGCCGGACATTACATCCTGCTCAATGCACAGTTCCTGGCCATGGTGCACATCATCGTCTACACCGGTGCCATCATGGTGCTGTTCCTGTTCGTGATCATGCTGCTGAACCTGAACCGGGCGAGCGAACCGATGAAGACCTTGGGCACGCGTGTAGCGGCCGTGCTTTCCGGCGGGCTGCTGTTCCTGACCTTGGTGGCCGCCATCCGCAACGGGGTCGGCATCTCACCGGCGAACGACTTCGACCCCGGCATCGGGCTGGTGCGCAGCGTGGGCATGTCCCTCTTCAATGAGTTCCTGCTTCCTTTCGAAGTGAGCAGTGTGCTCTTCCTGAGCGCCATGGTGGGCGTGGTGCTGCTGGCCAAGAAGGAAGGCAGCGCGAGGGCCTCCACAGTGGAAGGCTCCGCCGCCTTGACCGAAAAGGAACTGTGAGCATGGACCAGGACATCATCACTTCGATCCGTGTGATCCCGATGGAGCACTACCTGATGCTGAGCTTCCTGCTGTTCAGCATCGGTGTGGCGGGCGTGGTGTTCCGTCGCAACACCATCATCATCCTGATGTGCCTGGAGTTGATGTTCAACAGCGTGAACCTGCTGTTGACGGCCTTCAGCGCGTACCACAGCGACCCGCGCGCTCAGGTGTTCGTGTTCTTCATCATGCTCGTGGCCGCGGCCGAGGTCACCGTGGGCCTGGCGATCCTGGTGATGATGAAGCGCAATGTGGACAGCGTGGACGTGAACCAACTGAACCGCTTGAAATGGTAGGGCAGGACGTCCTGGTGCTGCTGGTCCCCGCCCTGCCCCTGCTCGGGGCGGTGCTCATCGGCACACTGCGCAAACGGCTCTCCGCGGGCCTTGCCGGCGGACTGGCCACGACCTTTCTTGCGGGTGCTTTTGCCTGCAGCGTGGCGCTCTTCCTCAGCGAGCACACCGAGCTGGGCGGTCGCACGCTGCGGCTTTTCGATTGGATCCACGTGGAGGGCATGATGATCCCCTTCGCCTTCCGGATCGACGCCCTGTCGCTGACCATGATGCTGCTGGTGACCGGCGTGGGCACCTTGATCCATCTGTACTCCATCGGTTACATGCATGCCGATGGCCGGGCAAGCACCTTCTTCGCGCAGCTGAACCTGTTCTGCTTCGCGATGCTCCTGCTGGTGATGGGCTCCAACCTGTTGATCACCTTCATCGGTTGGGAGGGCGTGGGGCTGTGCAGCTACCTATTGATCGGGTTCTGGTACACCAACCCGGATTACAACTACGCGGCGCGCAAGGCCTTCGTGATCAACCGGATCGGCGACGTGGGGATGGTGCTGGCCATGGCCTTGCTGTTCCAGCAATTCGGCACCTTGGAATATGCGGCCATCGCCGAACAGGCCGGATCGCTGTTGACCGGGAACCACCTGGTGGTGTTGGCCACCCTGCTGCTGTTCGTCGGTGCCATGGGGAAAAGCGCGCAGCTTCCGCTCTTCACCTGGTTGCCCGACGCCATGGCGGGTCCCACGCCCGTCAGCGCCCTCATCCACGCGGCCACCATGGTCACGGCGGGCATCTTCCTGGTGGTGCGCAGTTCAGTGCTCTTCGAACTGGCACCTGTCACCCAGGACGTGATCCTGGCCGTGGGGACCGCCACCGCCCTGCTGGCCGCGAGCATCGGCCTGTTCCAGAACGACATCAAGAAAGTGCTGGCCTATTCCACCGTGAGCCAGTTGGGCTACATGTTCGCCGCACTGGGCATGGGGGCCTATGACGCGGCCATGTTCCATGTGGTGACCCATGCCTTCTTCAAGGCCCTGCTCTTCCTGGGGGCCGGCAGTGTGATCCATGCCTTGGGCGGTGAACAGGACATCCGGCGTATGGGCGGACTGCGCGGCAGCATCCGCATCACGTACATCACCTTCCTGATCGGCACGCTCGCCATCTCGGGTCTTCCGTTGCTCAGCGGCTTCTTCAGCAAGGACCTCATCCTTGCGCACGCCTACCAATATTCCCCGGTGGTCTTCGCCCTGTTGCTCGGCGGGGCGTTGCTCACCACCTTCTACATGTTCCGCCTCTTCTTCCTCGTGTTCCATGGAAGCTACCGGGGCGGCGCACATCCGCATGAAAGCCCCGCCACGATGACCATTCCCCTGATCATCCTCGCGGTGCTCAGCGTGGTGGGCGGCGTGCTGAACGTACCGCACCTGCTGGGTGGCCATGAGGCGATGAAACACTTCCTGTCCACCGCGGCACCGGCCCTGGGAGCCTCCAGCCTTCACCTTGCAGCAGCCGTGGAATGGACGCTCATGGGCATCACCACGGCACTGGTGATCGCCACAGTGGCCCTGACCTACCGCCGCTTCGCCATCGCTCCAACTCTGGATGGCGATAGCGCTTCCATGCCGATGCCCAAGCGTCTGTTGGCGGAACGCTGGCGCATCGATGAACTGTATGCCTGGGCGTTCGAGCGTCCATTCGGCTGGTTGAGCACGCAATTCCACGCCGTGGGTGAACAGCGCGTGATGATCCCGTTGATGGTCGGTTTCGGTGCGATCACCCTCCGGCTGGGCGGCTTGGTACGCAGGATCCAGACCGGGAACGCCAGCTTCCACCTGTTGGCCATGTTGGCGGGCATCATCATCTTCCTCATCATCACCTTGTTGAGCAACTGACATGGCCCTGCTCGCGCTCCTGCTCATCCCCTTGCTCACGGCCATGGTGCTGCTGGTGGCCACACCGACGCGTTACGCCAGGGGCATCGCCTTATTCTCCAGCTTGGTGAGCCTGGCGCTCACGCTTTGGCTGTGGTCGAACTATCAAGGCATACCCGTACAGGCATTGGACGTCGAATGGGCCACGGCCTGGGGCCTTCGGTTCACACTGGGGTACGACGGGGTGGGCCTGTTGATGCTCCTGCTGACCGCGTTGGTGTATCCCTTCATCATCGGGGCGGGCTATGGTGAACGGCTCCAGCACCCTTCCATGATCAACGCCCTGCTGCTGTTCACCCAGAGCTTCGTCATGGGCGTGTTCACGGCGCAGAACCTGCTGCTGTTCTACATCTTCTACGAACTGGCCCTGTTGCCGGTGTTCTTCCTGCTGCTGTACTGGGGCGGTGAACGGCGACGGGCCATCACCGTGCGGTTCTTCATGTACACCCTGCTGGGCGGTCTTTCGCTCCTGTTCGGTGCGGTCTATTGCCTGGTGCAGGTGGAAGGATTCAATGGCGACCTGTCGGCACTGGCCACGCTCGACCTGCCCTATGACACACAGGTCTGGCTGTTCTGGGTGCTGTTCCTGGCATTTGCCATCAAGCTGCCGATCTTTCCCTTCCACGGCTGGCAACCCGACACCTACACCACCGCACCTGTGCAGGGCACCATGGTGCTCTCTGCCGTGATGCTGAAGATGGGCCTGTATGGCACCATGCGCATCGTGTTCCCGGCCGTGCCGCTCGGTGTTGAACACTGGCGCGACACGGTCATCGTGCTCAGCCTGGTCGGTGCCATCTACGCGGCCGTCATCGCCTTCCGTCAGTCGGACCTTCGCCGCTTGATCGCCTATTCATCCCTCAGCCACGTCGGGGTGTTATGCGCCGGACTGTTCACCTGCAATCGCCTGGGCATGACCGGTTCGCTCTATCAGGCCTTTGCACACGCGGTATTGGCCATCGGCATGCTCTACATCTCCGGCGCGTTGAAGGAGCGCGTGGGGTCGAGCGAGATGGCTGCCATGGGTGGACTGAAGGCCCGCGTACCACGTCTGGCCGTGCTGTTCATGCTGGTGCTCGTCAATGCCATCGGACTGCCGTTCACACAGAGCTTCGTTGGCGAATGGCTCATGTTCGCGGGGCTTTGGCAGGTGAGCACATGGTTGTCGTTGGCGGCGGTATCGACCATCGTACTGGGTGCCATCTACATGCTATACGCTTATCAGCGGGTGATGCTGGGGACGGACAAATGGGAGATCGAGATGAGCGATGTGAGCCTGCGCGACCACTTGGTATTGGTGCCGCTGGTGACCCTCACCTTCGTGCTCGGCGTGCATCCTCGGCCCATTCTGGACCTCGTGGAGGGGCCCGTACAAGTGCTGCTCACCTCATTCCCATCCCTGAACTGAGATGAGCGCCCTGGTCCTGCTCTCCGTCCTTGGTGTGCTGCTGCTTTACGCAGGCCTCTTCGGAAAACGCACGCTGCTGGCCCCCCTGGGGATCATCGGCCTGCTGGCCACGATGGTCGTCATCCGCTCCGGCTGGATGATGAACGTACCGCTTGTGGGTGCCATGGTGCGCTTCGATCACTTCGGCTCCGTCTTCGGGCAGGCGCTCACGTTGATCACCGTACTGCTGTTCATCTTCGGCATCGATTACTACAGCCGGGTGCGGGAGAACGTGGCCGAACAGTACGCCCTGATCATCTTCTCACTGGTCGGTGCGGTACTGCTGATCAGTTATTCCAATCTGTTGGTACTGTTCCTGGGGATCGAGATCCTGAGCATCCCCTTGTACATCCTCGCGGGTGGCAAGCGGGACAGCTTCCGGAGCGGTGAGGCGGCCTTCAAATACTTCCTGCAGGGATCCTTCGCCTCGGGCTTCTTCCTCATGGGCATCGCACTGCTCTATGGCTCCACTGCATCCCTGGACCTGGCCACGGTTCAGGCTTCGGCAGCCTCTGCGAGCGGGTCGGCCCACATGCTGTACCTCCTGGGCCTGTTCTTCACCATCGCAGGACTGGCCTTCAAAGTGGCAGCGGTGCCCTTCCACTTCTGGAGTCCGGACGTCTATGAAGGCTCGCCCACCTTGGTGACCGCCTATATGAGCACGGTGGTGAAGACGGCCGCCTTCGCCGCCTTCCACCGCCTGATCGCAGGAATGGAACTCCCGGGTGCGATCCAAACGATGCTGGTGGTGATGACCCTGCTCACCCTGTTCCTGGGCAACATCGTGGCCCTGCGCCAGACCCAGTTCAAACGCTTGCTCGCTTATTCCGGCATCGCCCACAGCGGGTTCCTGCTGCTGACCTTCCTGGGAAGCGATCCTGGGGCGCCGGGTGTCCTGTTCTATTATTCCATCACCTATTCCTTGGCCACGATGGGGCTGTTCGTGGTGCTCACACTCGCCAAACGGTCGGCCAATGGCGACGAGAACATCCGGATCTTTCGGGGGCTTTACCGCAGCAGCCCATGGCTGGCAATCGTCACCATGTTATTGCTCCTTTCCTTGGCAGGCATACCGCTGACGGCCGGGTTCGTCGCCAAGTACCAGGTGTTCCTCCTGGGCATTGAAGGCGGCTACATCCTGACAACGGCCTTCGCTGTGGCGATGGCGCTGGTCGGGGTCTATTACTACGTGTTGGTGATCCGGGAGGCGTTCACACCCCGTGAACAGGCCCCTGAACTGGTGGTGAGCCGCTTGAACTGGCTGGTGATCTCCTTCTGCGGGCTCGCGGTCGTGGTGCTCGGTCTGGTGCCCGAACTGCTGCGATTCTGACCCGGGTTGCTTGCAACGCCCGGCCAGGAGGGAATGAGTTCAGTGCGACCTGGGGGGGCGCCTTGTCTCCGTTCAAGGAAACGTTGGGCAGGCTGGCTTGAGGCGATCGGACCTGCCACTGATGTACTAGTGCCCGAGCTCCCCCTCCCACTTGCTCACCACACTGGTGGCGATGGCGTTACCCACCACGTTCGTGGCGCTGCGGCCCATGTCGCAGAAGTGATCGATGGGAAGGATCAGCGCAATGCCTTCGATCGGCACGCCGAACATCCCCAATGTTGCTGCCACTACCACCAGTGAGGCCCGTGGAACCCCCGCTATGCCCTTGCTGGTCAGCATCAACGTGAGCAGCATGGTCAGCTGCATAGGTAGATCATGAGCGAGCGGCACATCATAGACCTGCGCAATGAAGAGGCTGGCAAAGGTCATGTACATCATGCTGCCGTCCAGGTTGAAGCTGTAGCCCAATGGCAGCACGAAGCTCACCACCTTGTCCTTGCAGCCGAAGCGTTCCAGTTCCTCCATGAGCTTCGGCATCACTGCTTCACTGCTGGTGGTGCTGAAGGCGATGGTAACCGGCTGCACGATGCGTCGCATCAGTTCCTTCATCCGAAGGCCCAGGAAAAGGAAACCGACACCCAACAGGATGATCCACAGAATGAGCAGGCCGAGGTAGAACTGACCGATGTACACCGCATACGTGCTGAGGACACCGAGCCCATGTATTGCGATCACGGCCGTGATGGCCCCGAAGACACCCAACGGGGCGAAGTTCATCACATAACCCACCATCTTCAAGATCACGTGCGACACGCTCTCCAGCAGCTTCACCACCGGCTTCGCATAGTCGCCGATGCTGGCACAGGCCACCCCGAAGAACAGGCTGAACACCACGATCTGCAGCACCTCGTTGGTGGCCATCGCCTCCACGATGCTCTTGGGGAACAGGTGTGCGATGAAGTCCTTCAGGGTGAAGGCCTGGGTCTTGCCGATCACATCGGCGACATCTCCGCTGGCTTCCAACTGAAGTCCCACACCGGGCTTCAGCACGTTCACCAGTAACATGCCGAGCAGGAGACTGACCAACGAAGCGGACATGAACCAGAGCAGGGCACGGCCGCCTACACGTCCCACGGTCTTCATATCACCCAACTTCGCGATGCCCACCACCAGCGTACTGAACACCAACGGGGCGATGATCATCTTCACCAAGCGCAGGAAAATGTCCGTCAGGATCTTCAGGTTCTCGGCCACTTCCTTTCTGGCCTGGAGCTCCATCCCATGGTGCATGGCATATCCCACAGCGATGCCCAGTACCATGGCGATCAGGATCCAGATGGTCAGTCGGTTGTTCTTTGTCATCAGATTTGGCTGGTGCCGAAAGTAAGCGTGGTCTCCGGATACACGAGGTTTCCGGCAGTCGGTGCACTCAAACAAGCCACCAAGAAGGGCATTAATTATCCATGGTGGTATTTTCCATGGAATATATATAAATTTGCACCTTGTACAGCAAAAAATCCAACACTCATGGATCGTAAGAAATTCCTCCGCAAAAGCCTTCTGGGAACAAGCGTCCTGGTCAGCGGCGCAGCTGCTGCCAGTGTGCTCCGGAACGACATTGACGAACTGAAGCCCCTGGACCCCGTAGGCTTCGATCACCTCCCGCCAACACCTCCCGAACGCATGGAAAACATGGTACTGCACCGCGCCAGCGAGCGCGGCACCGCCGATCACGGCTGGCTCAAGGCCAACTTCAGTTTCAGCTTCGCCAACCACTACGATCCCACCCGGATGCACTTCGGTGTACTGCGTGTGATGAACGATGACATCATAGCGGCCGGCAAGGGTTTCGGCACCCATCCGCACGATAACATGGAGATCATCACCATCCCGTTGAAGGGGGCCCTGCAGCACAAGGACAGCATGGGCAACACCAGCATCATCAATGCGGGCGATGTGCAGGTGATGAGCGCGGGCACTGGCATCCTGCACAGCGAGTTCAACCCGAACGCGGACATGGACGCGAACACCCTGCAGATCTGGCTCTTCCCTCGCCAACGGCAGGTGACCCCGCGCTACCAGCAGATGACCCTGGACCCGCAGGAACGCGTGAACAAGTTCCAGCAGGTGCTTTCGCCGAACCCCGATGACGCCGGCGTGTGGATCCATCAGGACGCCTGGTTCCACATCGGCAACTTCGATGCGGACCGCAACGCATCCTACTCCGTGAAGCGCAAAGGCAATGGCGTATACGCCTTCATCATCAGCGGTAGCGCCACCATCAACGGCCAGCAGCTGGGCAAGCGCGATGCGCTGGGGGTGTGGGACACCGCCGCATTGGACATCCA
>ERZ795056.170-NODE-170-length-89432-cov-13.215950_pt1 | contig 89432 bp, 70 predicted proteins | sample MGYA00375140_ERZ795056 | MGnify/ENA primary metagenome ERZ795056 (study PRJEB30185, sample SAMN05720227) | activated sludge metagenome | isolation source: Anaerobic digester | place: USA | collected 2015-03-09 ...
AAGTGAATTATGCAACATACATTATTTTTTTCTTAAAATGTCCAATGTCGAGGGTAGAGACAAGGCATGCCTTGTCTCTACAATAACAGGGGATGGATTATTTATTAAAGTACCGTTCCGCAAATTCAATGAATACCGGCCAGTTGGGGCCAACGGTATGACCGCCTTCGTGCTGGCGGTAGGCAATGTCGCCGTTGAACCAGGTTGTGCATTGCGGTGGAAAATCGGTAATGCCCAGGCTTTTCTTGCCCAGCAATTCGTAAACCGGTCCCGCAAACACTCCGGCCAGGAACATGCCTTTGGCGTCGATCCATGGGCCTTCAACTTGTGTAGAGCCGCCGCTGATGAATACCGGCCGCGGCGCGCATAAAGCGACCAGTTCGTGGGCGTCCACCGGCAAATCCAATGGTGTAAGCGGCCCGGCGTATTTTATAAAGTTGGGCGCAAACCAGTGGTACTCGCCGGATGCAGCCAGGTTTTCCACCTGTTCGCCGAACACGCGGCGGTAGATTTTTGCGCCGCCCGCGCCTGAAGAACCAATGAGTCCGATTGCGAAACGGGGTTCGTAAGCCAGGGTAACAATGGCGGCCTTGCCGTAGCGGGAGAGACCTTCGATGCCCACGCGGGTTTCATCCACATCCGGATTAGCGGTAAAATAATCCAGCGCGCGACCGGCGCCCCAGGCCCAGGCGCGCAGACTGCCCCAGTCGTCCGCTTTGCGCGGTTGGCCTTTATTGACCAGACCGATTATGCCTTCGCGGGTTCCGGCGCCGTTATCCGCCTGGTAGCTGGTGGGAACGATGACGGCATAGCCCCAGCCTTTGGCCAGTAATTGCTGTCCCCAGGTGGGACCCTGCGGCACCGGCATGTTCTGAAACTTGAAATTTTTGGGAAATATAAAGCCGAATTCCATGATCACCGGCACGGGCTTTTTGGCTTCTTTGGGCACGGTGAGGGTTAATTGAATGTCCACATTAATGACCGGGTATTCGGAATTATCGACATGACCGACAAGTTCTTTGATGTTAACCGGGAATTCGCCATCCAGGGTGTCTCTTTCGCTCACAACCGACCAGGTTACATCCGGGACATTGGCGGGCATGCGGCCATAGACTTCGCGGTCGAACAGTTCAAAGATTTCCAGCTTGCGTTTTTCCCACTGCGCCGGGGTTGTAACCGGCGTTCCGTCGTTGAAAACCAGCGGATCGGGCAGGGTGGTGTAGGACGTGGCTTTGGATTCGTCCGTATTACAGTAATTGGGCGCGCCCGGCGTGCCGGAGGGGCCCGGGCGGATTTCAGTGATGCCCAGCATTTTCATCATCAACTGGTGATCTTCGTTACTCAGTTTGTTCAGACGCTCAAAATCTTCACGCGAAAACTGGGCGAACAGGGTTGTGGTTATAAAAAGGAGGGCCAGCAGGCCAGGCAGTCGTTTCATGGTTTTTTCCTTTTTGCTGTGAATATTAATGGGTTGGTTTTCTTTATTTTAAGTAAAAGAATTGATTATATCAATAATAAAAAATATCATGATCGCACCGGGATTTGTGGGGAAAGGGCTCGCTCCTGCCCGTATCCGGGAACGGGCATCCGCAAGGGATGCCCGTACTAAATTTTTTATAAATAAAAAGGGCAACCGCAAGGGATGCCCGTACGTAATGATTTTTGTTGTTTTAATTAGGCGATAAATATCTGCATTGGGATGTGAATCCAGGAACGATCAATAAAAAAAATGATTGATTTTCAAAATTTTATTACATAGAATAATATAATTGTACCACAATTCTTGTTGGGAATAATGTTAATATAAATCATAACCGGGAGGGAATTTATGAAACTGGGAATGAAATTATTTGTAATATTTTCTATGCTAATAATTTCTACTATATTTGCAAAAAAACAGTATAATACCAGCATTACTCTTTCATTAGATAAGACTGAATTTGTTCTATATGAGAAATTATTTCTAAATATTGAAATTAAAAATTTCGATGACTTTGGTCCCAAAATTTACGCTCTTTGTGATCTTAATGAATATTTAAAAGTAGTAAGACTAGAAGATAATACCATATTCGATCCTACGATGACTATTAGTAAATTTTATAAACAACCTGGTATGGAAAAAGATAAAATAATAAAAGGGCGAATAGATATAAATGATGACTATGGTAAATTAGTAAATCCCGATGTGTTATATCTATGTTTACCAGTTGGGAGTTATAAGGTTTATTGTGAATATCTGGACCCTACAATGCGTGAATATGAACCTATTAAATCTAATGAAGTCATTTTTTACATCAGAGAAGGTGTGGATAAGGAAAAAGAGGTTCAGAAATTATTTAAGGAATGCCTTTTAAATATACAGGAAAAAAATTTTTCTGCACTTGATGCCAATACTGAAATTCTTGCTAAAAAATATTATGATAGTAAAATTTTTAGCGAAGTATGGAGAATTTGTATGGTATTCTATGTAATAGATGGTAATGATATTGATAAAGAAAAAGCAATTCAAAAATTAATAGATGTATATCAGAATCAACAAAATTTAGCTAATTTAAGTATTACACTCAAAGTTTTACAGATGTATTACTATAAAACAGGGAATAAGGAAGTATATCAAAAATCTTTTAATCAAATAACCTCGATGACCATGGATGCACAATTAAAAGAAATATGTAATAAAACCCTTATGCAATAGTAAATCAATAATTAAAAAATATAAGCAAGGATAAAGATATGAAAAATATTATTTTAATTTTGCTTTTGTAAAATGGCAATAGGTTTCTAACCTATTTGTATATAAAAAAGGCGTAGCTGAATTTTTTACAGGGGTAAGAAACCCCCAATCAAAACCCGCACCGGGATATGAATCCCGGCGCGAACTGATTTGGGATAATATCTCTCAAGCTAACGTGAATAGAAATAAGGGCTATTGTTTTTCCTTCCCGATAATTTCAGCATCAATCCAATAGAAATCATCCTTGGTTTCTTTCCTGGAACGGGTGAAAAATAAATATTTCCCATCAGGAGTTAAACCTGGAAAGCGTTCCTGGGCGCCTGTGTTAACTAGAGTTCCCAGGTTTACCGGTTCGTTCCAGCCTCCATCTTTTATTCGATAAGCTATATAGAGATCGCCGCCGCCCAGGTTTCCTTCACGCCAGGATGAAAAAATTATAAAACTCTCATCCGGTGCGATAAAGGGAGTTTGATTATTGCCAAGGTTGATCCGGTCATCGAGCAGCTTTGCTTCCCGGTAGCGGCCATCTTTAAATTCCGCACAATATATCTTCCATCTCCATCTGCCATTTTCATCCGGTCCGCCAAGGTCAAAGTAGAGATTCCGATTCTCAGCAAAACAGAAAGCCAGGGTCATCTTGCCTTGGGTTATTATCGGCAGGGTAGAACAGGGTTGTGGTAAGCCCCAGCCGTTTTTAAGGCGGTCAACCTGAAAAATGAGTTGCCTGGGCGGAATTTCATTTTTAGAAGCCGGATCGGTAGCCAGGAAATAGAGTGTACTGTCATCCGGGGATAAAACCGGGGAGCGACCATTGCCTACAGGCAAGCTAAGTATTTCAGGATTAGACCACCCTGTCAACATCTTGCGAACATAATAAATTCTTGTTTCATCGGTTTCTTCATTAATGGGAACCGGAACTGTTGCCCAGAACATTTCCTGCATGTTCCCGGAAAAAATCATGCGACTATGTTCCAGGTTTTGGGTAGAAACGAGGCCTGGCGCAAAACATTGTGCAGTCAAACCGGGTATCGTTTGGTTAAAATATAATTGATCCGCCTGCAGAGACGCAAGCATCATTAAATGCGCACATAACAGAAAAACAGCAAACCAGGGAAATGATCGTAAGATATATGGCGTCTTTTTCGAGATCATTAATGCATTCATGCCCGTCCTTCTTTCTGGTTAATCAAGTTTTTTCTATATGGATCAATTTATTACCGCTACTATATTGTAAATGCATACGCACGTGTGCAGATTGTGGTTTCATTTGATAATATCTTTAATGCTTTAATTGTATATCTGAACTTAAAATTCAATTTTATAACTTAACACCGGGAAAAAAATTCTTTTATTATCTTTATCAATTTTACCGGTCTTTATATTATAATTATACCCGTAAGAATCAGGGGAACTCGGGAAATTGAATAACTGCAAGGCCCATTTTGATGTATAACCGGGTTTATTAATTGTATATGTTATTGTTATATGAGTATGATACCCTAATTCTTCCTGGTCAGTAAATACATTGGTTTCGTCATAAATAATGTTATGCGCTTGTTTTGATCGCTGATAATCCAGGGGAGTAATTCTTTTCCCGCCAATAAGTTGAAAGCGAAGATTAACTCCCAACAAATTATTTTTGCTCTTGCCGGTAATCCATTCCTTGCCGCCAAGAATATTTATAACATAGTTCCTGTTATACCTGGAATTTCTTTCAATACCATCGTCGCCTTTGTATTTTGACTGAAATAATGATGTGGTCATTAAATAATAGTAATGATTCTGTAAATATCTTTCCAGGGTGAAATCTATACCTACATTGGTACCGCTGCCAGTATTGACCAGTTTTTTGTTAAAATACCAGTCATCTTCCAGGTTAAGCAGGGAATAGGAGCTATCCGGAATAACCGGTACGTTATACAATTGTTGATAATAAGGTTCAATTTTTAAATAGGTATTCTCCGACAAGTTAAAATTATAACCCAATACATAATGCCGCGCTTTTGTAAAATCCAGATCTTTATTTGGTTTAATAATTTTACCGGCGCTTTGTTGTTGAGCCATATAAATATTTAATATTTCCAATCGGCTGTATGTACCCGCTCCGAAACTAATGGTTTGATTCGGCATAAAGTCCCACGATATGCTCGCACGTGGTTCAAGCGAAGAGTTGTTATTTAAAGTGAAATATTGATAATTTAAACCGGCTATCAATGTCCACTGTTCATTAATTCTGAAATTTGATTGGCTATAACCCTGTAATAAATTACTTTTCCCGTTTTCAAGGACAATCTGATCCAGAGGGCCGGTATTATCCAGGTCAGTCTTTATATTCATATTATAAAACATATTATATACACTAAAACCGGTTTTGTTGAAATGGCGGGAATTCCATTTGTGATACAAATTTGTGGAGAAAACATAGTTTCCCAGCCGACTGTCTATAAACTCCTGTGACTTTTTATTCTGTTTAAAATTGATTGTCCAGTCATCAAAAGTCATCCCCCTGGATGTATATGCCAATGTTGAATTAACAAAAGAGTTTTGTCCAATTATCAGTTTATGGGTTAAGCCTATAACACCCATATTTAAATCTGCTTGATATTCTTCTCTGTCATCGGCATATTCCCAGGTTGTTGTATCTTCATCGGCCTTTTTGGCTATATCGTCAATAAAGCCGACGCCCCAAAGTGAAAAAGTGCCGACTTTAAGAGTTGGATAATTAATTTTAAATGCCAAATCCTGGTAAGTCGGAATATTAATTTTATCGGTCATCAAATGTCGAACCAGGCCGAGTGTGGAATAGCGATAGTTAAAGGCATAGGATGAATTGTTATTTCTAAATAGTGGTCCTTCAGAAGCCATATCTATACCCATAAAACCGACCTGAAAGGTATGCTCATAATTTTCACTGTTACCGGTTTTTAATTTCATATCAAACACACCGGACAAGGCGTTACTGTATTCCGCCGGGAAAGCGCCGGTTAAAAAATCGGAATTATCGAGCATCATGCTGCTCATGGCTGTAGCACCACCGCCGCCCAGGGTGGTTAAATCGAAAAAGTGGTTGGGATTGGTAATTTCTATCCCTTCCAGGCGCCATAAAATCCCTTTTGGCGCATTGCCTCTGACAACAATGCCGTTATCTTCGGTTAAACCGGTGGTTACACCGGCAAAGCTGGATGATAGCCTGCCGGGATCATCTAAACCGCCGGCATAACGCCTGGCTTCTTCAACAGAGAACCTTCTGCCGCTCACCTGTACCATTTCATTAATCGGCTTTTCTTTGGCTGTGGTTGCCGATACAACCAATTCATCTGTCATAACCGGACTGAACATCAATTCCGCATTAAGAACCGCCGCCTTACCGGAACCTACCACTATTTCAGGGTAAACCATTGCTTCATAACCTATAAAAGTAACTTTGATATTGTATCTACCGATGGGAACATTTTTTATAATAAAGTCTCCCTGGTCATTATAGGCGGCCCCCAGAGTGGGAGATGTGTTTAAAATAACAATATTTGCACCGGGCAGGGGGTGCCTGGTTATTTTATCGACAACATTTCCCCGAATAGTTCCTTTAATATTCTGAGCTATAGTATTTTGTGATAATAAACAAATAGCTAACAGACAAATGAAATACCGGAAATAAAGTGCACATCTTTTCATCTATTCCCTCTATTGTTTTTATTGTACTGAAACAGTATTAATGATTTATATTTTTAATGCCCTACATTTTCAGAAAAACAGTAAAGGCAAAATGTATATTCTTATTTGATTTTTAACCTTTTAACTGCTGATTTTCCCATTCAATAACCGTCTTACCCATTTCCAATAAACCGGTCTTGACAAATTCTTCAATATCCGGTAATTCTGAAAAGAATGCCATGGAAACCAGGCCGTGGGTATAAATCCACATATCCCGGCCAATGCGTCTTATCCGATCTTCTGCAAGGGAATGCAAATTTCTATCCTGTTTCATTCGTTCCACCAGTGGGGGAGATATTTGTCGCATTTTTTCTATGGTAAAAGCATATTCACCTTCCAGGAAAAGCAATTTGAATAAAGCTTTTTCCTCCCTGGAAAATTGAAAATAACGCAATCCCATTGTGTAGAATATTTCCTTACTCTGTTTTTCCTGTAAGAAATAATCAATAGCAAATTGATAGGCTTTTTTCAATACGGCATTTTGCAGCTTTTTCATCGATCCGAATTCACTGTACACCGGCTGCGTTGAACAGCCCAGGTTGTGGGCAATGTTCCTGGCGGTAAGTTTTACTAGCCCATCTTTCCTGATAATATTAAATGCCTCTTCCAGGATCATTTCTTTTTCGAATGTTGTTGCGGGGGGCATCTTTACCTTCTTTCTGAAATGCTAAATCAATAACAAATGTTATATTACATAAGATATATAACATTTGTTATATAATCAAGAAAAAATATAATATTTAAACTATAATTAAAATAATTGTAGAGACAAGTCCTGCCTTGTCTCTAGAAATAAAATTATAAGGATTAAAATATAAAAGGCATCCGCAAGGGATGCCCTTACATTTACTTCACCAGCAGCATCTTTTCGGTGCGGCTGTAATCTCCCGCTTCAAATTTATACAGGTATACGCCGCTTTCCAGGCCGGCGGCGTCAAAGGTTACGTTATAGTTGCCGGCGTCCCGGATTTCGTTCACCAGCAGCGCCACCTGCTGGCCCAACACATTGTAGACGCTCAGTTTAACGTGACTGCGCACCGGCAGGCTGTAATCTATTTTTGTCGCCGGGTTAAAGGGATTGGGATAATTCCTTCCCAGCGTAAAGCCGGTCGGCGCGGCATCGAGTTCGGCAATCACGGTGCCGGAGTTGATATGCACCGTTACCGTTACCTGCGGCTCGTCGGGGTCGTTGCTCTGGATAGTAATTGTACCCTGCTGGGCAGCCGTACCGGCCTGGTTCCAGTTCACATTCACCTGCACCTGCTGGAAATAGCCGCTATTAATTGTGAACGGCGCAGCGGGGTAACCGGTAACAGTCAGCCAGGTTTTGTTGCTGGTAATAGCTGAAACCGTCAGCGTTTGCAGTCCCTGGTTTTGGATGACGAAAATGGTCTTGTTGGTCACCGTTCCCGAAGCATTGAGCGCTTTGTAAACATTGAGTTTGCCGTGGGTGACGCACTTGCCGAGCATTGAGGAAACCACATCGACATTTTCCATAATGGCGCTTTTAAGCTCCTGCCAGGTATAATCCGGGTTATGGGAAAGCAGCAGCGCCGCGGCGCCGGAAACCTGCGGGGTGGACATGGAGGTGCCGGAGATAATACCGTAATAATCCGGGTCCAGTCCCGAACCGGGAGCGCCAAAATCTATCTCTGTTTCATTATAGGGCTTGGTCGATAAAATATCCGTACCATACGCGGCCAGGTCGACGGTTTGGGCGCCGAAATTGGAAAAGGTCGAGATGTCATTATTATGATCCAGGGCGGCAACGGCGAGAATATTGGCGCAGTTATAAGCGGACGGATACGCGGCGTCTTCATCGGTGTCTTTGGCGTCATTGCCGGCGGAAGAGACAAACAAGGTGTTGGTATTGGCAATGGCTCTTTTCAACACTTCTTCATAAGAACCGCCGCCGGTGCTGTTTTGAATAATATCCACGCCATTGGCAACCCCGTATTCAAAAGCGGTCAGCATATCATTGGTCCAACCGGAGCTTTCATCATTCAGATATTTAAGCGCCATCAGTTTTACATTCCAGCAGACCCCGGCCACGCCAATACCGTTATTACCGATTGCGCCGACCGTACCGGCCACGTGGGTGCCGTGTCCGCAATAATCGGAAGGATCATTGTCGCCATAGGCAAAGTCCCAGCCGTGAATATCATCGATATAGCCATTGTCGTCATCATCGACCCCATTATCCGGAATTTCATCCGCATTGATCCACATATTATCTTCCAGATCCGGGTGGTCGTAATCGATGCCGGAATCGAGGATACCGACTATCACCTGGCCCGAACCGGTTTCAATATCCCAGGCTTCCGGGGCGTCGATATCGGCGTCGTCCTCACCGCCGGTTTGCCCTTCATTGTGCATGCCGAACAGGCCGTCGAAACCGGGATCGTTCGGGACTGCATGAACCCGACTTTTCATATTCAAATCGACAATTTCCACTTGCGGCAGGGACATGAGGCTGCGCGCCTTGTCCCCGGCAGGTTGCTGATCGGTTATCCGCACATGGAAGGTATTGGGCAGGATCTTGTATGCTTTGATGGTTTCGAGACCATGCTGTTGCATAAAAGCAGTAATTTGCTGTGGCGTAACTGTATCACGGAACTTGATGAGCAACTCACCGGCGGCGTGATCGGCTTTGATCTGACTGTCCAGCTTTTGCTGAGCGGAGGGTGTTTCCGATTTGTCCGCTGCTTTGCGGATATTGCCGGCATCCGGATTCAGATACAGGCTGGCGTTTTGAATATTGATATCCGGGTCGCCGGAGGTTTGCCCATACTGTAATTGTTCATAAAAGTAACTGGCGTTGTTATCTTCATCCGATTCGGCGACTTGTCCATTATCATCAATAAAAATAATAACATAATATAATCCTGCCGTTACAGATAAAGCGCTCAAATCCGCGCCGGTATTGATATTGATATAGTAATTCGGTAACAATGCCTCAGTCGTTTGTTCTGCAGCGACAATAACATCGGCAGTGGTTAAATTCAAATCCGTTGATAAATACCAGCCGGTGCGGAAAGACTGGGCGGCTGTTTGGCCAAAATTGCCGATACTGTTGACAATGTCGAGTTGTTTGGTCATATCGTCATAACGGTAACCGTTGGTTGCAGCAGTACCCTGGAAAACGGCCAGATCCGGCTGACCGGCGCCGCTATAGGATATCTTGGTGTCACTGAAATATGCAGAATTGTTTGCCTCGTTGCTTTCTTTTACCATGTTTGAACAATCGGCAAACACCCACAGGTAATAATTCCCGGATGGTAAATTCCCAAAATCATGCAGATTTGAATTCAGAGAATAGTTATTATAATATTGAGGTTCTAACCCCGATGTTTCAGAAACCATGCTAATTTTAAAAGCATTCGTTGTTAAAATGGGTAGTTTTGTAAGATACCAACCCACATAAAAATTATTAGCCACTGTGTTACCGTTGTTGCCGATACTGTTTGTTACTGTAAGTAAGCCGTTGGCAGGATCGTAAGTAAAAGTGTTTGTGGAACCCGTGCCGGTATAAACCAGTAAATCTGCCAGGCCGGAACCGCCATAATCGATGGTCACATCGCTGAAATAATTAAAGTTATTGGTTTCATCCGCTTCGTTCACCTGGTTTAAATCATCTACAACGATCATAACATAATACTCACTATCGGGAAGGTTTGCCAGACTGGATAATACTGCCGTACCTTCCAATTCAACATAATAACCGGACTGCAATTGCCCGGTGGTTGGTGATGAGGTGATAAGATAATCGTTTTCATCAACAGTAATATCATCAGAAAGATACCAGCCCAGACGGAAAATTCCCGCCGCCGCGTTGCCGCCATTGGCAACGCTGTTTATAACCTGGAATTCGGTTGTGCCGGTATTATAATTGAAATAATTGTTTGCTTCGCTTCCGGTATAGATAAACAAATCCGCTTGCGCCAGGGCGTTATCTGTGGCGTCCAGGGTTGATAAAGAGTTATTTGTATAAAATAACCGGGAACCGGTTTGTTTTTTCCGTGGCTGCGATTGGGATTGTAACTGCATGACGTCTGTGGTTGTGGCAGCCATTTGTCCGGTTACCAGTATATCGGATTGCCCGCTATCCTGTTGCTGCATTACCGGAGCTGTTTCTTTATTCTGTGTATCCAGAGCGGCTACCTGGATATTTTTGTCATTGTCAACAGTGATCTTAAATCCCATGAGAATATTTTTATTCCCGGCGAGCAAGCTGTTCACCATGAGCAGAAGCGTAACAGAGAATACCAGAAAACACTTTTTCATCAACTTTCTCCCTTGTTTTAAATTTTTGTGCAAATTTATTTATAATAAAAGCAATGTTTAAGAGTTGTATTCCAATCTATTATTCTCTATTAAATATAAGGAATGTTTGGTAGATTGTTATGAGTGCGCTCACATTATTTATTTTTTAAGAAGTAATGTTATGTAACATTAATATAACTTAAATCATTCCATATTAAAAATCCATTGCTGCAAGCGACCTGCCATACCCACGCAGGCGCGGGGCAGGAATTCCCCGTATTTATTTTCCAGCAGCCACATAAATTCCTCATCGCCGAGGTATTCCTGTTTTTCTTCGTCCGGTCGTCCGCCAAAATGAACAAAGTAAATACCATAGGGCGGACCGGTTTGACCCGAACTACGCCGGGCTTCCAGCTTTTGTAAAAAACCGGTGACGCATAACTGCTCGGCGCTGGTATGTCCTGATTTTTCACTTCGGTACAACGTGTTGGCTTCGATAAGCGCCAGGGACGGGCTTTTCAAAACCGGGTAATCATCCGGATCCGGCAGGGTTTTTATATCCCAGCCAAGAATGATTTTATGTATTCCAAATTCGGCAATATAAATTACATCACCGCGAAAATGATCTCCCGCAATAGCAGTAAGCTTGACCGGGCCGATATTAAAAATCGTTCCCGGTTCTACAACATGAAATGCCAGGGTGTTCGGCTCGCCGCCGGGATTAAAGCCATAATTATGCACGGGCAGTAACCATTCACGGTAGGTTTTTTCCGTACACCACACCTGCAGCGGCGCTTTTCTTTCAGCATTCATGCGCTTGCAATACAACTCGCTGAGGATCATCAGTTCGAGGTGGTGGTCGGGATGACCATGGGTGATGAGCGCGTATAGCGGCGCGTTCCAGTCAAATTGCGGCAGATCGCCAAGGGCTTCGATGCATCCCAGGCCGGCATCGATAAGGATATTCAGCACAACCTTTTCGTCTTCTAACACAGACAGCAAACCACAGGTATGCCCGCCCCTGGACCGGGTTCCGGATTTAGCTTTTTCCGGCCAGTAGGCGCTGTCTTTGTTTAATTGGGTATAAATAATTTTTTTCATAATGTTTTCCCGATTTAAGTCAGGTCAAGCGCTTTTTTTGATATTATACGGAATTATAAAACCTGTTTATCAGGTAAGCCGAATACACCGAATGAGTCGATTGAATTAACTTTAGATGAGCTAAATAATATCTTTTTGATTAATATAAATCATTTTGCTGACGGCATAAACAATTGCCAGAATCAGGGTACAGAGTAAAGACACATTAATGGAATTAATTAAAGCCGCCAAGCCTTCATACAACATTGAACCTGGCAGGTCATTAGCGTGTGCAATAGAAGAGAATGCTTGTGATAATGAATTCATTGAATAGATAAATACAAAAACCAGGGGCAGGAAAATAGATACTTTGCACAAGGTCAGCAAATTGGTTTTTTTTCGTAAAACAATCTGTGTTAAACACAGTATAATGGATATTAATGTTAACATGAAAACATATATCCAGCCGGTTATTGACGACATGAGCCCTCCCGATAATTTTGTTTTTATTAAAAGGGTTTAAAGGTAATGATCTCTGTTAAATTTGCCCTAGCCAGGTCATTTTCAGCATAACCATCCGGTCGCGTGGTTCATTCAACAGAGTATCATGGTTTTCGTTGTATACCAGGTAAATGTGACTGCGCGGTTTGTAAGCATAATCCAGCAGGAAATTGGCGGAAAGGCGCTCGTCCGCGCTGTTCCATTGCAGATATGCTTTTGTGAACAAGTCCGGTGTGAATGAATTGGTCCAGCGGGTAGAGAGTACATTTGCATCAAGAGCGCCGTTCTGCAATTGCAGTTGGTTCCAGGTATACGCTACATCCACCATCAGGTGGTTGGTGATTTTTGCCGTGCCGCTTACCATGGCGGATTGCTGCTTGCCGTCAAACAGGTCGCCGCGCACATAACTGGTATTGACATATACTGGCCGTGCCCGGTAAGTGCCGAGGGAAATGGACTGATACCAGGTGGTATATTGTCCCGGATCGATAGCAATAGAGCGGATATATGCCTGTTCCGGCACAAACTCGTACGAGCGGGTGGCGCCGATGGCGAGTTGATCGCCATGTTGTGTTAATGCTGAAACGCTGAAGGTATTATCGCGGGTTTGCAGCGCCTGGCGATGATCGGTAATATAGGTTAACCCGGTAGAAATGGCAATATTTTGCAGGTAAGCCCGGTTCAGCCAGTTGGTAAAGGTCACATCGCCATCGGACTTGCGGATATTGGGGCGCTGCACAAAGCCCATTCGTGGATTGAACAGGGAATCGATATGCGTGTAACGCAGATTCACATCGAGCCATTCTTTATTAAGGATAAAACCGAAATCGCCGGCCATGTCGCGGTTTTTTACATCCGGGGAGATGGAACGGGCCAGCGACGCATCCAGGCGAATAACCGGGTTTATGTTCCATAAACCATCCACGCCAAAAGCGCGGGAATAGTCAGCAGAAGTGGTTTGCTGGTTCAATGCCATCATACCAATGTGCGAGTTTTTTCCCAAATCCCGTTTCAGGCGCAGCGCCGTATAATTGGTGGATAAATGTTTGCCGCCGCCTTCGAGGTTGGTGTCTTTGCTTTGCAGGTTCAGCGCCGCAATGGAGTAGCGACCGGCGCGTCCCGTCAGCTTGCCGCCGCCATGCAGGGGAGTGCGTTGTCCCTCGTAAATGCCGATGGTACGCGAGTCGAACAGGCTGAAATCGGATTGAGTTCTCTGGCCCGGCCCGAATTGAAAGTAACCCGCATTCTGTAAAAAGAACTCGCGTTTTTCCTGACGTTGTATATTAAAGCGCGTTACATTGACGATCTCTTCTTCTGCCTCCGCCTGGGCAAAATCGGTGTTGTAAGTTAAATCCAGCGCCAGTTGCGGTGAAACGTCGTATTTAAAATCGATTCCGGCATTTAAATCGTTTTTCTGCTTTTCTTTATCCCCATATACATTGGTTCGCCCGGCCAGCAGGTAGGGATACATTTCAAAATTAAAGCCTTGTTTCGGGGGATGGATATTGCTCAATGTGGCGAACATTTCACCACGAAATTTGACAGTATGACCCAGCGCCCGCGGCAACGGTACCAGGTAGGTCTCTTCCTGTCGATGTTTGATCTCGCGGGTGATGTTGATGCCCCAGTCGACCACCTCGCCTTGTTTGTATTTAATGGATTTAAACGGTATGGCGAATTCTGCTGCCCAGCCTTGCTGGTTGCGTTGCCCATCCATATAGATCACACATTCCCATTGCTTGTTGACATGGTTGCCCTGGTCGTGAATGATGGCGTCGCCTTTGCCGCCTAAAGGATTGGTATCGAATGCATAGCAATTGCGGTTATCGCGAAAGGTATCCAGCAACAGTTCCAGCACTTCGCCGCTGCCGTAATTATTATCGCGCCGCATGGCCGAGGCATAGATTTTCTCCGGCTCGGAATCATAACACTGAATGCCGAAATAGAGCATTTTTGCATCCTGCAGTACCATTACACGAGTCTTTTCGCTGGAAGGGGCGCGATCCAACGGCTGGAGCTGGTAAAAATAATCTTCATAAGGCGTAGCGTCGTTCCAGGCATCATCATCCAATACACCGTCAATGGTGAGCTTTTTATCCGTCCATTGCACAACCAGTTCAATAGGGGTGGGAGTGATTGTGGAATCAGGTTGAATGTCCTGCTCTACCGGGTAAATTGCGGGTGTTGATGTTATAAAGAATAAACAGGCCAAGCTAATCTGTAGTGTTTTTTTCACGGAATGCTCGCTTTTCTCTCTGCATGGGAATTCTGTCGGTTAAATTTGGAAATGACCGGGTATTTTTCAAACTTGTGCAATAATATATAATGAAAATAGTTGAGATCAGCAAGAAAAATTTCCGGGGGAAAACTATAAGTGAGAAATGCCTGACCGTTTATAAATATTTGTTTGATTGTTTGTAAAGGTATTGTACATTTATTATTATCCTAGTGTCTTTTAATCTGGTTCCGGTTCTCCGGCCCTGAATCCTGGCCGGACGGCTGTGCCGAAAAACCTGACAAATGTCAATCATTATATTTTACAACGGGAGTCTGGAAATAAACCTTCCAGGTCGGGAGGCTTGGAACAAGTCAAATGAATAATGAATGGAGCCACGCATGAAAATTTTACGATTTTGCCTGTTACTGTTGCTCATTGGTTGTCTCTGGTTCAACGGATGTTCTAAAAAGCAGGATAAACTCTATGTGATCAACACCATCGGTTTGCGGGAAATACCATTTGATATGTATTGGTTGTTCCTGCGCGATAATCCCCCCGGCGCGGAAAAGCCCGAATTTGTCGAAAGTGACTGGCGCATGCTCGATGTTCCGCATGACTGGAGCATTGAAGACCTGCCGACCACTACTGATAAAAAACAGATCGGTCCCTTTTCCGAAGAAAGTCCCGGCCAAGCCTCCGCCGGCCATGTTGTGGGCGGCACGGCCTGGTATCGCAAGCATTTCCGCCTGGACGCCGATTCGACAAAAATTGTCACAATTCACTTTGACGGCGTTTATATGGATAGCGATATCTGGCTGAACGGCCACCATTTGGGCAAGCATCCTTATGGCTATACCCCCTTTGGGTTTGAACTAACCCCATATCTTAACAGGCCCGAAGCGGATAATGTGCTGGCCGTACAGGTGAAAAACGAGGGTCAAAACAGCCGCTGGTACAGTGGTTCCGGTATTTACCGGCATGTATGGCTGACCGTTACCGAGCCGGTGCATGTGCAAAAATGGGGAGTGGTTATAACCACCCCGGAGATCACAGAACAATCTGCCACAGTGCGGGTCAAAACCACTGTGCAGAACCGCACCGGTAAGGAGGTTGAACTGATTATAAATACCTCTCTTGAATATAATGCTCAAGCTGTGACCAGTGAAACGCAAGCACCCCTGAAAATTGCCGCCAACAGTTACACCGATGTTGAACAGGAGTTGACTGTTGCCGCGCCGCAACTCTGGTCCCCTGAAAACCCCAACCTTTATACGGCTGATATAAAAATTATACAGGCGGAAAAAGAAATTGACCGGGTCTCGCAAACTTTTGGCATACGCTCCATACATTTTGACGCCGCTGCCGGCTTTACCCTGAACGGGCAGCCGGTGTTGCTGCGCGGCGGCTGCGTCCATCACGATAACGGCCCACTCGGTTCGGCAACCATCGACCGCGCCGAAGAACGCCGGGTGGAAAGGATGAAGGCTTTTGGTTTTAACGCCATCCGCACCAGTCATAATCCGCCATCCAAACAGTTCCTGGATGCCTGCGACCGGCTGGGCATGCTGGTCATCGACGAGGCGTTTGATATGTGGCAGCGTGAAAAGAATCCCCAGGATTACCACCGCTTTTTCGATGACTATTGGCGTAAAGATTTGGCGGCAATGGTATTGCGCGACCGCAATCATCCCAGTGTGATTATGTGGAGCATTGGCAACGAGATCAATGAACGCGCCGATCCCTCCGGTTTGCAACTGACCCGTGAAATGAAAGCGCTGGTGCATGAACTGGACCCGACCCGGCCGGTAACGGCGGCCATTTGCGAGTTTTGGGACCATCGCGGCCGGCCCTGGGAAGCAACCGCCCCGGCGTTTGCGCTGCTGGATGTGGGCGGTTACAATTATCAGTGGCAGCGTTATGAGAGCGATCATGCCAAATATCCCGACCGCCTCATGGCCGGAACCGAATCCGTTGCCCTGCAGGCGTTTGAGAACTGGCAGCAGGTGGAAAAGCATCCCTGGGTGATTGGCGATTTTGTGTGGACCGGCATGGATTACCTCGGCGAGTCGGGCATCGGTAATTCTATTCTTTACAAAGACAGTACAAATGTCGGCTTTTGGCGAGATTGGCCCTGGTTCAATGCGTATTGCGGTGATATTGATATTTGCGGATTCAAAAAGCCGCAATCCTATTTCCGCGATGTGGTCTGGCATATCAGTCCCCTGGAAATGGCGGTGCACGCGCCCATTCCGCAGGGCTACAAGGAACGAGTGAGTTTTTGGGGTTGGCCGGATGAGCAGCAAAGCTGGACCTGGGCCGGACACGAAGGCGATAGCTTGCAGGTTTCGGTTTATTCGCGCTGCGAGCAGGTCGTTCTGGAACTGAACGGCCAAAAAATAGGGGAGAGGCCGGTTTCGGCGGCAACGGGACTCAAAGCGAGCTTTAGCGTGCCTTATCAACCCGGTGTTCTCAAAGCCATCGGCATCACCGGCGGCAAAGAGGTGGCAGCCAAAACATTCACCACCACCGGCGCGCCGGTCAAGCTCAGGTTAACAGTGGACCGCAACCCGATAACCGGCAGTCGTAACGATTTGGCTTATATCACGGTGGAAGCGGTAGATGCTCAGGGCCGCCCGGCGCCCGATGCGGAACTGCCGGTGCAGTTTACTGTTTCCGGCAACGGCGAACTGGCCGCCGTGGGCAACGGCAAGCCGGACGATATGCGCAGTTTCAAGACGCCCGAATGTACCCTGTTCCACGGCCGCTGCCTGGTGATTGTGCGACCCAATGGACAAGCAGGCAAGATCAAGTTGCAGGCCAAAGCGGAGAATGTGAAAACGGCGGAATTGATAATTAGAACAAAATAATTGTATTTTGATCGAGACTGTATTAAAGCCCAAAAGTAGTATGTTTTTTGAGCCTAATTTAAAACCCCTTTAATGTCATTCCGAGGAGCGAAGCGACGAGGAATCTTTAGTCACTTACCTATTGTAAAACAAGATTTCTCGCTTCGCTCGAAATGACAAGTATTTCCTGGTTCCAGGCCTCCTGAGACTGTGTGAAAACGCCTGCAAAAGCCAGGTTGTCAGTGCTTGGAAGTAGCTCGGATTCTCCCGAATCCGGAGTACAGTCCCTTTATGGACTGTGGGCCGCCGCAGGCGGCCTCGAATTGTTTTATCGCTTCAATAAAAACATATAGTTACCTAAGACAAAGTTTATCTGTAATAATCGGTAAGCATTTCTTATTACAGATAATATTAGGACCTGCGGTCCGAAGCATCGCATAAAGGCGATGCACTCCACTTTTTACAGTATTATTTTCGTTTTCACACAGTCTCTCCCGGCTTGGTACCCATATTACCCGGCTCTGCCGGTTTACTGCGCTTGTTTAAACTTTGATCGTTCGTAAACGAAACAGGGGCTGTGCCCCTGTAATATTTTCAGAGGGCCAAGCCCTCCTGCTTTCTCCGCACCGGGGTGCAACCCCGGCGCGATCTAAAACCTGGTATTCATCTAATCCCCATGATAATTCTCCCGTCCCGGCGCACAACACCGGGACGGGTTTTTCAGTAAACCTGCTTATTTCTTTTTCGTAAACGCTTCATCAAACACACCGGCGGGAACCGGGTAGATAAAGTTCTTTAAATACTGCACGGCATCGGCGGCTCCGAATTCACGATCCATGAACGGGTCTTCCCACTCTACGGAATAGGGACCTTTATAGCCCATTTTATTCAACTGGCGGACGATCGCTTCAAAATCCACATCGCCGCGGCCGACTGAGCAGAATTCCCAGCCGCGTCCCGGTTCGCCAAAATTCAAATGCGAGCCGAGAATGCCGTTGCTGCCGTCCAGCAGCACTACGCAATCTTTCATGTGCACATGCACGATCTTGTTGCTGAATTCTTGCAAAAACTTGACCGGCTCGATGCCCTGCCACTGTAAATGGCTGGGATCAAAATTAAAGCCGAAAGCTTTACGATTTTTAATCGCTTCCAGGGTTTTACGGGTGGTGGGTATATCATAAGCGATCTCGGTCGGGTGCACTTCCAAACCAAACTTGACGCCGCATTCATCAAACACATCCAGAATGGGATTGAACATATCGGCAAAGAACTGGTAGCCTTTTTTAATCTCATTCCAGTCCGTGGGCGGAAAAGAATACAGCATGTGCCAGATGGGCGAGCCGGTAAAGCCGTTAACGACCTTGACGCCCAGGTTTTTGGCGGCGCGGGCCGCGGCTTTCATGGAATCCACACCATACTGGCGTTTCTTTTCCGCATGGCCGGCGCAGTTGGCGGGTGCAAAACCGTCGGAGCGACTGTCGTTATTCGGGTCGCAGATCAATTGTCCGGCCAGGTGATTGCTGATTGCCCAAACATTAAGACCGTACTTTTTCAACGTGGCTTTTTTCGCATCGCAATAGGCCTTGTCTTTGGCGCCCTGGAACACATCAAAATGATCGCCCCAGCAGGCCAGTTCCAGGCCTTCGTAACCAAAATCTTTGGCTTTTTGACACATGGTTTCAAAGGGTAGATCCGCCCATTGTCCGGTAAACAGTGTGATCGGGTTATTCATACATTTCTCCGTATTAAATGATTATCATTAAAACAGTAATTATTTCATTTTGACCCATTTTTGCGCGCTCTTGCTGCTTTCGATGACGGTTTCAATAAACGACAAACCTTTTATGCCGTCGTCCACCGTCGGAAAATCCAGTTCCAGTTCGGAAGGGGTGCGCCCTTCCATTTTGGCAATGATCGTATCGGTAACATTTTTGTAGAGGTTGGCAAAGCCTTCGATATAGGCTTCGGGATGCCCGGTCGGTGTGCGAGTGCCGCGCTGCGCCGCTTCGCATAAATAGCCGTTGGCGCGGGTATAAATTTGCGTCGGGCCGTCGGCGGGATAATAAAACAACTCGTTGGGATTTTCCTGCACCCAGTACAAGCCGCCTTTCGTCCCGAAAATGCGGACATTCAGATCGTTTTCCCGTCCCGTACAAATTTGCGAAGAATGCAGCACCCCTTTGGCGCCGTTGTTATAATGCAGCAGCACGTTCACGTCGTCATCCAGTTTGCGGCCCTTGACGAATATCGTCAAATCCGCGCACACCTCGACCAATTCCAGACCGCTGATATAACGCGCCAGGTGTTCGGCGTGGGTGGCAATATCGCCCAGACAGCCGCCGCCGCCGGCAATTTTGGGATCGGTGCGCCAGGCCGCCTGTTTTTGACCGGTATCTTCCAGCTTGTCGATCAGCCAGCCCTGCGGGTATTCGGCTATGATCTTGCGGATTTCACCCAGCATACCGGTCTTTACCATGTGCCGCGCCTGCTTGACCAGGGGATAACCGGAATAATTATGGAACAGGGCAAACACCTGGCCGGATTTCTCCACGATCTTTTTCAGATCGCGCGCCTGCTGCAAAGTCATGGTCATGGGTTTTTCGCAAACCACATGAAAACCTGCTTCAAGAAAAGTTTTGGCAATATCAAAATGCCACAGGTTCGGCGTGGCAATAGTGACAAAATCGATTCTTTCATTTTCCGGCAGTGCCTGCTCCGCTTTGGCCATGTCCTGGTAATTTGCATAGACCCGTTTCGGGTCCAGGTTTTGTTCTTTGCCGGTAATTTTGGATTTGGCCGGATCTGAAGAAAAAGCGCCGGCTACCACCTCAACACGGCCATCCATGCGCGCGGCTTTGCGATGAACTTCGCCAATGAACGCCCCGGGGCCGCCGCCGACCATCCCCATCCGCAGCTTGCGGGTTACGCCTTCAGATTCTCTACCCTCTATCATAGCACCTCCTGGTTTATGGTTGGTGAGAATTTATAGTTAATAAAATTATTTTGTCGATCACTGAATTGCAAACTAACAAAAATTCTGTAAATTGTCAAGCATTTCAAATTTAATCCGCTTTCTGTTCAGAACGCCAGTAATTGCTAAAAGATGTAAAAATTAAAAGTCTTGACATTAATAATAAAAACATTTAATTTTGGTCAAAATCAATTCATTACCGGATTTTTTAATTTTATCTATTTTGATACTTTGTCCTAACCGGCAGTTTTTTGTCAGCATTACTAAAATAAATTTTCGTTAATTACACATCTGGTTCTGGTCGGGCCAAACCGGGGTATTTACACTTGTAAACTATTGTGAAAGGATTACCTGATGGAAAAGGGAACGGTCAAGTGGTTCAGTTCAGCAAAAGGGTTCGGATTTATTACCAAAGAATCTGGTGAAGATATTTTTATTCATTATTCCGGCATCGTCGGTGATGGCTTTCGCTCGCTGCGGGAAGGCGATCCGGTAGAATTTGAAATTGAAAATACGGATAAAGGACCACAAGCGATCCAGGCAAGCCGTATCAAGACGGTTAGTTAACTGACAAAAAAGCCCCGATATATTTCGGGGCTTTATCATTCTTCCATGTTTATATACGTTCCACCTTGTATCTGATCCACATTTCTTTGGTTTCTCCGGGGGCGGCAATTAACAAATGTGCTTCTTCTTCCAGCCCCTTTTTAAATAAATTGGGGGCATTTGGAGAACCGGTCAGGTTTTCCATACAAAAAAAGTCCGGCGGTTCCGAATAGATAATAAAATGGGTAAATTCAGCCGAAGCCGATAAGGTGCAGCGAACGCCCTGTTCCCGCGCTTCCCACCAGCTTTTTTCCTCCCGCGTCATACCCAGATAGACATCATTCAGGAACAATTCCGAAAGCGGTAGAGGTTTACGAACGTCCGGTTTTACTGAATCCATATCTTCAATCCGCCCGGTTGGCATTAACTCCCTCAGTATCATGTGTTTCTTGACCGGTGCGCATAGAACCGTATTGGCGCGGCTGGATATATAATTAAAAAACGGGTGCAAGCCGAAACTGAATGGAATGGGTTTTACATCCCGGTTTTCCAGACTAAAGGTGATCTTGACGCTGTTTTCATCCAGATGATATCGTAGATAGAGCCGATGCCGGAAAGGCCATAACTGGAATAATTTCTCATCAGGATTAAAATCCAGAAAAGTCGTCACCTGTACTCCCCGGTCATCAAGGAACGGTTTGGTGATAAACCATGGCGCATCATACACCAACCCATGCAGCAAATGTTTGCCGCGGTTGGGTGGAAAGTTATATGTTTCGCCATTGAAAGTAAAGCGGGCGTTGCGCAGCCGCCCGGGGGTCGGGTAAAGCACCGGCGTGCCGTAATTGCGCATCTGTAGATCCTTGATACAAGGCGCCTGGCGTAATAATTCATCCTGACCAAGACGCAAAGAATACATGTTTGAACCAGCCCGGGGAGCAATATTTACCGACAAGGTTCGGTCCAAATCATAATTACAAAACTCCAAGCTCACCACATCCCAGTTCGTGGCGCGGTCTTTGAGAAATTCTGCTGTAAACTTTTCCATAGCTTTTCTTTTTTCCCCAACAATAAGCAATTCTTATGCCGCTTTGTGTTCTGTCCTGCGGAAATTCCGGGCTAATTCCATAAATATTTCCAAATCGCTGTGCAGGGCGCTTTGTGTACCGTCAAAATAAAGTACCCGGATCGGGAATCCGTTCAGGTCTTTACTCAAACGCGGATAGACCGCCTCGGTGATGATACCGTTCATACAGGTAAAAGGGCTGATGTCTATTACTCCCGCCGCGCCCTTTTCATAATACCATACGGTGCGTCCGGCGCTCATTACCATTTCACCATGAGCGCCATCGCGGGGTAAATAAGGCTGACTGCGCTGCAACAAATCAAGAACATGAGGGGGTTCCTCATACCCTTTAAAATCATCGCTAAAATATTTTAACAAACGGTGCTCGTCCCTTTTCAGAATAAAATGACGCAGCCGGCATTGCAGCATTCGCCGGGAAAATCGCTTGCCCAGGCGTATTAACCGCACCCGCTCTTCATCGTTGGTGTACCACACCCATTCGGATACATCCGACATCCACACTTCACCGCCCAGTTCCTCGATCTTGACTAGTAAATTATTATTACTGAAATCATCCAGCCGGCAAAATATTTCCCCAACAATGCCGATCAGAACTCTTTTTTGCGAACGGTCTACCGGAATAGCGCGGAACTCATTGCGGCTTTCCAAAAGGGCCTGGTTAATTTTATCCATTCTTTTTTTATGTGTAACTCCCTGGGTCGCAATCGCTTTGCCAACCAGATCCATGCTCCGGGTGAAAACCTCATCAGTCCGGCCTTTTTCCACCTCATACGGCCGGGTTTTTAACTGCATTTTGCGTAAAATATCGGAACTAATCACCGCATGCCACGAGGTGCGCAACAGGTCATTCGCTTCGCTGCCAATGTCGCTGTAGCCCCGGGAACTGGATGGGGAAAACAGCAACACATTATCGCCGCGATTTTGGAAAACTTTACGCGCCAGCGGTAAATAGTGTCCGTACCGGCATGGCCCGTTTGAAGTCGGCAGGAAAAATGCAGTCTTGTCCGGATCATAATCCGGCATTTCGGCAATTTTAAGAAAATTACCCAGGGTAATTGCTTCGGGCAGGCATTCATCGCCGGACAGGTATTTGTGCGCCAGTTCCAGGGTGCGGGCATCGCTGTCCGGCAAGGGCTGCGCATTTACCCCCAGCGAGCGGAAAGCGGCCGCCACAAACCTGGCGCCAATATATGACATTTGTGGTATATAGAGGGTTCGCCCCTGCAATTCTTTAAACAAACTCATGCTTTAATATCCGTAAATTTAAATCTGTTCTGCTATCCATTTCGGAAAACCGTTCTTGACTGCAATCATCAAAAGCCAAATGAAATGATCTCTACCGTAATTCCGGCTGACCGATTGTGGCCAATCTTGCAGATGGATTTGCCATAACCAATAAATTCTTACTGGACAGGTATGCTTCGCAACGGGTCATTATACCGGCATCATTGCTATGATCATCAAATTGCAGCGATAAATACGGTGACCCTAAACAATCCGGTATAAAATGCCGGATATAGGAATCGGGTCCGCATTTAAAGTTGGTAATATAAATAGCCGCTAAATTTTTATGCTTGCCGGTATAGAGTGCGGCCTGCATGATCCGCCGCCCGTAATTCCAGAACATGTTTTCGTGATAAGGTTTAATATCAATATGATCATCTGGCAAAAAATCCATGGGTATTACATTAATTCCATAGATTTCGCGCAGCTTGGCCGGCACATTCAAATTAACCCCGGAATCATAAAGGTTATATGGACGGCCCAGCAGCACTACCGCTTTTTGTTTTTCATTATTTAGCTGCGATAAGGCTTTAACGCCGAGTTGCTTTAACTGACTTGAAAAATAAGCCTGGGCGGTATATGCTGCTTCCACAGCGCGGTCGCTGAGCCGGGCGCTTGCCCCCAGTTGTTTGGCGAACGGCCGCATAGTCCGCTTGATATAATCCATGCCGTTGCGAAAACGGATCACCGGCGTCAGCATTTTATCAAGGTAAGCGGGGTTGTCCTGTGCAGCGCGTACTATATAAGGGATGGTTTGTTCCCACGGGCAATACCAGGATTCGGTCTCCGGCGTTTCGGTTTCTTCGCTGACCACATTGGGTGTAAAAATAAAATCAATTTTTTTATGCAGCAGATCGACAATATGCCCCTGCGCGGCAATAATCGGAAAGCAGGGCTCGGCGACGCTGAATTCCCGGCCTTTTTTTATGATCTCCTTGTTGGTTCGTTCCGAAACCAGCACTTCTGCGCCAATGTGGTTAAAATAGGTCTGCCAGAATGGAAAGCGGTCATAATAAAATGTGGTACGCGGGTAACCGATGAGAGCGTTGCGGCCGCCGTTCACCGGCATATCTTTGTTTAGTAATTCCTGGTAGGCTTTAACCAGGTCGGGGATGACCAGGTTACCGGTAAATTTACGGGGCTTGCGGAATCGCTCCGAACATTTATCGCCCCAATAGGTTTTTTCACCGGCGATGGTACATTCCTGCACATCGCAGTGGTTGGTGCAGCCTTTGCAGGTAATATTGCGCAGGGTAAAATGTACCTGGGAAAGATCGAACCCGCGAAACCGCGATTCCCCGCCCCATTCCTGCATTTTTTTACCGGCCAGCAGCGCGGCTCCGATGGCGCCGATTACGCCATTATGCGGTGGAATAATGATCTCCTGCCCTAAAATATTGGCAAAAGCCGAGGCTACGGCGCTGTTGTATGCCGTGCCGCCCTGGAAATAGATGGTCTTGCCGATTTTTCGGCCCCGCACTACCCGGTTGATATAATTTTGCGCCACTGCATACGCCAGTCCTGCTGCAAGATCGGTTTTTTTATAACCCTGTTGTAAAAACGCGGTAACATCTTTTTCCATGAAAACAGTACACCGCTCGCCCATTTTAATTGGCTGGCGGGACGCGAACGCCAGGCCGGCAAATTCATCCTTGATGGAAATACCCATTTTGGAAGCCTGTTCTTCCAGAAACGAACCCGTGCCGGCAGCGCAGGCTTCATTCATGGTAAAATCCACCACAACACCCTGGTCAATTGAAATATATTTGGAATCCTGCCCGCCAATCTCAAAAATCGTATCCACCTGCTCATGGAACAGGGTATCGGCAATTGTACAGGACCCGGTTTTATGCGCGGTTATTTCATCGCAAACCACATCGGCGCCCACCAACTCGCCGATTAGTTCCCGCCCCGATCCGGTGGCGCCAACTCCGGCAATCTCTACAACAGCGCCCCACTTTTTCTCCCATGCCGCCAGTTCCCGCTGGACGACCTGCACCGGTTTACCCTCGGTGCGGGTATATACTTCATCGATGACGCAATTATCATCATCCAGCAGCACCAGGTTGGTGCTCACAGAACCCACATCCAACCCCAAATATGCCCGTACATAACCATCGGTGCTTTTAGCGCTGCTCAATTTCCTGACATTTTCAAAACGCACCCGGCTATGATCCAAAACCGGGGAAAACATCCCCGCTTCGGCTTTATGCTTCCGGGTTACCAGGGCTTTTTTTAATTCTTTATATTCTGTTTTTAAGCCGCCCGGTAATAAAGCGCATCCCAGTGCGCCGGTGTGCATATACCCGGCGGGAATGATCAACTCTTTTTCCTGTATCTGCAAAACGTGGGTCATGGCCTGAACCACGCCGAGATTGGCGGCAACCCCGCCGATAAAAACTACCGCGGGTTCCAGACTTTTGCCATGCAAAACCGTGCCTTTGTAATTACGCACAACAGCTTCGCACAATCCTTTAAAAATTGCAGCCGGTGAGTAACCGCGTTGCTGGGCGTGGATCATATCCGACTTGGCAAAAACCGAACACCGCCCGGCAATATTCGCTGTGGCCTGGGCGCTCAGCACCAGTTCGCCAATATCGCTTACATTCAAATTCAACCGCTCCGCCTGCTGGTCTATAAACGACCCGGTGCCGGCGGCGCATTCGCCATTACGGTTATAATCCAGAATTGATAATTTTTCTGTGACTGCATCATAATTGATCCTGATGAACCGCGATTTATCACCGCCAATTTCCAGTATAGTTCTGGCCTGCGGAACCAGTTGCGCCACACCCCGACCAATTGCGCGGAATTCATTAATATATGGACATTCAAGCAATTCGGCAATTATGCCGCCCTGGGACCCGGTTACCTGCACATGTAATTCATAACCGGACAAGTCTATAAGATTTTCCAGCAATCGCAGCGCCGCATTGAGCGGGTCGCCCAGCACCTTGACCGGTTCGCTAATGAACAACCGTCGCTTGCTGTCCGGACCTTCAACTAAAGTAATGGAATTGTTCAGTTTTCGCGCAACAACCTGATCATTTTCACAGGGCGTCAGTATTGCCAGTTTGGCGCTTACAGAGCCTATATCCATTCCAATATTTAATACTTGTTGCCGTTGTATATTCATAATCTCTCAAAAGTAACAGGCTGATGCCTGGAATATTACTAAAAGGGAAAATTTACTATTGCCATCCAGTTATCCCGAAAAGTGGCTTACTTTTCTTATGGCTTTTTCGGACACTACGCCAGATAACCTGGAATTTATTTATTCTCCGGGAGCTAACAGAGTGGTGGTTCAATGCCACACATTTTGAACAGGTAATAAATTAAGAAACAGTAATGAATGATTCAAGAAGAAAATCGACAGCTTAGTAACCGAAAAACGCTTCCGAATGAATTTTAGCCTGGGCAATACCGATTGTTTGCAGTTCCTGAGATATTTGCTCGACCATTAATATTGTTCCGCAAATATAATAATCATATTTAACATGATCCGGTAAATATTCTTTTAACACCGAGAGGTCAAAACGGCGTTTTTCGCCCGGCCAGTTTTTATCGCCGGTAATGATTGGAATATAACGAAAATTATCGCTCTGATAATTACTAAAAAAATTGTGATATGCCGCGCTGGCTAAAACTTTGTTTGAATAAAACAGCATCACCGGATCGCTCAAACCCTCATCATGCCTTTCTGTCAGCATAGATTTAAATGGTGTGATACCAATTCCACCGGCGATGAAAACCAGCGGCGCGCCGCTTATCCATTCCATACCTCCCATAGGCCCTATTAATTCCAAATCAACCGAATAAGGTATTTCCAGCAGGGTTCTTTTATAACCGCTGCCGGTCATTCGGGTCGTGATGGTAATATAAGGTTCTTTGGGGGCGGATGAAATGGTAAAAGTACGCCTGGGGCCCTTTTTATCCGGATATAATACACCGGGGAGTTTTAAATTAATATTTTGCCCGGCCCGAAATTCAAAGCTGCCCGGCTTGTCCAGTACAAACTCTATAGTATTTTCGGCAATTTCACTTTTGCTGATCAGTTTTGTTTTGTAAACCTGCATTTATTTTTCCCATTAAACCAGGCAATACACTTGTTAAAACCACCCTGTTTTCCCTTGCAAACGAATCAGGCTCTAAATGTTTATGTTGCTAAAATAAAATCAATAATTCTTTCATTTCGATCAACATGACTGACGCGGATTTTTACCGTATCCCCCAGTTTATATTTTTTCCCCGTATACTTGCCGATAAAAGTATAATTTTTCTCATCCAGAATGAAATATTCATCCAGGGTAGTAACATGCACCAGCCCATCGATCAGCAATTCCGGAATTTCCACAAAAAAACCAAAAGATACCACGCGGGATATAATGCCGGTAAATTCCTGACCAAGGCGGGCTTCCATATATTCCGCTTTTTTCAGTTTTAAACAAGCCCGTTCCGCTTCCTGGGCGCGGATCTCGCGCTCGGTGCTGATATTACATTTATTTTGTAACTCTTTTTTATTGATCACCGGCGTCGCCAGCCTGGCGTACTTTTTTAATAACCGGTGCACCATCAAATCCGGATAACGACGGATCGGCGAAGTAAAATGCGTATAATAAGTATAGGCCAAGCCAAAATGACCAATATTATCTGTAGAATACCGCGCTTTCATCATCGTACGGATCAGGATATCCTCAAGGATTACTGCAGATTGATGCCCTTCAAACTGTTTTGCCATTTTTTGAAAAAACCCGGGGGTAACACGTTTTGGCATGCTGATACTAAATCCAAAGGCGCGGGTGAGGGCAAGGAATTCCCTGATCTTTTTTTCATCCGGCTTTTCATGAATACGATACACAAAAGGTAGTTTTTGTGGCTGGTTCTCCTGTAAAACTACCCCAACATGCCGGGCCACGGTTTCATTGGCCAGCAGCATAAATTCCTCGATCATACGGTTGGACTCGCCATGCTCTTTGCGGACAATATCGACGGGATGTCCCTGGTCGTCAAGCGTTACCCCTACCTCTAAACTGTCAAAATCCACGCCACCGCGCTTTTGCCGCTTCAAGACCAGCTTTTTAGCTATCGCCAGCATTTCGCTCAACAGCGGTTGTAACGGATTAGACAGCTTGCCGTCCAGAATATCCTGCGCTTCGCGATAGGTGAAACGTTTGACGCTTTTGATGATCGTTTCCCTGATCTCATAACCGGTAACATTGGCATACTCATCCAGATCCATCAACACACTGTAACACAACCGATCCCGGCCTTCCACCAGGCTGCACAACACATTCGATACTTTTTCCGGCAGCATGGGAATCACCCGGTCAACCAGGTATACCGAAGTGCCGCGCTCGGCAGCCTCCTGCTCTGTAACGCTGTTTTCCGGGATATAGTAACTCACATCGGCAATATGCACACCAAGTCGGTATATGCCGTTGATATTTTCCAGGGAAATAGCATCATCAAAATCTTTGGCCTCGTCCGGGTCAATTGTAAATATGGGTATATTGCGCAAATCGAGGCGTTTTTGATACTCATCCGCCGGAATTGCACTTGGCAGATTTTCAGTTTCACGGTTTACCGCCAACGGAAAGGTAACCGGTAATTCAAAATGATGTACCAGCGAAGTAATATCCACCCCCGGCGTCGCCGGATCGCCCAATATCTGCACAATTTCCCCGGCAGGACTGAGTTTGCGGTGTTCCCAGGAATCTATGGTTACCACCACTTTATCGCCATCCTGCGCGCCCTGTTCACGGCCCGACGCTATAATAATATCCTGGTTGATTTTCAGATCGTCCGGGATGACGAAATTATAATGTTTACCCCTGGTAAACGTGCCGACCAGTTGTTTTCTGCTGCGCGATAGTACTTCAGTTATAATGCCTTCAGGACTCTTGCCCCTGGTCGATGCCAACAGCCTGACCCGCACCGTATCTTTGTGCAATGCCACGCCCATGTTCTTTTGGCTGATAAATATATCTTCCCCCTCTTCCTGGCTGACAAACCCGTAGCCCTGCGAATTGACCAGTAATTGTCCGGTAATTTCCGCAACTTTGGCCGGGTAACCATACAGGTTCTTTTTTAACTTGACAATCTTGCCTTCTTTGGCAAGAGTGCGAACCGTATCACGTAAACTTTGATATTCATGCTGAGGTATTCCTGCCCGACGCGAAATTTCTTTAACTTTAAAGGTGCGATACGGTTCGGATTTTAATATTTCCAGAATTGTTTTTTGTAATTTTTTCAAATTTATCGTTGAAACCTTATAGTCTGCCTGCTTTCTTCCAGTAAAGATTTCCAGGCGGAAGCAGGATATTTTTCAATAAAATAATCTTCGACCGGGCCAAAATTCAGCACTACTCCGTTAGCCAGTTTATAATCTTTGATACTGAATTTTTGAATGGTGTTTACCTGGCCGGTCTGGGCGCTCATATCGTCCAGTTTGAATATGTTATTCTGCAAACTGGCAATACGACCAACCGGTTCAAAGGGATAATACAAAGCATTAAAAGTGATGGGTTGCTCCGAATTGGTTACCCGGTATGGATCGGTTGAGCGACGTAAACTGTTGGTTATGGTAACAGCGCTGCTGCGGCCGATGATGGAACGAATACCCTTGATCGCATACTCACCCATCGGCACATCCGCCAGGGCAAAATATCCGTTTTCATCTGTTTTAGCCCACAAACCTAACTCTTTACCGTCGCTGGTTTTTCCATTAATGGCAACTTCGATGTTGGCGGTGTAGGAACCGGTTTCTTCAGAATAATAGTCATCCTCGATAATGACATGACCGATGACCAGCATGGTGGCATCGCTGGTTGGTTCAATAAAACCGCCGGTAGTTGTAGCGCAGCTCATAAATGCCATGCAGACAGCTATTACCAACAGGATAATTGTGTTTTTCATTTTGTCGCCCTTTCCTGGTTAGAATGTAAACTCTTTGTCTGAAAATTTTACGGCAGGATATTTTGCCAGTTTCTCTTTAAACAGATTGATGATTTCCGTCAGTTTTTCCCTGGTTTTTGCTTCAAAACGTAAGACCAGGGTCGGTTCGGTGTTGGACGCCCTTACCAGGCCCCAGCCGTCGCCAAATTCAACCCGCGCTCCGTCAATATCGATAACATGATGTTTCTCACTAAAGTCCCTGACCAGCGCTGCCACGACCCGAAATTTTTCTTCATCGGCGCAATGGACGCGGATTTCCGGAGACGAGGCAAATTTTGGAATTTCATTGACCAGCGCCGAAAAAGGCTTGTTCGCTCCGGCTACAATCTCCAGCAGACGCCCTGAGGCATAAATACCATCGTCATAACCATAATAATCATCGGCAAAGAACATGTGCCCGGACATTTCCCCGGCAAACACGGCTTTGGTCTCTTTCATTTTTGCTTTCAACAGGGAATGCCCGGTTTTCCACATGGTCGGTATGCCGCCATGTTTTTTAATAATTTCGGGCACCGCCTGGGAGCATTTAACATCGAACAAGATCTGCGCGCCCGGCTTTCTTTTCAACACATCTATACAAAACAACGATAATAACGTATCGGCAAAGATCAGGTTGCCTTTTTCATCAACTGCGCCGACCCGGTCCGCGTCGCCGTCATACGCCAAACCAATATCCGCTTTTTCTTCGAGCACCTTTTTAATTAAACCCTGCATATATTTGGGTACCGCCGGATCGGGCAAATGATTGGGAAAACTGCCATCCGGTTCGCAATACAACGGCACCACCTCCATACCCATTTCCTGCCATAATCCGGGGGCAATCGGCCCGGCAGTGGCATTGCCGGCGTCTACAACCACTTTTAATTTTTTGGCAAAATGGAACTTGCTTTTCAGCATCTTTAAATAATCGGGCATGACAAGTACCTGCCGCACCTGGCCCGGTTTGGCGGTTATGAATTCATTCTGGTGAATAAGCCTTTTTAATTCCTGAATATCCTTGCCGAAAACCGAACCTAATCCTTCGCACATTTTAAAACCGTTAAATTCGATAGGATTATGACTGCCGGTTATCATCACACCGCCGTCGCTTTTTAGGAACACAATAGAAAAATATAAGGTCGGCGTGGTAACCTGACCGATGCTGTTCACATCGAGTCCTGTGGAAAGAATGCCTTTAATATAAATCTCTGCCAGGTGCGCGGAAGAAAGACGTAAATCGTATCCCACATTCACAATTTTATGGTTACGCTTTGCCATCAATGTTCCATAGGCTTTGCCCAGATTTAAAACCACATCATCGGTTAAATCCCTGGTAACAATGCCGCGAATATCATATTCACGAAAAATACTATCGTTCATACCAGCTCCCTTGTTATCTTTTTTTTACTTTTATAATCCGGTCTTTTCCGGCCAGGTCGCAGAAAATTTCCACCGGCTCAAATTCCGGCCGGTTGAATATTTGTTTAATACTTGACGCCTGCAACTCGCCGATCTCAAAAAAAGCTATTCCTTTTTCTTTTAATAAATATATAAAAAAATCAGGAAAATGTATATAAAAATCAAGGCCCTCTTGCCCGGCCAGCAAAGAAATTTGCGGCTCATGGGCTTTAATTTCTTCAGGCAACCGCTCATAGCCGGCGGCGTCGATATAGGGCGGATTGCTGACAATAATATCAAAATAATTATGTAAATGTTCCAGTTTACAATTCATAATATCCATTTGTATAAATTGTATGCAGGATTCAACATTATTCAAAACAGCATTACGGCGCGCAATATTCAAAGCCGCTTCAGAAATATCCACCGCGGTTATCTGACAATCCGGATTATAATGCGCCAGGGATATGGCAATATTCCCCGAACCGGCGCCAATATCCAGAATAACGGGATGCGGATTGTTCTCTACTAGAGTTTTACAATGCTCCAGGGTTAATTCAACCAGCATTTCGGTTTCGGGGCGGGGGATCAGCGCCCCGGGCCCTACAGTAAATGGCAAAGACATAAACTCGCATTGCCCGGTAATATACTGCAGCGGTTCGTGATTCAACCTTCTTTTCAACAACACTTTAAATTCGGCCAGTTCATCCGCCTGCAGGGGGCGGTCAAAATCAAGGTATAATTTCACCCGGTTACATTTGAGAGTGTGGGCAAGCAAGATTTCCGCATTAAGACGACTGTTTTCAAACCCCTTTTCCATTAAATGTTTGGTCGTCCAATTGATTAATTGTATAATGGTCCAGCGATTTTGTTTTTCTTGTGTTTGAGACAAAACTGTCTATTCCACCAGTTGTAATTTTTCTGCCCGGTCGGCCAGTTTCAGCTGTGCAATAAATTCTTCCAGTTCGCCATGCAGAACGTCCTCAAGCCGGTAGACGGTCAATGAAATACGATGATCTGTAACCCGACTTTGCGGAAAATTATAGGTTCGGATCTTGGCGCTGCGGTCGCCGGTGCTGACCATGGAACGCCGTTCTTTAGTCAGTTTCTCCTGTTCTTCCTGCAGGGCTTTTTCATATAACCGGGCGCGCAACACCTTTAATGCTTTAGCGCGGTTTTTATGCTGTGATTTTTCATCCTGGCAGGTTACTACCAAACCGCTGGGAATGTGGGTTATACGAACTGCGGAATCGGTGGTGTTGACGCTTTGTCCACCCGGCCCTGATGAGCGGTATACATCAATCCGCAAATCATTGGGGTCGATCTGTACGTCAATTTCTTCCGCTTCCGGCAATACCGCTACAGTGGCGGCCGAGGTATGAATACGTCCGCTGGTTTCTGTGGTCGGCACCCGCTGCACCCGGTGCACCCCGCCTTCGTACTTGATATTGCCATATACATCAGTCCCGGACAGTGAAAAGATTACTTCACGAAAACCGCCGATTCCCTGGGCATTGGAACTCAATATTTCCAGCTTCCAACGATGTTTTTCAGCATAGTACTGGTACATGCGGAACAGATCCCCGGCAAACAAACCTGCTTCATCACCGCCGGTGCCGGCGCGTATTTCAACAACCGCATTCCTTGAATCGCGGGGGTCTTTGGGAACCAGTAAATATTTTAATTGTTCTTCACAAGTCGATTTTTGTTTTTCCAGATCTTCCAGATCGGCCTGTGCCAGCTCTTTTAATTCCGCATCTTTGGTTTCGTTCAACACAGATTTAGCGCTGTCAATATCGGCAAGCGCTTTTTTATACTTGCGGTATTCCTTAACAATAACGCTTATTTCACTCGCTTCTTTGGCAAGTTCCCGGAACAGGCTGTTATTACTGATCACCTGGGGATCACTGAGTTTGGCTTCTATTTCCAGAGACCTCTTCTCCAGGTTTTCGAGTTTATCTAACACGGGCTATCCTTTAACATATTCAATTTTAAATGATCGGCAGCAATTTACAGATTTTAATCGCCGCTCTCTGAAAATCAGAACCAACCAAAATAATACAATTTTTTGGACTAGCGCTCCCGGCTGAAAAAAATGAGTGCCGCACATACCGGATAATTATTTCGGAAATGACTCGCCCCCATATTAATCGCATTCAAACAGAATAGCATAACTTCACCTTGCTCCGGGCCGCATTAACAATAAACAGCCCCGCCGGGACAAAAAAAAACGGAATGCCTCCCCGGTTTGGGGAAATACTATTCCGCTTGCTAAAAAAAAACCGGTTAAGCTTTTTGCTCGGCTTGTTTCTGAAATTTTTCATATTTGCGGCGGAATTTATCTACACGTCCTGCCGTATCGACCAGCTTCTGTTTACCGGTAAAATAGGGGTGGCATTCCGAACAAATTTCAACCTGTATATTGCCTACCGTTGTGCGGGTTTGAAAGGTATTGCCACAAGCACAGCTTACCGTGCTGACTTCATATTTAGGATGAATTCCCTCTTTCAAGGCTTTTTCTCCTTATCCTTATATAAATAGATGTACAATAATTGCCGTTTACAAATGAATAATTTAATAAAAATTTTACAAGATTGCAAGCAAAACAATTACATGCTCATCGATTCCAGGAAAGATTTATTGGATTTACTACCCTGTATTTTTCCAAGTAAAAATTCCATTGCCTCAACTGTATTCAATTCGGCCAGCAGCTTGCGTAAAATCCATACCCGGTTCAGTTCTTTATCGGTCAGTAACAATTCTTCCTTGCGCGTACCGGAACGGTTTACATCGATGGACGGGAATACGCGGCGGTCGGACAAGCGGCGATCCAGCACCAGTTCCATATTACCGGTTCCCTTGAATTCCTCAAAAATAACTTCATCCATACGGCTGCCGGTATCGATAAGCGCGGTAGCAATGATCGTCAAACTGCCGCCTTCTTCGATATTACGGGCGGCGCCGAAGAACCGTTTGGGACGATGCAGGGCATTGGCATCCACACCACCGGACAATATTTTGCCGCTGTGCGGCACCACGGCGTTGTGTGCGCGCGCCAGACGGGTTATACTATCCAGCAAGATCACCACATCCTGGCCATATTCAACCAGCCGCTTGGATTTTTCCAGCACCATATCGGCAACCTGCACGTGCCGCTCCGCCGGTTCATCAAAAGTCGAGCTGACAACCTCGGCAGCCACCGACCGTTCCATATCCGTCACTTCTTCCGGGCGTTCATCGATCAATAACACGATCAGCTTGATTTCCGGGTGATTCTTGGTAATGCTGTTGGCAATTTTTTGTAATAGGGTGGTTTTGCCGGTTTTAGGTTGCGCAACGATCAAGCCTCTTTGTCCCTTGCCGATCGGGGTTAGCAAATTCATAATACGCATCGAGTATTCTTTGGGCAGGGTTTCAAGATCTATTTTTTCATTTGGATAAAGAGGGGTAAGATTGTCGAACAGCATTTTGGTTTTGGCTTCTTCCGGGTTTTCGAAATTGAGCGCCTCTACTTTAAGCAAGGCAAAGAAACGCTCATTTTCTTTGGGCGGGCGGATTTGCCCGGAAATCGTATCCCCGGTACGCATACCGAACCGCTTGATCTGCGATGGCGATACATATATATCATCCGGCCCCGGCAGGTAATTATAATCCGGTGAACGTAAAAAACCATAACCATCCGGCAGCACTTCCAAAACGCCTTCGGCAAAGATCAAACCTTCCTTTTTGGTTTGTTCTTCAAGGATTTTGAAGATGAGTTCGGCCTTTTTAAGGCCGGTGACGCCGGATACACCCAGTTCCTGAGCCATGTGAGTTAATTCGGCAATCTTTAGATTTTTGAGTTCCGCTATGTCCATTTTCTCCTCGTAATTAATATTATTAATTCAAATAGTCACATTTCAAATGCAAAATGCCAGTCTGCTTCTATGTACTATACGTATTTTTATTAAGTTTAAACAATCAAACAGGTTTAATCGGCAGGTATTTTTCCTTGTTTTGAATACTTACCTGGTAAATCATCTACCTCCCCGCAAAGTTCATATTCAATTTTGTTTAGTATAAACTTGTAAAGCCTCCTCAGTTTGTGGATTAAAAAAATGCGCTTTTTGTAAATCAAGACCAATGGCAATATCTGAATTGACCTGCGGTTTTTCAGTTAAATTTAAACGTGCTACCAGTATTTGTCCGGCGGCTTTTAAATATAAAAACATTTCGTTACCCATTGGTTCAACAACTTCCAGTCGGGCTGTGATATTATGCAATCCGTCGGTCTGCGGCGCTGTATTCTTTACGCTCAAATGTTCCGGCCGGATACCCATTACTACTCTGGTACCCGCAAGCGATTCCAACTCCTGGCGGCGGCTATCCGGCATTTTTATTTTCAGGTCCTGACAGATAAACCACAATCCATCATCGCGAACCAACTCGCCATCGAGAAAATTCATGGCCGGGCTGCCGATAAAACCGGCCACAAATTTATTGGCCGGATAATGATACAAATTTAACGGCGTATCCATTTGCTGAATACGGCCATCCTTTAACACCACAATGCGTTCACCCATGGTCATAGCTTCTACCTGGTCGTGGGTAACATAGATCATGGTCGAACTCAGGCGGGTATGCAGTTTGGATATTTCCGTCCGCATTTGCACCCTGAGCTTGGCGTCAAGATTCGATAATGGCTCATCGAATAAAAATACTTTGGGTTTGCGGACAATTGCCCGCCCGACTGCCACTCTTTGCCGCTGTCCGCCGGAAAGCGCCTTGGGCTTGCGATCCAGTAAATGGGTTATATCCAGAATTTCTGCCGCTTCGTTAACCCGTTGCGTAATTTCATCTTTGCTGAATTTGCGTAGCTTGAGGCCGAAGGCCATGTTTTCATAAACTGTCATGTGCGGATACAGGGCATAGTTTTGAAAAACCATGGCAATGTCCCGGTCCTTGGGAGGCACCTGGTTGACTACTTTACCGTCGATAGCTATTTCACCTGAGGATATATCCTCCAGCCCGGCGATCATACGCAGCAGGGTCGATTTTCCACAACCTGAAGGCCCTACCAGTACTACAAATTCGGTATCTTTGATAGAAATATTGGCCGCACTGACTGCGGTTACTTTTTTGTCAAAAACCTTGGTTACATTCCGTAATTCTACACTAGCCACAATGCACCCCGACGCTGCAATTAATTAATAAATTAAAATAATTATACGATTTCAAACCAACACGAACCTTTTACACGGCAGCTTTATATGGAGAATATATTGGTGTGTTATTTCCTTGAGGTAACGCAGGTTACTTTTTATTAAGATAAAAAAAATTATTCACCTTGTCAAGTTATTTATTTCATCCAACACTTCTCCCACCAGATAATGAGACCCGGTTACACAAAAAAGCTGTCCCGGTTGATAGTCCTGAATAGCATGGCGAAAACCTGCCTTTACCGTACTAAAAGTTTGCACCGGCACCCTGCCGCCAAACTGCTGAGCTATTATTTCCGGATCGAGTGAGCGCTCGCTTTCCACCCGCACAATGTAAACCGCCTGAGCCAGGGGGGCTAGGATTTGAACCGATGCGGGCAGGTCCTTGTCCTTTAACAATCCAAAAATAAACTTTATTTGATAATCTGCAAACACTTTATGCAAATGGGCGGCCAGTTGAGCAAAAGCAGCCGGGTTATGCGCCACATCAATTATTATATAAGGATCGGTGCACACTGTTTGCAATCTGCCCGGCCAGCATACACTGCTTAAACCGTCGCTAAAGCTCTGATTTTGTATTGTAACGTTATTATCACGCAATACCGCCAAAGCTGCGGCGGCAATTTGCGCATTTGCTGCCTGGTGCATACCAGGCAGCGGCAGGCTTATTCTGCCGATCAACTTGTGGTCGATAGTTAAATCAAAATCCGTACTGCCGGACAGCAGTGTAACACGATCACACCGACATCGCTGCTCCGCCCGTACCAGGGCGCTGTTATTTTGTTTACAGGTATTGATAATTTCTTGTTCAGCAGCCGCCGGTAATTGCCCGATTACGCATGGTACTCCCGATTTGATGATACCGGCCTTTTCATGAGCAATCATAGCAATTTCTGTGCCTAAATGTTCGGTATGTTCCAAATCTATACCGGTAAAGACGGAAACCATGGGTTTTATTATGTTTGTGGCATCCAGCCTGCCCCCCAACCCGGTTTCTAGCGCCACATAATCGACCGGGTATGAGGCAAATGACACAAATGCCAGGGCAGTAATAACCTCAAAAAAAGTGCATTGCATGTCGTCGCAAACGGGTTTCAGGCGCGTCATTATCGACGCAAACTCTTGTTCTGTGATCATTGCCCCGTCAAGCCTGATCCGCTCCCGTACATTTTGCAAATGCGGCGAGGTATACAAGCCGGTGCGGTATCCGGCGCTGCGCAACACCGATTCCACCATTGCGGCAACCGATCCTTTACCGTTGGTTCCGGCAATATGAATATAGCGAATTTTATCCTGTGGATTATCCAGGGAGTCCATCAGGGTGCGCATACGATCCAGTCCCAGTTTCCAGCCGAACCGTTCCAATCCATACAGATAATCAACTGCCTGCTGATAATTCATTTTTCCCGCACCTGTTTTACCAATTTGTATACAATTTGGTGAATATTATCATACTTTTATTCAATGTATCTTTAAAACCATCAATCCATGCGCCAGGGCGAATTCCAGTAAAACCGGGTCAAGCCCCTGGCGGTGCCGAACCAGATATAATCGCCATCCAGACACAGGGAATAAACCTGGTCATCCGGCAGGCCATCCATAACCGTATAATGAACCCAGCGTTCACCGGCCCGGTCATATTTTAACACACCGCTATTGGTCGCCACCCACACCGCATCCCTGGCGGCCAGTATGCGGTTTATCCCCGCATCCGTATTGTTCATTTTTGCCGGGGGCGTCAGCCAGTTTTTGGTATCAACATTCAAAGCGGCTACTCCTGCTTCCGTGCCGAACCATACTTCATTACCATAACAAGACACCGCAAATATTTCCTGGTCGGATGGCCCTTCCACACCTTTATAAAAACCGCCGGAATCTGCCTCTGTATCATAAACAAAAATGCCATACTCGGTTGCCATCCACAATAAATTAAGCTGCTTTTCCAGATCATAAACCGTAATTTCACCCAGGCTGGGATACATTACATGCCTGATACGCAAAGAATCGCTGCCCCAGGGCGCTTTATTCAAACGCGATACGCCCTGGCTTGTAGCAGCCCATATATTATCTTTATCGATCACAATATCGTGTATAAAATTACCAACCAGGTTATCAACCACCGTTAACGTCCGCCAGTTGTTCCTGTTGCGATCAAAACGCGTTAACCCGTCCTGGGTGCCGAACCACACAATATCGCCATCTACCGCAATTGCAGTGATCCGGTCATTATCAAAACCCGTAAGTTGATTTGGTTCATAATACAATGCGGACTGATCGCCGGGGTTCCAATCCGTAACTCCAGATGGCTCGTCATGATCGGGAACGCCGCCCAGCCAGAACCTGTCTCTATCCCTTGCAATGGCATCTACCGTTTCATCCCACAAACCATGAGAAAGCAAGTCGAGACGGATAGAATTCAGATCGCCCCGGCCGGCGCCCAGTCCCCAGGTGCCCAGCCACACTTTACGCCATTTATCAAAAGCCCAGCAGGTTATCGGGTAGCGGCGGAACCGTATATCGCTGATCAGCCGTTTATTTTCATCAAAGAAATAACCGTCGGTCATGAATAAATTGACCAGTTTGGGCTGCCGCGGCGCCAACAAACCATGCCATTGAATTATTTCGCTCTCATCTTTGGCGCTATTCAGAATAGCCGGCTGGTCGGATAGATAAAAATTAGCCTGGGTATTGGTGGAAACAAACAACCGGTTTTGTGATGTTACCAAATAAACCTGGAAATCGCCAAAACCAATAGAATTGATCGTTTCATCGGACCAGAACGGTAACTCATCATAATAAACATTATTCCATAATTGCGAGGCTGGTTCCAGATAGGCAAGCCCGTCATTGTGCACACACCACAAATACCCGGTGGCAAAATCCAGCCCTACAATAAATATATCATTACTCGCCAGGCCATTGCTTATCGTCCAGGGAAAGTCCCATTTATCGCTAAAAAAGTTATAGCGGGTTATCCCGCCGGTAGTAGCAAAATAGATATATTGATCGCCGATTGCCAAATCACGGACAAAGCGGGTGGCGCTCCAGGTGATCCAGTCGCCCTGCTGATAATTCCGGTTAGTGCCATGTATCCGCTCCACAGCGTTTGCCCGGTGAGAAAAAAGCCCAATCGCCGCCCAGGAAACCAGCCACATTAGAGTAATGCTTTTTTTCAATCCCGACATTTTATTCCCCTCATGGCTTGATGCCAAAAGTTTTCAGCTTTTTATGCAGGTTGGCACGGTCGGTTTGTAAAACCTGGGCCACCTTGCTCACATTGCCGTTATATTTATGGTAAACCTGCATAATTGCCGCTTTTTCCTGCCGGGCCAGGTATTCTTTTAAAGGTATTGCTTCATCATAAGGTAAATCGTCTGTTCGCCCGGTTTCCTGACCGCCGCCAATAACAAAGCCGACATCGGCAACGCCAATTGTATCTCCGGAAATCATAATACCCAAACGCTCGACGATATTTTTAAGTTCCCGAATATTACCCGGCCAGTTATACCGTTTTAACAGGGCGATGGCTTGTGAACTGAAAACTTTGGGTTTTTTACCGTTCCGCGCGGAATACATGGCGGCAAAATGTTCAATCAACAGGGGAATATCTTCAACATGCTCCCGCAACGGCGGTACGACAATGGGAATAACATTCAAGCGAAAATACAAATCCTCACGGAAATAACCCTGTGATATTTCATGTAACAAATTTTTATTGGTAGCGGAAATAATCCGCACATCAAATTTTTGCGGTTTGGCGCCGCCCAGTCGTGTGAACTCGTTTTCCTGTAATACCCGCAACAGTTTTGCCTGGGTTTCCAGCGCCATATCGCCCACTTCATCGAGCAGCAGAGTGCCACCTTCGGCCTGTTCGATTAAACCCTGTTTGCGGCGTACCGCACCGGTGAACGAGCCTTTTTCATAGCCGAATAATTCGCTTTCGATCAAATCGCGTGGAATGGCGGCGCAGTTCAACTGAATGAAAGGCCCGTTTTTGCGCAGGCTGTTCAGATGGATTTCGCGCGCTACTAGTTCCTTGCCGCTGCCGTTCTCGCCATAGATCATGATACGGCCCTCACTGGGAGCGGCCCGTTCGATCATCTCCCGCAATTCCCGCATTTTGGGCGAATCACCCAGCATCTGGTGATCCAGGTCCACCAACTTTTGCAGCTCGGCCACCCGCGCGCTGACCGCCTGCTGTTCACGGAGCTTGCGCATCTCCAGGATCAGCTTTTCCGGGTTGAGCGGCTTTTCTAAAAAATCACAGGCACCCAGTTTAGTCGCTTTAACCGCTGTGGCAATATCCGCCTGCCCGGAAATCATATACACCCGCAGATGGGGCTGTAATTTCAGCACTTGTGTCAACGCCTCTATTCCACTCATACCGGGCATCATCACATCCATAAAGGCAACATCAAAATGTTCCTGCCCGGCCAAAGCTATGGCTTGCTCGCCGTCACGGCAGGTTTTTACATCATGCCCTTCTTTGTTCAACAGCCATTGCAGGGATGTACCGATATTTTTATCATCGTCCGCTACTAGAATATTCATACGCTGTCCGGCGTAATGTTTAATAACCGGTTTACTTTATCTGCGTTAACCGGTAAAACTGTAAATTTCACAATCACTTTATTATCGACATACTCTATATCGTTCACCCTCGTCAACTCATGCAGTTGCGATACCACCCTGGTTTGGTCGTTCGGTAATTCTACCTGCATGGTTTTACATACCTGTTCAGCGGCGGCCAAAATCTGTTGCTCCAGTTCCTGCAAAAAAATACCGCGCTGCGCCGAAATAAAAACACAGGGCTGTTCGGTTTGCTTCAGTTCGGCAATAAGCGAGGTGTCTTGCAACACATCGATCTTGTTAAAAACCTTGATCACCGGCCGGTCGTTCACTTTTAATTCTTGCAACACGTCGTGCACCACCTTCATCTGCTCACGAAATTCGGGCAATGATACATCGATCACATGCAGCAACAAATCGGCTTCCGTTACTTCCTCAAGGGTGCTTTTGAATGAAGCCACCAAGTGATGCGGTAATTTTCGGATAAATCCAACCGTATCGATCAACAACACTTTACGGTCATCTTTTTGCATGGTGCGGATAGTGGAATCCAGAGTGGCAAAAAGCTGGTTTTTAACCAGTACATCGGCATTGGTGAGCACATTTAACAGGGTCGATTTTCCAACATTGGTATAGCCCACCAGCGCGGCTTTGAATTCATCCTGCCGACTTTTACGGCGAATGCTGCGCTGCCTGGCGATTTGCTGCAACTCTTTTTCCAGTATGGCGATCCGCTTGCGGATAAGCCGCCGGTCGACTTCCAACTGGGTTTCGCCGGGGCCGCGCACACCGATACCACCCACCTGGCGGGACAAGTGCTTCCACTGCCGGGTAAGACGGGGCAGCAGGTATTTCAACTGCGCCAGTTCCACCTGGGTGCGCGCCTCGCGGGTGCGGGCATGGTTGGCAAAAATATCCAGGATCAGCCCGCTGCGATCCACAACTTTAACCTGGCACAACTGTTCAATATTTTTTGCCTGCGCCGGGGATAAATCATCATCAAAGATCACCAGGTCGGCGTCAAGGTATTTGGCGGTATCGGCCAGTTCTTTGGCTTTGCCGCGGCCGATCATATAGGCGGAATCGATACGGTCGCGCGTTTGCACAATCCGTTCCAGCACTTCAGCGCCGGCGGTATCGGCCAGCAATTCCAGTTCATCCAGGTATTCATCCACCAGGTGGCGTTCCTGCCCGTCCCGTACCAGGCCAACCACAATGGCGCGTTCTTTATTTTTAATTTCTGTATCTAACAATTCTACCTCAGTTATTTTTCCGTAATTTAGCGTCGGCGTCCGTCTTTTATTTTATTTTTTCAGTCAGGGACTCGTCTCCCGCCCGGTATAATATCATTTCAACAATCAACAAAACCAGCGCCGCCAGGGCAAAATACTTCCACAACTCGACCCCATAGCGGTTTTCCAAAATCAGCTTGTGAATATCCGCATCCCGTGCCGCCATCCGCAGAGTGTATCTGTCCTTCAGGAATGTTTCCGCTACCGGCGTCAGATCGGACTCCAGGGGGTCACTGTTGACCGCCCATTGCATAATCGGCTGGTTATTAGCCAGCAGGGTATATATACCGGGAATGTCGGTGGCGGTATATTCCAGCCAGGCGCCGGTCGGCCGTATAACCGGCTCAATCCGTTCGATGATCTCATCGGGACGTTGCATTTCCAGGTCATTTTGTACAATATTAGCGGCAAGTTTCTCACTCAACGCCTGGTTAATGGCATAATTCTGCTGCCGGGCATATTTCCAGGTAGCCGCATAACTGAACATGCGCGTCATCAACGGCGCAAATATAGTGCGCTGCGACAGATCCGTCAATTCCGGATTCATCCCGCTGGTCATCAGCAATATAGTGCCGTTTTCAAACTTTTTTTCCAGTAAAAAGGCGTCGCCGCTGCTATACCTGATTATTTGATCGCAGCCGGCCCGGTTCTGTATATGCATGGCAAAACGGAAACGGGGTTTGTCAAAACGGGCGTTTTCGCTTTCAAACATACCCAGAAAAATCGGATGGGTGAGGTCGTCGCTGCTCAGGGAAATGATTGCGCGCTCATCCTGCAAACTACCCATAACGCCCTGAATCTCCGGTAAACCCAACAGCGGTAAAATGCGGTTGAATGCCTGTATATTAGTATTTTCACCAAGGATGATAACCAGTCCGCCGCCGTTGCGAACATACTCGACCATATAGTCGGCAGCTTCTGCCGGGATTTCCGCCACGTTGACCAGGGCCAGCACATCGTACTGTGCGGTGTTGGCCGCAGATAACTGCGTCGCCGTGATCTTGTCCACAGCCGGACGGGTTTCCCTGTCTGATCCGGGATTTAAAGCCAGTTGAATAATATCCGCATCATAACCCGCCCCGGCCAGCATACCAATTTTTACCTGTTGCGGTACATACAATGAAAAGAAGCGCCGGTTATCGGTTTCCATATCATCGTCTTCTAACAACACATATCCGGCAAGAAAACCGGTGTGATTGAGAATAAATTTGAAATTTACCGGTATGCTGGAACCCGGTTCCAGGTCGACCATGGTTTGCGCCAGTTTTTCATTATTTACAAATAACTGCGCTAGTTTGTTTCCAAAAGCCTCGTTGCCGGTATTGGTAATTATCGCTTCCAGTTCAAAAGGTTTATCTTTTTCAAAAATTGTGGTAACAATTTTCAATCCGGTTACTGCAAGATTGTGAACCGGCTCGCTGTGCATCGGCAAGCCCACCACCCGAATATCGGGATCGCCTTTTTTAACAGAATCGCCGCTAAACGCCGTCCGTTGAAAATCGGACAATACAAAAATTTCACGGTTAATAGCAGCGCTGGATCGCAATAACTGCTGCGCTTTATCGAGCGCCGCCGACAGATTGGTAAGCCGGTAATCTGTTTTAATGGCGTCTATGTCCTGCTGCAACGCAGTAAAATCCGGGTAACCAGGATAATGCGTGGTTCTATTCGTATCTGTGGCCGAAACCAGGTATACCGCATCGCCCGGCTGCATCTCTGCGGCAATTTGCTGCGCCTTGCCTTTTGCCAGGTGAAAATTTGCTTCTTTTCCCTGCCGGCAGGTCATACTAGACGAATTATCCACCACGATTACCGCACTGGAACGGGCATTGGCAGCCAACTGTCCGCTCAAACTGCCGCGCAGCGATGGCCGCGCAAAGGCCAGCACCAGCAGGATGATGATCAGGGTTCTCAAGATCAACAACAACACCTGCTTAAATTTTATCCTGCGTATCTTTTGCTGCTGCAACTCTTTAAGAAATACCAGGGTGCTGAACGGGATATTTCTGAATTTGGTGCGGTGTAAAAAGTGGATGAGGAGCGGAATTGCCGCGGCAACCAGGGTGAATAATATTGCGGGATTTAGAAAGGTCAACGTTTTTACCGCTTTAATAAATTTACCGATGAATTATTTTTCAGGAAACAAGGTCTTTTCAATCATTTCACACCATAAATGGATTATAGTGATGTGCCCCTCCTGGATCTTTTGAGATGTTTGCGAAGGGATTATCATTTTATAATCCGCTAAACCCGCCAGAGTTCCACCGTTTTTTCCCAACAGCGCGATTGTAGTCATTTTTTTGCTTTTAGCTGCATGAACAGCCTGAATAACATTGCCGGAATTACCGCTGGTGCTTATACCGACCAGGATATCCCCGACCTGCCCCAGCGCTTCTACCTGGCGGGCAAAAATTTCGTTAAACGAATAATCATTGGCAACGGCGGTGAGAATAGAGGTATCGGTTGTCAGGGCAATAGCCGGCAGGGCGGCGCGATGGTAATTCAGACGCCCGACCAGTTCAGCGGCGAAATGCTGTGCATCGGCAGCGCTGCCGCCATTGCCGCAAATCAACAACTTGCCGCCGGCTTTATAACAATCGACCATCTTGACGCCGGTTTGGGTTATATCATCAACCAGCTTTTCAGTGATAAACTGCAAAACCTGTGCACTCTGTTCCAGTTGTTCATTTATTAGATTTTTATAATCGGGCAACTCGTTACTCCACTATTATCTGATGCTACTCAAGCAATCACCGCGTTTTCATGCCAAAAAAGGATTTAACCTTGTTCTGCCAATTCTGCGCCGGCTGCAAATCGATCTCTTTAGGCTCACCGATGCTGATAGTTTCACCGGCTATTACTTGAAGCGGATTTTCATAAAACAGCTTGTCGGCGCGTGGCTTGCCCCACTTTTCTTCAACAAATTTATACGCCTCGGCAAGTTTTAACGGCCGGGATGTGAGATTATGCGCATCGCTGGCGACCAGGTGCACCAAATTCGCATCCATTAACTGGATGGCTAAATTCTGTACTGTCGCGCCAAACCTGCCCAGCAGACTGCCGGCGGTTACTTGAAAAAAAGCACCGCGTTCCACATAATCATACGCTTTATGCGGATCTTCCAGAAAGCCGCTATTGCGTTCCGGATGAGCGAGGATCGGCGTTTTACCGTCAATTACAAAATTAAAAAATAATTGCGGCGCAAAAACCGGTATCGACGCCATCGGAAATTCTACCAGGAAATACTTGCCGTTTTGCGCCAGGGTAGCTATTTTATGATCGAGTTTCAGGTCGGGGGCGGCATACAACTCTGCTCCCATAAAAATATTTACAGCGATTCCGGCTTTAGCGGCGCGTTGTACCAGGTCCTCGTACAGCCCCCACACTTCATCAGCCTTGTCCTGTTCCATTTCCTGGCGGGAAAGTATATGCGGTGTGCAAACGATTTGTTCGATCCCATCACTTTCCGCGTCCCGTAACATATCCAGTGAAATTTCCCAATTCGGCGAGCCGTCATCCCAGTAAGCGATTACGTGAGAATGGGTATCTATTAAAGGCATAATTTATATATATTTTTTTCTTTCTTTTCGTAACAACCCGATCAATAACTTTTTTCCTGCAATGTTATTGATTTGTTCTAACTTTTTTTAATATGAACAGCGTCGGCAAAGGCCTTGATTATTTTCGGGTCGTTATTCTTTTCCAACACATTGCCGGTAACAATAAAACTGGCGCCGGCCAGCACTTTATTCCTGGCATCTTCCGGGGTGCGAATGCCGCCGCCGACGATCAGGGGAATGGTGGTATATTTCATCAGGGCGCTGATCAATTCATCAGGCACTGAATTCTTGGCGCCGCTGCCGGCTTCCAGGTAGGCAATGCGCATACCCAGGTATTCTGCCGCCAGCACATGGGCAATGGCAATATCCGGCTTTTCGCGCGGTATTGCCCGGGTATCGCTGATAAACAGGGCGGTGGTCATATTGCCGGATTCGATGAACATATAGGCGGTCGAGATCGCTTCCAGCCCCATCGACTTGATTATCGGTGCGGCCGTCACCTGCTCGCCGATCAGTTTGTCCGGGTTGCGCCCGCTGATCAGCGAAATGAATAATATGGCGTCGGCAAACGGAGAAATTTGCCTGGTGCTGCCCGGAAAGATGATAACCGGCAAAGACACCTCAGCTTTAATTGCCTGGATCAGTTCATCGAAATAATGAGCGAATAACAGGCTGCCGCCCACCAACAGGGCGTCGACCTCGGCTTGCTCACATTTTTTTGCCATTTGCACGGCTTTTTGTATATCCTGCTTGTCAGGATCGATGAGCACGAAATAACCCGCGCCTTTGGTCTCTTTAGCCTGAAAAAGTTTATCGATAACCTTCACTTATTGCAAGTCCTTTCGGATTGATCTGATGTTTATTATAATTTCCGGCTAATTATATGTTCAGCTTCCGATAACGCCAGCCCGGCCTTGGATACATCCTTGCCACCGGCTACCGCCAGGTGTGGACTGCCACCGCCGCTGCCGCCGGCTATTGCGGCGATCTCTTTGATCAACTCACCGGCTTTTAACTGTTTCTTTTCGGTTACATCTTTGGTTACCACACAGACAAAATTCAGTTTATCATTAATAATCGCCGTCAGTACGCCAACCCCGGAGCCCAGACGGTTGCGTAACATATCGCCCGCCGCCCGTAATTCATCCATATTTCCGGCTTGGATCTGCCCGGTTGCCAGGTTTATATCACCAACTTTTTTTACATTTTTAAGCAGGGTCTCTATATCATCCTGGGAACTCTTTTCATGCAGCTTTTTTAATTCACCTTCCAATGCTTTGCGTTCATCCAGCAGCGCCTTGAGGCGGCCTGGCAGGTCTTCGCGGGAGCAGCCCAGCAGTCCTGCGGCCTCGTGCAGCAGGGTTTCCTGTTGGCGCAGATAGTCTAGCGCTTTCAAGCCCGTAATTGCCTCGATACGCCGTGTGCCTGCGGCTATAGCGCTTTCGGCGGTGATCACAAATTCGCCGATCTCGCCGGTGGCGGAAACATGGGTGCCGCCGCACAACTCGCGGGAAAATCCGTCAATTTCCACCATACGCACTTCATCGCCATACTTTTCTCCGAATAAAGCCATAGCGCCCAGGGCTTTGGCCTGATCGATGGGCATTACCCGCCAGGTTGTTGTGCGATTTTCCAGGATCGTATGATTAACAATATCTTCAATTTTCTTCAGGTCTTCATTGCTCACTTTTTCAAAATGAGAAAAATCGAACCGCAAATAATCAGGCCCGACCAGAGAACCGGCCTGGTGAACATGCTCGCCCAGGGTTTGCCGTAATGCTCTATGCAAAATATGGGTAACGGTATGGTTACGTTCCGTCGCCCGGCGTTTGTTGATGTCGATCGTCGCCGTCACTTTATCACCAACTGCGGGCGTGCAGCCCGATACCAGTTCTCCAAAATGCACGATCACTTCGCCGATATTGCGGGTATTGTCGACCCTGAATTCAAAATATTCGTTTTTAATATTACCGGTATCACCAAGCTGGCCGCCCGATTCCGCATAAAATGGCGTGCGCTGTAATACGAGTTTGCCGTCTTCGAAATGGCTTACCTGGGTTTCGACAGCATCTTCAACGTAACCGATAAATTCTGATTTTACGGTAGATGGATCAATATCGAGCGATTCATAAACCGCCTTGCGTTCCTTTTGCGACCGTTCCCGCTGTTGTTCCATTTCCTCATTAAAAGCGGACACATCAACCGTCAGACCTTTTTCTTCGGCCAGCAATTGTGTCAGGTCCAGGGGGAATCCGTAGGTGTCGTGCAGTAAAAACGCATCGGCGCCGGGGAAAACCTGGCTGTTTTTAACAGCTGGACTCTCTGCTTTTTGCGCAAAGATTTCCAGTCCCCGGTCGAGTGTTCGTCCAAAGCTCTCTTCTTCGGCGCGTATAACGCGGGCGATATATTCATGCCTCTGCCTGATTTCCGGATACGAATCGCCCATAACGTCGGCAAGTGGTTTAACCAACCGGTAGATAAACGGGTTATGCATACCCAACACCCGGCCAAAACGCGCCGCGCGCCGTAAGATTCGTCGCAGCACATAGCCCCGGCCCTCGTTGCCGGGGATGGCGCCGTCGGCAATAGCAAAAGACAAAGCGCGGATATGGTCGGCAATTACCCGAAATGCGACTCCTGCTTCGCCATCGCTATAAGGCGCGCCGGTAATTTCAGCAATTGCAGCTAAAATCGGGGTAAATACATCCGTATCATAATTGGAAGATTTTTTTTGCATTACCGAAACCAGCCGCTCAAAACCGGCGCCGGTATCCACATGCTTGGCCGGCAGGGTTTGTAATTTCCCGTTTGTATCACGGTTATACTGAATGAACACCAGGTTCCATAATTCTATGTAACGGGCGCAGCCGCTGTTTACCGCGCAAACATGGTTCGGATCTTTGCTGTCGCAAAAACCTTCGCCGCGGTCGATATGAATTTCCGAGCAGGGGCCGCAGGGACCGGTATCACCCATTTCCCAGAAATTATCTTTTTTACTGAACCGTAATATATGTGTTGGATCTATATCGGTGCGTTTTTGCCATTCGTTTTCCGCCTCTGTATCGGCGGGCACCCCGTCGCGCGCATCGCCGGCAAACACGGTGGCATACAGCTTGTCTTTGGGCAGACCCCATACTCCGGTGATCAGTTCCCAGGCCCAGGCAATTGCCTCGGCTTTAAAATAATCGCCAAAACTCCAGTTACCGAGCATTTCAAAAAATGTATGATGATAGGTATCGCGGCCCACCTGTTCCAGGTCGTTGTGCTTGCCGGAAACCCGGATACATTTTTGTGAATCGGCAATGCGCTTGTGCTGGATGGAGCGGTTACCTAAAAAAATATCTTTGAATTGGTTCATGCCGGCGTTGGTAAATAACAAGGTCGGATCGTTTTGCGGCACAACCGGCGCGCTGGGCACAATATGATGGGTCTTGCTTTTAAAAAAATCAAGAAATGATTGTCGGATTTCATTCGCTGTCATAATAAATTTGGCTTTTCACCTTCCAATAATGCTGAGTATCGTTATCCAGAAAAATTGCCAAATGGCAAGTATACTACAAGATAAGAAAATAATCAAAATAAATCTATTAAAAAACAAAATAATTCATATTGATAACATATTTTCATACAATAAATTATAACTCAATTAGAAATTTTACTACACCGGCAGAACTTGTTATTTTTGCCGGCATCTTTGCTGCTCAATCACCCTTTTATTACCCGGGCGGATCAGGCATTATTCTATACTCTATTCCCTGATACTCCGGGATTAAAGCAAAATTTTACACCTTGGCCAGCGCCTGTTCCAGGTCGCCGATCAGGTCTTCAATATTTTCAATGCCCACGGACAGACGTATCATCCCGTCGGTCACTCCTATCGCTTCCCGCTCCTGCGGGGTCAGGGATACATGCGAGGTCGACGCCGGGTGCATAATAAGAGTATCGATTTCACCGAGACTCACCACAAAACTGCACACTCTGACGTTGTTCATAACCGTCTTGCCGGCATCCAGTCCGCCTTTGACCTCAAACGCCATCATCCCTCCATAACCATGCAATTGCGCAGCGGCAACCTTGTGAAACGGGTGCTGCGGCAAGCCGGGGTAAAAAACTTGCGCAACCTTGGGATGTTTACTCAAATACTCCGCCAGGCGCATGGCATTATCACAATGCCGCTCCAGCCGCAAGTTCATCGTCTTTAAGCCGCGTATCGCCAGCCAGGCATTGAACGGGCTCATCACGCCGCCAAATTTACTGAGCGTTTTGCCAATGAGTTGCATTTTCTCCAGACTGGTAACAATAACCCCGCCGATAATATCGCCATGCCCGCCGATATACTTGGTGGCGCTGTGCACAACAATATCGGCGCCGTATCTGAGAGGATACATCACCGGGGGCGGCGTAAATGTATTATCCACAATAAATAATTTTTGCGCAGAGCGGGCTATTTTCCCAAGCGCAGCAATATCGGCCACTACCAGGTTGGGGTTGCCGACGACTTCGGTATACAAAATTTTGGTTTTATCTGTTATAGCAACCCGCACCGCATCCAGGTCGGTTATATCGACAAACCGCACAGTGATGTTAAAACGCTGTAAATGCTCGGTGAACCAGTTCCTGGTTCCGCCATAGATTGCCGAAGAAGAAACGATTTCATCGCCGGGATTTACAAATGGCAATATGGCATTGCTGATTGCCGCCATTCCCGAGGCGGTGGCTATACCGGCCTCACCTTCTTCAAGTAACGCAACCATGTTGACAAACAAATCGGTAGTGGGATTGCCGTCCCGCGTATAAATGTATCCCGATTTTTTGCCCTGAAAAATATCCAGCCCCTGTTCCGCATCGGCATATTCAAAATTCACTGTCTGGTAGATCGGCGGAATATGCGACTGGACGACAATATCCGTATAGGCAGCCGCGCGGATCATCCGGGTGCCGGGTCGTAATGTTTTTAAATCTAATTTACTCAAGGGTTTGCTCTTCCAGGTTATCCCATTTATCCATTATATCATTGACAATATCCCAGGAAAAACCGCGACGCAGTAAATGGTCGTTTACTTTTTTCCTGGCTTTAATTTCTTCGTCTTGCCGGTGCCTGGCTTTTAATTTTATTGCCAGTTCCAGGGCCTGGCGTTGCTCCGGTTTTTCCTGAAAAGCGGCATCGAGCCCGTTTTGTATGTCCTCTTCCGATAGCCCTTTGGCTTTTAGTTCCTGCTTGAGCATGTATTCGCCGGTAGGTTTGGTAATAACCCGGTTGCGGGCGAACATGACGGCAAAATCACTATCGTTCAGCAGTTTCAGCCGCTTTAATTCGGCGATCACCTCTTCGATGATACGCACAGAATATTTGGCCTGCCGGAGTCGGTCGGTCAGCTCTTTTTCGCTGCGCGCCCGTACCGCCAGCAGCCGCAGCGCTTTGTCGCGGGCATTTTTCCGTTCTTCCAGGCCGATCATAGCCTGCACCTGCGCCGGAGTGAGCACATCGCCTTTGGCTATGCCGGATTGCAGTAACACATCCTGGTCAACGCCAAAGGCAAATTCGCCATCCAGAAATATGGAAAACCGGTCTTTACGCTTTTCCTGTACCTGGATATCGGTTACTTGAGGACTCATTCGTCATTCTTTACTTCAGTTTCGGCTTTACCGGTTTGTTTATTCTCAGCTGCCGCCTCCATTCCCAGTCCCAGTGAAGCTCGTACCTTTTTTTCAATATCCTCAATCAACTTGGGATTTTGCTGCAGGTACTTTTTAACATTCTCACGCCCTTGTCCCAATCGTTCTTCACCATAAGAGAACCAGGTTCCCGATTTTTCAATTATATTGTAATTCACGGCGCAGTCCAGCAAATCACCGATTTTTGATATACCGATTCCATAAATAATATCAAATTCGGTTTCCTTGAACGGCGGCGCCACCTTGTTTTTAACCACTTTGACTTTGGTGCGGTTGCCGATAACATTTTCGCCTTCCTTGATTGCGGCAACGCGGCGAATATCGAGCCGCACGGATGCGTAAAACTTGAGCGCCCGGCCGCCGGTGGTCGTCTCCGGGCTGCCGAACATGACGCCGATCTTTTCGCGCATCTGGTTAATAAATATGACCGAACAGTGCGACTTGCTGATCGCGGCGGTCAATTTGCGCATGGCCTGCGACATTAACCTGGCTTGCAATCCCATCTGCGCATCGCCCATATCGCCTTCTATTTCTGCGCGCGGCACCAGCGCCGCGACTGAATCCACTACGATCACATCCAGGGCATTGCTGCGCACCAGGGTTTCGGTGATCTCCAGCGCTTGTTCGCCGGTATCCGGCTGGGAGATCAACAGGTTATCGGTGTTGACGCCCAGTTTTTTGGCGTACCCGGCGTCGAGGGCATGTTCGGCGTCGATAAATGCCGCCAGACCGCCCAGCATCTGCGCTTCGGCGATAACATGCAGCGCCAGAGTAGTTTTACCGGACGATTCCGGGCCGAATATCTCGATAATACGGCCCTTGGGAATGCCACCGATTCCCAGAGCGGCATCCAGGGAGATGGAACCGGTGGGAATACAGTCGATGGTCACTTTTTTATTATCGCCCAGCCACATAATGGAGCCTTTCCCGAACTGGCGGTCGATTTGCGTCATCGCCAGGTCGAGAACTTTGCGTTTTTCATTTTTTTCTTCTGCCATGTTGTTTTCCCTGCTTTATAATTTGATCCGGAACAACGGCGTATATACAGCGCCGGTTGGCCTGAGATCGCTTTTCATAATAATTATTTCATTTGCATTATATTCGCCAAATTCATATTCCTTGTGCGCCAGTTCCCGGGAAATAGCTTCCACAGCCTCCAGGCTTTTCACCCGGCCCAGGGTTAAATGCGGTGAAAATGCCCTTGCTTCGCGCGCAAAGCCATGCTTTTCAAGAGCAAGGTCGATTTGTTTCTGACATTCTGCCAGTTGTCCGGTGGCTTCATGTACGCCAACCCAATACACCCGCGGCCGCCTGAGATTCGGAAAAGCGCCGGTTCCGGCAATCTTGATCGCGAGCGGTGCTAGTCCCTGCACAGTGTTTTTTACAGCTATATTAATATCCTTTATTTTCACTTCGGGCACATCGCCTAAAAATTTCAGGGTCAGATGTATGCCGGCCGGATTGGTCCAGCTAACGCCCCGGCCGCAGGATTTTAAGTGGTTTTGCAAAACCGCCAGTTGCTCGCGGATCGATGCGGGTATATCAAAGCATATAAATGTCCTTATGTCCGCCATATTATTCTTCCCGGCTCAACAATTTTGTGCGCAGCAGGTTCATTGCCGCTTGCGAAAAACGCGCTTTGTTGCCCAGCCGATCCTGGAAAAACACATGCCGTGAAGCTACTGTTTCCTGCTCATCCGCATAACCAACATAAACCAGGCCAACCGGTTTGTCCGGGGTGCCGCCGGACGGCCCGGCTATACCGGTCGTGGAAATAGCATAGTCTGCTCCGAACCGTTTTCTGGCGCCCTCCGCCATTGCGCCGGCGACCTGCTCACTGACTGATCCAAATTGTACCAGCATTTCTCTGGGAACGCCCAGTAACGTCATTTTGGCGGCATTACTATAACAGACAACGCTACCCATAAAGATCAGCGAACTGCCCGGAATATTCGTAAACTGGTGGCTGATTAACCCACCGGTACACGATTCTGCTATAGCCAAGGTTTTTCTGTTTCCCGCTAACATTCGGGCAATTGCCTCTTCAAGTTTTATATCGTCATCGGCAAATATAAATTTTTCAATAGTACTGCGTACCAGCTTTTCCGCTTCTTCCAGGTTACGCCTGGCGTGGTCATGATCCTGACCAGCGGCGGTGAGCCGTATTTTCACACCGGCCAGATCGGGCAAGAACGCCACACGGGCGAACCGCTCTATTTTCGCCATATCGCCCATTGTTTCAAACAGGGTACTCTCCGGTATACCGGTGGTGGCCAGGGTTTTACGCACACTGAACGCGCCGCGATACCTGTCGAGCATATCGGGAATGATCTTTTCGGTCATCATGGCCTGCATTTCAAAAGGCACTCCCGGCATCACGTAAAAATTTTTGTTCCCTTTTCTGAATATCAGGCCGGGCGCTGTGCCCAACTTATTTATAATGATCTCGGCTATATCAGGCACCATAGCCTGTTCCTCATTGGCCTTGACCATAACAATACCGCGTTTTTTAAAACGCTCTTGTACCATTTTCAGAACTCGCCGGTCAAGAATCAGTTTGGCTTTGAAATAATCACTGATCACTTTTTTGGTAATATCGTCATGAGTTGGACCCAAACCGCCGGTCATTAACACAAAATCCGCGCGGGATTCGGCCAGTTTCAGGGCGTCTACCAGGTGATCGTACTCATCGCCGACTGTAGATACCCACTGCACCCGCATTCCGGCATTCAGCAATTGTTCGCCCATCCAGCCGGCGTTGGTGTTGATGGTTTGGCCGATGAGCAATTCATCGCCAATAGATATGATCTCGATATTCATTTCACTATGCTTCCACTCAGGCCGGTAATTTTATCAGCAAACGAAACAGGATCTGTAACACAATATTACTATATATACCCGCCATAACATCATCGCTCATAATGCCCCAGCCGCCGGGCAGTTTTTCCATAACATTCACCGGCCAGGGTTTAAGCACATCAAAAAACCGAAACGCCAGGAATCCTGCGGCATAGATTATCCAGTGTTTGGGTAAAAAGAGCAGGGTGATCATCATCCCGGCTACCTCATCCCAGTTCACCCGTCCGGGGTCGACGCCCCAGGCCTTCTCGGCTATTCCCGAAGCCCAAACGCCAACAAAGTAACTGGCAATAAATACACTACCCAATACCGGGGTGGATAACGCCGGCAAAAACCATAATGCCACTACTGCAATAAAGGCGCCTACCGTACCGGGGGCTACCGGGCAATACCCGGAATAACATGTAGTTGCAAGGAATAATGCAAATTTGTTCATCATGTCCGTTTTATCATCCTTAATCTAATCATCAAATTAAAACACAATCTCTGCACTGTTTGCTGATTGTCGGTTGAAATAAAATCGAGGGTTGTTTTATCAGCTTTATCACGCCGACGGGCACGCCTTAAATCGGTAACGACCGGCTTGCTGCAATAAACAACTTACCCATTATATTAAAAAAACTTGCTGATAAAGGCAAGTTATAAAAAACGGATGAGTAAAGAAATTAAAATTCCATTCGCCCGGCCAGCGCCCGCACCAGCGTCAATTCATCGGCATATTCCAGATCGGCGCCAACCGGAATTCCCCTGGCTATGCGGGATAGTTTGATATTCATTGGCTTGATCAATTTCGACAGGTATATGGCCGTCGCTTCGCCTTCGGTATTGGGGTTTGTTGCCAGGATCACTTCTTTAACATTTTCACTCAGGCGTTTTAGCAATTCCCGGATGCGTAAATCATCCGGGCCTACGCCGTCCAGGGGAGAAAGCACCCCGCCCAGCACATGATAGAGACCTTTATACTCGCCGGTGTTTTCCAGGGCAATAATATCATTGGCTTCCTCGACCACGCATATTGTACCGGTATCGCGCCGCGGATTACTGCATATATCGCAGGGATCCTGTTCCGTAATATTAAAACAAACCGAACAGTATTTAACCCGGCTTTTGAGATCGAGCAGCGCCTGCGCCAGTTCAGTCACTTCATCGGCAGATGACTTTAACAAAAAAAACACATGTCGCTGCGCCGATTTTCTGCCAATACCGGGCAGCTTGGCAAGCTCGTGGATGGCTTTTTCTACCGCTTCGGAGGAATATTTCAACAGTAATTCCTCCAGCCGGATTGTTGTTTTTTATCCACTTAAAAACCCATCTTGCCCAATCCCGGCATCATACCGCCGGTCACCTGGGCCAGTTCTTTTTCCGCTGTTGTTTTGGCATTGATCAGCGCCTGGTTAACGGCGGCCAGTACCAGGTCTTCCAGCATTTCCACATCGGCAGGATCGACTACCTCCGGGGCAATTTTAACTTCCAGAACCTGTTGGGCCGCGTTCGCAGTAACATTGACCATGCCGCCGCCGGCTGTGCCTTGCACTTTAATATTCACCAGGTTTGCCTGTACCCGTTCCATCTCTTTTTGCATTTTTTGCGCCTGCTTTAGCAGACCGTTCATTGCGCCTCTGTTCATCGCTATCTCCTGTATAATTAATCCAGTAATTCAGTATTAAAGGTATCAACAATATTTTTAACCATATTATTTTCATTCACCAATTGCTCAAATTGCTTTTTCTTGTCCATAACCGGCGCTACTTTGCGGGTTTCTTTCAATATGCCCTTTTCATCTTTGACGCAGCGTATCTTGAATGCATCGCCCAGAGTTTCGGCAATAATGTTTTGCACAACGTCTTTATTACGTTCCACATTACTTTGCTGAAAATTGTTGTGTGGATCAAAAGAAATTTCCAGGATTTTCCCGCTCAAGGCTGTAGGCCATGATTCCGCAAGACACGTGCCGACTGCGATCTTTTGCTTTTTAACCCGCTCGACGACTTCGTTCCACCTGCTCTCAATGGACGCCAGGTCGGCGCTGTGGGCAGCGGTTGCTTCCGGGACAGGAAGCGGGGCGGAATCGTGCAATGCGGGCGCAGGTCGCGGCTCGGCTGATGATTCTTTGACTTTATTTAAAAACCGGGGAGCGCTGTTTTGCGTACTAATATCTTGAGCAGGGGCGGCAGCAACAGGTTTGGGTTGGCTTACGGTATCAGCTTTTTTTTTTACATCATCAAATTGTTCCAGCAATTGCGACAAGCTGATGCTTTTATTCATATTGATCATTTTGATCAGCGCCATTTCAAAATGCAGCCGGGCATTACTGCTGCGGCGGATGAGATACTCGGTATCGGAACTGATCTTGATCAGGCGCAACAGGTCCTCGACCGAAAACTGGTCGCGGATAGCCGTATATCTGGCGGTAAATTCTTCAGTTACATCCAGGCTGGCGGTCGATTGTGTGCTTTTGCAGACCAGGATATTGCGAAAGTGGTCGGCCAGGCCCAGCAGGAACTCGTTAAAATCGTATCCCTCAATAAAAATTCCACTGGCCAGGGCAACCCCGCCGGCAACATCGCCTTTACCGATCAAATCCGTCACCCTGAAAAACATCTCCAGGTTGATAATGCCCAACAGGCTTTCCACATCCTGGGCGGTTATGGTTTTGCCGGCATAAGCAATGATCTGGTCGAGAATACTTTCTGAATCCCGCATACTGCCGTCGCCTTTGATGGTGATGTGGTGCAGGGCTTCATCTTCGATCTCGATCCCTTCGCTGGCGCATAGCTGCTTTAACTGCTCGATGATCTTTTGATTGGTGATGCGCTTGAAATCAAAACGCTGGCAGCGCGATAATATAGTGGCCGGCACTTTGTGCGATTCGGTGGTCGCAAACACAAACAACACATTTTTGGGAGGTTCTTCCAGGGTCTTTAACAAGGCATTAAAAGCCTCGTTGGTCAACATGTGCACTTCATCGATGATATAAATACGATGCTTGCCGGGATTGGGCGAATAGCGCAGGCTTTCGCGCAGGTTACGCACTTCATCTATACCGCGATTCGAGGCGCCGTCAATTTCAAATACATCCAGGCTGCGGCTTTCATTAATTTCCATACAGGAAGAACATTTATTACATGGGGAAATAGTAGGGCCCTGTTCGCAATTGAGCGCTTTGGCTAAAACCCGCGCCACAGTCGTCTTGCCTACCCCGCGCGGTCCGGAAAACAGGTAGGCATTGGCAATGCGTTTTTGCTGAATAGCGTTTTGTAAGGTCCGGGTTACGTGCTGCTGCCCCACAACGTCTTCAAAAAACATGGGGCGGTATTTTCTGGCCAGTACAAGATATGACATGATGGAACTCGATTAGGGATTAACAGTGTTTGCAGGTTTACTGAAAGAACAACTCTGTTTTGAAAAGATCCGGTTTGTATTAATATGCCAGGTGATCCTGCGGCACACAGATTAAGTACTTACCGCTGCTATCTTCCGATCCTGACGGGGTTGGGCACGCATCTGTTGCGCAGGGCCTGGCACTTTTAAATGGCAAAAACCGGCAAGGGTGTTTATTGTTGTGGAATAAAGATAAACCGGTTTCTATTTTGCCTGGTGGAGCCGAAGAGATTCGAACTCTCGACCTATACGTTGCGAACGTATCGCTCTCCCAACTGAGCTACGGCCCCGGTATTTTCCTGCTTCCATTTTAGGAATGCAGGGTGGTTACAAATACTGGCGGAGAGGGCGGGATTCGAACCCGCGGTAGGAATAAACCTACACACGCTTTCCAAGCGTGCTCCTTCAGCCTCTCGGACACCTCTCCATAATCTTACTATTTGCCAAAGCGGAGAGACAGGGATTCGAACCCTGGGTACCCAAAGGGTACAACGGTTTTCGAGACCGCCCGATTCAGCCGCTCTCGCATCTCTCCAAATTCATTCACTTGTCGCTATTCCGGCGTTGCCGAACCTGCGCAAAAAAATCTTTAAGCAACAAACTGCATTCCGTTTCCAGAATTCCGCCGGTTATCGGCACGCGAATATCGAGCTTATCCTGTTCGGCCAGTTGCAGAACCGAACCGCAGGCGCCATACCTGGGATCGCGCGCTCCAAACACCAGGTGCGAAATCCGCGCCAGTAAAATCGCGCCTGTACACATGGCGCAGGGTTCCAGGGTTGTATACAGTATGGAATCGTTGAGCCGCCATGTTCGCTGTGACCGGGATGCGGCATTAATGGCCAGCATTTCCGCATGGGCGGTGGCATCCTGCAGGGTTTCGATCAGGTTGTGTCCTCTGCCGATGATGTGGCCGTCAAGCACGATAACCGCGCCTATCGGCACTTCCTGCTTACGATACGCTTTTTCCGCTTCCCGGAGCGCTTCCCGCATCCAGGTGAAATGCTCATCCATCAATCTTGCTGCATTATGTGCGCGCCCGGAGGAGCTCGAATCCCCAACCTTCTGGTCCGTAGCCAGACGCTCTATCCAGTTGAGCTACGGGCGCGTTTATTCTTAACAATCTATCTTGTAGCGCGTACGGGATTTGAACCCGTGTTACCGGCGTGAGAGGCCAGCGTCCTAAACCCCTAGACGAACGCGCCGCTTGCAATCAAATTTCAGTAAAGCCCTTTAATATACACACTAATTCAAATAAAGTCAACTCTTTTTAGAAAGCGATGCACAATTTCTGATCAGGAATGAAAGAATATTTTCCCTTCCGCCATTCCTTTTACTTTCCAACTTTCAGCACATTGCCTTGCATCAAAAATTCACTTTTCTCCGGCTCCAACACCTTTTTCACCAGACTCATATCATTATTCACAAACATCTGCATCCGGGTTACGTTTTGATGGGACAGAAATATACCGGTTCCCGGTTCAGCCACACAATTACGCACGATAACGCCGCTGCCGTCATTCAAGGCAATGGCGGCGCGGTTGTCGTTTAAATGCGGCTGGCGACCGCTAAAGCCGTCGATCAACACATCTACAAAATGTTCGCAATGAATCGCGTGATTCATAAATTCAGGCAACTTGTTTGCCCACTCTAATTTTAAGTCCTTGATTACCAAATTATTAATATGATTTGCATACAAACCCGGTATATCATGTTTAAAGATCTTTTCACCGGGGTTGCGGGTTGGCCGCAGGTCGAAATTGCCGCCGTATTCCGCATTTAACGGACTGTCATTGATCTTGAGCTGAATATGGTCAAAATGCACATCCAGCGCCGGTTTTGACTCTGTACCCCACACTACAATACCGGTTTCCGCTTCAGCCAGGATATTGCTGAAACGAATATTTTTAATCTGCCCCAGTTCGTATCCTTCTGCCTGGGGTATGGCGGAAACATGGATCGGTTCGCCCTTGCCCCACCAATGCCCGGAGTGCAGCCGGGTTTGAATAATAATATCCGAAAACAGAATATTCTCTATCGAACCCAGGTCGCGGGCAAACACACCAATACCCCGATTGGAGCCATAAATTATAATATTCTGAAAAGTGCAGTTGCGGATGCTGTTATCGCCATAACCGACCCGGATGCCGCTGGAGCGGGAGGTCAATACACAGTTGGTCACGGTAACATTTTCAGCATAACCGGTTTTGTTGCCGATTGTGCGGTCAGTATAAACCTCCCGCGCAGAGTAATCCCCGGATACATCGGTTTTCAGGCCGAACCCGGTGACGATAATGGCATCATCGCCGGCGCGAATATCACAATCAGAAATACGCACATTACGCGAGGTAGTGCAATGAATGCCGTCGCTGTTGGGGATGAGCAGGTTATTCATAATATTTATACCGCGCACAGCCACGTTATCACAATCACCTAAACGGATCGTCCATGACGGCGCATCCCTGAACGTTACATCGCTGAGCAGTACGTTTTCACATTTTAAAATCACCAGCAACATGTCAGGCCGGCGGGTATAAGCGACCGGTCCGTCGGCAAACAACTGGTCGGCCGGCATAAACTTTTCGCCCTGGCGGGTCATACTGCGTTCAAAATCTTCAGAAATATGCGACTTGTTCAAAAGCATAAAATGGGTGCCGTTGCCGAGTATTTCCCCACTCCCGGTTATGGAAATATTGACCGCTTCATCGGCAAAGATCAGCCCATGTTCTTCGCCCTCGAAAGTATAATCAGCCAGGTTCAGGCTGCCGGACAAGACCGCGCCCGCTTCCAAATACAGATTGACATTGCTCAACAACCGGATGGTTCCCGACACAAACACGCCCGCCGGTATCGTTACTGTGCCGCCGCCGGCCTCGTGACAGGTATTTATTGCTTTCTGAATAGCCGCCGAATTAACTGTTACACCATCCGCTAAAGCGCCAAAATCTTTGATGTTATACTCTCCACCCTGTACCTGGGCGCTGCTAACCAATAATGCAACCAATAGAGTTATTAATAAATATTTTCGCTGCACAACAACCTCCTTTATACTTAATCCTGGGCGGCAATTAAAAATTAAAAATTTCATATTACACTGTAATATGAAAAATTCAGGGTAAAAATACAATAAAATATTACAGGGAGATGCAACAAGTCCATTAACTCTTGTTATTGTCAGAATTTATTAATATACTATCCAGATAAAAGTATCGCTAATCATTTTCAGTAAACAACCGGATTCCTTCCAGATGTTTGCTCCCTGCATGTATAACCGATTCTGTATTCATCCGCCGATACTGTAACATTCTTTTAAAATCCAGCATATAATAACTATATAGAACATGGAACTCAAAACGGTATTAAATACTAAGGACAATTACCATGAAAAACAAAACTCTAATTATTGCCGGACTTTTGGCGTTGCTCGTTTTGTGCAGCGCTATTCTTTTTGCCGCGCCCCCCGTGGATAAATCTTCCACAATAACCGGGATATGGGTAGGCGCTCTGAAAATACCCGGAGCGGCAGAACTACGAATGGGGGTTACTATTACTGAAAATGTGGATAATTCACTCAAGGCAACTTTAAGGATTATCGATCAAAATACCGGGGATATTCCCTGCGATGAAGCAGCTTTTACAGAAAACAAGTTTCGCCTTAAAATAAATAATCTTGGCATCGAAATAGAAGGCCCTGTTAGCCTGGAAAATAACAGCATAGCGGCTGAATTTCGCCAGGGCGGCGCCAGGTTCGACGTGCCTCTGACCCGTGTCGAAAAAATGCCGGAATTGAAGAGACCGCAGGAACCCAAGCGGCCCTTCCCTTATCAGGAAGAAGAGGTGGTTTATGAAAATGTTAAAGCAGGCGTAAAACTTGCCGCGACCCTCACCTGCCCCAAATCCGGCGGCCCATTCCCGGCTGTTGTATTGATCACCGGCTCCGGCCAGCAAAATCGCGACGAGGAAGGATTCGGCCATAAAACATTCCTGGTTCTGGCCGATCATTTAACCCGCGCAGGTATTGCTGTGCTCCGGGCAGACGACCGCGGCGTCGGTGGTTCCAGCGGGAATTTTGCCCTGTCAACCACAAAAGATTTTGCAGAAGATGCTCTCGCCGGAGTATCTTATTTGTCAAATCGTAAAGAAATAAATCCACAAAAAATAGGCCTGCTTGGTCATAGCGAAGGCGGTCTGGCTGCGCCCATTGCGGCTGCTGAATCTAAAGATGTCGCATTCCTGGTTTTAATGGCCGGCCCCGGAATCGGTTTTGAGCAATTAGTCATTTCCCAGGTGTTAGAACAATTAAAATTAGAGGGAACCAGCGCAGAAAATATGGAACTGGAACGTGCCTGGCGCACCAGTATTTACAGCCTGTTTAAACACGGCCTGGATTCCACAGCCATCGACGCCGGAATTCGAAAATTATATGCGGGATTAAGTGAAGAAGAAAAGACCCGTATGAACTGGCCACAGGGCAGGCTGGAATATGAAATTAAACGCTCACTCAGTCCCTGGTGGTTTTATTCACTTTCATGCGAGCCACAATCTGTACTCTCACAGGTAAAATGTCCGGTACTGGCTATAAATGGCGAGAAAGACAAACAAGTTCCGGCCGAAATGAATTTACCGGCGATCAAGGCTGCTCTGGAACAGGGTGGCAATAAAAATTATCTTGTTAAAGCTCTGCCGGGGCTAAATCACCTTTTTCAAACAGCAGAGACCGGTTCCGAGTATGAATATGGTCGAATCGAAGAAACTATTGCTCCGGAAGCGTTGCAATTAATTAGCAATTGGATTGATCAACAGGTTAAATAGTATCTTTACGCATTGAATTCATTATTTTTCTTGTATCTTTATAAAGCACCATACAAACAAAAAAGGGCGTCATGTGACGCCCTTTTGATTAAGCTTTTCTTACTTTTGCAAAACCAGTTTTCGGGTGGTAGAGAACCCACCGATTTGCAGTTTGTAGAAATATACTCCGCTTGGCAAATTACTGGCCGTCCAGGTAATAAAATACTCCCCGGCGGGCACATAGCCATCAACAACCGTATCGACCAGCCGGCCCATTGTATCGTAAATTGTCAGCGATACATTGCCGGACTCTTTGAGCGTATAGTTAAAGGTTGTCGACGGGTTGAACGGATTGGGATAGTTTTGCAGCAAGCGAATAGTTTCCGGTCGGTTCGGTCTGTTCACAGGGCGCACCGAGGTTTTGATTGTTGATGCGCCGTCGCCAACCAGTTCAATTTCGCTGATTATATTGGTGCCCATGCCCCGTTCCGCCAGCATTTTCAGATAATTGTCGGCGTATTCATTGACCGGAGTATAAAGTTTATCGGCTTCGGGATCGTTGCCCATCTGTACTGAAGCAATACTATCGGTGGCCACCGGGTCTTTGCCGGCCAGCAGTAAATGATACTCGGCCAGTTGAAAAGTGGAATTCCAGGGGCCTTCGCCGCCATCGGCGTTTTTAATGCCGTCGATGACTGCCAGGTTAACCGGTCGGGCCAGATTCAAATCACATATCGAACGCGGTAAATGCATACGAATATCGCCGCCGTCTTCATGCAATTTTGAGCGATACCCGCTCATGCCTTGCTTGATATAATTTTGTAAAGGCGTAATCCCGATCAGGTTTTTCATGGAATGCGTAACCGCTGCATTAAAATGATGCTTCATCTTGGGAATAGATACAAACACATTCACTTCATCTAAAATCCGGTTCAATGTAAAAGATTCATAATAACAATGCTTGTCACCCGTAGATTTTTCCATAAAATCTGCAAAAGGCGCCGGCTTGTTCAAATCAACCAATTGGCAGCCCAGGGAGGTCTGTACATCTTTATAACCGTAATTATTATATGATTTTGCATCCCAGATCGCTTCGACAATATACAAATCTTCCGGTTTAACGCCGCAATCGAGGATCAGTTCTCCTACCGCGCGTAAAACTTCGGGGTGAGTCCAGACATTGTCGACCAGACTGCCGCCCACCAGCTTGGAATTACTGGCATAGCCTGAACCACCGGTAAGGTTGATTTTTATTGCCACTTTATCATTGGCATGCACCACATCGCTAATGCCGCCAAGGGCCTCGAACAAGTGCTGAACTTTGCTTTTAATAAACGCCCGGTCATAATTATCCGCGCGGGTAGCAGCTACTTTAGCTTTATATTCAGTCGGCAACAACGTCGAAGCGGATAATTTCCCGGCATTTTTTACCGGATTCAACAATAATGCCGCCGTCCCTGCGCCAACTGTTGAAATAAAATCCCGCCTGCTAAACTGTTCCGTTACGTTACCTTGAACTCTTTTCTTTCCCATAAATAAATCTCCAGGTTTAAGTTATGTCATTTATCAATAGTAATAAGAAAAATACTGAAAAGCAATTATTAAGATTTATTATCTGTAAGGCTGGCGGTATTTTACAATATTTTACACAGTTACCCCATGAAGTATTTTGGCTCTATATTGTTTCTAGTGGGTTATTTTGAAAAATAGACGCGAATCTTTTAAAACAAATAGACCCACTTTTTGTTGTAATAGACAAATTTGCGTGTTGTCTATAAACAATTCATTATCTAAAGTATTTTTTAACTGATACTTGAAAGGAATACGATTTTTGATAATACATTCTTGTTTGTTCAATAAAAAATCTTTAGATAATCAACAAGAACAAGTAAATAATTTCATAAATAACAAACAGTTAAGATTTTCTCTGCGACCTCTGCGCCTCTGCGTTTTCATTTTTTTAACGCAGAGACGCAGAGAACGCAGAGGGAATAACAAATTATAATTATCTATTTTGTGGACGGGATGAAATATTAACCTGGTTCAATACCCGAGGTTGTTTTCTTTCAATCATAATACTGTAATAAATTATCAACCAGATTGTTTTTAGTAACCGCTTGATTAAGTACATAAAAAATACCCACTATAAACAATATAGTACCAGTATTTTTATGTTTTAACGGAATAATATTCCCCCAAACATATTAATTCTTGTAGATCAAGGGCTGTCGCCGTGTTACAAATTTTTACACTGTAACTTACACAAAAAATTTGTCAACCGGCTACAGCCCCTGACTTGATTACTTACCAACGACTTTGATTCTGGTATTAGCCGGGACTGTCTCATCCAGGTTCATACCGTTGAGGATCGCCATTTCTTCCAGTTTATTTTGGGCTACTCCATAGCCGGTCAACATTGACCGCAACGTGGCGGCTTTGTTTTGGCTCTTCACTGCCAGCTTTACAGGTTTAACATTGAGTTTGGCCGGATCAGTCAGTTTATTAAATTTACTCATAGTATTTACAAACGGTGACTGAAATGTCGGGAAACTGGCTGTATCGGTAAAGCCATGGAATGTATAAACTTTGCCGTCTTTTTCAATAAAAAATGATTCAACCTGCAACGCCTGTTCTTCCGAAGTAATGTTGCTGATGACCCGCTGCGCCCGCATGCCATTGACGGTGATCGCGTCCGAAGAAGTGACCTGTGCCCCGGCATTGGTGGTGAAATTTGTCGAAGCTTGTAAGGGTGATGAAGCATTATCCATAGCAAAAATGATCGCGGCGTTTTCCTGGGGAGAAATGATCTGTACTTGCGCCGGGGTGTTGCTCAACTGCCATCCCGACGGTACCGGGAAGGTAAGCTGCAATCCCGGATGGTAAAAGGCATTGCCATCGACATAGCCCTGGCGCGGATCATCGCCAAACACTATTCCGTCAACCTGCTGTAAATACTCATCGCGTTTCATAACAAAAGTCTGGCCGGGAATTTTTCGTTGCTCTTCCAGGGTTTTTTTCTTGACCGCCTGAATACGGTTAACCGGGTTAGGATGCGTGGAGAACCATTCCGGCAGACTGCCGCCTTCGGAACTCGGGCTCATCCGCTCCAGGGTAGTAAAGAATGTGGCCATACCGTTGGCATCATAGCCGGTTAATGTAGAATAAAGAACTCCCAGGTCGTCTGACTGGCGTTCATTATCGCGGCTGAAACGCAGGAATAACATGCTAACACCAAACTCGGCCAGTCCGGCGTATTGCCTGAATTTTTCGGAAAAGATCATGCCGACTCCCAGGCCCAGTTGCGCTAATTGCGCGCGACTATACTGCACGGCGGAATGGCGGGCGTTAACATGACCCAACTCGTGCCCCAGCACTCCGGCAAACTCGGCTTCGTTATTCAGATAGCCCAGAATGCCGCGGGTAAAGTACACATAACCGCCGGGCACGGCAAAAGCATTCACCACCGGCGTATCCAAAACCTTGAAAGAATAAGGTAAGTTTGGCCGGTGGGTTTTTTTAGCCATACTTTTTCCCAAACTTTCAATATAAGCGTTCAGTTCCGGGTCTTCATAAATACCATAAGTTTGTACGATTTCAGCATCGGTTTGCTTGCCCAGCGCTATTTCATCGGCTTCGGTGAGCAGCATGAATTCTTTTTTGCCGGTAACCGGGTTCACCGCGCAGGATATGATCCAGGCAGCCAGCCCCAAAACCATGATGCCGAGAATAATATAAATTGCCCTTTTATTTTGCATCGCATTCTCCCTGTAAATAGTTTATTATTTTACTTGTTGTATTCTGCCGTCCTTGTTACCGCTAATGGCCGGATGTTTTATGATATAATCGACCACTACGTCGGTCAGCAGTTGCCTGGTGTTTTCACGGTTGCCGGGAGTAAAAGCAAAAGTTTCCTCTACCGGCCCATCAAGTATAAAGTCTACAGAAGCGCCGTGGTATTCCTTACGTGGGTCAATTTTCTTTCCGCCTATTGTGGCCGATAGAATCTGAATATTCCCCGCCTTGTTCAGTTTGTAATTATAACGCAACCCGGAAATTTGCAAAACCCCGCTTTCGCCGTGCTGCCCGGCCTGAATGTTCTTTTTGATAAATGCCAGCGCCTGCTCGCCGCTGCATGTAAAGGTCTCCACATAATTGCGGAACGGCAAGATTTCAGCTATGTCAAGCTTTTTCACCGGGCCGGCCGGCAATTCCTTGCGAATGCCGCCGTTATTCATTAATGCAAAATCAACGCCGGCGGTTTCCCGCATGGCATCAGCTATAAATGAACCAATATTTGATTCGCCTCGGTGGTTCTCACGCCAGTCCTGTTTTAACTGGCCAATGATGTGGTTATACTGCCGGTCGATCTCGGCTCTGTAGAATTCAACTTGTTGCACCAGTTCCGAGTTGGGATTTTTAACGCTATCCACCCAGGTATCAATCAGTTCGTAATTATAGTCTCTGACCCGGTCATCGGCAACACTCACCGTCAACCGGCCGAGGTTGGTAGTCCGGGAGCCAGCCTGAAAAATAAGAACATCGTTCACTTTTTGCGGCTGTTCCAGCCGGGTGTGCGTATGTCCGCCGACGATAATATCGGCGCCGCGGATTTGTTTGGCCAGTTCAACATCTGCCTCGATGCCCTGGTGGGTCAACAGCACGATCAGGTCGGTTTTGGCGTCGATTCTATCAATTATTGGCTGTACCGTAGCCGCGGTCTCGTCTACACGTACGCCATCCAGGTTTGAAACAGCGGTCATGCGGAACAGATCGGTCAGTATCAGGCCGATGATACCGATACGAATATTGCCCACTTTATAAATATCATAGCCCTTTTCAGTTACAAGGTCGGTGTTGATGGTCAGGTTTGCGGCCAGGTAATCAAAATCGCTCATATCCATCAAGCGGTACAGGTTACCCTGCCCTTCGTCAAATTCGTGGTTGCCCAGGGTGACGACGTCATAACCCATCAGGTTCATCATATTCACAAAAGCGCCGCCATAAACGCTGTCCACTGCAATTTTCGAAAGCTGTGTGCCGGTGAGAATATCACCAGCATTCAACAGCAGTGAATTGGGATACAACGCGCGCTGCTGGCGGATAAAATAGTCCAGCGCCACCATGCCGCCGATGAGAGGCTTGGGGTTTCCGGGCGCCCAGGTTGCCGGCGCCGGTAAATACTGACAATGCAAATCATTGGTGTGTAAAAAGGTGACCTGGCCGTTATGCCGTAAGGTGCAGCCGGCCAGGGAAATCATAAAACAAAACAACAATACGGTAATCCGCAGTAAATATTTCAAAACAACCTCCTTTTTCTCTTTTCTATTAACAAAAAATTTTAAGGATTAATTTGGGCATTGTCAAGATTATTTTGAAAATTTTTAAAAATTTCAGAAAAAATTATTCTTGCCTGGGTGGGCCGATTCATTTACTTTTCAATTTTTGTAATAATTAATATTCATGATTTTTTTGGTTGACTCGACATTTACTTTAAACAAAAAAAACGGAGCAACGATGCTCCTGTGCCACTCGGCGCCTTCCGGGTTCTTTGCGGTTTCATTTTTTTCATTATACGCAGAGGATGCCGATAATGCGGAGAAAAACATTCAAGCAATTGTTATTATAGCGCTTATTGATGGTTATATACTTTGAATAGTGTAAGAATTACCCACTAGAAACAAAATAGAATTAATCATATTATTGATCTATATCCCCAATCCCGCACTTTTTCCTCCGTACACAGCTCCCTGTTCAGCTTTTACGATACGGTTGTCGGATTGGCTGTAAGCTTGTCCCGTCCTGCTGCCCTGTAAAAATCACCAGAATACGTGTAGTAACATTTCTCGCGCCCCCCAACGGTCTCTCCTATTGCAAATCCTTTATCATGCGGGTCTTTTCATCATAACAGGTACATGATTTGGCGTCGTGGTGATGCTTGTGCAAAACAGCAGTATCGCAATGGCCGCCGCCGCAACATCCGGAAGGGCGCTGCTTGTATTTGCTGAACCACAATGCAAAACCGAAAAACAGCAGCGCGGTAATAAAAAACAAAAAAATTATTAAAAACTGTATCATTTACTAACCTTTACTTTTCCAGTTCATCGAGCAATTTTTCAAAACCGGGCGTCATTTTCTCCACAAAGCCCGTATCACTTTTAACGATCATAAACACCATCAAGTTCTGGTTTATTGCAAATTCATAGCCCTTTTCAGGCCCTAATACGTTAATTGCGGTAGCCAGGCCGTCCGCCACCATACAGGAATCGTGCAGGACCGTAACCGAAGCCAGCTTGTGGGTAATCGGCCGCCCGGTCGAAGGATCGATAGTGTGTGAATAACGAATGCCGTCTTTTTCAAAGTAATTACGATAATCGCCCGATGTCGCCACGCCACAATTGTCAACTGTAAGCACTTTTTGAATTCCCGGTTCGGTGACCGGTGAAGAAATACCAATGCGCCATTTCTTATTATGATGATTATGCCCGGCAGACCGTATCTCCCCGCCAATTTCAACCAGAATATTTTTATATCCCCTGGCTAACAGATAATCGGCCACCACATCGACGCCATAACCTTTGGCAATAGCGGATAAATCACAATACATATCCGGAATAGCTTTTTGCAGAGCCGGCGGATCTTTTCGAACTTGCAGGTTTATATAACCAACCAGTTGCTTCCGCTTCTGCACCTCGGCGTCGGGCGGCAGGTCATCCGGGGAAACCTCCGGACCAAAGCCCCACAGATTCACCAGTGGGCCTACCGTAATATCAAACGCGCCGCCGGAAATAGCGCTGATATGTTGAGCATAGCCCATGACCAGCGCCATCGGCGGAGAAACCGGGAACCACTCGCTGCCACGATAGGTATTGAATCGGGATAATTCAGAGGTTTCAAGATACGTGGACATTTGCATATTGACCGTGTCCAGCAGCGCGTAAATTTGCTTCTCGAGAGCTTCCTGTACCTGGCCGGAATTTTCCGGTATGGCTATTTTGATTGAAAAAGTCGTTCCCATCGTTCGCCCGGTCATTGTGACCAGGTCAAATTGCCTGGTTTTGGAACAATGCGCAAAAGTCAGGGTCAGTAATGCAGTTACAAAACCACATGTTCGAAATATGTTTTTCTTCATACTCATTTCTTTTTATGCGTCCATCTCCAGTTTTCGTAATATTCCCAGCTTACCATGGTATTAAGGTCTTCCAGCTCGTGTGATTTTTCCAGCAGGCAAACATGCATCACATCGCGCAATGAGATAAAGCCAATGTATTGGCCGTCTTTTTCAATTAACAGGTGCCGGCGTTTTCTGCCAACAAGTTTATCGAGCAACTTGTAGAGCGGTTCATCATACGGCGCAGAGAGTAAATCTGTGGTCATATAATCTTTGATCAGCGCTTTACGGGGATCAAAGCCCGGTTCAAGGGTATTGCGCATCAGATCGCGTTCGCTCCAGATGCCGACCACCTGACCATCGCGGGTAACCACAATGGCGCCGATATTTTTCTCTACCATGATTTTTAATGCATTGTAAATCGTGGTTTCTTCGGGCACGGTGATCATTGCCGCTTCTTTATTGTCCAGAATATCCTGTAAGGTTTTCATAGACACTCCTCCGCTTAGAGGTTATTTTGCTCTTTAAAAATAAGCTATAATAAATATTACCGGAATGATAATACCGAGGGCTGTTAACCAGGCGCCCCGCCCGGTGATACCGTTTTTCCCTTTTACCAAAAACAGACCGGTAATGGCAATTATAATTAAACATACAGCAAACACATCCGAAAAAACCGTCCATACGCGGGCAGGATTGTAATGCAAGAAATTGAGTTGGTTCAAAACCGGACGTCTTTTTATGGTTTCTTTAACACCCTCGCCGGATTGCAAATCCACAGTAATGCTGCCGCCGTGTAGAAAAATTTTTACAAAACCGGTTTTGGGATAATAATGACTTTTGTAATTATTTTGTTCTCCAAATATATCGAGTAAAAGCTTTATTTGATCATTATCAAGTTGCGTTGGGGAACCGGTCAGCATATCTTTACAGTTAATTGTTTCATTGCGTATATCATAGTTTGGATTCCAGTCGCTAAGATGATTTATAGCAATACCGGAAACGCAATAAATGATCGTCATGCCAAAAAACAAAAAGCCCAGTTCCCTGTGCAAAACACGATTTAATTTAGACCAGTTCATCCTGTAACAGCCTCAATACTTTAACCGGATCAGAGTATACCGTTTTCCTGAGCTATTCCACTTTTTGTATGGATGAACATACAATCGAATAAACGGCCAAAGAATCAGTAGCGCAATCAATGCCTTTGGTTTTAGCAACGGCGCTATCCGGGGCTGCAACAGCAGTTTCCAGGGCAAATTTGCCCTGCACTTTAACCTGGCTGCCTTCCAGTTCAACGGCAAATTGCGGTATATTTTCACCGGTTACAACTTTGATCAATTGTTCGGGAGTTTGACCGGCGATGAACAACTTTTTACCGGTATGCCGGCACACATGGCTTACCAAACCACTCACTTCAATCTGTTTATCCAGGTAATTCTGCGGCGCTACTAAAAGCGAATCGACACTGACGGTAATTACAGCTTCTGCTGCGGTTTGTTCTGTGTTTTCCTGCTTTTTGGCGCAGGCAATCATTAATGACACAACCAGTAAAACTCCAAGAACTTTTTTAAACATAACTTCTCCTCTTTTTTTTAGCATTTTCAGTTTTATAGACCAAAATCATCAAACATTATATTTTCCGGTTCTACGCCCAGACCATCGAGCATTTTAAAAACGGCGGTATTCATCATGGGCGGTCCGCACAAATAATATTCACAATCTTCCGGGGCCGGATGATCTTTAAGATAGTTATTATACAACACCTGGTGAATAAATCCGGTATCGCCTTTCCACTTATCCTCAGCAAGCGGCTCAGAAAGAGCTATGGTCCAGCGGAAATTATCGTTTTGCGCCTGCAGGGCATCAAAATCCTGTTGATAGAAAATTTCCCGTAAGCTGCGAGCCCCATACCAGAATGTCATTTTACGTTTAGTATGGATTCGTTTTAACTGGTCAAAAATATGCGAGCGCATGGGGGCCATACCGGCGCCGCCGCCAATGAACACCATTTCATGATCGGTATCGCGCGCAAAGAATTCGCCATACGGCCCGGAAATAGTCACCTTGTCGCCAGGTTTTAAATTGAATATATAGGAAGACATTTTACCGGGGGGCACATTCGGCTTGTTCGGCGGTGGTGACGCAATACGCACATTCAGCATAATGATACCCTTTTCCTCCGGGTAATTGGCCATTGAATAAGCGCGCACCACCGGCTCATCCACTTTGGATATATATTGCCACATATTATACTTGTCCCAATCAGCCCTGTATTCGTCTTCAACGATAAAGTCTTTATAATGGACGATATGTTTGGGCGCCTCGATCTGAATATAGCCGCCGGCGCGGAAATCGACATGTTCGCCGGCCGGTAAATCCAGTACCAGTTCCTTGATAAAAGTGGCCACATTGTGATTGGAACGCACCGTGCATTCCCACTTTTTAATTTCAAAGATATGCGGGGGAACCTGGATCTTCATATCCCCTTTTACCGGCACCTGGCAGGACAAGCGGTATCCCTGCCGTACCTGGCGGCGATTTAACTTGGCCTTTTCGGTGGCTAGTATATCGCCGCCGCCGGAAACCATGATCACCTTACACTCGCCGCAGGTGCCGCCGCCGCCGCACGCAGAGGGTACGAACACCTGTTTATCGGCCAAAGCGCTTAACAGCTTGCCGCCCAATGGTAATTCATAGGTATGATTGGGATCGTCGTTTATAACCACCTTTACTTTGCCGCTGGCCACCAGTTTGGACTTGGCGAATAAAATAACCACAACCAGCGCCAGAACAATAAAGGTGAACATGAATACGCCGAGTAAAATTAAATTCAAGCCTTGCATTTGTCCTCCCTTTTATAATTGAATGCCGGAAAAAATCATAAATGCAATGGCCATAATGCCGACAGTTATAAAGGTAATGCCCAGGCCGCGCAATCCGGGGGGTACATTGCTGTATTTCATCTTTTCCCGGATGCCAGCCAAAGCTATTATCGCCAGGGCAAAACTGATACCCGATCCGACGCCGAACACCACACTTTCGGGGAAATTATACCCTCTTTCCACCATAAACAGAGAGCCCCCCATAATGGCGCAGTTTACCGTTATCAGCGGTAGGAAAATTCCCAACGTATTATACAATTTGGGAAGGTACTTGTCTACCGCCATCTCCAGTATTTGTACAATAGCGGCTATAACGCCGATATAAGTAATCAGGCCAAGAAAAGTTAAATCCACATCCGGCAACCCGGCCCAGGCTAATGCGCCGGGTTTCAACACATGGGTCAAAATCAGATTATTAACGGGTAAGGTAATAGCCTGGACGACTACGACAGCCAAACCCAAGCCGATTGCGGATTCCAATCGTTTGGATACGGCAAGAAAAGTGCACATACCCAGGAAAAAGGCCAGGGCCATATTTTCCATGAAAATCGATTTGATAAACAAACTGAGATAATGTTCAAACATATTTATTCCTCTTCGACTTGCTCGGGTTTCCAGGTTCTAATGATCCATATTAACAAACCAATTAAAAAGAACGCGCTTGGCGACAGCACGAATAAACCATTCGCGCTATACCAACCGCCTTCAGTGTTTAAAGGAAGTATAGTATAGCCCAAGAGTTTACCACTTCCCAATAGCTCCCTCACTGTGCCAACTGTAATTAATACAAAGCTGTAACCGAGTCCGTTGCCAATCCCGTCGAGAAAACTTTCAACCGGCGGGTTCTGTAGCGCATAAGCTTCCGCGCGGCCCATGAGTATGCAATTGGTAATGATCAGACCGACATAAACGGATAATTGCTTGCTGACATCATACGCATACGCTTTGAGAATCTGGTCGGCTATGATCACCATTGAAGCGATAACTGTCATTTCCACAATAATGCGAATGCTGCTGGGGATATGATGCCGGATAAGACTGATCGCAAAATCGGAAAACGCCACAACCAGGGTGACCGCCAGCGCCATAACAATTGAGGTCTCCAATTTGGATGTGACCGCCAGCGCCGAACAAATGCCTAATATTTGCTTGGCAATTGGATTGTTATTAAAAACGGGATCCAGTAATATTCCTTTTACTTTACTCATTTTTCAATACCTCCCGTTGTTTTGCCAGGAAAGCGCCATAACCGTTTTCACCCAGCCAGAATTTAACCAGGTAATCGACGCCGCGGGTAGTCAGTGTAGCGCCGGATAACCCATCCACCTGGTATTCTGCGCCAGGTTCCAGGGTATCTACTTTACCCTTGATCACAGTAATTTTAACGGTATTGTTTTCATCAAAAGCCTTTTTGCCCTGCCACAGCGCCTTCCAGAGCGGATTATCTATTTCACCGCCCAGGCCCGGTGTTTCACCATGCTCATAAAAAGTAATGCCTCCGATAGTAGTCAGATCACGGTTCAAAGCTAAAAAGCCATACATCGTTGACCACAGGCCATAACCATAAACAGGCAGAATAAACTGTTCAATTTGCTCATTATTTAATACCATATAAATTGCCATTACCCGCGGCATCTTTTTAATTGAAGCGATATCAAGGTCGCCCGCAATCCGTTCTCCATACTCCGGGCTGTCGGACATGGCTTTTATGTCAAATTTTTCAGGATTAAGTTTATCTGTATATTCACTTTCAGGGATAATATCGCCGGACTTTAAATCGATAATAGCCGGGCGAACCTGTTTATTATAAAGATCCATAATATAATCAGTATCATTCTTTTTTTGTTCATCCAGCAAGTTCCCGGCCTGTAAAATATTTTTTATCTTGTCAAGTTTCTTGTTTTGCAACTGGCGGCCCCGTAACGCAACGGTAGCTGAGGCAACAAGCACCGAACAGACAAGGCACACACCCAGCGCTACAATTATCGTTTTTTTGGTGCTATCATTAGACATTACGTAACAGCCTCCTTTTAATGTTTCTGTTAATTATAACCCGGTCGATGAGCGGTGAAAATATATTCATAAATAATATGGCAAGCATCGTCCCTTCGGGAAAAGCCGGATTTACCACCCTCACCATGATCGTTAACGCTCCGATCAGGAACCCGTACAGGTACTGTCCATTTATTGTTAACGGCGCGCTCACCGGATCGGTAGCCATAAATACGGCGCCGAAAGCAAATCCGCCCACCACCAGGTGCCATGCCGGGGTTACTGCAAACATGGGATTGGTAGCGCTGCCGACAACATTGAACAACAGCGAAAACGCAACCAACCCGGCAACAGCGCTAAGAATGATTCGCCAGGAACCGATTCCGGTTATGATCAGTAAAATCGCGCCGAGCAGGCATGCCAGCGCCGAAGTTTCGCCCATCGAGCCGGGAATGAGTCCCAGAAATGCGTCTTTCCAGGTATATGAAAGCTGCATGGCCGGATCGGCCAACTGCGCCAGCGGCGTCGCCTGGCTTAATCCGTCCACAGCAACCCACACTTTATCGCCTGAAATCTGCGCTGGATAAGCGAAAAATAAAAATACCCGACCGGTTAACGCGGGATTAAATATATTCATACCCACGCCGCCAAATACTTCTTTACCCAAAACCACGCCAAAACTGATACCGACAGCCACCTGCCAATACGGTATGGTCGGAGGCAGGATCAGCGGAAATAACATGCTGGTAACGAAAAAACCTTCATTCACTTCATGTTTTCGTATACAGGCAAACAATACTTCCCAAAAACCACCTACAGCCAGGGTAACTATATAGACCGGAAAGAAATACAATGCCCCGTGCAGCAGGTTACTCCACAGGTTTGCCGGATTGAATCCTACGCCCAGCCACTGCATAAATTGAGCTTGCCAGAATAGCTGGCTATCGCCAAGACCCTGCGCCAGAGCCAGGTTGGCCTGGTAGCCGGTGTTGTATAACGCCATCAGCACCGCCGGCATTAAAGCATACATTACCATCATCATGGTCCGCTTTAAATCAATCACGTCGCGGACATGCACATTGGATTGCGTAACTTTGCCGGGAGTATAAAACAACGTGTCCATTGCTTCATACAGGTAAAACAGGCCGGCCAGTTTACCGCCTTTATGAAAATGTTTTCCCTGGGCGTCCAGGAATCTTCTTAATAATTTCACCTAGCCCTCCTTTTCAATTAAATTCAAATTCCTGCGCAAGTTGACTGTATGATCAATTTTGGAGGGACATACAAATGTGCACAATGCCAGGTCTTCTTCGATCAGTTCCAGGCAGCCAAGTTTTTCAGCTTCTTCCACATCATCAACCGCCAGAGCCCGTAATAAATAGGTGGCCAGTATATCCATTGGCATTACTTTTTCATAACTACCGACCGGCACTATGGCGCGGTGGCCTCCATACGTGGAGGTGTTGAAAGGAAATTTTTTGCGGGGTAACAGTTTGGAAAGTACTATGTTTTTTACGGAATACCTGTTAAAACCACTATTCAGCCAGCCAAAAAATTCCCGCTCATGATTTTCCCGGATAACGGAAATTTGCTGGTGAAACCGGCCCAGGTAAGCGGCGGCCCCGGCGGCCGTGTAACCGTACAATATCGAACCGGATATAAACCGGTTCTCGCCGGTGATCGTTTCTTTGGTCAGCAATTGCTCAATAGAGGCGCCGATGCGGGTTTTAATCAAGCGCGGTTTCACAACGCCGGCGCCGGTCAATGCAACCACCCGTTCCATGTCCAACTTGCCGGTGGTAAATAAGCGACCGATCATGACCACATCCTGGGCATTGATATGCCACACGGTTTTATGCCGGCCGACCGGATCGAGGAAATGAATGTGCGTGCCGGCATTACCCGCGGGATGCGGCCCGGCAAATTCTGTTACGCAAACGTTATCTATAACAGGAATTGAACTGCCGGACGCTTTGCATAAATAAACAGTGCCTTCAGTCAATCGCGCCAGTACTTTTATACCATTTTTAAAATCCTGTTCATTTCCCTTTAATATAATCTCTACCGACGGCGCCAGGGGATTGGTATCCATTGCCGTAATAAAAATGGAATGAGGTTTATGGGTAGGATCGGCAACCCGGCCAAAGGGCCGCGCCCGCAAGCTGGTCCATGCCCCGGATTGCAGTAACTGTGCGGTAACCGTTTCCCTGGCCAAAGTATCAAGCTTATCGGCCGGGAAAGCCGTAAAAGTCATCTCGTCATGCCCGCCCAATTCGATAACCAGGGATACAAACGCCCGTTTATCGCCGCGGTTTATTTCTATAACCGTGCCGCTGCCGGGGGCTGTATAGTTTACACCCGGCATTTTTTTATCTGTAAAAAGAACCTGGCCGAGCTTGACCACATCGCCGGTCTTGACCAGCATGGTCGGCCTGAGACCGATGTAATCCTGACCCAGCAACGCCACCCGCGTTAACGGGTTGCCTGCGGATATTTCCTGCACCGGTTCTCCATAAACAGGTAAATTTAATCCCTTTTTGATTTTAATTATATTCATACCTGCCTTTCCATTGCTAATATTTTAAAATTTGAGAAAAGGGTATTGATTAAATTACTAAATAAGTAGTGTAAAAACAATTATTTTTTATGCAAACGTTTTCAGTAATGCCGTATGATACAATGATTTACAGTTATTTTGTTTAGTTAATTTTTAACCCATCAACCCTCCTGACTGGGTAATAAAATTCTTTACTATTTGTTTTTTTAATTATTTTTTTGTACATTTATGGTTTGAAATTTGCAATATTAAAGTGACATTTTCTAATAGTCTGATTTAAGCGGAGGTTTTACAAAGTGAGAATAGCCGATTATTTACAAGATCATTTGATTTTTTTAGATATAGACGCGGCAGACAAAAATTCTGCTATAACAAAAATTGTTGAGTTGATGGATCAGAATGATGTTTTTATGGATGCGGATAAGTTTTTAAATGAGGTTTTTCAACGCGAAAGCCTGGGAAGCACCGGCATTGGCAAGGGAGTGGCCATGCCGCACGCCCGTACCCAAAACGTGAAAAATATTGTTATTTCCATCACCCGCTTGAAAAAAGGCGTCGACTATGATTCCGAGGACAAGCAGCCGGTGCGCCTGGTGTTCCTGCTGGGCACCCCGCTCAAAGCTGTAGGCGAATACCTCAAAGTCCTTGCCAAACTGAGCAAACTATTGCGCGAAGATAAAGTCCGCAGCCTGATATTAAAAGCCGAAACCCCCCACCAAATCCGCAAGATATTTGAAGACGCCGAAGATTGAGGCTGCTGGATATACAATTCTTAATTAATTTTTGGAATTGGCACAATACTATTATCAACTTATCTCTGCATTTTAAATAGTATTTTAATATACCTCTTCATGCGATCCGATTGATTCTAAAAGAATGGCTTCATTTTCATTATATTTAACAAATCGAAAAACAATTCTTAAATAGTAATTTATGCTACAAGCCCAGGAATCATGTAAATCCCCTTTTAATTTATGCGTCTTGAGATGTGGATGAAAAGCATCGGCAGACAGCAATTCAAGAGTAGTTTGTAGTTCCATCGCTAAATTCGGTTGCCGGTTAATTAATTTCCTGGCAGTGTGAATAAAAGCGCTTGAACGCAAAAGAACTCTCGTCATTGAATTATTTCCTTCAACAACTCATCAGGCGAGGCTGGTTTACATTGCTTTTTTGCAAATTCCTTTTGAGCTGCTTTAACGTCTTGCACAATATCTGTTCTGCGTCTTTCATGGATACGCCGGTTCAAAATATCAATCAAAGTTTCCTGATCGTCTACAGGTAAATTATTTGCGGCTTCAAGTACATCATTGAACTTTAAAGAATCGGGCATAAAGAATCCCTTTCCTTGTATTTATACTGCTTTAAACCAGTGCGACAATATTATTTTTGAAATGTATGAAATTTTATTTACAGATGCAAATTTTACTGTAATTTAATTTCCGGTTACGCCTCTGTCACGACATGACTTGGTGAGTGACCGTTTTACAAAAAAATTAGCCTTATAGGCTTTTCAGCAGGTAATTTTACCGATTGAACTATTGTTCAAGTATGAAAGGCTTTATAAGAACTCTATTAATAATCAAGTTTTTATCAATAAAAAAGACCTGGAAAAGCTTAACTTTTTTCCTCTGCGACCTCAGAGAACTCTGCGGTTTCATTCTTTTCATTTTACCGCAGAGCAGAGAATCTCACACCTAAAAAATTTTGCATGACTAAAACAAACCAGGACGCGAAGAACGCAGAGAAAAATTATTCCACTACCGCATTTACATCGGGCGCTTCAATGCTGCCAATCCAGTAGCGGCCGCCTGAGATGGTACGCACTTGTTTTGGAATTCTTACCGGGTTGGCGAACCGGAAGCCACAGGAATACGCGCCCGCCGGTATATAGGGATAGCCTTTCAGCGATATAGTTCTTATCATTTTTTCACCTGGCGTTAACAAGGTGAACCAGGCCGATTCCCAGCTGTCATACGGCTCCGGCCGCTCAATTTGTTTGTATTCCGAGTAGTAATAACAATCATCACCCCTAAAATCGACGCCGTTGGTAAAATAATGGAACAAGTCGCTGCCCATTTTGTCCGGATCGAGAACATAAAGTATGTCCGTATCTTTATTTGTTACTATAAAAGTATATTCCACTGTCGCCGTATCGGAATTTTCAATAATTTGAATGTTGCCGACCGACACATCCAATCCATAATGTAATTTACCAAGACCTTTTAAGGAATATTCTATTTCCTTATTTACCCGCTCATCAACAACGTCATCCCAACCTTCAGAAATATGTAAAACATCTTCAGGATAATAGGAAATATCAATTTCACTAATATGCGGCATATATGGGGCTGTGGCAAGAAATCCATTATGTAATGCGCCAATATACTGCCGGTTCTCCAGCGCCAGAACAACAAATGGCTGATCCGGCATATTGTTCGGATCAATTCTATCGGCAAAAATTTCATCTTTACTTTTTGCTAAATAAATACAGTGGGATGAATAATCGTAATAATCAATATCCCTGGCTGTGAGTAAAGGCTCTTTATCAAGGATCAATTGGTTTATATTCATATTTTTTATTTGTTCAAAGCTTAGAGAATGATCCTGCAAAAGCGAGATGGCAAAGGAATCCTGCCCTGTCGGCCCGGTGGGGGTTTTGTCACGGGTGCAGCCGGCAATAACAACAAACAGCGTCAAGATCAACATTACTTTTTTCATGCTTTCCTCCATAAACATAATTTGTTAAATCACTTAAAATTTAACCAGCTCTCTGCAGTTACCTTCTCTAATTTTTTAAAATAGGCTTGATTGCCGTCTTCCTGCAGCGGTTCATTTCTTATGATATTGAAAAGCACCCCGGTCAGGGCGGTGGCAATGGCATGAATGGCATTATGGCGGCTGAGGCCGTCGGCCATTAATTCTTCCAGTTTTTGCTGCACCTGCTCTATTCCTTCCGCCAGTTGGCTTTCCACAACCTGGTGAACAATCGCATGGATGCGTATATTCGGTACGCGTATATTAATGTCTTTATGATATTGTACCACAGCGTCGATGCGCACCCCTTCGTCGGCGTTCAGCCAGGTTTCTTTATCAACACCCAGTTCAGGATCGTATTTCAGCATAAGGTATCTTTCAGATAAGGATTACAATCATCTTTTTTACACCCATTAAAAACGGAATAGCAAATAATAATCATTATCAGGTCAATTTAATTAAAGAACATGATGTCCAAGTTCCAACCCTTAACCGCCCGGAGTTCTCTGTTGTGAGATACAATAATTATATAATGAAATTAACTGAAAAAAGCAAGGGATTATTTATTCTTGGTCAATAATCGCCGGCAATAATTTTAAAGTAAAAGTAACTTTGCTTCTGGTTCCCAATCTTCCGAGACTGTGTGAAAACTCCTGTAATAGCCTGGTCGTCAGCGCATGAAAGTAGCTCAGATTCTACCGGACCCGGAGTACAGTCCCTTTATGGACTGTGGGCCGCCGCAGGCGGCCTCGAATCAATTTATTGTTTTAATAAAAACATATAGTTAAATGGCATGGAGCATATATGTAATAATCAGTAAGGTTTTCTTGTTACAGATGATATTTGGGCCTTCGGCCTAACGCATCGCATAAAGGCGATGCACTCCATTTTTTACAGCAAAATTTTTGGTTTTCACACAGTCTCTCCCAATTGGGAACCCGCTTGTACAAAATCTCTGATTTGAAAGGTAAAGATCATATTTAAAATAACTGCTTGAAAGGAATCGGAGATTCCTGACCACTCTCTTTCCTGATCATGAGATTAGGAACGAGGAAAAAAACACTCAAAACAAACTTGTCATTTCGAGCGAAGCGAGAAATCTTGTTGTACAATATGTTAAATACGAAAGATACTTAGTCGCTTCGCTCCTCGGAATGACATGAAAGGCTTTTTTTACTCAAATTTGTATCCTGGTCTACTTTTTTGGGCTTTTGATACAGTCACGGTATGAGACAGAGGTCACCACGAATTCAGCGCATCCTGCAGCAAATACTCGTACATGGCATAACCGGGCTGATCTTTGGCAACCGGGGTTAAATAACGGAACGGTTGCTGCTCTTCGAAAGCCAGAAATGAATGGCATAGGGTACATTCATTGCGGATAAACGAGTCGTCTTCCGCGCGCATATTTTGATTATGGCAGCGGAAACATCCCCCGCCATTGGCATGGTTGAGGTGACTGGGATACGTTCCCCAGTCGATTTTCATTTGGTGGTGAATATTACGATTATAAATATTCTGTAACTCGGCAACCGCACCGGCCAATTGCGGTTGCAGCTCAGGCTGCGGGTTTTGCCGCATATAAAAACTGTTTAAATGCTGTTCGATGCCCTGCATAGCCGCCGACTGCGAGGGATAGTTGCCGCTTACAGCGGCCAATGCCTCCCGTTTGATGTTTGGCATCGACCGGTCGATTGAGCCGTTGTAAAGCAGGTCGTCAACCGCTTGTTCCACATCCTGGTAAATATGAGTAGCGCGGTTATGACAATCCACACAATCCATAGTGCGGGTCTTTTTGTAATTAACCTGCCGGTTGGCCAGCCGGGTGTTAGTGTATTCTTTCCAGGTACTGTCTTTTTGTAATACTTTAACAGTGATCATTTCTTCCTGTTCATCATCTACCGATGTAAACAACACCGTGCTATGCGCGCCGATATGCCAGTGAATGCCGGTTTTTTCGTCCCGGTTGCCGGCATCGATTTTCAGGATCAATGTATTATAAAACGTCGTCGACAGGCTATCCGTCCGATAATGCACATGGGTACGGATTTTCCGGCCATAAAATTTTTCCGGCCAGTGACATTTTTCACAGGTTTCGCGCGTTGGCCGCAGTTGATGCACCGGCGTGGGAATCGGAGTGTGGTAAGCATCAAAGGCCGCCAGGATCATCTGCCGGGTGCCGTTGATCTTGGAATTGATCAGCGCCCCGACCCCTTCGCCGACATGACATTCAACGCATTTCACCCGCGCATGGGGGGACTGCTGGTAGGTAACCCACTCCGGATTCATCACCGTATGGCAGGCAGTGCCGCAAAAATGCGCCTGATCCATAAAATGCAGCATCCGCATTCCCGCTGTGGTAATAAATACAACGTTTATCAAAGTGAACAGTAAAATCGTCAGAAATACCCGCGACCCAAAACTGCGCGCCTGCACATCTTCGCTGCTGAATTTTTCCTCCAGCAATCGTTTGGTCGGCAGACCGCGTAATTTACGATATTTGTACCAGCCGATGGGTATAAGCACAAGACCGATGATGAATAATGCCGGAAACAACAAATAGGTGATCAGCCCGATATATGCATTACGGATCAACCCGAGCGTATGCGCCGCTTCGAACAGAATAAATGTAATAAAAGAAGAAGTCGTTAAAATGACGCCCGCCTTGCCCCACCAGGTTACGGCCAGGCCCCTGAGAAAATTTCGATATTTTAACAGCACAACTCCTCCTTACCTGGTTTCCGAATACATATCCTTAAAGATCTTTTGCATTTTGCCGGACTTGATATCCTTTTTCAGTTCCTCGGTCGGGCGGTTCAGCCACTGGTGCATCGGATCATTAGCCAGTAAATTATCGATATATTTGTTGACATCCGGGTCATTAAACTCGCGGGCTTGCGGCAGGAACTTGAAATAGAAATGCTGCGCCACTTCATACATACCATGCCACCACGTGTAATCGGGGCCCATCATAGAGGCGCCATGCCGGCCGCGCCGGCCTTCATGATGCCATAATTCCCAGTAGGTCCATTCAATATCGTTACTGTAACTGGCGGTGTTTTTAAGCAGCTTTTTGTCGGCGACAATTTTCATTATCGCCCCGGCCGGTTCGGCAAATTTTTTATTATACAACCGCACAGTGGCGTCAAACTGGTAATAGTGACCGTCCACAAAAGCGCTGCCGTGACAAGTAGTACAAACATCCTGCATGCGGTCGCGTTTTTTCTGCCAGTCTTCTTTATAGACGGAAACCGCCGGACGCAGCGTCCACGAAATGCGCTGGCCCACATCATGGGTTAGCGGCTGTTTGAGGGCCGCGGACATGTGACAGGTGGCGCAGGTGGGTGCTTCATAATAATCCTGGCCGGCCACCCAACGGTCGGCCTTTAAATTCATCTGATCGATATGTGTATAATAGGTATTGCCATGCTTGGATTCCTCATAGATCTCTTTTTGCGGGTGGTCGGGGCCAAGGTGACACTTGGAACAGGCTTCCGGCTGGCGCGCCTGCGAAACCGCAAAAGAATGCCGGGTATGGCAGGCATTACATGCGCCTTTGGAACCATCCGGATTGACCCGGCCGATACCGGAATTGGGCCATGATTCTTTGGACAGCTTGTTGGGCGATTTGTCATCAATTTTTACTAATGCGCCATGGCAACTTTCGCAGCCGGTAATAGCTACAGGTTGGCCGGCGGCGACATGCGCCATATATGCATCGTTAGAGTCCAAAATCAATCCGGCCGTGGCATGATAGGAATTTTCCACTTCCTGCGACTCTTTGGGATGGCAGCGTGAGCAATCTTTGGGGGTTACCAGGGTGGCAATTTGGGCTTCGTAATGAGTAAATGCGTCTTTATCGCCTTTGGCGGCGCCATGGCAATCCAGGCACACCACATTATGCCGGCCATGCGCCGAATTATACCATTGATTATATAATCCCCTTGAAACTTCTTTGTGGCAGGTTAAGCATTTTCCTGCCTGCGTTTGCGGTTTCTGCCCATATACAGATACGGTGAAGTATAAAAATGCAACTGCAATAAACAATCGTTTCAACATAAGCAACTCCCGGATTTATGACTTGATGTTTTGTTGGTTTTACGGTCGCCTTATCTTTTTACGATTTTACCAAACCGGTAATGCCGCAAAACGCCGGCTATTATTAAAGAACTTTTAAATTTTTTTGGAACATTTTTAAAAAATGTTATTATCAAAATAACAACAAATTAGCGGTTAAAATTATTCATTGCCGGTTATTCACAGAACCTGCTTACAAGCGCTTTTCCGACAAATGCGTGAATCGCATTAATCCATAACCAACCGCACAGACAACCCGCTTCTTTTATTATAAAAAATATAACGGTTTATATTGGCGTTGGTGCAGGAAAGCTCACGGTACCATGCATAGTCACTGTTCAACTCGGTAGCCGACCAGATTATTGCCGCTTGACCGATAAGATAAAAAGCGCCGTCATTAAAATTTCGATAGCCCGCAGCCCGCGCTGAAAAGCCGCTGCTATTGGTCGCCCCGGTATTGGGGCTGGCCCAATATCCGAAACCGGCGGACTTTACTTTTCCACCTTCCCCGGCGCCCCTTAATCCGCTGGCTTCAACATCGGTCTCGCTCATTCCCAGTGTCCTTTCGAGTTGTTTCCATTCCTCGTCGCCAGGGACATGCCAGCCATCCGGAGCCAGCTTTTTATCACTAGTCACTGCGTACCAGTTATACAAAGCGCCGAATTCCTCGGCGTAATTGCTGTCATTATTATAATAACACAAGCCCCCGGTTGTCAGCCCCTTCCATTGGTTATTGCCGGTGATATTCGGGATTGTGTCGCCATTACGATAACGAGTTACCCGCAGATTTTCAGCCATCCACCATTGGTCGCCGATTTTCACTGTACGATATACATTGCCGTCACAATCGGTCATGGTACCGGTCTCTAATTTCTTTGTTTTCTGGTTGAGGGGATTTTTTTCTTCACAGGAACTTGTAACCAGGATCATTGTTACAAGCAAAGCCAATAATCTATTTTTTTTCATAATTCCCGGCAATAGTGGTTAAAGGTAACTGATCACATAAATATAATTCACACTTTTCACAAAAACAACAGCGATAATAATTTAAAATAATTTTACTAATAAAAAATGGCAGCCTGGTATTTCCAGACACCCACCCCGGTTTTTATGACCCTGTCTTGCCGGTGGTTCGCCAGGGTCTGTAGCAACATTACTGTCCTTGGTGTTCACAACTCCATAATTATTTATTAGAAATTTACGGTTTTTCAGATAACAAGATAGCTGCTACATGTCCAATTATTTCATGCGTTTACCCTGAACTGCGGAGAATGAGTTGCGGCAGGTCGGGCAATATGATCGTGACTATCGTTTACTATGCCCAAATCGGCCAGAATTGCCTCTGCTTCTTCCATCGTGTCCGCACTAAGAATCTCTTTAATGCCGGCTGCCACCAACCCCGCCTGTACAAATGGGTCTATTTGTGAAGCAATTTCCCGGGATATTGCCAGCCACGGTGTTTTATTATTCACTTCCTGGTAATACAATACATAATTTTTCCGGTCCAGATATGCTGCAATCGCTTCGCTAGTATTTTTAACAACATCATTATTTATATTCAAAGAGAACTCGATCTTTAACGACCGCATTTTATAAACAAGCAATTGATCGATAAACGAGAGAATATCTTTATTTATCGGGTGAACAATGATCGATTTGAACAGGCTAAAGATTAAATTTTTCCGCTGTGTAATGCGCGTCATCAGTTCACGGTCGACTGTCGATTGCTCGCTGTCTACCAGCTTGTACTCGGCTGCATTGTGTAATAACTGTACACCGGTAGAGTTCATTGCCCGCCAGGTTGCAGGGTTGATCGGTATAAAAGATGATCGCAATTTTTTATCAAACTTTTGCGCCAGGCCGGACTGATCATTAAAGAATAAATTTACTGGCTCGGTTAAAATATTGTTAGTGTTTGGTATTATTTTTTTCTGGCTCAGATGCGATAATACATTGACCGGTTTGTCGTTCAGCAACTGGTAACAATGATTCAGAACCTGTAAACCGGTTTCGGGAAGGGGTTTGTTGCCGTCCTGGTATTGTTGATTGATCTCGATAATCACATCGATGATATCCTGGTCTGTGGGATCTTCCCGAACATTCAGCTTTAAAAGCAAATCGGCATAGTGATACCAATAAGATTCAAGCTGCACCCTGTATTTACCAAAATCATGTTTGCCTAAAAATACCTTTTGCGCCGGCAAATAACCTTTTCCTTCCACAAAGATAAACGGTTTTCCCTGCAGCAGGTCGATTGCTGGGTCATTCACATATTTGTTTAAAAACCGGTAGACCAGGGGGGTCACCTTTTCATTGCTTTTAATACAGTTCAGTAAATGCAGTACAACTTTATCACAATCCGGCGTTGTTGGAATTTCCAGGTAATGTATAAACCCACTGTAACTTTTTTGTTTATCTATATCCAAAAAGAGGGCCGTGGATTTAAAAAGAGCCGCGTTAAAAGTTGTATACAATTCATCAACGGAATGCCATTGCACAAAATCGTTTTCCGCCGGCAACCATTTTTCTTTTTTTAACACATAATAATCTTCTTTATCCTTGTCATCAAGTTCTTTCCATATAGAGCCAACTATAGCAAAGATATGCTGAATTATATGGCGGTTTTGTTCATCCGGGGGTTGCTTTATCACCTCCCGGATTCTTGATAAAATATCCTGTGAACGCAATTGGTACGAAATACCCAGCCATTTATAAAATTCAAACAACGATTTTTGCTTTTCTATCATAGGCGCTACAAAGGCAATATTACTGCCGAAAATCTTTTCCCGCTCCCGGTCATAAAAATACACATCCTGGGGTTTTCTTATCTTGCCGTCATAACACTCGATGATCTCTAACTGCTGATAAATAGTTTTTACCTGGTCATTGCCAATGAACGTCCCCAGGTTACGGGATAAAAACTGCACCAGTTCCCTGATCTTTTCCCTGCTCAATCTGTTCTTGTCCTGAAAACAACGGGGAACAAACATTTTTACATAATTGATAATATTCAGTTCCTGAATGCCCAGAATTGTCAACAGGTCCCTGTAATTATTTAAAATATATTTATCAACCAGGGAAGTTATGTTCAGCGGATCTTCAAAATTCCCGGGGATGAACAGTTGTTCGATTGTATATAATTTTTCTCCGGAAGGCCAGATCGGTAATTTGCGCAACCTGGCTATCAGTTCCTCATCGCCTTTGATTATTTTCCGCTTTTGATCGAACCATTCGATTAAACCGATTATACTCTGTGGATGGCTTTTCCAATGCGCTTCCAGGTGGTTTTCATCGGATGGCTCAAAAATATCCCGAATGCCCAGGTTAATAATGTCAATTGCCGCCGGCACATCAAATTCATTGATCAATTGAGATATCCCCGCCGGGTTATTGTTAGCGGCAAATACATAAGCCAGGTTGAGCGCGCTAAAAACATCAACTTCTTCTTTGTCCGCTGCCCATAAACTTTTAGGGGCATTTAATTTATTTACAACCGATATAGCTATGCAACAATTCTGGATTTCGGATTTGATAGAAGGTAAAATTTCAATCCTTTCCCTGTTGAGTAAACGCTCAATTTCCGCCCCCAGTTTTTTTCGCCCTTCATCATCCAAAAACCATTCCGGCGCTTCAACCAGGTCGCGTGGATTGCCAAAGCCCTGTAAATGCAGAGCCCGCGCCAGTTCCAGGGCTCCAAAACGGGGAATATTAATTGACTCGTGCCGCATCAATTTTTGCTTATCAAACAAATCCGGGTGCACCAGCTTTAATCCCAATGCTTCCAGGATATAAGCTATTTCATATTCGACTTTATCTTCAAGTAAAAAAGTCTCACGGGGCAGCAGCCATTCACCGGAATTACTGTATACAATCCGCGCCTGCGCCAGATTCATTTGTAAAATATCCCAGATCTTCTTTACTACCGGCACATTATGCCCCTCTATAACCTGTTGATGGGCATCGCGAATTCGCTCCAGAAATTCCCAAAACTCTTTTGGGCCTAAAAATTCGGCTATTGAGGTTAAATTCCCAATCAACGATCTGGCGACCTCAATTATAGCTGTTTCATTCCATATCGCCTGGTAATCATTTTCAAATATAACCCTTTTCCGGTCGGAGGAAGTAAAAAAATCGGCATTTATATGAAAAGGTAAACTGGTAATTTGAGGAATAGGCAGATATGCATAAAAATGGCCGTGAAAATTTGACATGTCGCCGGGAATAGCAATCGCGACATCAGCCTCGCGCTTTTCTTCGATCTGGTACGGATATTTATTACGCAATTCCGCCGCAGTATGGTTGAAATCGGTTTTGATCAGGTACCACACTATTTCTTTATTGTTGACCAGTAAAACCTGTTTATTATCCTGAAGCGGCTTTTTGATAATTGTTTGAATTACCTGACCATTTTCCTTGACAACAATATTATTAATCTTTCTCAGGAATAGAATACTGGTCGGCAGGGTGTGCAACAATTCCTGCTTTAAATTTTCAATGGATTTTTCTGTAATATGCTCCAGTTTTAATTTGGTTCGCACATTACTATGGGGATTTCTGGCCCAGGGAAAGCCAAAATAAGTTTTACCATAATCGTTACAATCAATTTCAACAATGCGCTGACCTTCATCAGCTTCCGGGTAAAAAGTCCATTTGCGCCCGGAAGAAACGATGATCGGGTTATCGGTGATCTGGTAAGCGGAAAGAAAACCGATGCCGAATACGCCGATAGTATTTAATTCCGTACTTTTAGCGCCTGCGGCAATTTTGCGCATGCGGTCAAAATCCAGTTCGCGAAAAGAGCCGTTATTTTCAACGAACATGGCCATTTCGTTAATATCAAACGAAACCGAGGTAACGTCCGGGGCATCATCCGCGTTTTGCAAAATTTCATTGGTCAGAGTGGCATACCCTTTCAGGTCGCGTAATTTTGCCCCTAAAAACCCCAAAAAATCAACTGTTTGTTCAAGATATCTTTTCATTTTTTTCCCTGCATATCATATTACTACCGATAACACATTACCAGTTCAGCATCCATTATGTAAACAGACTGTCCGAGAACCCAGAGTTCTCCGCTCCAAACAAGAGAGATTGTGTGAAAACCAAAATTATTACTGTAAAAAGTGGAGTGCATCGCCTTTATGCGATGCGTTGGGCCGAAGGC